>ERZ773063.1153-NODE-1153-length-16065-cov-6.720675_pt1 | contig 16065 bp, 17 predicted proteins | sample MGYA00580625_ERZ773063 | MGnify/ENA primary metagenome ERZ773063 (study PRJEB29015, sample SAMEA2738022) | human oral metagenome | biome: human oral; feature: human-associated habitat; material: dental | place: China | collected 2042 ...
ATCTGGAAATCTCATCAACGATGATCCGTGCGCGCGTGCGTGCAGGAAAATCCATCCGGCATCTTGTACCGCGTGCCGTAGAGGAGTATATTGTAGGGAGGGGGTTATATCGTGCGCATGAACATGACGTATGAGGAGATGCGCGCTCGTCTGGCAGAACGTCTTGCGCCGGGACGCTATCAGCATTCGCTCGGGGTGGCGGATACGGCGGCGGAACTGGCACGACGCTTCGGCATGGACGAGGAACGCGCACGTACCGCAGGGCTTCTGCATGACTGCGGGCGCACCTACGCGACAGCGGAGCTTCCCGGAGAGGCGCGGCGGCGCGGGATTCCCATCGGTAGGATCGAGGCGGCGATGCCCCTGCTCCTGCACGCCTACGTGGGCGCCTATCTCATCTATGAGGACTATGGCGTCGATGACGCGGGCATTGCGCAGGCGATCTGGCGGCATACGGTTGGGGGAAGAGGGATGACCGCGCTCGATCAGATCATCTACTTTGCAGATATGATTGAGCCGTCGCGTGAATATCCGGAGGTGGAGCATCTGCGGGAGCTCGCGCGTACGGCATCACTCGACGCGATGCTGCTGGTCGGACTCACGGAGTCCATCCGATTCGTTCTGAAAAAGGGAGGGCTCGTTCATCCGGATACGGTGGCGGCACGGAACGAACTGCTTTTGCGGCAGCGCTGAGCAGAGGGAAAAAGGGGGGAGAGGGGCGTTGTCCGATTATGATACGGAGGATCTCGCGGCACAGCTGGCAAGCGAAAACTCGCGCGAGAACATAAAGCGACGCCGCACACAGCGTGCACGCCGCCGACGCATGGCCGTCCTGCGCGGACTTTTTCGCCTGATCTGCACGGTCTTTCTCCTCGTCTTTGTCGGCATCTCGGGCTATTATCTGATCGGATGGGGTGTTGAGGCGTACCATGATATACGGGAAATGTATGAGGCATATCTCGTTCGTCAGGAGGAAAACCGCGGCGAGGTCGATGTGCGGTTTGACGGCTATACGAATGTTCTCGTGCTCGGTCTCGACGATGCAGTGAATATGGACGAAGCACCGGAAAAGCGTGCGGACGCCATTCTGCTCATGAGCATGGAGAATGCGACGGGCAAGGTACGCATCCTCAATATCCCGCGCGATACGTGGGTGCCCATGGCTCAGGGGAAGGGGGAGACGCGCCTTTCCCACGTCTATGCAGTGGGCGGAGCACCGTTGATGGTGCGGACGATCAATCAGATGTTCGACATCTCGATTCATCAGTACGTTGTCATCGATATGGATACCTTTGAGAAGATTGTCGATGCTGTCGGCGGGGTCGATCTCTACGTTGAGCGGGATATGGACTATGACGATCCGGAGGTGGGTCTTTCCATTCACATGCGTCAGGGGTATCGCCATCTCGATGGGGCAGAGGCGGAACAGTACCTGCGCTATCGCGGGGATGATCTCGGCGACCTCGGGCGCACGCAGCGGCAGCAAAAATTTGTTAAGGCGTTCTACGCCAAGCTGCTTCGTGTTGATACGCTGCCCAAGATTCCACAGCTTGCTGATATACTGAAACAGGATGTCACCACGAGTGCCGAGCTCTTTGACTCGGTGCACATCGGAAACGTGGTGCGGAAGCTGAATGCACAGCCGCCGCGCACCATCATGCTGCCGGGCGATTTCGCGCGGGATGATGATACGGTATGGATTATGGATCGTGCGGCGACCGATAAGATCATACGTGAACTCTTTCCGTCGGAGGAGACGGAAGGAGAGCAGAAGAAGGAGGAGTAGAGTTTGACAGAACAGGAAAAATGCCGCGTGATTCAGGCGGCAGCGGATGAAAAGAAGGCGCGCGACATCGTACAGATGGATATGGTCGGACTGATGTCCACCAACGACTATTTCATTATATGTTCGGCGAATACAGCGACGCAGGTGCGCGCGATCGCAGACAATATCGAGGAGAAGATGGAGGAGGCGGGGGTGAGCTTTCTCCACAAGGAGGGCTACCGTGAGGGCGAGTGGGTGCTGCTCGACTACGGCGACACCGTTGCGCACATATTCCAGCAGGAGGCGCGTGAATACTACGCCTTGGAGCGCTTGTGGGGGGATGCGAAGCTTACTCCCTACGAGGAGTCCTAATTGATGCAGGAGCGAACGCGCAGGCCGGAACAACTCCCGCGCAAATACGGGCCGAGCCAGGTGGCGGAACTCACTGCCGTCCGCGCGAGTGAACTGGGCGTCTTTCTTGATGCGGAGACAGGGAATACGAGTGACGATATTCTTCTGCATACAGTTCAGCAGACAGCGCCCGTGAAGATCGGCGACCGCGTCCGCGTGTTCCTCTATCTCGATCCGAAGCGCCGCCTCACTGCGAGTATGCGCACACCGCGCATGAAGGAAGGACAGGTTGCCCGTCTGCGCGTGATTAATGTCACGAAGGAGGGGGCCTTTCTCGATGTCGGTGCCGAACGCGGTATCTTCCTGCCATATGCGGGCATGCGCGGGCGGCCTCAGGTCGGAGAGACCGTATGGGCGAAGCTCTATACGGACAAGTCCGGGCGTCTTGCTGTGACAATGGAGGTCGAGGACGAACTCCGGCGTGCATCCCGTCCTGCCGAGGGAGTGCGTGTGGGAGACCGCTTGAAGGGATCAATCTACAATATCACGGAGCGCGGAGTTTTTGCCTTTACAGAGGAGCGGTATATCGTCTTCATAGATCACCGTGAAGCACCGCGTCGTCCGCGTGTCGGTGAGACGGTCGAGATGCGTGTGACCTATCTGCGTGAGGACGGCCGGCTCAACGCTTCGCTGCGCCCGCCGAAGGAAACAGCACGGATAGAGGATGCTGAGATCATTCTTGCACTTTTAGATGCACATGATGGGAAAATTCCCTATACTGACGCTACCTCTCCTTTAATTATCCAGGACCGCTTCCATATCAGCAAAGCGGCATTCAAGCGTGCGCTTGGCAGACTCATTAAAGAAGGACGTATTGAGCAGCGCAATGGATGGACATATTTACTGGAGCGCAAGAAAAACTCTTAATTTTTTTTAAAGATAGGAAGGAATTTTTTCCCAAAGGGCGAATAGAGAGCATAGCAAACAATGTTTACGAGTAGGGGGAGAGAGATAAATGGCAGATACGGTCATCGAAGAAAAAAAGGGAATCCTGCTTGAGACGGGGACAAACGAATTTGAGATTGTCGAGTTCAGCATAGGGAAGGTGAACTACGGCATCAATGTTGCAAAGGTGCGCGAGGTCATTACGCGGACACCAGTGACAACAATGCCCGAGGCACATCCCTATGTTGACGGCTTGTTTACCTTGCGTGGAAAAGCGATGCCTCTTGTTAATATGGCGCGCTGTCTCAATCTCCAGACGACGGATGAGCTTCAGAACATTATCGTCACGGAGATCAATAACTACGACATCGGATTCCTCGTCGGGAATGTCTATCGCATTCATCGTATCTCATGGAAAAACATGGAGCCTGCACCGAATGTCGGCGAAGGTTCGCGTGTGGTCGGCATCATCAAGATGGAGGACCGCATAGTTCTCCTGCTTGACTTTGAGACGATCATTGCAGAGATCAATCCTGAAATCAATCAAAAGCTTACGACGGTAGCAGAGGCTCCGCAGGATGCCAAGACGCGCCGCGGCGCAGCACATGTCGTTGTGGCGGAGGATTCAAAGATGCTGCGTGATCTCCTGGTCTCAACGCTTCATGAGGCAGGTTATAAATTCATTCGCGACTTTGGCAATGGTCAGGACGCGTGGGACTATTTACAGGATCTTTCCCGCAAAAACGGCCCGATCGAAAATCATGTACGCATTATCATCTCAGACATCGAGATGCCGAAGATGGACGGCCATCGCCTGCTGAAGCTCGTGCGCGAGGATGACCGTCTCAGCAATGTTCCTCTCGTCCTCTTTTCCTCTCTTATCAGTGAGGAGATGAGGCGAAAGGGGGACAGCCTCGGGGCGTCGGGGCAGGTTTCGAAGCCGGAGATCAATCAGCTGATCAACCTCTTGGATACATTGACATTCGGTGCACCGCTCCACGATGATACAAATAAACCTTAATATCTTCTCTTGTTTGGAGGACTGCTGCATGTACTGCAGCAGTCCTTTTTCGTTCTATTGACATGACTATAAAATCTCGTTATCATAGAGACCAAGGAGATGGTAAAATGAAGGTAGCGGTCCTCATGGGAAGCGATTCCGACTGGCCAATCTTGAAGCCTGCAGTTGAGCTCTTAAAGCAGTTTGGCATTGAACCTGTGGTCAAGGTTGCATCTGCACATCGTACGCCGTCAAATGTTCGTGATTTCGTTATGGAAGCGGATCACAACAAGGCCTTCGCGGCATTCATTGTTGCAGCAGGTGCCGCGGCACATCTGGCAGGTGTTGTTGCAAGCTATACGATCAAACCTGTTATCGGCATTCCGGTCAACGCGACTCCTCTGAATGGTATGGATGCGCTGCTCAGCACCGTACAGATGCCTTCGGGAGTACCCGTAGCATCTATGGCGATCAATGGAGCAAAAAATGCTGCCATATTTGCGGCGGAGATTCTTGCCGTATATGATGCATCAATTGCAGAAGCATTGATGGACTATCGGGAGAAGATGGTGCTTGAGGTTGAGGCGAAGGCAGACCGTGTGGCCGCACAGCTCTGATTGATTGCGCTATTATGGTAAATTTATATTGAAACAGAATGAAAGGAAGGCTTGTGATGGAGCGGAAAGAAGCTCTTTACGAGGGTAAGGCAAAGATTATCTACGCGACGGAAAATCCGGATGAATATCTTGTCTACTATAAGGATGACGCGACCGCTGGAAATGGAGCAAAGCGCGGAACGATTGCAGACAAGGGCGTCATGAACAACAAGATGACAGCATTTTTCTTTGACCTATTGGCAAAGGAAGGCATTCGTCACCACTACATCTCTATGCCTAATGATCGCGAGATGATTGTAAAAAAACTTACGATTATCCCGCTTGAGGTCATTATCCGCAATGTTGCGGCAGGGTCGCTCGCTCAGCGCCTTGGTTTGGAGGAGGGCGTACCTATGCCGTTCCCCATCATCGAATATTGTTACAAGAACGATGATCTCGGTGACCCGATGCTCAACCGCTATCATATTCGTGCCATGAAGATTGCTACAGACGAAGATCTTGATGAGATCGAGCGCATGTCACTGAAGATCAACGATATTCTGACAAAGTTCCTCAAGACGAAGCGCGTGGACCTCATTGATTTTAAGCTTGAATTCGGTAAAGATGCCAGCGGAAATATCATCCTTGCCGATGAGATTTCACCGGATAACTGTCGCTTCTGGGACAGTGATACGAAGGAAAAGTTGGATAAGGACCGTTTCCGCCGCGATCTTGGCAACGTCGAGGATGCCTATAAGGAGATGCTCCACAGGCTGACGGGAGAAGCATAAGCACGATGTACGAAAAAGTGCCAAAGTGGAAGGAAGAGTGCGGCATCTATGGGGTATATTCCCCAACGGAAGATGTCTCTGAGATGACGTACCTCGGCCTCTTTGCGCTCCAGCACCGCGGACAGGAGAGTGCAGGCATTGCGCTCACCGATGGCGATTGGATTGATGTGAAAAAAGGCATGGGGTTGGTCAGCGAAGTTTTTCGCGAGCAGCTTCCGCGTCTTGATAACGCAAAAATTGCTATCGGTCATGTGCGCTATGCAACAACGGGGTTCAGCCTCGCGGCGAATGCCCAGCCGCTGCGTGTTAACTATGCGGGCGGCGCTCTCGCGCTGGCTCATAACGGCGATCTTACGAATGCCGCGCTGATTCGCCGCGATCTTGAGTCTAAGGGCACGGTATTTCAGACGACAATTGACACAGAGGTATTTGTCCATCTTATCGCACGTTCACAAAAGCCGTCCGTCGAGGAACGAATTCTTGAGGCGGTCAGTGTTGTGCGCGGGGCCTTCTGTCTCTCCATCATGACGGAGGATAAACTCATCGGTGTGCGCGACCCGCAGGGGTTTCGCCCTCTTTGCATCGGCCGGACACCGGACGGCGGATGGGTTCTGTCCTCTGAAACCTGCGCCCTTGATGTCAATGGCGCAGAGTTTGTGCGCGATGTTCTGCCGGGTGAGATGGTTGTTATGGACAGCGACGGTCTTAAATCCTATCGTTTTTCTAACGGCAAGGATGTGGCCTCTTGTATCTTTGAATACATTTATTTTGCACGTCCCGACTCTATCATTGACGGACAGAGCGTCCATGCAGCGCGTTTTGAGATGGGGCGTGTTTTGGCGCGCGAATCCGGTTTTCGCGGGGATGTCGTTATTTCTGTACCGGATTCCGGGACGACGGCAGCGACTGGATTCTCCTATGAGGCTGGGATTCCGTTTGCCGAAGGCCTCATCAAGAACCGTTACATTGGGCGTACCTTCATTCAGCCGACGCAGAAACAGCGTGATGCAGCGGTCAAGCTCAAGCTTAGTCCGGTGCGTTCCGTCGTTGCAGGGAAATCCGTCATCATGGTCGATGACTCCATCGTGCGCGGAACGACGAGCGGCAAAATCGTACGCCTCCTGCGGAATGCCGGAGCGCGTGAGATCCATGTATGCATCAGCAGTCCGCCCATTACGGACCCCTGTTACTACGGAATCGATACATCTGTCCGCAAGGAACTCATCTCAGCAACCAAGAGTGTCGATGAAATCTGTTCTTTTATCGGAGCAGATTCTCTGCATTTTATCTCGATTGATGGGCTGCGGCAGTGTGTTTCCGCACTCAATCCGGATCATATGTGTTATGCATGCTTCAATAATAAATACCCGGTTCCCGAAGAGGATGCCGAGCTCGACGAAGACGATAAGATTATTTTGGAACGGCGGCAGATTGCACAGCGTGAAAGGGAGCTCTGAGAACCGATGGAGAAAATGACCTACCGCGGTGCAGGCGTCGATATTGATGCGGGAAATAAATCCGTATCCATGATCAAGGACTGCGTACGCGCGACTTATCGTTCCGAGGTGCTGGGGGATCTTGGCGGCTTCGGCGGACTGTTTGCCCTTAATACGAAGGAATATAAAGAACCGGTTCTCGTATCCGGTACGGATGGGGTCGGCACAAAGCTGCGCCTTGCCTTTATGCTGAATAAGCATGATACAATTGGGCAGGATGCGGTTGCGATGTGCGTCAATGACATTCTCGTACAAGGGGCAGAGCCGCTCTTTTTCCTCGACTATCTTGCTGTTGGAAAACTCGAACCAGATCAGGTCACTGCAGTAGTCACGGGTGTTGCCCGTGCCTGCAAGGAGTCCGGCTGTGCCCTGATTGGCGGTGAGACGGCAGAGATGGCGGGGTTCTATCCCGCGGGCGAATACGATATCGCAGGGTTCTCCGTCGGCGTTGCGGAACGGTCAAAACTTATTACCAGTGCGCGTGTGCAGGCCGGTGATGTATTGCTCGGTTTGCCCTCCTCGGGGGTTCACTCCAACGGCTACTCGCTGGTGCGTAAAATTGTCTTTGAGCACAAGGGCTTCCAGGGGAATGAGTACATGGCGGAACTCGGCCGAACGATCGGCGAGGAACTCCTGACGCCGACGCGGCTCTACCCGCGCATTTGTCTTCCGCTCATCCGTATGTTTGACATCCACGGTATGGTGCACATTACAGGCGGCGGATTCTACGAGAACATTCCCCGTGCCCTGCCGGAGGACATGGGAGCAGAGGTGGACGGCACAGCATGGGAGATGCCTGCCATATTTCGCCTGCTCCAGGAATGGGGCAATGTGGACTGGCCGGAGATGTACCGTACGTTTAACATGGGCATCGGCATGGTCCTCATTGCTTCGCCGGAGGAGGCGGCGTGCATTGAGGGGCATCTGCAGGCCCAGAATGAGGTTGTTTATCGGATCGGCCGTGTGACAGAAGGCGGACATGAAGTCGTCATCAAGGGCGGTGTCTTTGATGCGTGAGGAGAAACTGGGCGTTCTCTGTTCGGGCCGCGGCTCCAATCTTGCCTCTATTATCGCCGCTATTGAGGATGGCAGTATACACGCGGAGATTGCCGTGGTCATCGCTGATAAGGCAGATGCCTATGCGCTCGAACGTGCACGGAAGAAGGGAATCCCCGCCATTGCTGTGGTCCGCAGGGACTATGCGGAGCGCGATGCGTTTGAACGTGCGCTTCTGGAGCAGCTGTATGCGCACGGTGTGACGCTGGTTGTGCTTGCGGGATTTATGCGTATCCTGTCGCCACTTTTTGTACATGCCTACACGGGCCGTATCCTGAACATCCATCCGGCGCTTCTGCCCAGCTTCCCTGGGGCGCACGCGCATCGTGATGCACTCGCCTACGGGGTGAAGGTCAGCGGATGTACCGTGCATTTCGTGGACGAGGGCACGGACTCCGGTCCCATTATACTTCAGGCATCGGTTCCCGTTCTGGAGGGCGATACAGAGGAGACCCTTGCCGCCCGGGTTCTCGAGCAGGAGCATCGGATATTCCCCGAGGCAATCAAACTCTATATTGAAGGAAGACTGCATACGGACGGGCGGCAGGTGCATATTCTGCCCGCCGGTGAAGGAGGAGCATTATGAAGATAAAACGTGCCCTGATCAGCGTATCCGACAAGACCGGCGTTGTGGAGTTTGCGCGTGTGCTGCATGCGGCAGGGGTAGAGATCGTCTCCACGGGCGGAACGATGAGAGCGTTGCGTGAGGCCGGCATACCCGTCGTCTATGTCAGCGATGTGACGGGATTTCCGGAGATCATGGACGGCCGCGTCAAGACTTTGCATCCGTTTATTCACGGAGGGATTCTTGCCGTACGAGGAAACCAGAGCCATGAGAAAGCTCTGCGCGAGCTGAAGATCACGCCTATTGATCTTGTTGCGGTCAATCTCTATCCGTTTAAGGAGACGGTTGCAAATCCAAATGTAACGCTTGCAGAGGCTGTTGAACAGATTGATATCGGAGGGCCTGCGATGATTCGTGCGGCGGCAAAGAATTTTAAATTTGTCACCGTGATTACAAATCCTGAACGATATGCGGAGATTGCGGAAAAGATACGCAAGGATGGTGCAGTTGACGGTATGACGCGGATGCGGCTTGCCTATGAGGCGTTTGCGCATACGGCAGATTATGATGCTGCGATCAATGCGTATCTTGCACAGCAGCTGGAAAAATGAGGATAGCAACGTGAACATTCTCGTAATCGGATCAGGCGGCCGTGAGCATGCTCTTTTTTGGAAGCTCTCCGAAAGCCCTCAAACAGAGCGCATATATGCGATTCCCGGCAATCCGGGCATGGGTGAGATGACGGATATCGCTGTCACCGATAATGCGGCGATCCTGCAATTTGCCAAGGAGAAGGACATCGGTCTCGTCGTTGTCGGCCCTGAAGTCCCCCTGATGAACGGTCTTGTAGACGATCTCGAAGCTGCCGGTATTCCTGCCTTTGGCCCCCGTGCAAACGCAGCAGAGATCGAGGGCTCGAAATCGTTTGCAAAGGATCTCATGAAGAAGTACGGGATTCCAACTGCCCGCTATGAAGTCTTTGCTGAGGCGGAAGCTGCACGTGCGTATATTCGCAGCGAAGGAACCCCAATTGTTGTCAAAGCCGACGGCCTTGCGGCCGGAAAGGGTGTCGTCGTCGCCATGACAGAGCAGGAAGCACTTGATGCCGTTGATGCAATCATGGAGCACAACTCATTCGGCGATGCGGGAGCACGTGTCGTTATCGAGGAATTCATGGAAGGTGAGGAGGCCTCTCTTCTTGCTTTTACAGACGGAACGGTGATTCGCCCTATGATCAGTGCACAGGACCATAAGCGTGCCTTTGATGGGGACAAGGGTCCGAATACAGGGGGAATGGGAACCTATGCGCCAGCACCAGTCATGACGCCGGAGCTGACGGAGCGTGCCGTGGAGGAGATACTAAAGCCGACAATCTCCGCCATGGAAAAGGAAGGGCGGGCATATCGTGGCTGCCTTTACCTCGGCCTGATGATTACGGCAGACGGACCCAAGGTTGTGGAGTTTAATGCGCGGTTCGGCGATCCGGAGACGCAGGTGGTTCTTCCTCTTCTCGATGGGGATCTGGTCCAGATTATGCACGCTTGTGCAGGCGGGACTCTTGCCGATGTTCCCATTCGATGGAAAGACGGTGCAGCGGTCTGTGTCGTGCTGGCAGCGGGAGGATACCCTGCTTCTTATGAAAAAGGAAACGAGATTTACGGCATAGGAAATGCCGAAAAGCTTGGTGCTCTTGTATTCCATGCCGGAACAGCAAAGAAGAATGGGAAAATTGTAACGAACGGAGGGCGCGTACTCGGCGTCGTCGGTATGGGAAAGGATATTGCTTCGGCGGTTCAATCTGCCTATGACGCAGTAGATCAGATCTCTTTCAAAGGTGAATATCATCGCAAAGATATTGCGCATCGTGCATTGAATCGTTAAAAAAATATCGGGCTTGCCGAGATATTTCGGCAGGCCCGATATTTTTATTTGCTTAGAGATAATCGCGTAGCATGGCGCCGACAGAATCATAAACAGCATATGCTGCGTCATGCATAAAGTGCTCTGCATGACTGACCGTAAAGCCTTTATATGCCTCAATCATCGTGAGATCGTTGCGGTCGTCTCCAATAATGAGCAGCTCTCGCTCTTCCCAGCCTCTCTCATGAACAAGAGAAGCGATGCCCGTACTCTTGTTCACTCCGGCATGATTGAGATCGAGAAACTGACGATTTATATTCCCTGTAAACATATTGGGGAAATCCGAATCAATTGAGGAAAAGGCTGCGACGGCTGCTTCACGATCGCAAAACATCATGCCCATTTGGATGACATTATTCAAACATAGAACATCCTCAATGTTTTGAATCGGTGTAAGGAAGGGGGCAGGAATATCCTCACGGAGACCATAGCTATATGAGCGCTCCGGCGTAAAGAAGAGCATGCCGCCCTCATACGTACGAATATGTGATGAGTCGAAGAGCTGAGCCATCGCTTCGTGCAGGAGGCACGTCGATGTGATCGGCTTTCCGTTCGGTTCATGAATTGCCGCGCCGTTGCAACAGATGTAAAAGTCGACTGGAATTTTATGACTGTTTGTTTCCATAGCGATGAGGTCGTAACTCCTCCCGGTCACAATGCCGAACTTATTTCCGGAACTGCGCCACGCATGGATGGCCTCGATAGTCTCTGCCGTGACGCCTGTGTCTGAAACGGAGAGTGTGCCGTCATAGTCACTGAAAGCTATTTTCATGGATGATATTATTCCTTCACGTACACTTATAAACTCATATGGGCTAAACCTACATGATTTGATGGAGAAAGTCAATTCATATTTGTGTATATTGTTGACAAGTATTATTATTCTATGATAGCTTGTTCAGGGAAATGCGAGAAGCGTTGTGGGGAGATGATAGATTGCTGACCTCCTATGATAGAACTTATCTTAGAATTGGACTGCCCGCAGCGCTTGAGGGCGTCCTTATGATTTTTTTGAGCAATGCCGACATTATCATGGTTGGCACGCTTGGAACAGGCGCAATTGCAGCCGTCAGTATTTTTACGCAGCCCCGCATGATCCTCCTGACGATAGCACGTTCGGTGGCAGCAGCCGTGACCATTCTGATTGCAGAGCGATTCGGGCAGGATCGACATGATACGTATGGGGATATCCTCAAAAAAACAATAGTTCTGGTCGGTATCGTTCTCGGAGTGGCGCATATTTTCTTTTTTGTTTTTCTTAATGATATTCTCCTCTGGATGGGTGCGCAGTGGGATTATCTTCCGGATGCTATGATTTATGGTACTTGGACCCTGCCGGCTGTTTTTATCACATCGGTCACAACACTCATGCAGGCGGTGATGTTCGGTCGCGCGGAGTCCATGAGCGTACTCTCGATCAACATACAAGGTAATATTGTCAATGTCATCTTGAACGCACTCTTCATCTTCGGACTTGGTCCCTTTCCGGCGCTTGGCGTTCTTGGTGCTGCACTCGGCACAGTAGGAGGCGCTGTTTGGTCGTTTGTCATGAGTGTGCGTGTCCTGCTCTCATGGGGCATCTTCCGGCAGGGCAGCTATCGCATGACGCGGACATATCTGCGCGAGTTTTTTGGTGTGTTTGGCGGCATCTTCAGTGAGCAGGGCTTTGAGCGCATCGGTATGGTCGTTTATACGCGCATGGTTGCGGAACTTGGAACGATTCCTTATGCTATACATGCGATTGCCATGAATTTCTGCGATTTCTACTACAGTTTCAGCGCCGGACTCGGCAAGGCAAGCACAGTACTTGCCGGTCATAATCGAGATGACGAGAAACGCGATATATGGCGGCGCTACCTATGGACAGGCATACGATGGAGTTTGCTTTTTTCTACAGTGGTGTTCCTGGCAACCTTTGTATTACGCACGGAGATTTTCTCCATTTACACACACAATGCCGCACTGATTCCACTCGGCAGCCTTATTATTGCCTATGTAGCAATAGTGAGCTTTCCTGAAGCACACCAGATGGTTTGTGCGGGGATTTTGCGTGCCAGCGGCAGGACAATACAAGTCGCTGTGTACTCCTTTATCAGCATTACTGTATTGCGTCCTATCATCACCTATCTGTTTCTCTATAAACTACATATGGGACTTGAAGGAGCATGGCTTTCCCTTGCTCTTGATCAGATGATAAGAGCTGTTTGTGCAACAATACTCTTGTGTTCTGCTTATCAAAAAAAGTATTCGTATAATGGGGTGGGACAATATTAACAAAGAATAACTTTAAGAAAACGGGACTTATGTCTGATAAATGAAGAATAATCTGAAATGAATATCTTGACAAGGATGTCCGATACAGATATACTACGACTAACATTCTATTAAAATTGCATAGAGTACGTTGCGAGTGTCGGTAATCGACGTATTATGCGGAGATTTGCCGTGCGATGAGAGGAAAACGGGTGTGATGCCCGTGCTGTCCCGCAGCCGTAAATAGGGAGTGTTCTTCCACAGGCGCAGAGTCTGTGCCCGTAAAGTCACTGGTGTAAACCGGGAAGGCGGAGGAACGCGCTGATCTATGAGCCGGAAAGCCTGCTCGCAATAGGATTCATTGCTGGACTCACGAGAGATGGGGAGATGAATAAGACAGTGATATGCCTTGCCTAGGAACATATTATTGCAGATTGTTTGTGCCGCTTTCTCTTATGAGATAAGCGGTTTTAGTATGCAATTATCAAAAAAGGAGTTGGGGAGTTGAGTGCGAAAGCAATCCTAATGCGCCTGGCGCAAATGGTCATTACCCTGCTGGGCGTCAGTTTTCTGACCTTCAGCTTGACATTCATTGCGCCGGGGGATCCTGTGGATGCGATCCTGGAGACAGGTGACACAATTGTTTCCCAGGAAACGATTGTGCGGACACGTCATGAGCTGGGGCTGGATCGCCCCTTTCACGAACAGTATCTCAGCTGGCTGAATGGCGTGGTACATGGGGATATGGGGCGTTCCTACTCGGCGAAGATGCCGGTGCAGGATAAACTCCTGCAGAACCTGCCGGGGACGCTGCTCTTGGCAGGAACAGCAGTTATTATGATGCTGCTGATTTCCATTCCGGCAGGCGTTGTATCGGCACTCTACCGCAATCGCTGGCCCGATCAGGTCATCCGCGTCTTCACCTTTCTTGGTGTTTCAATGCCGAGTTTCTGGGTGGGACTCATTCTGCTCTATGTCTTTGGTCTGAAGCTGGGGTTGTTCCCGATTGCGGGCGGCGAGGTCAGCCTGGACCGTCTGATTCTTCCTGCCTTTACGCTCGCCATTCTGCTCTCATCGAAATATACGCGGCAGGTGCGCACGGCGGTGCTTGAGGAACTCGGACAGGACTATGTGACGGGGTTGAAGGCGCGCGGCATGTCGATGCAGCGCATCCTCTGGCGGCACGTTCTGCCGAATGCATTTCTGCCGCTCATCACACTGCTCGGTCTTGCCATCGGCTGGCTGCTCGGCGGCGTTGCCGTCATCGAGATTGTATTCTCGTGGCCGGGCATCGGACGAGTTGCTGTGCGCGCGATTGAGATGCGCGACTATCCGCTCCTGCAGGGGTTTGTCCTTTGGATTGCAACGCTCTATATGATTGTGAATCTGATTGTTGATATATCCTATACCTATCTGGATCCGAGACTGCGAAAGGGGGCGAAATCATGACAAGAGATGCGCTTCTCTTTCGTCTCTATACGGGGCTGATCCTGTTGATTGCGCTCGCTGCAATCTTTGCGCCTTTGCTTACTTCGTATGATCCATATGAATCGCAGATTCAGATGTCTCTGCTCCAGCCATCTGCCGAGCACTACTTCGGAACGGATAAGCTGGGGCGTGATCTCTTTACTCGAGTGCTCTATGGTGCACGGGTTTCGTTGACAATGACACTGTTTGTTGTCGTTCTCATTGCGGGGCTTGGCACGCTGATAGGTGTCATCTCCGCCTATGTCGGCGGCAAGGTCGATACAGTAATCATGCGGCTTGCTGATATTTTTCTGGCATTTCCGGGCATTGTGCTTGCGATTGCAATTGCAGGTGTGCTTGGCGGCAGTGCTGTCAATGCAGTCCTGGCCATTGTGGTTGTCGGTTGGACGAAGTATGCACGCCTCGCACGCAGCTTGACCCTGAAAGTGAAGCAGCAGGATTATTTGGCTGCCGCCATTACAAACGGTACACGACAGGCGGATATGATTCGGCGGCATATCCTGCCGAACATCCTGCCGATCATCATTGTGACAGCGGCGCTCGATATTGGGGCACTCATGATGGAGCTTGCGGGGCTCTCCTTCCTCGGATTCGGCGCACAGCCACCGACGCCGGAATGGGGCCTCATGCTGAATGAGGGCCGCCAGCTGATTCAGACGGCGCCCTGGCTTATGATCTTCCCCGGACTGGCGATTGTCATCGTCGTTGCGGTATTTAATCTTTGGGGAGATAGTCTGCGGGATATTATGGACCCGCGCAAGGTGAATTAAAGGAGGAACAAATGGGAAAGAAAAAAAGATGGCTTGCGGCACTTCTGACTGGCTGTATGGCAGCAGCGCTCCTGACAGGCTGCGGCGGCGGAAACCAGTCCGCAGGCGACAAAACGACGCTGAAGGTCGGCGTTACAAATTTTGCGGATTCTCTTGAACCCACGGAGAATGCATTTGGATGGGTCGTCATGCGCTATGGCATGGGGGAGACACTGACGCAGTTTGATGAAAAGATGAACATCCAGCCGTGGCTTGCCGAGAGCTGGGAGATCAGTGACGATAAGCTGACGTGGATATTCAAAATTCGTGATGTTAAGTTTTCGAACGGCAGGCCTCTGACAGCTGCAGCGGTCAAGGCATCCCTTGAGCGTACATTTGCGAAGAATACACGCGCAGCAACCTTCTTCAAGTATACGAATATGGAGGCGGACGGACAGACACTCAAGATCACGACAGAGAAGCCGGCACCGAGTATGCTTGGTTATCTCGCAGACCCCCTCTTCCTCATCGTCGATGTCGAGAGCGAAAAGGAACGCAATTTTGCAACACAGGGGCCCATCTGCACCGGTCCGTACATCTGCGAGTCCTTCGTGAAGGAAAAGGCCGTCATGAAGAAGAACCCGAACTACTGGGGCGGAGAAGTTCCCTTTGAAACGGTAGAGATTCCGTCCATCGACGATCCGAATACACGCGCGATGGCTCTCCAATCGGGTGAGGTCGATATGGCAGTCAACATTGCTGCCGATGATATTGGGCTCTTCAGCGACACTGCGAAGTTCCATGTTGACCGCATTGCATCGCTGCGTACGGTTTTGGCGCGCATCAACCAAAAGGGGATTCTTGGCGACCCGAAGGTACGCGCTGCGTTCATTTCGATGACGGACCGCAAGGCGTACAATGAGGTTATCCTCAAAGGGACCTTTATCCCGGGAAAGGCTCCGGTTCCGCCCTCTCTTGACTATGGTTTCGATCAGCTGACCGATCCGAATGCCTATAATGTCGACCGCGCAAAGCAGCTCCTCGACGAGGCAGGCTGGAAGGATACAGACGGCGACGGCATTCGCGATAA
>ERZ773063.1154-NODE-1154-length-16061-cov-15.716856_pt1 | contig 16061 bp, 15 predicted proteins | sample MGYA00580625_ERZ773063 | MGnify/ENA primary metagenome ERZ773063 (study PRJEB29015, sample SAMEA2738022) | human oral metagenome | biome: human oral; feature: human-associated habitat; material: dental | place: China | collected 2042 ...
TGCAGCTCGGTTTTGATGACGTCGCGGTCGCGGCCGCGTCGGACGTGTCGCGCATCGAGAACGCGGCCGGCAACTTGCAGGCGACGATTGTCGGCGGCTTCAAAGACATGATTGACCTCGCGAAGCCGCATCTGACAGCGTTCATGAGCTGGATGTCGGACACGCTCGGGCAGGGCTTCGCGTGGATCAAGGACGTGGGCGTGCCCTCGATTCAGGGAATCTGGGATGTCCTCGCCAACGGGAACTTCTCGGGGCCGATCTTCGGCCTCGAAGAGGATTCTGGTCTCGTCGACTTCCTGTTCAACCTGCGTGATGCCGGCATGGCGGCCTGGGAGATGCTCAAGTCCGGATGGGATGCCGCTACGAATCTCGCGTCCGCGTTCGCTCCGCTCGCCCAGAGCGTGTGGAACATGGTCAGCGCGTTCGGCGGGGATGGCCCATCGATGATTCAGCGAACCGCTGAGGCACTCAAGAGCGTGTTCGACTGGGTCGGGAAAAACACCGACGTAGTTGCCCCGCTAGTGGCGGCAGTCGTCGCGGGCACGGCGGCGTTCAAGGGCATGAGCGCTGCCATGGGTGCCGTGAACGCCGTGAAGGCGGCGGGCGGGCTGCTGCAGTTCGTCAAGGCCACGAACCTCGCGAAGGCCGCGCAGGCGGCGTTCAACATCGTCATGAACCTCAACCCGGTCGGCGCGATCGTCACGGCGATCGCCGCGCTCGTCGCAGGCCTCGTCTATTTCTTCACGCAGACGGAGACCGGCCGCAAGGCGTGGGCGGCAATCACGGAAGCGTTCTACAGCTTCGTGGACTGGATCAGCTCCGCATGGTCGTCAGCCATGGAGTCCATCTCCTCGTGGTGGACGGGCACCTGGGATGGAGTCTCGGGTTTCTTCTCGACCTATGTCGTGCAGCCGATGCAGACGGCATGGGACGCAATCGCGGCTGTCTGGGACGGCATTGTGACGGTCTTCAAGACCGCGTTCGCGATCATCGTCGGCGTTGTCCTGACTCCGATCAAGCTCTACATACAGGTATGGGTGGCGGTCTTCACGTGGGCGTATGACACCGTCATCAAGCCGGTGTGGGATGCGATCTGCCAGACCTTCACGTGGGCGTATGACACCGTTATCAAGCCGGTGTTCGAGCAGATCGCCAGCACGTGGCAGTGGATCGCCGGAATCGCCACAGAGGTATTCGGGGGCATCGTCTCATTCCTCGAGGGAGTGTGGACATCGATCACCGCAGGAGTGACGGCCGCGTGGAATCTCATCGTCGCGGGCGTCACCTGGTACATCAACACCGTGTGGAACATCGTCAGTACAGTCTTCACGACAGTCGCTGGCGTCGTCTCCTCAATCTGGAACGGCATCTCCTCCACCGTCTCGGGCGTCTGGGAGTCCATCAAGACTGCCGCGAAGTCGGCAGTCGACTGGGTCTATAACTCAGTCACGAGCGTCTTTGCTTCTATGTCGAGTGGCGTCTCGTCCACCTTCGAGGGCATGCGCTCAGCCATCGAGTCCGTGTGGAACAAGGTGAAGAGCGTCGCGGCAAAGCCCGTGAATTTCATCATCGATACCGTTTACACCAACGGTTTGAAGTCGATGGTGGAGACGGTCGCCTCGAAGATCGGCTTGTCACTCACTCTCCCGACGGTCCCCCGGATTGCCGAGTACGCCGGTGGTGGCATCGTCCCGGGCTACAGCCCGGGACACGATACGATCCCGGCGATGCTCTCCCCGGGCGAGGCGATCCTCGTCCCCGAGCTCGTCCGACAGATCGGCCCGAGCAGGATCATTGCGGCGAACTACGCCGCCTCGAAGCGCCGCCCCGGCGGCACCCCCGGCAAAGCCCCTGCGGGCTTCTCCGGCGGCGGCATCGCCCACTTCGCAGGCGGCGGCATCGCAGGATGGTTCGCCGACGCAGCACGCGGCGTCGCAGAGTTCTTCCGCGACCCGCTCGGCTCAATCGCGCAGCTCATCACCGAGCCCGTGCGAGGACTCATGAAGGGCATCGCCCCCGGAGTCATCGGCGAGCTCGGCGCAGGCGGCGTCGAATCACTCCTCGCAGGAGTCGGCTCCTTCTTCAAGAAGAAGGCCGAGGAGTCGTCCTCAGCCGGACTCGTGGGCGCCGCGATGCGGGCCGTGCAGATGCAGGTCCCCTACGTGTGGGGCGGCTCAGCCATCCCGCCAGGCCTGGACTGCTCAGGCCTGGTGTATTGGGCTGCCCAGCAGCTCGGCCTCGGCTGGCCGCGCCTCACCGCCGCGGGATACCAGGCAGGGTCCACGCCAATCCCATGGTCTCAGGCAGCCCCCGGTGACCTCCTCTTCTGGGGGAGCCCAGCCCACCACGTTGCGATCAACGCCGGTGGAGGCCAGATGATCGAGGAACCAAAGCCCGGCCTCAACGCCCGGCACACCGGCATCTGGGGCTCGCCAACCGTCGGACGCTACGGCGGAGCTCGCAAGTACGACCGCGGCGGATGGCTGCCGCAGGGTGTGACCGCTGCGGTCAATCAGACGGGCGCGCGGGAGGCAATCCTCACCGCCCGCCAGTGGGCCGACGTCTCCGCGCTCGCGGCCAGTGGAGCAAATGCGGGTGTCTCGCTTGATGGGGCGCAGGTGAATCTGGTCCTCGATGACGGCGTGCAGTTCCGCGCGCACGTCGAGGGAATTAGCACGAGCGTCTTAGCTCGCAGGAAGCAGCTCGCAGGAAGGAGTCGATGATGACGCGGACAAACCTCTGTCCTAATCCATCGTTCGCATATGGCACGAATGGGTGGTCGAGGTACGCGCCGGCGTCGCTTCGGATCGCGTCTGATCCTGCTGCGTGGGGCAGGCACGATCGACAGTCGCCAACCTATCTGGTGGTCGACGTGCCCGCCCAGATGCAGGGCCAGGTCGCCACGCCCGGCGTGGTCCCCGTTTCGGCGGGTCAGGCGCTGGCGGTGTCGGCCCTTGTCCGCACGAGTCCTGGTCTCAGCCTCGCCGTCCGCGTCGAGTGGACGGTGGGGGGCCGTAGTCAGGTCGCGTCCGCGCCGCTGCTGCTGACGTCGAGCGCGGCAGGCGATCGCCCGACGTGGGTCCACGTGGCCCCGGCGGGCGCCACGCAGGCGCGCGTGCGCTTCGAGGTCCACACCTCGGGCGCTCGCGATAACACGCCCGGGTGGGTCCACCTGGACGACATCATGATCGTCGCTGCTGCGACCGTCGAGGAGGCTGTCGCTGACGCGGCGCCCTTCTTCGACGGCGACACGCCTCAGCAGCGGATCGGCTACTCGCAGCGCGCGATCACTCACCAATGGACGGGCACGAAGGGCCTGTCGTCCTCGCGTGAGGTTGAGGGCGCGCTCGATATGACGCGCACGCCGGTCGCGGTCGTCGAGGACGGCCAGGCCCCGCGCGTGCAACTGGTGATCCCGGCGGCGCTCGCGCCTGCGGGCACGGCATGCTACGTCGAGGGCATCGCCGCGACTGGCTTCAAGTGGATCCCACGCGCCGGGGTCTGGACTGGCACGGGCGAGCAGCGCGTGATCGGTGACTCGCTCGCCCCGATCAACACGGAATTCCGGTACCGTCTGACGACGTCGAGGGGCGTCGAGGTGGAGTCCTCGCCGGTCGTGCGCCGCTGGCAGGGGCTCTCGCTGATGACGGATACGGCGGGCAGGATGCCCGTGAATCTGCTGTGGCAGGGGACAGATCAGCGCGAGATGAAGATGAGGCTGACCGAGCATGAGGTGCCCGGCAGGCGGACTCCGGTCATGGTGTACGCGCCAACGATGGGCGCGGGCACCGTCTCGCTGACGGCGCGCACGAATCTCAAGGACACGCCAGCGCTCAAGCTCCTGCTGGGCACGCCGACCCCCGTCGCTCTCTTCCACAACCCCGAGCACTGCGTGCAGTGCCGGGCAGGTGTCTGCGACGTGGACCTGGTGACGCTTATGGCTCCTACGTCGGTCTCGATGGAGCGCGCCGCCCGGATCGACGTTGCGGAGCGCATCTGGGCTATAAAAGGGACGATCACGTCGCTGCCGCAGGCCTCGACGCTCCTCGCTCTCACGACGTGGACGGACTTCGACGGGCGAGCCATTACCTGGCAGGCGCTCGACGCGCGCCGCCTCACGTGGGAGGGCTTCGACAGGACGATCTGGCAGGAGGAGCGATGAGCCTGACCGGCCCGGACGCGCGTATCCCGGACGATCTGCTGTCGTCCGCTTACACGTTGCAGGCGACGGTCGAGTCATGGCTCGGCGATGAGTACCTCGGCGAGGTACCCGTCGAGGACGGCTCGGTCGCCTGGGACGCGACGCAGCAGGTGCAGGGCTCGCTCTCGCTCACGGTTCCGCGCGTCGGCTCGGCGAGTGAGAGTGAGGACTGGCGGGACTGGGATCCGACGGACCCGTCGCATCCGCTCGCCTGCTTTGGGCAGACGTTGCATGTCTCGCTGACGATCGCGTCCGTGATCCCCGGCGGCGGCTGGTGGGACGTCCAGCTAGGCCGCTTCCTCATCACCTCTGTCGATCCCGGCCCATCGACCGTGAGGGTGACCGGAAAATCGCTGATGCATCGCCTCGAAGAGGATCGGCTCACGACGCCGCTCTCCCCCATGTGGAACGGCACACTGGCGAGCGAGATCCGTCGCCTGGTCGGCGGGCACATGGGCGTCGTGATTGACACCGGCCTCGTAGACCGCTGGTGTCCCTCGATGACCTGGGGCGAGTCAAGGATCGACGCGGTGTACGAGATCGCGAAGGCGTGGCCCGCCTCGATCCGCGAGGGCGGCGACGGCATCCTGTATGTGACCCCGCCGGTCTCGCCGCCGGTCGCTCCACCGAAGCTGCGGCTCACGGACGACATGGACGGTACTGTCGTCGGTGTCTCCTCTCAGGTCTCGCGCGACAAGGTCTATAACAGGGTCGTCGCGCGCGGCCAGGATGGGCACGACGAGGGCGCACCCGCTTTTCAGGCGGTCGCGGATCAGACGACAGGCCCGATGCGGACCGACGGCCCCTACGGCGTCGTCCCGCGATTCTTCTCCTCGCCTCTCATCACGTCGCAGGAGCAGGCCCGCAAGACGGCGGAGGCGATGCTCGCTGAGTCGATCCGCCGGAAAGTCAAAGTCCCCGTGGAGCACGCGCCGGATCCGCGCGTCGGCCTCGATCAGCCGATCGAGATCGTCACGCAGCCTGTCCTAGCTGCGGAGCCGAAAACGCTATGGGGCCTCGTCACCGCATACGAAGTCCCCCTCACGTACAAGGGCACGCAGAAAACCGACGTGGAGGTGACCCTATGACAGTCCGAGTGATGGACTTGATATCTTCCACGCCGGATGATCTGCCGCCCCGGTACGGGTCGGACAGGTCAACGACGGCGATCGCTCGGATCGTCGACCTCGTCGAAGGAGGTCGCCAGCTCATCGTCTCCCTGTACGGTGGTTCGGGAGTGCAGATCCCAGCGACAGCCGTCAACTGGAACGGCGTCAAGACCGCGCACGTGCTCCTCGATCCGGACACGGGACGTCCCGTCCATGCGCTGGGGCCTGCCCCGTCCCCCGAGGGGCCGCTCCCGGCAGTCCCGAAAACACCCGAGCCTAAGCCAGTGGCCCGGCACGCGGTCCTCACGCCGCAGTGGATGGGCACCTGGACGACCGGCGGCTGGTCGCGGTACGGCGACGGCGGCGCGTGGCAGGGCATCAACCCCGCAGGCCAGCAGCTCCGAGGCCTCATCACCTACGGGAGGCAGCTCGAAGCCCTCGGCACGATCACGATCACACGGGCGCTGCTCACCGTGCAGCCCGCGTCGCACGTCCCGCCCTGGGCTCTGGTGATCCAGCCCGCGTCCTACTCGGAGTCGGGGCCGCTGCCGACCGGCGCGACGCAGACAATCAACGTCAACGCAGGCCAAACCCAGGTTGACATCACGGCCCTGGCGAAAACCCTCACTGCGGGTGCTGGGCTCGCGCTCGTCGGCACTGCATACGGCGGCATCACCAAGGGCGGCGCCAGCGCCGCACTCCACCTCGAATACACCGAAACACTCCCAGTCAAACCCGCAGAAAGGCGCGCGCAATGAGCTACCAGGACCAGCGCGGACACAAGGTACCCTCCCCCACCGACCCGGCCCGCCGACAGGATCTCCTTGACTTGTCGCTCTCCATTCCGTCGTACAAGGCGTGCGCGTCCGAGACCGCAGCCGCACAGTACGTCGCCGCGCTCGCGGGCGTAGGTCTCACGGCTTCCCCTGCGCAGCCTGTGTACGTCTGGCGCACGGACCTCAATGCTGTGCGTGTGTGGGATGGGCGCCGCTGGTCTGGTGAGTCGAATCTGCAGATGGAGCTGAGCGCGGTCGGCGACATACCCGTCGGTAATAGCCTGAGTGTCGGAGTGCGGAATGGACTCATCAAGGCAGGAAAAGCAGCGATCTCAGCGACTGAGGTCCAGTTCGGGAATCTTTACTTCGACTACATAACCTTCCAGACGCCGTTCCCGAACGACTGTGTGTCTGTCACATTGACTCCGCTGTATGGGACGGGGCCGGGCGGCTGGAATTTCAAGAACGCACAGCAATTCTGCTTGGATTTGATGAACCGCAGCGGTTTCCGCGCGATGCTCCCCGGCGTCACTTCCCCTGGCCGTCATTCCTACTCGTGGACCGCGATCGGCTACTAACCCCCCCCCCAATTTTTCGTGCCCTCGGACAAGCCCGTCCGGGGGCTTCCCTATACCCGAAGAGGAGAAACCAATGAATCCGAATATCGAAGAGCTCATGGCCTCGATGACCCCCGCGACGGACACGCCGCCTGACGTCGTCGCCCCGATCTTCATCCCCTACGAGCAGACGGAGGCCGCGCGATGAGCATGACCGCACAGAACGTCCTCGCCTGGGCAGCGGGCGAAATCGGATACTCCCGCTGGGACGACCCCGAGGAGGGGTCGAAGTACGGCCGATGGTACGCCAAGAAGCACGGCGCGTACTACGGCACGTCCGGCGTCCCATTCTGCGCGATGGGAGCCTCCTGGTGCGCGACCGACGATAAGGACAAGTCTGTCCTGCCAGGCGGCGACTTCGCGTACGTCCCGTATGGGATCGCCGCCGCAGCCCGCGGGGGGCGCCTCGTGTCCCCGATGACCCAGGCAGCGCCCGGCGACCTGGTCTGCTTCGACTGGGACGACGACAACATCGCCGACCACGTCGGCATCGTCGAAGCCAATTACGGCGCATGGCTGCAGACCATCGAATTCAACACCAGCTCGGGCGCTGCGGGCTCGCAGAGCAACGGCGGCGGCGTGTGGCGCCGCACCCGAGACTGGGATTCAGTCTGTGCGGTCATCCGACCGCACTACGGCGACGCGGCCACCGCTGCGGGCTACACCGATGTCACGGCCCTGCAGGCTGCGGTCGGCGCGACCGCTGACAACATCGTCGGCCCTGACACGACTAAGCGCATCTACGCCGTGGTCGCCGCCAGCTCCTGGGGAGGCCGCCAGTTCCCCTTCGGCGTCGAGTACGTGCAAAGTGTCGTCGGCACGGAGGTGGACGGTATCTGGGGGGATGCCTCGGATGACTCGCACGATCGCGTCGTCGGTGCGATGCAGCGTGCCGTCGGCGTGGATGACGATGAGATCTACGGCCCCATCACAAATGGGGCAATCAACGCCGCGCTCGCGGGCGCGGAGAAGGGAAACTGACGTGAACAACCTCCTCCTCGGCCTACAGGCCGACCCGTTCCTGGTGACGGTCGTCGTCGGCATGGTCTGGCCTGTCGTGCAGGCGGCGCTCGACCGTCCGTACTGGACGCCGACCCGCCGTAAGGTGCTGCTCGCGGTCGTCGCGGTCGTCGTCTCTCTCGCTGTCTGGGTGTCCGGTACCTATCCGGCGACCTGGCGTCTGCTCATCGCGCAAGCCGGCGTTTTCCTGGGCATCGCCTGGTCAGTATTCCAGGTGCTCTCGGCGATCCGTATTAACGGCGTGTCCCTGATCGCCTGGGTAGGCGCGGTGACTCCCGGCGGCGACTCCGTCGAGGAGGTCCGCGCCACAGCTGTGTCTAATCCTTCAACCCGGGTAGTTGACGGGGCATCGCAGGCAAGCCGTGACTGAACTGCTCGCGGACCCGAAAGTAACCGACGCGCTGGCCGCGCTCGTCGTCGCGGTCCTCGTCGCGATGACGGGCGTCGTCGCCCTGGTCGCAAGCCAGGTGCGCCGCTGGCTGGAGGCGAAGTTCGCGCACGTCCTTGAGGGTGTCGAGGAGGCCCGCGCTGCCGCTCTCTCGGCGGACGCGCAGGTCTCCAACGATCACTCCACCAATATCAGGGACGATCTCGACCGTGCGATCGAGACCGTACACGCTGTGTCGGATCAGATCGGCGAGCTGACCGGCCACGTCGGCACGCTCGCCGATCAGCTGGGCCGCGTAGAGACGACTCTCACCAATCATGGTAGGAGCCTCGAAGCCGTGGAGAGTCGCGTCGGTCGAATTGATGAGCGGGGCACGCGCATGGCCGAGGAGATCCACGATGAGCGTGTCGCTCGTGAAGCTGCTCAGCGAACCATTGACGAGCACTCTCACGACGCGCACGCGCGCCTGCACGAGCGCCTCGACAAACTCGAAGAGAAAGTGACCCAGCAGTGACCACGACAATCTCGGGCGCTGTCGGCAGGCTTGACGGCACTCCCGAGCCGCAGGCCTACATCGTCGCGACGCTCGCGGGGACAGGTGAGAATCTCGCTGTCCTCGCGGGCGGGCCGGTCGCCCGACAGGCCGACGTGCGAGGACAGATCGTCCTCCCCCTCGACGTGCGCACGGAGACGCAGGTGCATCTGCGTCTCGCGATCCCCGGTCGCACGCTCCGCGAAGCGACCGTGACGCTGCGCCCAGCGGTCGCCTACGACCTCGCGCAGATCTTCTCCGGCTCCACGTCACCGACCCCGTCTCCCGCGCCGGTCCCCGGCACGGGCGGCGTCGGGATCTCCGGCGACGGAGACACCATCACCCTGACCGGCAAGCTCACCGGCGACGGAAACACGATCGAGATCGGAGCCTGACCGATGGAATCTAAACCGACGCTCTACACCAAGCAGGGCACTGATGAAGCGATCGCCCGCGCGGTCGCCCCTCTCGCGACCCGCGAGGAGCTGTCCGGCTACGCGACGAAGGACGAGGTCGCGACCGCCGCCGCAGGCGGCAAAGTCGAGCTCACCGACTACGCGACGAAGGACGAACTGCAGGGCCTCGCGACCCGCGAGGAGCTGTCCGGCTACGCGACCGCGCGCCAGGTGGCCGACCTCGCTACTCGCGCCGACCTCACGGCCTACGCGACGAAGGACGAGATCGTCGGAGTCGCCCGCGCCTCCGACCTAACAGGCCTCGCCACCAAGGACGAGCTGTCCGGCTACGCGACGAAGAGCGACGTAGCGGGCGTCGCCCACGCCTCCGACCTGACCGGCCTCGCCACCAAGGCTGAGCTGCAGGCAGCGCTCACAGGCGTCGGCATCACCGTCGTCTCCACCGAAGCAGAAGCCCAGCGCCTGCCCGACGGTGCACTGTACTTCCTCGCCGCCGAAGCTTCGCCCGCGCAGCCGCCGACCCCGACACCCGGCCCAGCGCCCGCCGCCGGCCCCACCGTCGTCGCGCACGCCTCGGGCTCCGTCATCGGCCAGACAATCACCGTCAACCTCGACGGCAAGGCAGGAGACAAGATCATCCTGGGCATCAACGAGAAGGCTCAGGGCACGCGCGCGGCCGTCACCCTCCCCCAGGGCTGGACGACCCTCGTCGACCCGTACTGGGTCGGCACCATGAGCGCGACCATCGTCACCGGCCCCTGGGCACCCACCATCACGATCACGATGTCTCAGAACGCAGAGATCGGATGGGCCGCCGCCACCGTACGCGGCGCCTCCCGCATCGAGGCAGGCACCGTCAAAAAGCGACAGGCCGAACCTGTCGAGACAAAGACCTGCACGGCGCCCGCGCTCGCGGGCAATGGTCTCGCGCTCGGCTTCGCCTTCGAGCGTACGAGCGCCGGCGAAACGTCGGAGCAGGTAACGGTCTCTGAGGGCTGGGAGAAGCTCGAGTTTGTAGCGCAGGAGGGAGCGAACTATCAGACGGTGACGCTCGCGAAGCGAAACGCAGCGTCTCCCGCCGACCTCGTCGTGACCTACCCGAACGTACAGGGCTCTAACGGCCTCGGTGTGCAGGTGGTCGCCCGTGGCTGAGCTGACGATCTATCGCCGTCGCCGCGACGGCGGTGACGTGCCCGGTATCGTGCGTCGCCGTCGCCGCGACGGGGGCGACATTCTCCTGCGGCGTCGTGAGGAGACGACTCTAGTCACGCCGGCCTCGACGGACGTCGTCGAGCGGTTCCTCAAGCAGAGGCCCTTCTACATCGCTCATAGGATGGGCGGCACTGAGTATCCCGAATTCACGCAGCGCGGTCTCGAAGCCTCGCTGCGCGCGGGCTTCAAGGCCTTGGAGGTCTCCGTCCGCCTCTGCGCGAAGGGGCCGGACGGCGAGCCCGCCGAATTCGTCGCGATTCACGACTGGAAAACAACGAGAACCGTGCCGGGCACGGATCTGCCGATCTGGTCCACACCGTGGAGCACGCTCAAGACCCTGCAGCAGGGCACGGGCCCGTTTATGAGGCTGCGGGACGTCGTCGATCAGATCCCCGACGACGTGGTCCTCGCGATCGACCACAAGACGACGTCCTCTGAGGATCAGCGGAACGCCGCTGATCTGCAGACTGAGGAGCAGCTCTTCGAGTATCTGGACACGGCGTTCGGCGGGCATCCCGAGCGCCGTGTGATCTGGAAAGTCTTTGCGAAGGGCACGAGCGCGGCGCGCGCGAAAGCGCGCGGCTATCGCACTATGGCGATGCTGTACCCGGCGGAGGTTCCCGCGGCGAAACTGCAGCAGTGGGATGTGATAGGCATGGAGTGGAACGCCAGCGCGGATGTCTGGAACCGGGTCAACTCAATCGGGCATCCGACGATCGCGCACATCATCACGAACGAGGGACAGGCGCAGTCGGCGTTCGATAGGGGAGCGACGGGGCTGATGGCCTCGTATCCATCCCTCGTCCATCCGTAGGGCAAGAGGGCAGCCACGCTACCCAAGAGGGTGCGGGGCTGCCCTCTTGTTTATGCGGCAGCTCGCAGTACCGGTGTATATGGCGGTGCCACAGCGGTGTCGGAGGGTGTGGCCGGTCCAGCCAGCTGGGGGTGAACGCGCGAGCCGCTTCGAGACGTAGCCAGCCGATAGGTGCCCGCCAGATCGACCAGGGGGACCGGGACGCTTTCAGCCGCAGTCAACGCGCCAGGTACGCGGGCTACTAGGAGGAGGGGAGTGTGACCCCATGCTGGCATCGTGTGACACGCAATACATCTAAAAGGGGGCATCGGGGTTGACATACCCTTGCCAGTTATATATATTTATATACATCAGGAAGCCACGAGGGCAAGCCTGAAACCCGCTCGGAAGGAGCACACAATGACCATTCACACCGCTGCTGATCTCGCCGCCATCATCGAGAAGACGGGTGAAGATGCTCGCTACGCGACTATCGCGGATGCTGTCGCTGCGTTGGAGCAGTTCCTGGACGCGACCGAGTACGACCTGGAGGCGATTGCTTCCGAGGCGTGCGACTGGTACCGGGCTTACGATCCCGAGCAGAACGTGGAGTACCTGCACGAGCAGGGCTTCTACTTCACAGTCGCCGGGGATGATTTCTGGGCGATCGTCGCCGAGAACAAGCGTGAGGGCGAGGTGACCGAGGACTGAGGCACAGGAGAGGGGCGCCCCATGTGGGGCGTCCCTCCTTCCTTGTTTCTCCTCCGAATTATGGACTACATCGGTCTTCATCTCGCCCGATTGAGCGGGCGTACCCGTGAAAATCGCGGGTATCTCCTCTCCCTGTGGGCAAGGTATCTCGCTGAGCGGGACGCTGATCCCATCAGCGCGTCGCGTCAGGATATCGAGGAGTGGATCGCCCGCCGCCGGGACGTGGGGATCAGCGGGCGCACGATCCGCAGCGACCTGTCTCACCTGCGGGTCTGGTACAGGTGGCTCGTGGAGGTGGGTGCGCGCGGTGATGACCCAACGGTCCTCATCCGCGCTCCGCGCGTGGGGATCACCGCCAGGCCGTGGCTGGGACGCGAGGATGCGGCCCGTCTCCTGGATGCGTCCCTCACGTGGGAGGGCGGCGAGCTCGCCGCCCAGGTTCACCTCTGGCTCCTGAGCGGGCTGCGCCCTGGTGAGCCACGGGGTCTGCGCGTCACCGATCTTGGGACGCGCGACCAGGCGGTCACCCTGGCGGTGTCCGCGACGAAAACCCCGGGGCGGGAGATAATCACCCTTCCGACCTCCACGGCAAGCATTCTGGCGCGGCATGCCGAGGGACGCGTGCTTGGGCCGCTACTCTGCAATCCGCGTACTGGTCGGGCATGGACTAAAGCGTGTGAGCGCGTGCGCTTCCAGAGGCTCCTGCGCTCGGCAGGCGTGCCGATGTGCACGCCGTACGGGCTGCGCACGTCGATGATCACCCTAGCCCTGGCGGCTGGGGTGAGTGAGCGCGACGTATCGATTGCGGCCAGGCACACCTCCAGTGCGCAGACGGCGCACTATGATCGCCTGCGCACCCACGCGGAGCGCCCCGTTGCCCCGCAGCTAGAAGCATGGCTCCAGCAAAAAGAGGGAGTGTGATATATTCCAATAAAACAAAAGGAGGTAGAGCGTGTTTGAGTCGATCAACCTGTTCATCCGCAGGATCGGCCTGGGGCTGTCGCAGCGCGAGCTCGGGTCGCTGTTGACCCCGCCAACCACGCAGATTGTGGTGTCCCATTGGGAGACTGGGACCCATAGCCCCAGGGATCCGCTCAGCATCGACATGGCGCTGAGCGAGTACGAGGATCGATTCCTCTCACTCGTCGATGAGCTGCTGTCCGTGGCAGAGGACGAGGAGAACGACTCCTCAAGTGTCGTGTACCCCATGTACACGACGCAGGCCGAATACGAGAGCCACTGCCCGTACGCCCAGGCTATCCCATGCCTGAGCATGTACCGTCTGGCGGTCGCCCAGGCCGCCATGATAGTGCGTAACAAGGGCCAGGCGGCGCGGGTCGAGTTCATCGGTTAGGCGTGCGAAAGGCCCCCCACCGGATTCCGGTGGGGGGCCTTCCTTGCGTTATCAGAATTCCTCGATGCCTCCAGCGATCTGCGCGGGGTCAGACTAGCACGGCCGTGTCCATCCTCGCTGTCAGCGCTGCGTCGCGCTCGCGGGTAGCATGCTGATACCTGAGCGCGACGTCGACGTCGCTATGCCCGCCTCGGTGGAGGAGCTCGGCAAGCGTGGCGCCCTGCTGGGCAAAGATCGTGAGCCCTGTATGGCGCAGATCATGAAACTTGAGCCACGGAATTCCCGCAGCGTCGCGCGCTTTCTCCCACGCCGCCCGCAACGAGTTGGGGTGGATCGGCAGGCCCCGAGTGCTCTCGGGATGCAGGAGCCAGGATGTAGGGGCGGCGTCCACGTGCGCGTCAAGGTGCGCGCGCAGCGCGGGCACGAGCGAGGCGGGAATGACAATTTCACGCACGCCGGCCGCGCTTTTCGGCGGAGTCTCGACCGGCCCCCTACCGGTCAGGTATTGCACCTGCCTCTCAATCCTCAGCGTCGCAGGGACGGAATCGAGGTCGAGGTCACGGCGCTGCAGGCCGATCACCTCGCCGAGCCGCGTCTGACACCATGCCGCGAGCAGCACAGCGGCGCGCAGGTGCGCCGGCATCGCGTTCGCCGCAGTCTGCACCTCCTCCGGAGTGGCGACCTGCCGCTCACGCTCGCGCACGGGCCGATGCTTCTGCCCCTCAGGTACGCAGCAGGGCGTTGTCTCGACATGCCCAGCCTTGACCGCCGCGCTCATGCACGCGGAGAGGGTCATGTAGACAGGGCGAGCGACGCCTGCGCCGCGCTCATCCCACACGCGCTTGTACCACTGGGCGACGTCATCAGCGGTAATCGCTACGAGCGGCCGCCCCCCGAACGCCTCGACAAGCCGACGCATACGGTACGTGTGAGTCTGGATCGTTTTCGGCGTCCGCCCGAGACGCTCGAGCGACGAAAGCCACTGCGCAGACCACTCGCCAAACGTCAAGCTCGCGCGCTCAATCGCCCGCGCCTCGGCCCGCTCGCGCTCGCGGGCCTCCTTGGGGCTGGTCCAGGTGCCCTCGCTGATCTCGGCCTCGGTGCGGGCGAGGAAGGCACTGGCGTCGCCCTTGCGGACGAAAGAGTGTCCGGCAGTGTACTTGCCTCCGTCGGGTCCGGTGTAGCGGGCCTCGTACCTGCCCGCGCGGTTCTTGCGGATCGAGCCGAACGTTCGGCGGCCGCTCATGTGTCCTCCTCCATGTCGAGTGGCGCAGGATCTTTTTCCACTGCATGCGCCACGCCTGCGCCACTATCGATGGTACATCCTGATACATCCTGATACATGCGCCCGGGGCAGTGGGCGGGTGGAAATCGTTGCAAGCGCAGTAAAAACCCCGGAATCTCAATGAGATTCCGGGGTGTAGGGTGGAGATGGGGGGAATCGAACCCCCGTCCAGCAGCCGGCCCCGAATTCTTCTCCGAGCGCAGTCTACGGTTTTATTTCTCAGCCCCCAGCATTGCGCAGACTCACCGCCAGATAGGCTCAGTTGATTGAGTGTCGGAGGCGCCCCACCAACATGGGCGACTCCCAGTGGCTCCCTAGACGACGCCAGACACCGGGCCGGAAGCAACTCCCGGGCTGACGGACTAAAGGTTCAGGCTGCGATATCAGGCAGCGAGAACGTAGTCGGTGCGATTCTGTTCGGCACCTATTGGTTTGCACGCATCGTTAACGAGTTGAGCGTACTTTCTCGGCTCGCTTCACTTCGATCGACGACCACTGTCGAAACCGATCATCCCCTCTTGAGTTTTCAACTCCCCGACGCCCGTGTTACCGCAGACCGTCGGACACATCAGTCTACGCCCGCATCCCCCGCCCGTCAAGGGAAAAACCGATGCCTCAGAGCAGCTTCGTGGACTCCAGTTTCTCGACCATGCGCCGGTTCTTGCGCACCAGCAGCGGGCGCAGCGCCAGCCCCAGGAACGCGGCGAACAGGATGAAGGAGGCCAGGAACCACATGGCGTCCGCATACTCGTGCCCCGTGTACCCGGCGATCGACGCACGCAGCGCCGTGATCGCGTGTGTGGCCGGCAGGAACGGCGAAATCGACGAGTAGAAGGACGGCAGGATCGCCAGCGGGAACGCTCCCCCGGCGCCCGAAATCTGCAGGACCAGGAGCAGCACGCCCAGGGCCTTTCCCGCATTCCCGAACGTCGCAATAAGCGTGTACAGCAGGAAAGAGAACACGACGGCCGTCAGCCACAGGGTGCCCATGAACTGCATCGGGTGCGCGTGCTGGACCTTCAGGAAGTACAGGTCACCCAGCCCCACCAGGGTCGCCTGGGCGAGCGCGATCGTCCCAAAAATCAGGTAGCGGCCCAGGTATCCGGCGGCCAGGCCGACGGGCTTGGCAGTGAGCCTCGCGCGCAGCGGGTCACCCTCGGGTAGGCCGTCGGCGACGTTGGAGTCCGTGACGTCCGAGCGCATGGACACCACCATGAGCACGGAGCCGACCCACAGGGCCAGGATCGTGTACAGGGGCGCCATCTGGGAGCCGAAGTTCGCGACCGGGTAGACGGGAGTTTTCTCCACGCCGACAGGCGCCGCAATCGCGGCAGCCAGGGCCTCGGGATTATTCCCGATAATCGTTCCCAGCGTCGTCAGGTCACCACTGGCAAGCGCCTCACTGATCGAGGAGTGCAGGGAGTCGAGCTTTCCGGCTGCCTCGCGCAGGCTCGTGGCCGCACCAGCCAGGTTATCGCGCAACTGGGTCAGCCCCTCGCGAGCGCTCCCGCTCCCGTTCGAGGCCGTGGACGTCGCACCCTCCAGGGACGTGCGGGCGGCGCTCAGGGAGGATTGGGCCGAGGCCAGGGTAGAGGCCAGCGATTCGAGCTGGGGCCGCAGGTTGGTCTCGTAGTCGGAGGACAGGCC
>ERZ773063.1157-NODE-1157-length-16039-cov-46.006694_pt1 | contig 16039 bp, 20 predicted proteins | sample MGYA00580625_ERZ773063 | MGnify/ENA primary metagenome ERZ773063 (study PRJEB29015, sample SAMEA2738022) | human oral metagenome | biome: human oral; feature: human-associated habitat; material: dental | place: China | collected 2042 ...
ATGAAAAAATACTAGAAGAGGTATTATTTCGCATTGATCGTATGAGGTCTGTGGCGCATGTTAAAATCCAAGCCCATTTATATAGAGCGCTTTTGGAAGAAAAAATTACTTGGGACAGGTTTATCCAAATATGTGATGCTGTCGAACAACTGAGCGTTGTAGATATAGATAAGGAAACTGGGCTGGGCGATCCTGGCTCAAGCTTTATCTCTTCCGGCCTTGCATACCTATATTACAATGACGATGTTCCACCTAGGATTGCTCGTAATGGCCATTTCTATAATGATTTTTGGGATTATGGCCTAGAACCTTATAAAGAGGAGACTAATGATGAATCAACTATCCGATAATATGAGTGGGTTGTTACTATTAAACAGATACGCGAAGATGGAAGAGCTTTTTGTTAAAGAAAGCTTAGAATGTGAGGCAGGGTTATGAAACTAAAATTTGACCCTAATCAGCAGTATCAACTCGACGCCGTTCACTCAGTAGTCGATATATTTACTGGTCAGCCAAAAGACATTGACAGTGTGACTCGCCATATGGATCAGGATAGACAGTTGGGTCTGGAGGCGACAATCGCCAGAGGAAATAGTTTGGTACTAGACGCTGTGCAGATTGCCGAAAATATGCGTTCGGTGCAGCAGCGGAGTGATATCTTGCCAGATTTAATCGATGAGCCTAGTGCAGTAAAGAATTTACCTCACGGCATGAATTTCTCCATTGAGATGGAGACCGGCACGGGCAAAACCTATGTGTACTTACGGACGATTCATGAGCTACATCAGCATTATGGCTGGAAGAAGTTTATCATCGTGGTGCCGAGTGTGGCGATTCGTGAAGGTGTGCTGAAGAATTTAGCGATTACCAGGGAGCACTTCGCTGATCTCTACAACAAGCCAGAGATGGATTGCTACGTCTGGGACAGCAAGAAGACCGGTCAGGCTCGTGAGTTTGCCACGAACGATACCTTGCAGATTATGGTGATTACCATTGATAGCTTCGCCAAGGCGCAGAATGTGATGAATCGGCAGAGTGACTATGGGCGGCCGCTTGATTTCATCAAGGCTACTCACCCGGTGGTCATTCTCGACGAGCCGCAGAATATGGAGACGGACATACGGCGGAATGCTATTGCTAGCCTTAACCCGCTGTGCACGTTGCGTTATAGTGCCACACACAAGCACTTATATAATTTGCTTTATCGGCTGACTCCGGTCGATGCCTATGATAAAGGTTTGGTTAAGAAGATCGAGGTACATAGTATCCAGAGTGAGGATAATTATAACGATGCATATATCAACGTATTGTCGCTGGAGCGGCAGTCGAAGACCCGCTCATTCGCCAAGATAGAGGTAGACGCTAGTGACGAGTACGGCTTGCAACGCAAGATTATCAAGGCTTTTCCGGGAGATGACTTAGAGGTGAAGACAGGGCGTTCGGTCTATGCCGGCTACTATATCGAGTCGATCAATCACGGCGATGATTGCGTCGAGTTTAGTAATGGCAAAGTAGTTTACGTTGGTCAGCGTGATGAAAGTCTGCACGATGACATCATCAAGCGACAGATTGAACTGACGATTGACGATCACTTTGATAAACAACGCCGACTGGGGAGTAGCATCAAAGTGCTGAGCCTATTCTTCATCGATAAAGTGGCTAATTATCGTGAATATACGGCGAATGGTGCCAAGAAGGGTAAATTCGCCAAGTGGTTTGAGGAGGCGTACGCCAAGGTGGCGTCTAAACCAAAATATGCTGGTGTGATGGACAATTTATCGGCAAGTGAAGTGCACGATGGCTACTTTGCGGCAGACAAGAGTGGTCAGTGGAAAGATTCTCGTGACACCAAGGGCGAGGGTGGTCGCACTAAGGATGATGATACAGCGTATAACCTAATCATGAAAGATAAGGAAAGGCTGCTGGATACCGGCGAGCCGCTGCGGTTTATCTTTAGCCACTCGGCATTACGTGAGGGCTGGGATAACCCTAACGTATTTCAGATTTGTACGCTCAATGAGACGTCGAGCCAAATGAAAAAGCGCCAAGAGATCGGGCGAGGGCTGCGCCTGCCGGTCAATATTGATGGGCAACGAGTGTATGATGATAGCGTCAATATACTGACAGTGATTGCTAATGAGAGTTACGCGGATTTTAGCCGCAAGCTCCAGACAGAAATTGAGGAGGAGACGGGCATTCACTTTGGTGGACGAATCAAAAATCGTGATGATCGGCGACCTGTTAGGTTTCAGAAATCACGGGCGCTTGACCCGGCCTTTAAGGAACTATGGGATAAAATTAAACATAAAACGACCTACCGGGTGGCGATTGATATAGAAAAGTTAGTAACGGAGGCGGCTAATGAATTATCGCAGGTCACTATTAGTAAACCGAATATCGCTGAGACAAAAACGCTGATTGACTCCATGGGTAATGATAATGGCTTTATGGTGCGCGAGACTGGTTTTAACACGTATGCGGCACGCCAAACTGAGGTAAAGATACCGAATTTATTAGCAGATATTCAGCGTCAGACACAAATGACACGCCGGGTGATATTTGAGGTGCTTGATCAGGCGGGGATGTTTGAGCAGATGATTATTAATCCACAGCAGGTTATTGATGAAACAGCCCAGGCGATTAATCGTGTGAAGCGGCGCTTGGCAGTTGACGGTGTTAAATATTACAGAACGGGTGAGTATTATGACATGACGTTATTTGAGAATGATGAACTACAGACATACCTGTATGATGCAGCGATGAAGAGTGGGGCAGTTGCAGTGACTGATCAGGCAAAAACCATCTACGATTACGTGGCGGTTGATTCGGAAGTTGAGCGTGAATTCATGCAGTCGCTGGAGGACAATGTCGACGTTAAGTTTTATATTAAGTTACCAAGTTGGTTTAAGATTGATACACCGGTCGGTAAGTATAATCCAGATTGGGCGGTGGCGTTTGATGGCGATAGGCGGATTTACTTTGTGGCCGAGACGAAAGGGTCGGATGATATTAATGATAATCACTTGAGCGCCAATGAGCGAAGTAAAATTACTGCGGCCCGCCAGCATTTTGCAGAAATTGATGTACCATATGTGGCACCAGTGAGAGATTGGAAAAACACAGTAACGAGGTTAAGAAATGATTAAAATACAGCTAAATCAAAAGCAAGATCAGCAACTGAAAGAAGCTCAAAAACAGGCTGATGATAACACAAATATGCTCAATGAATCAAGTCAAGATATATGAGAAGGAAAAATAGATATATTCGATCAGATTGCAAGATACTCTGGCGGTACGGCTTCAGTGATGTTCACTTTCCTTGGTGTTCTTATTGGATTAAAGAATGGCAAAGTACATATTGATTGTAGTTTTATTGTTGCAATGATGCTTTTTGTTGTCTGTATTGCCATATCGTTATTTTTGCGTCAAGCCACGAGGCTCTATGGTTATTATCAAACTAATCAGCTGAGATTGGATAGCCTACATGACATGCGTACACTTGAAAAGGATGTTCTTCAGGACCATAACCCCGAAGCTAATACAAGAAAAGATACCTCAAATGTCCATACAGAATTAGAGAAAGCAGCCAATAGGATAGATGCTGAAAAAGCAAGAAACCAAAAGAAATCTAGACTATGGAGCCTAATTTTTAAACATGGCCCATGGCTGCTCTATATAGCATTTGCTGGTGCGTATGTACTTTTGTTCTTTTTTGTTGTCAGTGTTTCTAGTAATTTATAAACAGGAGTTGATACTGTTGAAAGTTAACGTCAAAAAACGTCGGCAAAATATGGTTACCCGCCAGATCAGCAGGCGTTGGTAACTGACATGGTGTTAGAACAAGCCAAGCGTTATGGTAACGAGTGGAGCCATAAATGCGCGACGTATGACGCTGGCGAAGCAAGTTTACTGGATTGATAAATATCAGGGTACAATAGGTATATGAGTAAGTCTAAAAATCCTATCACCATCGCTCGCTCCATCATCCGCATCGGTGATGCCGCCAGGAATGCTAATGATTATAGTTTGCTAGGTGCGCTGCATGAAATGGTGGAGCAATTGTCGCAGCATGGTATTAAAGACACTGACGTTGATATGGATTTGCTGCTGGAATATGTCGAGGCAGCGGACGGTTGCGATTATTGCCGAGCGGGCGATGGTAAGCCGAGCTTTGAGGAATTAACAACGAAAATTAATCAGCAGTTAGCGCGGCGCGGCCAGGCGCAGGTGGAAGCGAGCGACCAGTCGGTGCTGAAATTTGAGCCGCTGGTTCATCTGGTGACAGCAGCATATGCCAAAAATGAGGATGGCATGACGTCGGGTTTATCGATAGCGCTGGTCGTCAATCAAGATGGCTCAGTGGATCTGCCGCGCGAGCATTTTTTGAACGCAGAATTGTTGGATTATTTTGATGAAAACCGCCCGGTTGACTGGCGCCATGCCGAAAGTGATTTACCGCAACGGTTGCAGGGTTACCATCTGGTGGCAGGTTCGGTAGAATTGCAGGAGATTTTGCCGCGAGAGTTGGAGGCGATGTCGTTTTAGTTGGCGCTTGTGTCAAATAGAAACTTAACAACTATAACACTCAAGGCGAATATTTGTGCAAGGTTGCTACCAATAAATAGAGGTAGAGATATTCCCGTAAACTTTAGAATTCCAAAACCTGTCAAATAAGTGATCACGCCATCACTTATAATTATTGATATAACTAGTACGAGCAGGGCAATGCTCCACATTTTTCTGAGCTGGATTGTAACCTGTAGCTCTTGCAATCTAATCTTGGCCATATCACTAGTAGATTTGGCCCGTTCTTCGGTAGAAATTTCAATATTAGAATCGTCTTCAATTTGCCCTGGAACGGCATCTAGAGCTTCAAGCATATTTTCTACGTTATCTATAATCTGGTCGTTAGCAGACTCTTCTTCTTCGCTCATCGCTTTATTATCCTCAGATTCATCAGTCTGTAAGCCATTGCGCTAGGAGAAACTCCAAACCTGTTGGCTAGTAGTTGGATGGAGCTTTTCAGGAAGGGATATTCTTTTAGCTCTTTTCTTATCATGCTCTCGGGCATTAAAAGATTAGCCGCAAAATAATCAGCTTCTTTCTCTTTTTGCTCTTTTATTCCGTTGTACGAATTGTTTCGTCGGTATAAACCATACTCGTCGGGTTTATGTTTTAGAAAATAATGTCCAAGTTCATGTGCGACTGTATATGTGCGGCGAGCTATGGAGTTATCTACATTTACGTAAATAGTTCTTGTTGTACTGTCGAAAAACCCCGAGACATCAGTATTGCCTTGCGGCATCTTTCTATATTCAATTGAAATACCCTCTCCATTTGCTATATCAAAAACATTAACAAAAGGCTCTATTATGTAATTATCGGATAGCACTTTTAAGGCTTTTTGCTTAATTCTATTTAAGTCTTCTTTAGTCATATGCCCTCCATTTATAATACTATATTATAGTTTATGCAAGCATAACCTATTTACTAGTATAGCAAAATGTACATTAAAATAACGTATAATGATAAGTATAAAAGTATTTACATATAACCATGAAATTCTCCGTCCATCTCAAGCCCAACTCCCGCCACCGTGAAGAAGTCGTAACAAACGATGATGGCTCGCTGACGATTTATACTAAGGCACCAGCGATTGAGGGGCGGGCGAATTTGGCGGCGGTAAAATTACTGGCGAAGCATTTTGATGTATCCTCGTCAAAGGTAAAATTAGTGCGCGGCGCGGCTTCAAAATATAAGGTGTTTGAGGTGGATAAGGCAGAGTAGTTGCCGCAACTACATTGTTAATATCCAGCTACGATTCTACGGATACCCAGCTCCCGCCGCCATATTGCCGATCAGCCCCTGTACCGTCACAAACGAATACCCCTGCTGTTTCAGCGCGCTAAGGATACACGGCACGGCACTGACTGACGTTTGGTGAATGTCGTGCATCAAGATGACGGCTCCAGGACGAGCGCCAGCGACGGCCCGCGAGCAGACGATGTCGCTGTTGCGGTCGGCCCAGTCCCGCGTGTCGACCGACCATAAGATTGACGACATGCCGCGCAGGCGAAGCTGCTCCAAGACAACGCCGTTGACCGCGCCGTAGGGCGGGCGCAAAATAGCCGGTGTGACGCCGGTGGCTTGCTTAATGGCGTCGTTGGTGCGGTCAATTTCACCGGCAATCTGGTCAACGGGTAGCTTGGGTAGCTCTGGGTGCGACCATGAATGATTGCCCAGTTGGTGGCCGCGCGCATGGATGCTGCGTACGACGTTGGCTTGGCTGGAGACTTTGCTACCGATCAAGAAGAACGTTGCTTTCGCACCATACTGATCCAAGACGTCCAGTAGGTGCGCAGTGTATGGTCCCGGCCCGTCATCAAACGTCAAAGCGATCACTTTATTGCCAGTGGTTGGCGCGGGTGCTGGTACAGCGGGCGCTGGCTTTGGTTCTGGTTTTGGCTCGGGCGGCTTGGGGATATTAGCCAGCTTTCGGGCTGTCGGATTTTGCAGATATTTGGCCACGGCGTCGATCGGCACTTTGATTGTCATTTCGCCGTAGGCTGATGGCAAGAGCGACGCCTGCCCAATCGGCCAAGCTAGACTATTACCACCATCGGTAATAACGAAATTCGATAGCGTTTCTTGGGTAATCGTTTCATTAAGATCCAGTTCTGCCTGCTGGCGCTGCTTGATGGTTTCCTTGATATTATTTCGGGCAGCTGCCACGATTTCCCTGGTCGCTTTCTCTGATTGCTCGGTCAAATCGTTCAAACTAATCACCTCGCCAGATTTTTTATCAAACGTCCAAAAATGCGTCAATGACACTGGATGCGCGCCGTGCATATCTTGCTTTATGTTAACAATAATTGATAAAGCAGCTGAATTATTGTGTGTAATCTGATAACTAATTGTTTCAGTCATAGGTTGATTGAAACTTAATACATTAGTAGCGATATAGCGAAAATCCCTATCATCACGGTTAATTATTTGAGCTATAGTTTTATTGATTTTGTTATTTTTAGTTATAGGATATTCAATTGAAACTTTTTCACGACTAGTTTGGCGTATTACGAATTTTGATCGGATTTCAGAATAGCGTGAATCTGTAAAATAATATTTTTCATCTGACAGAGGGGTTGGCTGGCGCATTAGCTGCTGATTAAATTGTAAATGAATAAAAATTAGTAGCCCAGCCGCAATTACAACAAAAAATAATATAATAAAGCGAACAACTATTCGTTTTTTACTTATACACACTTCTGGTTTAGACTGTTTTTTTCTAATTAATTTTGTCCGCGATCCTCTTGCAGGCATACTTTTAGTATAGCACTAATATGAAATAAGGCTATGACCTATTGTGTAATCAAGTTGTTATAAACGCAATTTGCTGTTTTGTAGGTTTTCGACTGTTAACAGAATGTGTGGCTAGGTGAATTATTTGTTAATACTTATTGGATATGTGCTGGTATAGTCGTTACTAGTGTGACTTTACTTTGCTTTTTGGCGCGGAAAATTCCAGCTGGTGAGAGTATGGATAGGATATAAGTGATATTCGCCTACTTGAAGGTGTAATTATACCGACGTATATTGGCTTATTTGTAATAACTTTAGAGTGAACTTCTTGCTTGATAGCGATACTCTTAGTAGGCTAGACTGGCTTGCATTTAGAATGCATACCAGTAAAACTGAAGTTATTAAGAGAGCACTAAGCAAATACGAGCCTGAAGACTAAGTCTATCATGTGATATAATTTGTCATGAAAGAAGCATTTAGAGTATGAGCCAGGATAGCGCAATAGCAGCCTACGGACAACAAGTAATAACTGCCTGTGCGGTAGTCGACAAATTTATAAACGGCAAGCCATCTATTCTTGTGGCAAAGCGAGCAGCGACTAAAAAATTTTTACCAGGTAAATACGAACTACCTGGGGCCATATTGATTATGGTGAGAACCCAGAGGATGGTCTTAAGCGAGAGTTGCTAGAGGAGCTTAGGCTTGATGTGACGATAGGTAGTTTGTTCGCAGCTTTTACGTACATAAATGAAATAAAAGGCTCGCATTCAATTGAGCTCTTGTATTTTGCACAAGCTAAAGAGGGCTCAGAGCCGATAATCAACCCAGAAGACCACTCAGGCCTTTTATGGGTCAACGAAGACAATATAAATCTTGTAGAACAAGAAAATGGCAGCGACGATCAAGAATTACCATATCTAAAAAAGGCTCTACACATTCTTAATAATTATGAATCGATCAAATTTGGGTAAACTAATGCTGGGTATAATGAAGCGTTGCACTTTATAAGTAGCTGCGGGCAGTTTTATTACTACCGACGGCGGCGCGGTGTTGTTTCCGCTTGCTTATATTTTGGGTGACGTCTTAACGGAAATTTACGGCTATAAATACACGCGGCGGTATTCTTCAGGGTACAGGTATGCTGGTATATATTTTAATTGGCTGGCTGTTTAAGACCGGAGTGGAAGTTGTGTGTTTACCAATCACCTACCGGGTAATTGCCAAAATGAAGCAGATTGAAAATATTGACACTTATGATAATAAGACTAACTTTACGCCTTTTAGGGTTGATTTAGATTAAAGATTATGTAAATATCTTAGTCTATTAAAATTGCGTATTTCGCGTTCTGTAAAAGCCTCGTTTCACGTAAGTTAGCTTATTCTTTATCATTGCTTTCAGTGGTTAGGTCATTTCTCTTATATGTCATTTCGAACGCGCCTCTCTCAATAAGATACCTATCTCCGTTAATCTGACTTTCTACAATCATGCAATCAGCCCCGCCTGTCTGTTCGCCGCCCCACGGAGCATCAATAATAATCTCCTGTCCAGTTGGGTTCTTCATGCACTTCACTACATTTTTAGGCAAATATCTTCCGTTATTAATCACGCCATTCTCATCCGTAAGTGGTTCATAGAGTTTGCCAAAATCCTCAGCACTCACAACATAGCGTTCACCTTTCTTGCCTGTAATAATTGCATCGCCAGGATTTGCTGTGTTAATTGCTTCGACTCGCTCTGTTCTGTCTTCTTCTGTAATAATAGTTTTTATCTCCTGAGCAGTTTCTGAAAATTCAACCTCAACAGCCTTGCTAGGGTCTTGGACTTTACTGTAAGTTTCTCGTATATTTGAAAAATCTAACGTAGATACGTCCAGATGGACCGGTCTGTTCTCTTTGCCAAGTTCAGCCCAAGCAGCAACATCTGGATTTTTGCTGCCATTAGTATGCTCATAATTTTGCGTCATGCTTGTTTCTTCCTTGTGTCTAGCAAAAAGTACATTGTAATCTTTATATTAACTTGTTTTTCTTTATTTGTCAAGTGAACCTTTACGGGTTAGTGTGCATCCGAAGATTTATATTTTTCAGCCATAGGTTCGTGCATATGATTAAAGAATAACTTACCTATAGGTGTAGGCGTAGGTGTCGTACTTAGCTCAGGGCTCCATAAGTCTATCCGCTAGATAAGTGAATCAATAAATGTATACTTAATAAAGAAAGAATTGATTACGAGGATACGGATTTAGTGCAAACATTCACCCAAAAATACACCATTGTTCAGTTTTTTGACGATATTTATGAAGGCTATGAATACTCGTCTGATAGTTGGCCGCTTCACTCTACAATCGTGGATACATTTGCTATTACTTGGTCAGTCGATGAGATGGTTAATCAATTGGAAGAAGTCCTGAAAGATCATGCTATCGCCAAATCAGAGGCAGGTGACGATAGGTTATTCGGCGAGAATAGGCAGATCCGAGTAGTACTACTCAACCGTTCAAGCAGCTTGATTAAGCTCCATCAAGACATCTTGACTGTACTTGAAAAGGGTGGTCTCAAGCTTAACGATCCACAAATTTGCTCGCGATGGATTTCTTCCACACGCAACCGTCCAGAGGCATGCACGACTTAATAAAGGTGATAAAGTACAATTTACCGCCTTGAGTATTGTCGATATGTTTCCGAACAAAGATCCATACAAACGTAGGGTGCTTAAAACCATTACAATTGGTGGTTAGTCATACTTCTTGAAGCGAGTATTTTACTATTTACCTACTATGTGATTGTATTGATTTTGCCAAAAACATGATCAAGAATAATAACCAGAGGGCTGGTGTTGCTAGGAGTGGTCATGTAAAAGAACCCCTATATTAGCGAGTGTAGATTGATGATCTGACACTATGACCTTTGGAACTAATGTAAATACTTAGTTTATCTAGAGATGAATAATAGCCTCAGAGAAGATCTCTGCCAAAATGAATGTCAGCACTTTGAAAGAGTAGATTATAACTCACTCGAAACGATAAGGTTTTGATAGTAAGGCGAGTCCTTGAGGATAACCTCCAACAAAGACTGTTGTCTTGGACGTTGCTCGGTCCGAAACAAAGGCAGGTTACTGTGCGTGGGTATATCTCTTTCTTGATCAGAAGAGAGGCTTGCGAGATTGATGATTTCCTCATAGCAAGCTGAGCCTCTTGCGGTACAGAGTGGCTCACCGCAGCCGTCAACCACCAACGCCGCACAGCAGACCAATTAATTGGTGGTGAATAACTAAAAAGCAGCGCCTACCTCCTCGAGCGCTGCTTTATGCTATACTGGTTATAGTTATCGGCCGGGCGCCGAGCCTGGTTGAATAGCCGAATACGACTAATTCAGCGAAAGGGGGTGCCGGTCACGTTTTCTAGTTAACAGGGGTGATACGCAGATTATCGGGAAGCTAATTGCCACATATCCCGATAGCAATATGTATCGATTAAAACATAAAGGCTGTTTTTGAAAACATAAAGGCTATTTTACAAAATATAAAGGCGATTTTGCCGAATAGATAGGAGTATATATGCCAATTCATTATAAAGCAGTTGAACGAACTAATCCAACCAAGCCAAGCGAACCAAAAAAGTTCTATGCCACCGTTACCGGGCGCCAGCCGGTCGACCTGAAAACCATTGCCCAAAGTATATCGGACACATCGACCACTGTCAGTCATGTCGATGTCTATGCTGTGCTGATGGCACTCACCGATGAAATCCGGCACCGGCTGCTGAATGGCGAGAACATTCACCTGGGCGACCTTGGCTATTTCCATATCACCCTGCAATCCAAAGGTGTCGATAAAGCAGAAGACGTCAATGCTGCGACCATTGAAACCGCGAAAGTGCGCTTTGTCTCGGGCAAAGACCTAGAAGCCGGGCTGGCTGCCGCCGAATTCAAAAAAGCCGCCGAACCAAAGAAGGAGAAGCCGACGCCGCAGCCGTAAGGGTGCCGGGGTAGCAGCTACCTGTGCTTTGTTGTGACGAAGAGACCCAGGCATGTTGGTAAACTGCTCGCCTTTTCTGAGGTAGATATATGATTCCGTTTCTTAAACTTCCGGCTACGTCCCAGGCCGACTGCATTACCATAAAAGAGGTATTTCGTAATGATATATGGCGGCTGTTGTTGTCCACCGCCGTGCTTTTAGGGGTGTTCTATGGTGCTGGTATGCTAATTGCCGATGTCGCCAATAATAAATATCCAGTTCGTTATTATACGCAACTAGTCTTTGGTTATACGCCAGCACTAAGGCTAATCGTACCGCTTGGTTTTTGCGTACTGGTGATGGGAACAAAGCGCGATGAGCGGTGGTGGTCGTGCTTGATAGTATCGGAGCTAATATTCGTTATTAACATGAGCAATCAGACGCACCGATTTGACTTTAGCGGTATACTTTCGCTTGGTTGTGTCGTTCTCCTAATCATCTGCGCCTGGCGTTTGTGGGATTATTATGAGCTGCGGCGGATATACCATTATGATACGCCGTGTCTGACCCGACCGGCGCTGGGGTTGTATATTGGATTAGCTGTAGTTTCGTTGGTTATGCTGCTGCCATCGGCGTGGATACCGTGGTTTTGGTAGGTTGTTCTATATAAACCAGCGGCGCTTACAGCAAAATTACAGACCGTCTGGTTATCATATACTCACGATAATCATAAGAAAGGATGAGTATGAAGACGATACAATCACAAGAAGCAACCTTAACTACCAACGAAGCGCTGGTACTGCAACAAGTCTATGAAGACGGCAGCGATGAGGCGGCTATGCTGGCGGCACAAATGGGTATGCCGCGCCGAACAGCGATGCATGTGCTGGTAGATTTGCGGCGTAAAGGTTTGATGGCGATCGACCAAGCTTATGGCGACGCTTGGGTGCGGCTAACGACGCGCGGCAAACGACTGGTGCAGCGAATTTGGCCGGAGGCGCAGGCGATAGTATACTAAAGAATATGAGATATATCCTGTTGCTTCGGGGAATCAATGTTGGTGGTAAGAACAAAGTCTCGATGAAAGACCTCACGGCAAGTCTCGAAGATTTGGGGTGTCAAAACGTAGTCACCTATATCAATAGCGGTAATATTATATTTGACACTGATGATGACCCGACGACAATCAAAGATAATATTGTTATCATGTTAGGGCGTTTTCCGTTTACCATCAAACACGTTATTTTGACGAAAGATGAGTATTTAGATGAAGTATCAAATCTGCCAGAGTGGTGGCACCAGCCCCTGGCACGAAAAGATGTATTGTTCTATACCGATGACGTTAATCCTGATGATGTTAAAGATAGGATTAGCGACATGCCGCTTCATGACGAGATTGTTCATTTTGGCAAAAAGGCGGTATTTTGGGGTAAATATACGGAGAAAGAATTTTTGCGTACGTCATACCATAAGCTACTGATGAAAGAAAAGTTTTATCCGCTGGTCACCATACGGAATGGGCGGACATTTGATACGTTAGGAAGGATGCTGGGGTAGGTTAGTAGATTTACTAGTCCTAAGTGGCGGTGTAATTCGCTCGTGTAGGTCTAGTGGCGTAAAAACCTACCATGTTATATACTTAAACCATAGCAAATGATGACTATAAAAGGAGTCGTTATGAGTGATAATTCGCCACTAATTTTACACGGGCTGACCAAACGCTTTGGTCATAAACTGGCAGTCAACAATGTATCGCTGGAGCTGCATGAAGGCGAGGTGTTTGGTTTTCTTGGGCCGAATGGTGCGGGTAAAAGTACAACGATTCGGTCGGTGATGGATTTTTTAAGGCCGACGGATGGCTGGGTAGAGTTGCTGGGCGGACAGAGCGTTGAGGAGCGAACGGCCCTTCATAGCCAAGTTGGGTATCTAGCGGGCGACATCGCCCTGTATGAAACTATGACTGGCCGGAAATTGCTGAAATTTTTGGCGCGGACGGGTCGGAAGGTTGATTGGCGATATGTTTATGAGTTGGCTGAGCGTTTTGAGGCGGCGCTGGATCGACCAATCCGCCAGCTTTCCAAGGGTAATCGTCAGAAAATTGGTCTGATTCAAGCTTTTATGCACCGCCCGAAATTGCTAATTTTGGACGAGCCAACCAGCGGGCTGGATCCGCTGATGAAGCAGGTGTTTTACGATTTGGTGCGCGAAGTTTCTGGGCAAGGCGCCACAGTATTTGTCAGCAGTCACGATCTGGCTGAAGTGCAAAAAATTTGCCACCGTGCCGGTTTTATTCGTGATGGAAAATTGATAGCCATTGAAAATATTGCGACCATGAAACACCTGTCAACGCACCGCTACATTGTGACCTTTGCCAAAAAACCGTCCCTAACGGCAGCCAGAAAACTACCGTCCATCACCGACGTTCAACACCGTGGCGACGAATACGAATTTACCGTCAAGGGCGACGCGACGGAGTTTGTCTCGTTTATCGCCGAATACCAACCAAAACTATTGCGCGAATCAGAGTTAGAACTAGAGGAATTATTTATGCACTATTATGAAGGCGAGGAGGCAGGGCGATGATGTGGCAGACGGTGCGGCAAAATTACAAATTGCCGCTGTTTTTGGGTATTGGTGTTAGTGTTGTGGCGGTGTTGTTTTCGGCGCTGTTCAATAAATTTAGCGATCAATTAAGTCCGTTTGTCAGCATGATGCCGGCTGGTATGAAAGCGGTGGTTGGCGATTTGGCGATTGGCACCACGCCAGAAGGCTGGCTGAGTATTGAGCTATTTCCACTGGTGGCGATGGTCGGGGTGGTGATTACGGCGATTATTTTGGGCGCTGGGGTAATTGGTCGAGAAGAAGATTCAGGCACGCTGGAGCTGCTGCTTGCTAGTCGACGGACTCGCGTGATGATAGTGCTACAAAAATATGCGGCGATGGCGGGGTTATTGGTGATTCCTCCCGTGCTGTTATGTATGACTATTGCGCTCATCGGTCCGCTGTTTGACTTTCACCCAAACCTCACTCACGTTGCCGGGGCTTGTGTGAGTTTGTGGTTTTTGGGGCCTAGTTTTGGCAGCCTCACCTTTGTCACTCAGGCAGTGACAGGTAGGCGCGGGCTGGCTGTCGGCGTTGGTAGTCTAATTTTTCTAGCAATGTACGCCCTGTCAATCACTGCCAAACTGATCGAAAGCTGGAAAGATTACGACGTTTGGTCGCTGATTCATTACTACAATATTCCGGGGACTTTGATGGACGGATTGGACTTGGGGAAATTGATAGTTTTAGTTTGTGTGAGTTTGGTGGCTCTTGGTGTGGCGGTACTCGGATTTTATCGGCGAGATACGGGAGTATAATTAAGGAAACTGACGTTATATGACCTGGCATAGGTCTGCCTGATTATATTGCGCAATAGAGTAGGTATATTTTAAATGTTATAATTCCCATATGGAAACTTCGCTCAGCCCTAACAAATTACTGACTGATAGAGCCCTGCATTGTGCGGCAGTAGAACTCGGTGTTGACTCTTCCGACCTGCGAGTTACGCCAGTCAGTGGTGGATTCTCGCGTAATCGCCGCGCTTTGGTGTCGGCGGGCGATAAGACAATTTTTGTCAAAGAAGTTGATGTCGATTTGCTGCCGGACGATGGCGAACGGGAATTAGCCTGGCTGAAAAAAGACTATGAAGTGATGCGGTTATTGCAAAAAATTCACCCGCAATATGTTGCTGGTTGGATAAAACTGGATGGCGACGGGCACGTGCTGATGACAACCAGTTATACGTCAGCCGACGGCTGGTTGTGGCGGCCGCCAGCGGAAAAATCTGTGACAGAACGATACATTTCAGCAGTGGTGGCGGCGGTTCGCGAGCTGGAAAAAACAGATCTGCCACATGAGGTAATTGAGGGGCTACAGCTACAGCCATTTGCAGCGACAAAACTCGGCTTGGATGACGGCATTGACCAGGTTATTGCCGAGGCTGATATTCGCCGTCAGCTGATCGATAACTACCGGACGCTATTACCAGAACAATCAGAAGTTAACCAGCGGCACTGCCAGAAAATGATGGAATTACTGAGTAGGAGTGATGAATTAGCCGATATTTCAGTGCGTGCCAAGCAATTTGCCAAACAGCCAGAAGATTGTTTTAATCATTGTGATGTGCGCAGTGATAATTTGGCGTTTCATCCGCAAACTGGTGAGCTGAAATTGGTTGATTGTAATTGGGCTTCCTATGCACCTCGGGGGTCTGGGGCGACGGAGTTTTTGATTGATATGGCGCGGCACGGTCAAGATGTAACACCATGGCTGGACGAGCTCAATGCGGAGATGTTAGCGTCATTTGTTGGCTTTTATCTTATTCGCAGTCTCAAACCGCCGCTCCAGCCAGGTGATAATCTTCGCCAAATGCAGGCGCTGTTAGCGGCCACCGCTTATGATTTACTGGAGCGTATATGACAACCTCTCATCCGCTAATTATCCTCCGCGGTAATTCTGGCTGCGGTAAAACCAGCACGGCGCGCTTGTTGCAGCGGCGATTGGGTTATGGTACTATGCTGGTGTCGCAGGATATGGTGCGGCGGGAAATACTTCGCGTGAAAGATAGCGAAAGCAATCCGGCAATTCAGCTGATTTATGATCTATGTATGTATGGTAACAAGGTTGGCTACACGGTGATTTTGGAAGGTATTTTAAGTAATAAAAAATACGGCACGATGCTACATCGGCTACTGAATGATTTTCAGGGCGATAAGTTGGTGTATTATTTTGATGTATCGTTTGAAG
>ERZ773063.1158-NODE-1158-length-16035-cov-16.649750_pt1 | contig 16035 bp, 9 predicted proteins | sample MGYA00580625_ERZ773063 | MGnify/ENA primary metagenome ERZ773063 (study PRJEB29015, sample SAMEA2738022) | human oral metagenome | biome: human oral; feature: human-associated habitat; material: dental | place: China | collected 2042 ...
CGACCTGGGCGGGGAGGACTTCTCCGCCGCGCTGCGGGGCATCGTCGAGCGGGCCGTAGACGAGTCCGGCGAGGGCCACCCGAGCGGCCAAAGCTACCGCATCGAGCTGGAGCGCGTCGCGCGCGAGGCCAAGCACGCGCTCAGCACGGCGGAGAGCTTCCGACCGAACGTGGTGGGCATCCGCGCGCGCCCCGTCACGCGCGCGGAGTTCGAGGAGGCGACGCGCGGCCTGCTGCGAAGGACCGTCGAGGTGGTCACGGGGATGCTCGACCGCCGCAATGGGTGGCCCCGCCCCGAGACGATCGTCCTCACCGGGGGGGCCAGCAAGATGCCCATGGTCAGGCGCGCGCTCGGCGAGGCGCTCGAGCCCTACGGCTACGGAGACGGGGACATCGTCTCCTTCCGTCCGAGCGACGCGATCTCCTTCGGCGCCTCTCGCTTCGGCGTGGTGGAGGTAGTGTCAGGAATCCGCCTCAGCGATGAGTCCGGCAAGATCAAGACCCGACAGGCGGTGAGTCCGGTGCTTGCCCAGCGCGTCCGCCGCTCCATTGGCATCAGATACTACGACGATTATGACGCCGACCCTGACAAATATCATATCACGACGCTCATCCCGGAAGGTGCCACCCTGCCGTTCACGGAGTGCGAGTTCAATCCTAGTGAGACAGTATATGATGGGCAGTCGAGCTCGAATTTCAAGATATTCGAGGCGTTGGTCGAGAAACCTGATCCCCTTAAGTGGGATGATAACAATATCTGGCGCCAGATCGGTGAGCTAACTTTGGAGCATGGTGCAGCTCACCCCAAGGGATACAAGTGCTATGCACGCCTTGTCATCGATCGTGACGGAACGCTGCGCGTCGAGGCCTATGAAGAGAGGGGTCGTGACAAGAGCTTCGTCCACAAGGACATCGATTGGAAACTTGAAGAAGTCTCTACTGGTTCTGAGTCTGTCGAGAATCGTGGGACCCGTCTGAGTCATTCTCTCCCGAAGGACTCTTTTCTTTATGACCTGGACGTTGATTCTTGGTTCCTGCCCTTTGATGACTGAGACTGGCCGTCCACAAGTATATTGCCTGGCAGTTGGAAGGAGGTCGCCATGGCAGTGTTCGGCTGTGACATCGGTAACGGTTTTGCCTATGTGTCTGTGCTGGAACAAGCTGGCTCGTATCCCGATCGCGCGCTTCCTCCGAACGTGAGGCCTGAGGGTATGCCGACGGACGCATACATCGAACCGGACGGTAAGGTGGTCGTCGATGAGGTGGTGGTCAAGCAAGAAGAGGATTACAGCAATCGTGGGCGTATAGTTCGTGTGATCAAGCGTCATTTGGACGAGTCGATGATCGCACTCGCGCCTGCAAAGGGGACACGGGACAGTAGCTCGGGAATCGAGCCGCAACGAGTCTATGCGGCGATCGCTCAGCGTGCGCTCGACCAGGCCTTCAAATTTATGGTGGACGAGAGAGGACGGGACGCTATCCATGATGTTGTGCTCACCTATCCTGCAATCTTGGCGAGGACGCCTAAACTCATCGACGTGCTGAGTAATGCGGTGGGAGAGCTTATGGCTCCGGACGGGGAGCCGTACAAGGTGATCGGCCGTATCCCCGAGCCTGCTGCCGTCGCGTTGGACTTTTTGGCCTTCATGCGACATGAGGTCGAGGAAGCGCAACGCATCGATCGCCGTGACGTGACGGTGGTTGTCTATGACCTGGGGCACGGCACCTTCGACACCGCACTGGTGACGGCGCGCGCCGTGGAGGACGGTGAGGAGAAACCTTGGGAGGTGCATGACTATGGCGGTAGTTCAAAGGTGGGTGGCGCCGACTTCGACCGACGCATAGAGGAGCTGCTCGAGGAAGCTGCAGACGAGGTTGCACCTGGCAGGCGCAATACAGGAAAAACGAAAAGCGATATCTATGCGGCTGCGGTCAAGTGTAAGCACTATCTTACGGAGGTGACATCGACATCAGTAGCCTTTATGAACGACGACTCCGTAAGCGTGGAGCGCACCATCTCCCGTGAGGAGTTCGAGGAGATGACCTCTGACCTTGTCGATGAGACGGTCGATGAAGTGAGCCGCATGTTCGACACGGCCCGCGATCTGGAGCTTAGCGTGACACACTTGGTGCTCTCTGGTGGGGCAAGCCGAATGCCGATGGTTCGCACAGCGTTGGAAAAGCTGGTAGGAAAGCGCTGTGATGGACAGATTGCTATTTTGTTGCATCGTCCGTCTCAAGCTGTGTCCTTTGGTGCGGCGCGCTACGGCATGCAGTTGGAGCGAAACCTGCCGTTTGACAGGGGTGTGGGGTACGAGTGGTTGCATCGGCTTTTGAGCGTGCGGCGGGTTACGGATCTCGTGCAGCTTGTGGCGCGTGATACCGGCATTGTAGTGCCCGACAGGAACGGTGCACGGCTACATGTGTTGGTGAAGCAGGGGACGTCTCTGCCGGCTACCTCCGAGCGGGTGTCTGTCGATACCGAAGGCGCTGTAACCTGCGTTATCGTGGGCTGTGCACGGGAACACAGGGACGCTGCATCGGTGGGTGCTACCTTGCCTGCTGAGAAGTTCCGGGAGATGGGACGGCTTTGGTCTGCCGTCCCGCTTAGGGTTGGTAGCTATAAGCTAGAACTTGTGCTGGGCGAGGACGGATCGGTGAGCTGCCTCCTGTATGGCGAGGATGGCAAAGCGGTGAGGATGGGATGGACGTGAACTTGCCAGAGATTGGGAGCAGAATCATCAAGCTCGTGGGCGGGGGCATCAATAAGTGTAGGGATACAATTCTTAAGAGAAGTGAGGATACAATGGGCTTAGCTGGGCATTTACAGCCGGGAGGGCAAGCGACTGACAGAATACCTGAGAACGAGAAGGGTTACGGCTTGGGTCCTACGGATAGGAGGGGACCTAAGGACGTATCTATGAAAGATGATGACAATTCGATCGATCGTGTTTCCACGAATTGTCAATGTAAGCAGAGCACTGTTGGGGAGACAGCTCAGCAAAATGAGAGGCCCTGGCAGAACGCGGCGGCGCCGCAGCCCCAGGCCCCCCGTCGGGGAGGCACTGGGCCTGACGCGCCGGGCGCGGGCGGTGCTCCTGCGGCCCCTCCGCATGGCTCGGGAGTGGGAGGGACCTGCGGAGGCGCGACGGGCTCTCGGGCGGACGAGCACTTCCCCGCGACCCACCAGGGCGGGTCGGCTGCCAGGCAGGTGGACCCTCCGCAGGCGCCCCCCTGCGCCGAACCACCCATGGGGCCGGGAGGTACCTCGTGTGATTCTGGGACCATAACACAGACGGACGCTTGGGGGCCCGAGAAAGAGTCTCGACAAGCTGCAATGCCGAAGCAGGGACCTGAGGCCCAACAGAACGCGGCGGCGCCGCAGCCCCAGGCCCCCCGTCGGGAAGGCACTGGGCCTGACGCGCCGGGCGCGGGCGGTGCTCCTGCGGCCCCTTCGCATGGCTCGGGAGTGGGAGGGACCTGCGGAGGCGCGACGGGCTCTCGGGCGGACGAGCACTTCCCCGCGACCCACCAGGGCGGGTCGGCTGCCAGGCAGGTGGACCCTCCGCAGGCGCCCCCCTGCGCCGAACCACCCATGGGGCCGGGAGGTACCTCGTGTGATTCTGGGGCCATAACACAGACGGACGCTTCGTCTAGGCAGATACCTCAAGAAAATCAAGGTCAGTTAAAGTCCGAATTAAGTTATGAATGTTTATTAGAAGAATATAATAAGAAATGTGAAGAATATTCTATTGAGATACAGAACTTAAAGGGCAAGCTTGAAAAAGAACAAAGTGCACGGCAGGCTGCAGAGCAGAAGCTCCAAGGAAATTTGGATTATGAAGCTCTGAAATTAAATAAAGATCTATATAATATATGTGAAGAACTAAGGAAACAGCTTAAAAAGGAACGTACAGAACATTCTGCTGAGTCGCAGAAGTTAAAAAACGAGCTTAAGAAACTTAAGACGGAGAGGGGGTCACTTTACAACCAAGCGAAGAGTAACCTTGAAGGATATCATTATGAGCTGCGTAGACAGACCGAGGCCGAAATAGCTCTTCAACGCGAACAAATTGAATATAGGTATAAATATTTTCAAGAATTGGATAGGAACACTAAAAAGGAGATTCGTAAGGCGGTTGCGTCTGTTGATGAGGGTGTCAGAGGTCAGATAGAGGCTACCAAAGATTCGATAACCCGCACTGCAAAAGATCATGAGAAGAAGCTAGAAGAGATCTACGGGAAATTCTCCAGAACATTATATGAAGCTGTTGAGAGTTTATATCAGCATAAGTTCGATTATCTTGCAAGATTTATTCAAAATTATTTTCAGTGTGTGAATCGTCTGGAAGAGTTGACCGAATCTCAGATAGGTATTCCTAATCTTAAAGAGATTTGTGCTCGACTTGTGAGTCTAGAATCCTCATTAGGGGGAGTTTGTGAGGAGCTTGGGGTGCGGTTGCGTTTTGCAGACTCTGGTGAAGTATATAACTCCCATTTACATGACCTATTAGAGGGAGAACCACCGGATGTACCGGTGCGCGTGAAGCGTTGCGTGGCACCGGGAGTGGATCGTCTGATGGATAATGGCCATTCGATGCCCGTACTACATCCTATTGTGGAAGTGGAAAAAATCATCAAGAATGAAGGAACTCCAGCTTACGATAAATATGAATATTTGTAACGTTACCTCTGGACTCGTGCACTCCGCGTGCCCTTGCATAGCGGGCATGTAGAGAGGAACTTGTAGATGAGTGAGGACTCGATGGTATCAGGGTCACAGGCTGCGGCTGCCGCCTTTGTTGCGCAAGGGGGTACCGGTGGGCACAGCGCATCGTTGGTCAGCATCTGCTTGGAAGACGGAACGGTGGGGCTCTACCACACTGATGGTAAGGTGGTAGTAGAACCCGTGGCTGCCAATGAATCGGCCTTCGAGGAAGTGGAGCTTGCGCGCTCGCTCCTTGTTGGTCTTTCCATGACCACCGGCGTGGAGCCGCAGGCACTATTGGATGCACTCTTACGCGGTCGCGCGACGCATCATGAGGTGCTTTGGCGATATCTGCGCTCGAATGGGCACTCTAACTCTAACAGCTCCTGCCTCACACTTGTGGGCGAGGGACAGAACGCAATCAATGTGAGCGCATCAGAGTGGGCGACTGCTTTCGAGCGTTTGGTTCCCCAGCTTAACGGGATGCTGGACCAGTGGGATGCTATTCTACGCGATGCGGGTCTCACCTCAGAGGTATCGGACAGCCTTTACGTATTGTCGGGTAAGATGGTTGACCTTCTCGTGATGGACCATGTCAAGGTTCGCCATGGGCTCGACCCTTTGCTTGTAACCAAACAGTTTCCGCAGGACCTTGGCGATGGTACCTATGCTGAGCTCGTGGCGCATGGGCGAGATCTTGTCGCGTCGGGGGCGATAGTCTTCGATCGTAGCATCACCTATGACCTGTCACTGCGCGTGTTCGGTGGTGACATTGACTGCAGCGAGCGCGTCGATGACATTGTGCTGTGCGAGGCGGGATCCAAGGCGAGCGAGGTGAGGGGTATGTGCTGGCGAGGCCCGGTCTTCATGGCAAGAGATGACTGTCTGACGTTGCTTGCGGGGGACAAGACCCTTGAGGCACACGTGCCTGACGCATGCCTCGACGTGAATGGCTTTGGCCTGGTGAGGATTTCCGCCAGTGTCGTGGACGATGAAGTTCGCGTCCTTATACAGGGGTCGGGCGACGGTCAGCCTGTCATGCTGGATGACGCAAGGATGCCCGTGAAAGGATGGGATGATGGCGTACGTGGATAGCGGGCGTGACAGGTTCATCGGGCAGCTGCGCGATCAGGCCGAGGCGCTGAGCAAGCTTGATGGCTGTAAGCTGCTCTTATCAGTTTTGGATACCTGTATGGCGATGCTCCGTGTCGGTACCGAGGATCTCCGGCCAGATAGCCTGGACGAGGATGACACCATTGACTTGCGATGTTCATGCGAAGGTATGTTCGATTTACTGAATGGACTCTATGGTATTCTTTCCAGTCGTAAGTCGGCAGAGGCCGATACAGCCACGGATGAGCTCTGCAGCGAACGACGGAGACTGGACGATCTCCAGCGTGAGTTCGATGCGGCCCAGGCCAAGGCGCAAAAGACGCGCCGTCTCATCGACAGTCTCGAACAAGAGATCAAGGCTCAACCCGAAGAGGCAAGGCAGCTGCGCGACAAGTACCGACGGAACCAGAATAAGCTCGATGATCTGAAGAATGCCCATAGGAAGTATGGGCCAAAACTGCAAGAGAGTTTGAAGTGTGAGATCGACGACCTCGCGTCTCAGGTCGAGGATGCCCAACGGGAATGCAAGACGCTCAAGACTAGGCGAGACGAGCTGGAAAGAGGGCTTTCTGAGCTGCGGAAGGTGGCGGAGGCGATGCGCGTTGGTATCGACTCCGACGAGAAGAACTCCCTTCGCATTGCAAGCGACGCACTCGAGCGCCTTGCGCCGACGCTCACCGCCTTTCGCGAGGTACGCACGTGTGTAGAATCGTTGGGAGCAGACGTCCACGAGTGTGCCGAAATTCGGGACCGTTATGCCGCATGGTTTGAGATGGACCATGTACACGCGCAGGCGCTCATAGAGGAGGTTGAGCCAGCGACTGCGACAGCTCTTGCGGACCGTCCCTCGCTCAGGGCGGTCTTGGTTAGGGAGAGAGTGGATGCGCTCCGCAAAGACCTGGAACTTGTCAAAGAGGCCATGGGTAGGGTCGATAAGGTGGTGGAAGAGGCGATGCAGGCTCTTGAGGAGGACCAAGATAGAGTGGCGGAAAAGGCGAGGCCATGAGCTGCATTCGGGTGTATGCGCGGCAGTGGGCCGTGAGGAGCCTGGGGCCGGGGGTCCGCTACGTGCTATGGACGCAGGGCTGCGATCAGTGCTGTCCAGGATGCGTGTCCCCCGAGACACAGGATCTTGATGGCGGGGAGTGTATCTCGACGGGTGCAATTGCCTGGGAGGTGTATGCCTCAGGCGTCAGGGGCATGACGATCAGTGGGGGAGAGCCCTTTCTGCAGGCGGACGCCCTCTGTGAGATGCTCGATGCCGTGCGTAACCTGACAGATGTGGGCGTCATCTGCTATACGGGGCATACCTACGAGGGGCTGTGCCACTACCCTGCGGCCAGGAGGCTCCTGAACCGCATTGATCTGCTCATTGACGGTCCCTACGTGCAGGAGCTAGATGATGGCAGGCCCTTGAGGGGATCGTCCAACCAACGGCTCATTCACCTAACGGACCGCTATAAGGGCATCGAGGAGGCCTACGAGGCTAGTGCTCGCGAGCAGGAGAGCTTCTGGGAACCGGGAGGGGTAGGGCAAGCGGGCATTCCCACACACTGAGGGGTTATGCCTCGACAGCGGGACCATCATTTAGAGAGAGACAGAGAGGAGCTACGACATGAGTCATTACCACGTATCAGCGTACACGAGTGTGAGTAGCAGTGAGCTAGATAGCCTGCGCAGGGATCACGCGGAGCTGCAGGTGGCCAATCAGCAGGTGCAGAACCTCAACAGGAGGCTTGACGCCGCTAGGGACGCAGCGGAGCAGACCATACGGGACATGTCAAGCAAGATGTCAGACTTGAGTGCGCAGGTCAACGTCACCCATGCACAGAACGTCCAGCTCCACACGCAGCTCAGGCAGGTCGTCGTGCAGCAGGACCAACGACTCAAAAGTATGAGTAAAGAGCACCAAGCCCAGCTGCAGACCATTTCCAAGAACTTCCGTGACCAGCTCACTGCCACTCGGAGCCAAGTCAAAAAGGATATCTCGAACCTTGCCAAGAACGTGGCCACAACCATCGAGGACAACAATCGCGCCATCGAAAGGGCACTCCAGAGCACGGCCAATAATCTGCAGAGCAAGATGAATCTGATGCAACAGCAGCTCAGCTCCGACATCAACTCGGTTCGCCAGAACGTGAACCAACTTGGCGCGACGGTGAACGCTATGGCGGCTGGAAACCAGCAGCTTCTCGATATGGCGTGTGAGTACCGCGACTTTGCCGATCGCGTGTTTGAGGATGTACAGGCGAACTGCCCGCACTACGGGGTGCTGTGCAAGGCTGAGTGCTCGGCATGGGGGACGGCTGTTGCTATGGCCGACAATGATATAAATATTGCTAAAGGCAATATCCAAAACGCCGCGGCTGCCCATGGCTCGGCGCGCGATGCTTTCGTCAAGGCGATGGCGCTGCGTGAGAAGGCCTATGCGATGGAGGCCGAGTGGCAGGAGCACTATCAGATGGCACAACAGGCGCTCATTGCCGCCGAGGATCGTCTTGAGGCTAATCGTGAAGTGGTTATGGAGGGGGAGAAGTTTGACGTTGACTACTGGACCTTTGATGGGCTTCGGCAGATCGAGGACCGTGTCAAAGCCCTTCGCAAGAGCATGCCAGCCCCAAATGCGCCCACTTTTGACATCAAACAGCTTGATGACCTACGAGACGCCTGCGCACGGGCTTCGGTCGATATCTCCCAAGCCTCCGAGGACGCTTATGTCAATGTGCAGCTCAGCCAAGATCGCACCGATGCTGCGGAGGATTTCGCGAAGATACTCAAGGACAAGTTTGGTCTTGAAAACGAAAGCGATGACTACTATGGCGGGGATAAGCGTCGCGCCTATCGCAACTATCTGCGCAATCCAGCTACGAACCTCACTGTCGTAATCACCCAGGAACCCGGTCGCTATGGTGACGATATCGGAAATCGCTACATTGCGGATGTGGTCGAACTTGGCAAGAACATGACCCGGGCTGACGAGGGCAAACTAAGAGACTATCTCAGTCAGTATGTCCAAGCAGTTGCCACCCGATCAGGGTTTGACGTGAAGCATGATGAGGCTCGTCCTGCGAACGCTCAGGATCAGGTCGATTGCAGACAGCGTGCTCAGATGGGTGCGTGGATCAAGGGCACGAGCGTCGAGGTCAGTTCGACCAAAGGCGATGGGGTTGGTAGCCAGTGGCAGGGAGTGTCCCCTGCGACTTCCGTGGCGAGCACCCCCCAATCCTCTTGAGGAGGTTGGCAATCAGCGACAGAAGGCGGGATAGTCCCTGCACCACGGCTTGGCTGCTAGGAAATGTGCCTTACGAGGCGAGTCCCGTATAGGTGCGGAGGCCCCTTGGGTGTGACCAGAATGAGGCGGCAAGATGCTTGGAACGGGTACCACATACTTCGATCATAGGAACTGCTCTATACCGCACTTCGTGGTGACGGGACATACTGAAGACCTCTTCTGTGATGACTGTCTTCAGCTGTATGGTGTCGAGCAAGCACTGCATCGGCACCTGCGCCATGCGGGCTTTGACGCAGTTATATTTTTTGATGCGGTTAATTCCCTCTACTGTTTCGATGCGGTCTCCAGTGCGGTGCTGAATAATCCAGAGTCCGAGCGCCTGGCGCCTAGGAAGGAAGAGTCCGAAAGATGTGGGCAGATAAGTGCGAAGGGGCCGTTAGGACGTCGCAGAAGGCCAGCGATGACGCTCGATGACATCGAGCATCCGGAACGTCCACACGTCCAGCAGCCTGAAGGAGCTGTCGCAGGCAGCGGTGGCACCAAGACCTACCACTTTCCGCACCCGCTCGTACAGTGCTGGGCAGAGGTTGCGGCAGCCCTACGCAGCAGTAGGTATCGTGTGGCCGTGGTATTAGCGAATGTCAGCGCACTGCAAGAAGACTTTTCTGGCTCAGTGCTGCAGAACCTTCAGCAGCTGGGTTCAGATCGCAAAGTGAACGGCGTGGTCATCTACCTCTTTCGTGGCTCGAATAGCCTGCAGAACCTCGCTGCGAGCTCGCATATTGGCAGCGCCGAGTGGCAGACCTTCTACGCATCCAACCTGCTACCGCTCATTGTATCGGAGCGACCAGAGGAGAACCGCGTCATCGTCATCAGCCCGCCGGGCCGCACCGAGGTCGAGAACCTGCTCAATCACCTGCGTCATCGTGCCGAAGCCCCCATCGCGATACATCCCATGGGCATATTACAGGTGGCGGGTCCTATTGCGGACATGTGCGCGAGTGAGAACCGTGAGCTCAGGTACGTGCGTGATGTGCTCATCAGCCATGCTGCGAACGCGAGTGGTCAGACCCTGGATGCACAGACGATTCTGAGGCTATTTGGTATCGATTCGGTGACATCCTTTGAGCAGGGGTTGGCTGAGCTGGTCGGGCGCGAGGCTGTACGGGATGCGTTGCTGGCAATACAGGAGGTGCCTGGACGGCATACGCGTCGCACCTCGGATCGACTTGCTCCGCCTGCGGCTGGCAATGCTTCCGGCCAGCCCATGGGAGTGCGCGTGAGCGGGGCTGCAGGAACGGGCAAGGCGATGGTGACGCGCCTCTTTGCCCATAGACTGCGTGACTGCGGTCTGTTGTCCAGTGGCCATGTCATGACGCGACTTGTGCGCGACCTTGTTGCCGGGGGTAGGGGGGATGCCACCCAGAATGTACGCGATGCCGTGCAACGCTCGCTTGGCGGAGTGCTTTGTGTGAAAGGCTTTGACTCGCTAGGTGACGAGGACGCCTGGCGCACCTGGGACCGCGTCCAAGACGAGCTTCTGCAACAGTTTAGGGCCTTTGAGGGCCAGATGGGCCTTGCCTACGTTGGCAGTGCGCAGCAGCTCGCCCGTGCTGCGCGCGATGATGCGCGCCTTGCGCAGTACCTGCCCCTCGAACTGGAGCTTGCTGACTTTTCTGCAGCGGAGTTGACTGAGATCTGCCGACGCAAGGTGGAGCGAGATCAGGGCGTCTCCCTTTCCGACGAACTGGACAAGGCGCTCGACGACTTTTGCAGCGAATGGGTGGGTACGACCCAGCCTTGGCAGGGCGTCCACGAGATTGATCACTTGCTAGGCGAGTTGAGGAGAAGCGCCTCGCTGCGCAATGATGATGGCACGCAGGAGCTGGTCCTCGACACCCGTGACGTGCCTGAGGCTTTGCAGCACCATCTGGAACCGCGTCTGGAGAGTCTCCAGCAAGCTATGGAGCGTATAAAGTCGATGGTAGGGCTACGCAGGGTCAAGCGACTCCTGCAAGAGCGTTGTCAAGCGGCCCAGTGGGGGACGGAAGAACGCGTACCTGGCTGCTACATCTTCCATGGGCCCCCAGGGACGGGCAAGACGGTCATCGCTCGACGTATGGGCGACATGCTCCAGCAGCTTGGGATCCTACGCAGGCACGATGTGGTGGAGGTCACGGCAGCCTCGCTGCTGCGTCCGAACTTTCCAGACCTACTCGACCAAGCGGTGGCACGGGCCCGAGGCGGGGTCTTTTTTCTCGATGAGGCACACCAGCTGGCAGCGGATGAGCACTACGGCGAGCAGGTGATCCAAGCGCTCGTGCCTATCGTGGAGAATCCGCAGATCCGTTCGGACACCTGTTTTATCCTTGCCGGATATACGACCGAGATGGAGCGCTTCTTGGCGGTTGACCCCGGACTCAACCGCAGGTTCCCCATCAATCGTCGCATGCGCTTCGACGATTATGATGCGCACGACCTTACGCTCATCCTAAAGCTGCTCATTGACGAGGAGGCGCGGCAGGGCGGCGTCACCTATGACTGGGACGAGCAGGTACAAGATCGCTCGGGTATTACGGGAAGTCAGTACCTGATGCGTACTGAGCTGGCAATGCGCACCTACCTTGAGCGACGCGATCCGGACTTTGGCAACGGTGGCTACATGCGTGACGTCTATCTTCCCGAGTCGAAGACGGCGCTCACGGCGCGACTGCAACGGGAATATGTTGGCGACAAGCCGGTGGCGACCGAGGAAGATATTGCATCGGTACCCGAGGACATCCGGCGCAGACTCACTGAGCGTGACCTTCCCCTGCGTCATGCGGTCGATGCGGGTCCGCTTTCTGTTCCCGTGAAGCATTTACTTGACCAACAAAGGACCCTCCTTGATGACCTTGTGGCAAAAGACGAGGTGCGTACCTTCCTCGATTCGCGCCGTCGTTCACTTGAAGGGCGCGAGGGTTCACAGTTTGGCGTGGCGGGGGGAGCCTCGATGCACCTCGCATTAGCGGGACCTGTCGGTAGCGGTAGGCATACGGTTGCCCGAGCGATCGCGGCGGAGTATCACCACATGGGACTGCTCGACAAAGCTGACGTGCGCTTTGTGGGCAAGGCGGACCTCGAGGCGGGTTTCGTGGGACAGACTGCCATAAAGACCTCAGAGGTCGTGGCGCATGCTGCGGGTGGGATGCTTGCTGTCGTCAATCCCAGCTCCCTTCTTGCCAGGACGGCTACCGAACACTCCTTTGGACCTGAGGCGCTTGGTGTGGTGGTCAGTGCCATGTCATCGCACATTCGTGACATGGCGATCGTCTTCATTGACACACAGGAGGGGCTGGACCAACTGTACGCCTCTTTTGCATCGATACGCTCGATGCTAGCTCACGAGTTCCACTTCGACGACTTCTCGCCCGAGGAACTGCGGAAGGTGTTCGACCAGGCGTGCGCGTCGCGCCGCATTGTGCTCAACTGCGAGAAAGAGACGGCAGACGACTTTTTTGTCAACTGGGTGAGTGACCGAGGAGGCTTGGGTGAGGAGGCTGGCTCATGGGGTAATGGTTTGGAAGCCGATCGACTGGCCAGTGAGCTGACCGTCGCCTGGGATGCCTCAGGTAGAGAACCGGTCCAGCGCGACGGGATGGATTGGCGTGAGGTATCGACCGAGCTCTTTCCGGATCGCGTGCGTCGCTATCTCGTGCGGACAAGTGTGGTGGCAGATCAGGCACTCAATGAGCTGGAGTCACTCATTGGCCTCTCGTCGGTCAAGGAGTTCGTCCATGATATCGAGCGACGGCTTCGCTATTACTCAGGTGCGAGGGTACCACCTGGTTACTATACCTTTTTAGGTAATCCCGGTGTCGGCAAGACGATGGTCGCAGGACTCATGGGCGGTATTCTCAAGGCGGCCGGCGTGCTGGAGCAGGGACACGTGGTGACCCGTACGGCGAGCGCCATCAGCTCCGAGTCATCCTTTGACCGTTCGCTCAAACTTGCACGTAACGGGGTGCTGTTCATTGACGAAGCACACCAGCTGGCAGAGAATCCGTGGGGCGAGGAGGTCATCAAGCGACTGGTGCCTGCAGTCGAGCGTCCGGACATCGTGGGGAGTACCTGCATTATTCTTGCGGGATATCCCGATCGCATGGATGGGCTCTGGCGTAGTGACAGCGGGTTGACAAGCAGGTTCGGGCAAGATCAGAGCATCGTAACTTTTGAGGATTACACCGCTGCCGAGCTATTGGAGATCCTAGACCGTATGGCATCGCGGGCCGACTCTATAGTCCAAATTGGAGTACCGGTTCCGCTTAAGCTCACAGAGGATTTCCGGCGGCGTTCACTTCGGGTGTTCGAGCAGGTGACGCAATCCGGTCGCTCGGACTTTGGTAACGGTCGCTTTGTGCGCAACTACCTCCACGATGCCGTCTCCGCGATGCTTCGCCGAATAGAGGCGGAAGGAGTGAAGGCTGGTGATGCGGAACCGAACTTGCTCGTCGAAACAGATATTCCAGCGAGCTATGCATACTTGTTCGTGGATGGGGAGCGAACTGACGAAGCTGAGAGTGTCCCTGCGGGTGAGACACGGTGCTTGTCGGCGTCACCGGCCGTCAGTGTATGTGAAGCCGATGGAGCGCCGTCCTCTTCGATTGACCCGAAAGCTAATGAAGTCTGATGGTGGCACAAGGTGGAGGTGTTCGCATGAGGCCGACGGATACTATGGCCTGTCCTGTGTGCGGTATGGGGCTTGTGGAGGATACAAGCGTGCCTTGCGAGTCTTGCGGCTTTGTATATCCGTCTGCGCGTTTTTTTGCATCCCCTGCTGCATATAGCGCGTGGCGAGATCTGGCGACAGATTATGAGCGAGAGTCACTGGGCCGAGTGCGAGCACGCCTGTCATCAGCATTCGCCCTACAGGGAGGTGGGCAGGGGGAGATCTTCTTACTCAACCCGCAGACAAGCGAGCTGCTCGCATGCAATGGTCGTAGGGGTAAGATTGTCTTGAAGAAGGGGTTGAGAGCATATGCTGCCAGTGGGTACGTCGTGGCAGTCTGTGACGACGGAGGCCTCGAATGGCTTTCGAAGGCTCCGAGCTTTGACTTGCCCCAGGGCTCAGACTTCGTAGAGGCGTCAATCAACTCCCAATGCGTTTTTGGGATACGGTCAAATGGTAGTGTTGCTGTGGGTGGTGACTGCGCCTATCGCAAGGAGGTCGAGCACTGGAGGTCGGTGGAGGAACTGGCGGCAGGTGAGTATCACGTGGCGGCGAGGATTGCGGACGGGTCGGTGCTTTTTGCATGCTCACCTTATGCCCTTGATGCCTTCCGTAATGCGCAATGGCGACGGGATGTGGTTCGGATCGTCTCCGGTAGGGACTGCACGCTAGGATTGACCTCGAGTGGAACTGTCCTCTTTGCCGGTCCTGAGGGCGATGCTCGTTCTGGGGTTACCGAGTGGAGCGACGTGGTGTCCATTGCAGTCGAAGGCATGTATGCGGTAGGCCTGACCTCGGCCGGAACGGTCCTTCTTGCGGGAGATCAAGAGAGGTCATTGGATCGGGGCCGCTCTGAAGCTGCCGCTTGGACCGATGTGGTAGCTATCGCCTGTGGAAGCGCTTGTATCATTGGACTTTTTCATGACGGTGAACTTCGCGTGGCAGGGTCGGCCCCTCGTCGGTTGAGTGAGGTCTGGCCCAAGGAGCAGGCTCACAGGTGGATCTGGAGGGTGGCGCAGCTGAGTGAAAGCGGTGACGCCCACGCTGCCAGGGCGGTGACACAACCACCCACCCACACGAACTCACGAAGCCTCTTTTCAAACGAGGGTTAACGCAGCCTTCATGACAAAAACTAGGGCAGGACCGCTTTCGCAACCCCGCCCCGCAAAACCCGAAGGTTTTTGTCTGATTCCATTATGGACGATTACACCCAGTTGTCGAACACCTTCGCAAGAAATCTGTAAGCAGATACCACGCAATCGGTGTTCGTTTACCAGTCGGTGTGCTCGACGGCGCGATGCTTTAGGGCACCGACCAGGTCCCTGCACATCTCCCTCGTGTGGGAGCCCGCGACCATCTCCCTGTAGGCGAACGCCATCATCGTTATCTGCTGGACGCGCGGGTTGGCCATCTTCGCTCGCCTCGCACGTCTACTGATGCCCATCTCGTCGAGCGCCAGCGCGACCTCTCTCGGGGTGCGGATGGTGCTTGTCTCGCCTGGCGCGAAGCCGTTTATGATGTCGGTGGAATGGACGCAGGCGTTCCTCACGGCTTGGGCTTGCCTAAGAAGGTAGCGCTCGCTTCTCATCCGCTGGTCCTTCCACCTGTTTGCGCAGAAGAGGTAGAAGTTGATGAAGCCCCCGAAGGAGAGCAGCTCGATGAGGACCCATACGGGCTTCTCCTTGTCGTACTTGCGGGCCATGCCCCCACTGTACCCATCCCTCTTCAGCCGTTCCATCTCCTTCTCACGGATCGATCGGTTCCTCTCACTCAGGCTTTCCAGGTAGTCGGCGACGATCGAGTAGCCGTCCTCGTCTGCTCGCTCGGTGACCTCGCGCATGAGCCTGACCTTGGCAAAGTGCTCGATGTCCAGCGTCATCGGGAGCAAGGTGTACCTGAGCATGTGGTCGATGGCCGCGAGATCCCGCAGATGCCCGAAGTCAAGACCGACGTACTCGCCGTCATGCGCTCCTCCGATGCGCTTTTCAAACAGGATGCGGTAGGCCGCGAGCTGCCTGTTACCGGGTCTGCCCGAGCCCCTCGACCTGTGCCTCTCCTCAGTCGCCCTGACGTCGCTGTCCCCCTTGATGCGCGCAGGCGTCGGGGGCCCGTGGTGGTCGGGCTCGGTGCCGGTACCGCGTTCCCTCATAGGGCGGCATGAGGCCGAGATTGCGAGGACCTGTCAGCTGCTCTCGTGCGGGGGTGCGGATGCTCGTGAGACGGGCAAAGGTCGACGCGGCGGCCGTGGGGAGGTGCGAGCACATGCGGAGCGCAG
>ERZ773063.1163-NODE-1163-length-15978-cov-9.640332_pt1 | contig 15978 bp, 13 predicted proteins | sample MGYA00580625_ERZ773063 | MGnify/ENA primary metagenome ERZ773063 (study PRJEB29015, sample SAMEA2738022) | human oral metagenome | biome: human oral; feature: human-associated habitat; material: dental | place: China | collected 2042 ...
TAACTCTTATCGAGGAGGCATCAAATGGCAGGCGATACCGTTATTACCGTTATTGGTAATCTGACTGGCGATCCGGAGCTTCGTTACACCCCTGCGGGTGCGGCGGTTGCTAATTTCACGATCGCATCGACTCCGCGTACTTTTAACCGCCAGACGAACCAGTGGGAGGATGGGGAGACCCTGTTCCTGCGTGCGTCGGTGTGGCGTGGTTACGCTGAGAATGTTGCAGAGACCCTGAAGAAGGGTACTCAGGTTATCGCGCAGGGCCGTCTGAAGTCTCGCTCGTACGAGACCAAGGAAGGCGAGCGTCGTACTTCGTTTGAGCTTGAGGTCGAGGAGATCGGCCCGACTCTGCGTTTTGCTACTGCTCAGGTGACTCGCGCACAGCGTTCTGCCGGAGGTAATAACTTCGGTGGCGGTGCGCAGGGTGGCTTCGGCGGTGGCGCTGGGTACAACGCTGCTGCTCAGGGCGGTTTCTCCGCTCCTCAGCAGAACAATTTTGCTGCTGCTCAGGGTAATGGTTACTCTGGCCAGTCTGGCTACTCCGCTCCGGCTGCTCCGGCGGCCCCCGCAGCTCCTGCTGCTGATCCGTGGAGTTCTCAGTCTGGTGGTAACTATGACTGGGGTAGCGGCGCCGATGACGAACCTCCGTTCTAAGCCGGTTTCGTTTTCCGAATAGTAATTTATCAATCCATCCCGCGGTTATCCGCCGCGGGCTCCCAACTCTAAGGAGCACCACGATGGCTAAGGCTGAAATCCGTAAGCCCAAACCCAAGCAGAACCCCCTCAAGGCTGCTGACGTCACCGTTATCGACTACAAGGACGTCGCACTTCTGCGCAAGTTCATCTCCGACCGCGGCAAGATCCGCGCTCGCCGTGTCACCGGCGTTTCCGTTCAGGACCAGCGCAAGATCGCCAAGGCCGTGAAGAACGCCCGCGAGATGGCGCTGCTGCCCTACTCGAGCTCTGCTCGCTGACGGGAGGAGGAAGGCATGACCACCAAGCTCATTCTCACGCACGACGTCGCCCACCTCGGCGAGGCCGGTGAGGTCGTCGAGGTCAAGGACGGCTACGCCCGCAACTACCTCCTGCCCCGCAAGCTGGCGACGCCGTGGACCAAGGGCGCCCAGCGCCAGATCGACCAGATGACCGAGGCCCGCCGCAAGCGCGCCATCGCCTCTCTGGACCAGGCCCAGGCCGCCCGCGCCTGGCTGACCGAGAACGTCGTCACGGTCACCGCCACCGCCGGTGCCAACGGCCGCCTCTTCGGCGCCGTCACCACCGCCGAGCTCGCCCAGGCCGTCAAGGATGCGGACGGTCCGGCCCTGGACCGCCGCAAGATCGAGGTCGTCCCCCCGATCAAGTCCACCGGCCGTCACAGCGCCTCGGTGCGCCTGCACCCCGACGTCGTCGCCCCCCTGGAGGTCAACGTCGTCGCCGCGCGCTGAGCGGACGGCCCACCCGTCGAGATAGACATTTTCGTACGAGGTAGACGGTGACACCGCCGACCTCGTACGAAAATGTCTATCTCGACGCAGGAAAGATGGGAGAAAGGTCGCCCGTCGGCCTCAGGCCCGGCGGAATCCCCTCTCCGTGGTCACGAGGAGGCGCTGGCCGCGCGTGTCCGGGTTCTCGGCGGCCGCGAGGATCTGGGCCGCGGCGTCGTCGAAGGGAAGCGTCGGCAGGCCCGGCACCTTGGCGACCCGGTCCAGGGACAGGCTCACGGCCGCGTTGGTCGCGGCGGCGTCCTTGAGGTTGACCGGGTAGAGAATCGTCCACGGAAGGCCCGAGGCCTGGAGGAGCCTGTCCGAGGCGTCCTTGTCCGCCATGAACCCGCCGAGCAGGTGGCGGTAGACGAACCGCATGTACCAGGAGGCCTTGCCCGCCGTGTCGCCCGCTCCGAAGGCGGAGACGAGCACGAGGCGCGGCGCCCCGGCGCTCTTGAGGCCCTCGATCACCCCGGGCAGGTTGGTCTGCATGAAGGACTTGTCCGAGGGCTTGCCGGTGATGGCCACGACGACGGCGTCGGCGTCCCGAGCCGCCTGGGCGATCGCCTCCGAGTCGGTGGCCGACCCCCGGATGACGGACAGATTCGGGGCGGCCGCGATCGCCTCGGGGCGGCGGGCGACGACCGTGACATCGTGACCGGCTGCGAGGGCTTGCGACAGAATGCGGGAGCCGACGTTGCCCGTGGCTCCGATGATGGTGAGCTTCATGGTGTTCTCCTTGGGGATGTGCGTATCGGGCCCGACGTCGTCGGGCGGGGTGTGATGGTCGGTCTGCGGGCGCTCGGGCGAGTGGCCGCCACTGCGGGAGGAAGCTGCTCAGGTCCCGGCACCGGGCGCCCCGAGGTCTCGCCCCAGGACGGTGGCCAGGACGGACAGGCACAGGTCGATGGCCTCGTCCTGCTCGGCGGGACCGGCGTCGGCGATGTCCTGGCCGATAGCCGTGACGAAGACGAGCCAGGCGTGGAGGCTGCGGCGCGTCGCCGGAGTGTCTTCCGCCCCCGCCAGGGCGAGGATGCGCTCGATATGCGTGCTTCGGCTGCGTTCGACGATGGTGCTGATCACTGCCGGGTCGCCGGTCGCGTAGAGCTCGCGCAGGCCTCCGCTGGCGGAGTGGAAGCGGGCGAGGTAGGCGCGCAGGGCCGCCTCGGCGTTGTCCCGCGGGCTCAGACTCGGGTCGATGTCCGTGTCCGCGAGGAGCTGGTCCGCCTCGGACTCGAGGACGGCGCGCAGGAGATCCTCCTTGCCCGGGAAGTAGTGGTAGACGAGAGCGCGGGCCACGCCCGCCGCCTTGGCCACCGCGCTCATGGAGGTGCCGATGACGCCGTAGCGGGCGAAGTGCTCCGCGGCGACGCCGAGGATCTGGCTGCGCCGTTCCTCGGGGGCGAGGCGAGAGCCGCGTTTGTTGGACATGTGTCTAACCTAGCCAGGTGTTAGACATGTGTCAATCGAGGTGGTGGATCCCACTCGGCGCTTACTACGCTCCTTTGTCCCTTACTACGCTCCTTTTCCTCGTACAGTAAGGGACAAAGGAGCGTAGTAAGCGCTCTGGGCCAGTGGCGAAGTCGCCGATCGGGGTTCTGCGCGTGCTGGTGGAGGTGCGGCGCGGTGCCGGGACGATGGGTCTGTCAGGCGGCCTTCGCCGAGATCGGTCGTATTCCGCGTCGAGATCGGTTCGTGGAGCCTGGCGGACGCCTGCCGGCCGCCTCCGCCGGACCGGATTCGCTCGTCCCGACGGCTGACTTCAGGATGACAGAAGCAATCCTCCCATGCGCTCTTAATCCGGCCAGCATTCTCGGGCGTGGCGGAGATCGGCATGATTCCGCGGTTCCGCAGTGCGGGCCGGGTGGCTGTCATGTCTTATGAGTCCGGTGAGCCTGGCGGCGCGGGACACTGAGGGTGCGGGGGCGATCGCTGTCCGGAGCGCAGCGGCGCCCGGCGGGCGCCAGACCAGCGCCCCGAACCGATCTCGACGCGGAATACGACCGATCTCGGCGAAAGGGGGGCGTGCGGGTCGTTCTGAGGGGCCCGGGGAAGGTGTTGCACATGGGAGAGAAGGGCTTTGCCGGCACAGGGGCCGATTTTTCGCATGATTCCGCGGTTTACGGGCATCCGTCAAGAAGAGTTGACGCGCTCCCATGTGCACACAGGGGGGTCTGCGCACATGGGAGCGTGTCAACCAATCTTGACGATTCGAGAAGAACCGCAGTATTCCAACGAAAACCCGCATCCGCTCCATCGGGCCACCGCTCTCCCATGTGCGTCACGACGGGCTGAGGCGCTTCCATGTGCGAGCCTCCTTCGCACCCGTCCCGGTCCGCTCCCAGGGCAGGGGGATCCCTCCGGAGTACGACCGGCCCCGACAAGAGGGCTGCGAGGGAAGGTAGGGCGCGAGCGAGCGCGACATCCGGGAGTCCCGTCGGAACACGAACGTACCTTTCCAACGTGAACGTACCTTTCTCCCAACCTTCTGGGGATAGAGTTCAGAAGGTTGGGAGAAAGGTACGTTCACGTGACGAAGGTACGTTGACGTTGGGGCCCGCCGCCCGCTCGGCTCGGCCTGCGCCCCGTCGGAATCAGTCATCCCGCAGAGGCCTCAGGCTCCTGCGGACGGGGATTGTGCGACGCGCCTGCTGGAGCCCGATGAGATGGAGAAGGCGGTGGTTTGCAGTAGCGCGCCTGAGAACCGCAACCGGACCCAAGTTCGGGCAGTGATACTACAGGGATCCGGCGAGTGGAAGAGGAGGGCCTGCCGCCGCTAACCGACTGGCCTCGGCGTCCTCGATGTATAAGAAATTGAACTATGCGCCTCGCAACTCAGGGGCTAGGCTGACCGGCAGACGGAGCGAGTAGCGACGGTAATTTGCCCGTCGATTCCTTTGACCGAGATGGGGCGCACGCATGTTTTTCTTATGAGAGGCGGATCATTGGATGATTCTTCGGGCTTCTGCCCGATCCCGTCTCCGATCCCGGGGCGAGTATGCAGGGATCGATTCGGATGAGCAGAAGTCGGTAGAGCATGAGGGCCTGACCGCGTGGGCGAGCACCCCGTACGTGCGCTGTCGGTGCCGAGCCGGCAAACGCCTTCGCATCACTGCGGTGGGCCTCAGCCGTCGCTGATGCGCTTCTCACCGAGGCGCAGCCACCGTCTGTGCCGGTCTGTGACGCATTGTTGCCACAAGCTCAGGCCGGAGAGCGCTTCGGCACGAGCGAATGAGTTTCGTCGCCGCTGAACTCGCAGTCGAGTTCATCGCCTGCTTCCACGTCATTTCAGTACGTCGCCCGCCTCGTCGGAGTCGGGGAAGCCTGATCACAGGCGAGCGCCGCGAAGGGCGCCTTCGCTCTTCGCAAGGTGACCCTACCGAAGAGCAGCACCATGATGTCCGTCATTAACGGAGTACGGTGATCAGCACGGATCGAGGCGCGGCGTGCGCCAGCGACCTGTCCTGGGCTCTGAGAGCTAATAAGTCGAGAATTATTTTGAACAGAAAGGCCCATCATGGTGTCGACGCTTACTCTTCGAAACGCCAGTCGCGTTCTGCCTGTATACCTCATATGTGACGCGTCAGGGTCGATGGGGGTCCCCGCCGCTGGAGGTAAACGTCCTATTGACGTGCTCAATGACTCCATTGTCAATCTGTTCGTGGCGGTGAATCAGCGTCAGTCCACAGTTCTGGATGTCACTCTGAGCGTTATTTCCTTCAGTACCAGCGCATACCTCAACTATGCGATGGATAATGTGAGTCCCGGTGATCCCCAGATCCGCCTTCAGGCATCCGGTACTACGAACCTCGCCGCCGCACTGGAGCTCTTCGAGGATCGTCTTGATATTGACGGGCGGGAACGGTATCCGCGGGAGAGCTATCGTCCTGTCGCTTTCATTCTGACCGACGGCCACCCGACGGGCGACTCGTCGGAGTGGATCCGCGTCGTCGAGCGACTGGGACGCCGTTCCTTCCCGCCGCGCCTTATCCCCTGCGCCTTGGGAGAGCCGATGCCCGAGGTTTTCCGGCAGCTCACCTTCGCCTACGGTGCGAACGCCGGACACCTCACCCATGAGATTCTTGCCGACGGAAAGGACGTGGCGCAGGGGATCACATCTTTGTTCGGCCGCATCTCGAGAACTCTTAACGCCGTTCAGGACCCGACGAACCTGATGGCGAGCGACTCACAGGACCAGATCACGATGATGGACACCCTTATTGTATCGGCGATGGCGGACAGCGCGAATAGTACCACCGTTTCTTTTGAGGACCTGATCAGTGGCTACTGAGAAGTGGGCTGTGCGCCTCTGGAAGTGGCTCATGGGCTTCTGGACGGACCCTCGCGACACTCGCACCGATTCAATTGCGGTGTCGAGCTCACCTACTAGTGGTTCTGCTCTGCCTCCGTGTATGAAGCCTATAACAGAAACGGACCGGTCTGGGAGCGGCCGTGGACAGTATGAACAGCCTGCGATCAAGAGGACGGGGGCCTCACCCGTCCCAGCTACTGCGGCGCCTATTGCACCGATAGACATCGGCGGTCGCTTCTCCACGCTCCCAGGTGCGATCACCTCCACCCTCATGGACGGGCCAGGTGTGGCCCTAGACTCAGGCGCTGCCTTCGATGGACTCGTTGAGGTGCGCGCGGCGTCCCTTGTCGGCGACCTTCATGTCGAGGAGGGATCACGTCGGCAGGATGCGTATGCGGTCCGCATCAGCGAGACGCAGCGTCTCATCAATGTAGCGGTCTGCGATGGTGTTGGGTCTCGGCACCGCAGTAATGAGGGCGCGGCAGCGATTGCCACGGGAGTCGTTCGACACGCGGCCCAGGGCTCTCCCGATCCTGTAGACGAGAGTGTCTCTCGACTGCTGCGCATGGCAGAGAACGGCGATGTCCCTCAGATCGAGTACTCGACGACGCTCATCTGGGTACGTGTTGAGGTTGGGCGACCGGCGGAGCCCTGGAGCGTCGGCCTTGTCCAGTACGGTGACGGGGACGTTCGATTTTTAGGGAGCGACAGTTTGTGGAAGCCGGTAGATCGTCAGCGCACCGCTTCGGAAGCGGACATCGATTCCTTCGCATTGCCGCTCGCCACACGACCCGGCCGCAGGGCACGCTTTAGATGGCACCCCGACCAGGTCCTTGTTCTGGCCACCGACGGTCTCTCCGACCATCTTGACTCCAGAACGAAGGTCGGACACTTTTTGGCCAAGGCGTGGCAATCGCCGCCAGATCGTTGGATGTTTCTCAGCCAGGTGGCCTTTCGGGCTGTCGGAGCCGGAGACGACCGTACTGCTATCGCTCTCTGGCGGACCGATGGGGCGGCTGCGGAGAATGTGGTTCCGGAGTGCTCCTCGTGACATACCAGGGTTTTAGACGTCCTGAACGTCTCCAAGAGATGGTTCGCATGATAAAGTTGTATGGTGAGGACGCACCTTTCGTTGTCGCCAAGCCGGTCACTCTCAAGCAGGTGTCACGCCTGGTTGACATCTCTAAGAAAGAGGAAGGCGGACAAGGACTTTTTCTGCGACTGAAAGACACAAAAGGACGACTCGGGATCAAGGTTTTCAGGTCCGCGCACACCAGGCCCGACGACCGAATAAAAAGGGCGCAGCGCCTCAGGTCGGCCTTGATGAGATTGACCGCATTGAAGGGCGGGGACACTACGACTCTTCTCCTGTTCAATATCCTCAATATTCCCCGGCAGTATATCGCCGCCCCTGATGGTGGTCTCACGGGTCTGCTCGTCCCGACTGCGCCCCCGTCCTGCTTCCTTGAGACGGAGGTCATGGGAAGACGTCTGTCCCAGAGTGTACGTATCGGCGCCATTATTTCGGATCGACGTCTTATTCCCTCGCGTACGAGCAGCGCCGACGATCCCTTGCCGACCGTGGCGAAGTGGTCCTTCCTCGACTCTCTTTGTCAGGCCATATCTTCGCTGCATGAGATCGGGCTCATTCACGCAGACATATCGTCGAGCAACGTCTTCGTGAGATGGCCTGAATCGAGGGACCCCAAGGCGTACGTTATCGACGCTTTCAACGGCTTCAGCACTACGGGCGGGAATCGTGAGCTGGGGATAATGCGCTCCGATGTGTTCTGCCCCCAGTCTCTCCGACGGGGCGAGTACACAGAGGCTACAGATGTGTATTGCCTGGCGTGGTGGATCGTTCATATCGCAGTTACCGCGGACCCGATCGGTGCAAAGCTGCAGCTGCCGAGTATTCGTGACGTCACCGAGGGCACCAAGATCCTTTACGGTCGGCACAAGTACGTGACCGAGGGACTTGAAATAAATCGCGGTGCGCTGCCATCCTGGTTATTCGATATCCTTGAGGAGTCTCTCCGGATGTCGCCTGCGGACCGCCCCTCCTCTCGTGAGCTCACCTACGCCGTTCACGACCACTGGCTGAACTATGGAGATGCAAGATGAGCCGCGGTTTCCCCGTCCTGGACGACAACGAGCGGTCCCCTGCCTGGGAGAGGCACCGCCCGGCGGCTGCCCCGTGCTTCACCTCATCGAGGTCAGGCTCCTCGCGCTCCGGGGCGGGGTCCAGCAGGTCGACGGCTACTATGACTGACGGCCTGTCCTCCCAACGGCCGGCCGGCGCCGGTTCGGCTGTTTCGAGAGGTAAGACATCTGGTTTCAGGAGGAAATCGACTCTGGTTCGGCGCGTGACGGTGCTTGTGATCATACTTCTTATCGCGCTCATGGTTGCCGTCATGTACAGGCATCATAGACACATCCCGTTCCTCTCGGGTGGGCCCACCTCCGCGCCCACCTCGAGCCCGTCATTTTCTGGGCGCAATTTTTTCGAAAGCCTGACGGAGGGAGAGTGCTTTCGGCTCGAGGTCTCGCCCCAGTTGTCGGAGAGCGGCGCTTTTCAGAGGATGGATATTCTGTCGGGAGAGAGGCTCTCCTGCGACGACCCCCTCTCGCAGTACCGTTTTACGGGGAAGGAGACTGGTGCTGAGGAGGATGATGGCGGAGCTCGAGCATTTGATGGCACCGAGTATTGGAGATTCGATAACGGCGATAGATTCGGTTATGCGATTCTGGCCCGCGCGGGAGTATTCTTCGTAACCAGCTACGACGCCTCGACCGGCCATTACCGATTTTGGCCGCTCTACCTTGCCGACGACTATGCCCTCCCGCCGGAGGTTACCAACGGAGGACTCATCCGTATCGCCTTGGACGCGGGCGACTCCTGCCGGAGCGGCAGGGACGGTGATGTTCGGGTCATCGATGGTCGGCAGACCTGCTGGACCCTTACGGATCGTAGACCCGGATGAGGCGCGGGACACTGAGGGTGCGGGGGCGATCGCTGTCCGGAGCGCAGCGGCGCCCGGCGGGCGCCAGACCAGCGCCCCGAACCGATCTCGACGCGGAATACGACCGATCTCGGCGAAAGGGGGGCGTGCGGGTCGTTCTGAGGGGCCCGGGGAAGGTGTTGCACATGGGAGAGAAGGGCTTTGCCGGCACAGGGGCCGATTTTTCGCATGATTCCGCGGTTTACGGGCATCCGTCAAGAAGAGTTGACGCGCTCCCATGTGCACACAGGGGGGTCTGCGCACATGGGAGCGTGTCAACCAATCTTGACGATTCGAGAAGAACCGCAGTATTCCAACGAAAACCCGCATCCGCTCCATCGGGCCACCGCTCTCCCATGTGCGAACCCCCTCCCAGTCCGCCCTCGGGCAGGGGGATCCCTCCGGAGTCGCACCCGGGCACGGGCCGAACGGAGCCCCGCCCGGCCCCGTCATGCGAGCGCCCGCCTGACGGGGCGGCCGTCCTCGGCGATGAGGACAACGTCGTCGGCGGTGACGACGGACATGAGCCCCGGGCGCTGACGGGGCGGGAGGAGCCGCAGGACGACATGGCCGCCGTCGGCCCTGTCGAGCGTCCGAACGGCCTGGGCGATGACGGCGTCCTGGATCCGGCCCGCGGCCTTCTCGGCTGGCCCCCGGTCGTCGAGAAGGGTGACGTCGATGCCGCGGGCGCGGGCGGCGCGGGCGGCGTCGACGGCGGCGGTGCCGGTGAAGAAGGGGGCGCGGCGCTCGTCGCGCAGCTCGGCCTCAAGCAGACGCGCCTGCGCGCACAGGGCGGGTGCGCTCGGCCGGCCGGAGGAGACGGCGGTCAGGACGCTCACGCTGCGTTCGCGGACCGAGTCCATGGCCCGCTGCCTGAGCCTCTGGCTCTCCTGCTCGGCGCGGCGCCGGGCGACCGCCTCGGCGCCGATCGCCTCGTTCTCGGCGGTGGCCGCGGTGAGAGCCACCGACAGCCGCGCGATTCCGCGCCACAGGCACACCGGGATGATCTGCCCCGCCATCCAGGCCAGGATCATGGCCGGGTCGCGCCCCGTCGCCAGGGCCCAGACGCCGGACGTCGCCACGAGGAGCCCGAGGCCCGCCCAGGCCTCCCAGGGCCGGTCCCGCGCCAGCAGCCCGCAGCACAGGGCCGCCCCCGCGCTGGTGCACCACGCGGCGCAGCCGGGCCACCCCACGACGTCGATCTGGAACAGGACGACCGGATTCGCCACGCCGATGAGGATCGCCGTCCAGGCGGCCGCCCAGCGGGGCATGCGCTGCTCCGGCCATGCCCTGAGCGTGAGGAGCGCGGCCGCCGACATGGCCCCGAGGCACCCGATGACCGGCGCGGTCTGCCGATAGGAGCCGGCCCATGCCTCCAGGAGGAGGACATGGGCGCAGATGGCGAGCACGCACACGGCGATGACCCGCGTAATCGGGGCCTCCATGCATGCGGACAGGGACAGCGGTGAGGAGGCTGCGGTTGACGCCGGGTCCGCGGAGCCCTCTCGGCGCGTGGCGCGCCCTGGGCCCGGGCTGTCGGGCTCCGGTCCGGCCGGCGGTGCGGCGTGGTTCGTCCAGGAGAGGGTGACGGTGGTTCCGGTGCCCGGTGCGGTGTCGATGCGGGCGGTGCCGCCGGCGTCGTGCATGCGGGTCATGATCGACCCGGTGACGCCGTGCCGGCCGACGGTGGCGCGTTCGGGGTCGAAGCCGCGGCCGTCGTCGGAGATGGTGACGACGACGCCGTCCGGGCCGCTGTGCAGCGTCGCGGTGCGCGTGATCCTGCCCGCGGCTTCCCGGCCCGGCGCGCTGGCCCGGTCTGGTGCGCTGGCCCGGTCTGGTGCGCTGGCCCGGTCTGGTGCGCTGGCCCGGTCCGGCGCGGTTTCCCGGTCCGGCGGGTCGCCGGCGGCGTGGGCCAGGGAGTTGCGCAGTGCCTCCGCAGCGGCGTCCTCGAAGGCCTGCGCGGTGTCGCGGGGCACGGGTGGGTCCTGGTCGATTGAGCTGGAGATGACGACGTCGTCGTCCCCGATCGCCCGCAGCCGTTCGCCCAGGGCGCGGAAGAGCTCCGAGGCGCTGCGCGCGGGCGCCCGCGGCCCCGGGGTCTCGCGCAGTGACGCCAGCGCCTCGCGGGCGCCGCGGCGCAGCCGGGGAGAGGCCGCCGGCACGGTGGGGACAGCCTTCAGGACCGACAGGATGTGGTCGTGAATGAAGTTGTCGGCCTCCCGCTGCGCCCGTGAGCGCGACTCGTCGATGCGGAGCCCGGTGACCAGGGCGCGGCGTCGGGCGCCGGAGTCGTCCAGATCGGCCGCCTGCTGCAGCAGCCACGAGAGCATCCCCATGGTGCCCAGGTTGAAGGCCAGGTGGACCAGGACCTCTTCGAGCGGGGCCTGCGCGGGGTACCCGCCGTGGACGGGATAGGTCCACGTCAGGGGCAGGGCGAGCGCCGTCGTGTAGGCGAACCGACCGCGGACGGGGAGGACGGCGGTGGCCGCCACCGCGGCTGCGGGGTAGTAGCAGGTCAGCGGGCTGAGGGGCGGCACGACGTCGGACGCGTCGCCCGCTGGGAGGACCGGGCGCCCGGCGGTCAGCAGGACGAGCGCCGCGTACCCGACGAGGAACGCCGGCAGGACCGTCCGCCACACGCGGTCCGCGACGGCGACCCGGTCCCGTGCACCGCGGGAGGGCGGCGTCCCGTCGTCGTCCGACTCGGGCCGCGGCGAGGGGCCCGCCAGCCCGATCGCGGCCGCGCCGCCGGCGATCAGCGGCAGGAGCAGCAGGACGAGCGCCGCGGCCCAGAGCGCCGGCTGGTGGGCGGTGCCGGCCGTGCCCCGGACGGGCGGCACGGTGAGAACCCCCGCCACCATCGCCGCGGCCGCCGCGATGACGACGACGAGCCTGCGCATCCGCCGGCGGTGGGGGTCGGGCTCGAGCCGGGGTGACGGGTTGGCCGGTGCTCTCGTTGGGAAGGCCATGGGTGTCGGTTACTCGTAGTAGCTGATCAGGCCGTCGCGGGCGACCTCCTTGAACAGGGCGACGCGCGAGCTGGTCGTCAGGCGGCCCGCGGCGCGGTACTTGTCCTTGATGCGCGCGACGTACTGGTTGACGCTGTTGACGGACAGCCCCAGGGTACGGGCCACCGTGCTGGCCTGCATCCCGTTGGCGTACAGGGTGATGACCTGGGCCTCCCGCTCGCTGAGGTGGCTTCCGACGAAGTTCTCGTCCTCCTCCAGGGCGCGCGCCCAGTCGAGGCTGGCGCTGGGCCGGCCCTCCAGGGCGGCCTTGATGGCGTCGATGAGTTCCTGGGCCGGCGCGGTCTTGTTGATGATCGCCATGACGGCCTCGGTGGCGGTGGCCTCCCGGATGAGGTCGGGGGCCTCGCCGGAGGTGTAGACGACGACGGGGACGGAGCGGCGCTCGAGCTCCCGGATCACCTCTGCGGGCCGGGTGCCGTCGTTCAGGCGCAGGTCGAGAATCGCCAGGGTGCGGCCCGCCGGCCACTCGACGTCGCGCAGGCTCCTGAACCAGCTGACCGTCCATGCCAGCCCGGCCCGGGCGAACTCGTTCTGGCAGCCCTGCGCGATCATCTCGTGGTCGTCGATGACCACGATGGAGCACTCGGCGTCCATGATGCCTCCTTGCGTGTGGTCCAGGCCCGACGCGCGGGGGTCAGGGGACGGGCACAGGACGTCAACAGAAGATCGGGATGGAGGAGAGATAGTGGTACCGCGCCGGTGTTCTCGGTTGCCGTAGGGCATGACAGCGCCCATGTCAATATATAGGAAGTGGCGCCGCACATGTAGGGGCTGCCTGTGGTGAGGGCTCGGAGCGCACCCGTGCCCGGTCCCCGCACCGGTCCCCCTCGCCGCCGCTGCCTGCATGCGTCCTCCTCGGTCACGTACGTGTGCTGACCTCCTTGCACGGGCGGCGGCGCCCGGGCTCAGGCGGGTGCCTGCGCGGCGGGTCGGCCGTCTGCTCCGATAAGGAGGATGCTGTTGGTGGTGACGACGGACATGAGATCCGGGCGCTGGTGGGACGGGAGGAGCCGGACGACGGCGCGCCCGCCGGTGGCGCTGCCCAGCGCTCGGACGGCCTGGGCGATGACGGCGTCCCGGACGTCGTCGGACAGGTCCGCATCCGCACCCCGGTCGTCCAGGAGGATGACGTCGATGCCGCGGGCGCGGGCGGCGCGGGCGGCGTCGACGACGGCGGTGCCGGTGAAGAAAGGGGCGCGGCGCTCGTCGCGCAGCTCGACCTCGAGCATGTGCGCCCGCACGCGCAGGCCGGGTGTGATCGGCCTGCCGGAGGCGATGGCCGTCAGGACGGGCTCGACGCGCTCGCGCACGGAGTCCATGGCCTGCCGCATGAGTCTGTCGCTCTCCTGCTCGGCGTGGCGCCGGGCGGTCACCTCGGCGCTGATCGCCTCGTTCCTGGCGGTGGCCGCGGTGAGAGCCACCGACATGAGCGCGATGCCGTGCCAGATGCACAGGGTGAAGAGCTGCCCGGACATGTATGTCAGGATCGTGACCGGGGCACGGCCGGTCGCCAGGATCCACGCACCGGACGTCATGGTGAGCAGGCCGATGCCGGCCCACGCCTGCCGGGGCCGTTCCCGTGCCAGGAGCCCGCAGCACAGCATGGTGCCCGCGCCGGTGCACCACGCGGCGTAGTGCGGCCATCCCGCGACGTCGATCTGGAACAGGACGAGTGTGTTCTCGACCCCCACGGCTGCCACGATCAGGCCTGCGACCCGACCGGGCATGCGGTGCTCCGGCCACGATCTGAGAAGGAGGTATGCGGCGCCCAGCATGGCTATGAGGCCGGCGACGACCGGTGCGGTGTGCCGGTAGTGGCCGGTCCGCACCTCCAGGAGGGCGATGAGGACGTAGAGGGTGAGAAGGCAGGTGATGCCGGCTCGTGCGGCCGGGGCCTCCATGCATGCGGACAGGGACAGCGGCGAGGAGGCTGCGGTTGACGCCGGGTCCGCGGAGCCCTCTCGGCGCGTGGCGCGCCCTGGGCCCGGGCTGTCGGGCTCCGGTCCGGCCGGCGGTGCGGCGTGGTTCGTCCAGGAGAGGGTGACGGTGGTTCCGGTGCCCGGTGCGGTGTCGATGCGGGCGGTGCCGCCGGCGTCGTGCATGCGGGTCATGATCGACCCGGTGACGCCGTGCCGGCCGACGGTGGCGCGTTCGGGGTCGAAGCCGCGGCCGTCGTCGGAGATGGTGACGACGACGCCGTCCGGGCCGCTGTGCAGCGTCGCGGTGCGCGTGATCCTGCCCGCGGCTTCCCGGCCCGGCGCGCTGGCCCGGTCTGGTGCGCTGGCCCGGTCTGGTGCGCTGGCCCGGTCTGGTGCGCTGGCCCGGTCCGGCGCGGTTTCCCGGTCCGGCGGGTCGCCGGCGGCGTGGGCCAGGGAGTTGCGCAGTGCCTCCGCAGCGGCGTCCTCGAAGGCCTGCGCGGTGTCGCGGGGCACGGGTGGGTCCTGGTCGATTGAGCTGGAGATGACGACGTCGTCGTCCCCGATCGCCCGCAGCCGTTCGCCCAGGGCGCGGAAGAGCTCCGAGGCGCTGCGCGCGGGCGCCCGCGGCCCCGGGGTCTCGCGCAGTGACGCCAGCGCCTCGCGGGCGCCGCGGCGCAGCCGGGGAGAGGCCGCCGGCACGGTGGGGACAGCCTTCAGGACCGACAGGATGTGGTCGTGAATGAAGTTGTCACTGAGCCGGCGCGCCTTCGAGCGGGACTGCTCGGTTCGCAGGTCGATGAGGAGCGCGCGACGTCGGGCGTCGGCCTCGTCCAGGGTGCTCGCCTGGTGGAGCAGCCAGGTGAGTATTCCCATGGCGCCCAGGCTCGTGGCCAGGTACAGGGCGACCTCCTCCACCGCTATGTGCGCCAGGTCGCCGTCGCCCGGAGGGTAGGTTGCGAGAAGGGGCGGCGCGAGCGCCACCACGTAGGCGAACCGGCCGCGAGGGGGGAGAACGGCAGTGGCCACGATCGCGATAGTGACGTAGTAGTCGGCCAGCGGGTTGGGGGCGGGCGCCATGCTCGACCGCTGGTAGGACGGCAGCACCGGGAACCAGGCCGCCAGCAGGACGAGAACCGCATAGCCGACGAGGAGCGCCAGAAGGGCCGTGCGCCACATGCGGTCCGTCCCTGCGGCTCTCGCGGGGCGGGAGGGCCTGTCGGAGCCGGCGGCATCCGGTCCCGGGTGCTGGCGACGGCTCACCAGGCCGATCAGGACGGCGCCGCCGGCGACCAGCGGAAGGGTCAGCAGAGCCGGAAGCAGGATCCAGTACAGCGGCCGGTGCGCGGCCTGCGCCATGGCCCAGGTGGACGGCGTCATGAAAAGGCCTGACACGACTGTGGTGGCCACCGCCATTGCGACGACAAGCCTGCGCATTCGCAGGGAGTGGGGCCCGGAGGCGAACCACGACGGCGGACCGGTGAGGGCTCTCGCCGGGGGCGCGGGCGTCGGCGGGGGTACCGGCGCCGGCGGGGGAGCGGCGGCGCCCCCGGCCGCGGCGTCTTTCATGGTCCTGCCCGCTGCCGGCCGGCGCGGTCGGGCTCGACGACTCGGGCCTGCGCCGATCTGACCGGCCCGCTGGGACCCGGACATACGCCGACGAGTACGAGGGCGATATGCGGCGTCTGCATACCTCCATTGTAGGTTGGTAGTCAACCGGCGAGTGAGCTCGTTGATAATGGGTGCGTATATGCGGGAAGCGCCTCCCTGCAGCGGGTAGTGCCTGAGATGGACTGTCGAGAGCGGGGAAGAAAGGGAATCGGGCGGCTGGAGCGCGGCGCATGGGCTCCGCGGGCGGTGGCGACATTTCGCGGCGTCACGGAGGCAGGCCGCTGTACCGGTATATGTGCCGAGGACTACTGCCGGCGCGCAGAGGATTATTCTCGGTTGTCGGGCGCCGCGTCCTCGTGGCTGTCCGGTGCTCTGCACCTGCTGTCCGTTCGGGCGCCCGAATGGCAGAGGGGCGGTGCGCGAGTGGCGGGCCGAGAACACATTGACGACGCCGATGTCGACGGAACCCGTTTGAAGCGGCGCCGCTGGAATGCGCAGCGGCGTGTGACGACGTGATGGGGCGGGGCGGGCGAGAGCGGAGCGGGCCAGAGCGGGGCGGCGGGCCCCAACGTCAACGGAGCTTCGTCGCGTGAACGTACCTTTCTCCCATCCTTCTGGGGG
>ERZ773063.1169-NODE-1169-length-15939-cov-3.224817_pt1 | contig 15939 bp, 14 predicted proteins | sample MGYA00580625_ERZ773063 | MGnify/ENA primary metagenome ERZ773063 (study PRJEB29015, sample SAMEA2738022) | human oral metagenome | biome: human oral; feature: human-associated habitat; material: dental | place: China | collected 2042 ...
GCGAGCGGGTTTTGCGCGGTTATGCGTCGCAAGAGGAGCTATAAAATTTACTCGGTTCGCCGCCGTAAAATTTTAAAATTTAGCCTGCGTAGAATTTTGCGAAATTTTAAAATTTAAGGGGACGGATCTTTAAATTTAGCCTAAAATACGTGGCGCAAAAGCACGAATGCAAACGCCGAAAGTAGCGCCGAGACGGGTAGGGTAATGATCCACGCTAGCCCGATCGGCTTCATCAGCGACCAGTTTGTGCTGTGATTTACCAAGCCGATGCCTAAAATCGCGCCGATTAGCACGTGGGTCGAGGAGATCGGAAGCCCCAGCACCGATGCCGCCATGACGACGACGGCGCTTGCGAGCTCGGCGCTAAAGCCCGAGGCTGGGTGGATTTTTGTAAGATTTGTGCCTACGGTGGCGATCACCTCTTTGCCGATGAACCAAAGCCCCGCTATGAGGGCTACTGCGAACATTATCATAATCTGCTGCGGCACGGGAGTGGAGGGATTGATACTATTCGTAGCCATCGTATCGATGATGGCGGCAAACGGACCCACGGCGTTTGCGATGTCGTTGCTGCCGTGTGAAAAGGCAAAGCCGCTAGCAGTGAGCACCTGCAGCCAGCTAAACATCAAAAACGCGGATTTGTTTAAATTTGAGCGGCGCAGGGTTTTAGCGAAAATAAACATCAAAAGCCAGGTAATTAGCGTCGACATACCGATGATGAGGTAGTTGTAAAAATTCGTAAGCCCGAAATTTAGATTATGCAGCCCCTTAAATATCAGCATCGCCGAGATTACGAAGGCGCCGATACCCGCTACGGCGGGGATCCCGTACTCTAGGGCTTTGTGGGATTTGAGCTTCTCTTTTTTTGCGTCAAGCTCGATCACCTTTTTATAGTACTCGCTATCCAGCTCGCTTGGATCAAAATCGGGATCGCGCATCGCGTAGATATCGTGATTTAGCGCTTCTGCATAGGCGATCTTTTGAATGTCATCCAGGGTCTCGAAGGTCTTTTTATGCAGCTTGCGGAGGGATTTTTTTTCACGCTTTATGCGGTCGATCTTTATTTGAGCGTAGCGGTTGTAATCCAAAATATAATGTTTGATAAGCCAGAAAATTCCAAAGGAGATCACTCCGCCCAAAATCGGCGAGAGCACCCAGGAAATCGCTATTTTGCCGATCTTATCCCACTGCACTAGCCACAACGCGGAAGTCTCTGCGGTATTAAGCAGGGCGCCTAGCGTAAGCCCCGAGCCCACGATACCGCCGATGATCGCATGAGTAGTAGATACGGGCAAGCCCTTTCTGCTGGCAAAAAGCAGCCACGCGCCCGCCGCAAAAAGCGCGCTCATCATTACGTAGATAAAGTCTCTCGGATGCACATCCATTTTGCTAAGATCGATTATGCCGCTGCGAATCGTCGAGGTTACTTCGCCGCCTGCAATTACTGCGCCGCTTGCTTCAAATACCGCCGCGATACAAAGGGCTTGCGCGATACTAAGGGTGCCGCTTCCGACGCTGGTGCCGAAGGAATTTGCCACGTCGTTTCCGCCGATATTAAAGGCCATAAAGATGCCCAAAAATACCGAAACTAAAAATAGCATTTTATCGCCGCTTCCTATAAAACCGAATCCCCAGATAAGAAAATAGATTGTTACGCCGCAGAATATGCCGTAGAAAATGAGACTTATCTTGCTAGATTTCATAGCTCTCCCTTAAAATCCGCGAAATTTTACCACACGCGCCTTAATCCCCACTAAATCGCACGAGAGAGGTATATTAAATTTTACTTTTAAAAGCGAATTTAGTGGCGCGCGCTAAGCTTTATTAAATCAATACTTCGTTACAATCCACATTAAATTTTAAAACCGAGGCGAAAAATGTCTAGAATTCCGCTGCAAAGCCCGTATTTCGGAATATTCGTAATGCTAATCCTAGCCTTTTGCGTCTTTTCGCTCATCGTTAAATTATCCTCTTTGGTAGGCTCGCGTTTAGCAGATAGGCGCGACGAGCGGCTAAAGGGCGAAATTTACGAAAGCGGCCCTGAGGCCGTCAAACAGCCCAACCGAATGAACTCCCACTTTTTTTTGATAGCCGTGCTTTTCATACTTTTTGACGTCGAGATTATCTTTATGTTTCCATGGGCGGTAAATTTTAAAATTTTAGGCGTGTTCGGGCTCGTGGAGATGGCGTTTTTCATCGTATTATTAGGCATCGGTTTCATCTACGCCTGGAAAAAAGGAGCGCTAAATTGGCAGAGCATAAGATAAACTACGCGCGCGAAAACGGGCTTCCAGTAGTGCTAACGACCGTCGATAAACTGATCGCGTGGGGCAGGAGCAACTCTTTGTGGGCGATGACATACGGGCTTGCATGCTGTGCGATCGAGATGATGGCGGCGGGCGCGGGCAGATTTGACTTCGACCGCTTCGGCACGATATTTCGCGCAAGCGTAAAGCAGTCGGAGGTGATGATAATCGCGGGCACGCTTAGCAAAAAGCACGCCGAGTTTACGCGCCGCCTATACGACGCGATGCCCGAGCCCAAATGGGTCATCAGCATGGGTAGCTGCGCAAATACCGGGGGGATGTTTAATACCTACGCGACGGTGCAGGGCTGCGACCGTATAGTGCCCGTGGATATCTATCTACCCGGATGTGCGCCTCGTCCCGAGACGCTGCAGTTTGCGCTGATGGTGCTGCAAAAAAAGATCCGCACCCAAACTCCGCGCCGCGCACAAAAGGCAAAAAGGCTGATCTGATGAGAAAATATAGCCCAAAAAAAGATTCGAGCCAGAAAAATTACTATAAAGACAGATTTTTTATCCCCGAGGAGACGCAGAAGCTAGACGCAAGCGCGAGCGATTTTAAAGACGATTTGGATGCGCTTGAAGGCGTCCAAATTTTAAACTCATACGTAGAATTTAACACCCTCGTGCTCTATGTAGAGCCTGCGCAAAATTTAGCGGCGCTGCGTGCGCTTAAGAGCGCGGGATATGAAATTTTATGCGAGCTAAGCGGCGTGGATTTTACCGAGGCTCGCGGCGGCATCGAGGTTTTTTATCAGCTTTTGGATATCAAAAGAGCGCGCCGCGCGCGACTAAAGTGCTTCGTGCCGAATGAGAGCTTTTTGCAAAGCGCTGCGGGCATCTACAAAAGCGCGAACTGGGCGGAGCGCGAACTATACGATATGATGGGCGTTTGGATTGAAAATCATCCAAATTTGGCGCGCCTAATAATGCCCGATGATTGGTTCGGACACCCGCTTTTGAAGTCCTACCCGCTGCAAGGAGACGAGTTTGCCAAGTGGTACGAGGTGGATAAAATTTTTGGGGTTGGTGCTCGCGAGCGGATCGGCGAGGAAAACCGAAATTCCGCATTCGTAGATGAAAAAGATACCTTTAACTTCACGCGGCTCTATCACGAGAGCGGTTACGGCGAGCCGCGGTCGCAAGAGAAAATTTTACAAGAATATCAAGAAGAGGGCGGCGTGCGCTTCGTAAAACGCGCTAAACGCGGAATTTACAAGATCATCACAAAGAGAAAATAATGCAAAATCCAAGCAAGCTAAGACCGTTTTTCGAAAACATCGAGTACGAGCGCGAGGGCGCGAATATGATCTTAAATTTCGGTCCGCAGCATCCAAGCGCGCACGGTCAGCTAAAGCTCGTGCTGGAGCTTGACGGCGAGCGTATCGTGCGAGCCCGCCCCGGCGTGGGCTATATGCACCGAGGCATCGAAAAGATGGCAGAAAATATGATCTACGCGGAGTTCGTCCCCGTAACCGACCGCATCGATTACGTCGCATCGGGCTCGAACAACTACGGCTTTTGCGCCGCGGTCGAGAAGCTCTGCGGCATCGAAGTGCCACGCCGCGCGCAGATCATCCGCACGATCTTGCTGGAGCTCAATCGCATCAGCTCGCACCTTCTGTTTTTGGGTACGCACGCGCTTGATATCGGCGCGATGACGGTATTTCTCTACTGCTTTCGCTCGCGTGAATACATACTCGATCTCATAGAAAAATACTGCGGCGCGCGCCTTACGCACAACAATATCAAAATCGGCGGCGTATTTTTGGACCTGCCTGCGGGCTGGTTAGAAGAGATGTTGAAATTTTGCGACGAATTCCCGAGCGATATTAAAGAATTTGAAGATATGCTCGATACGAATAGAATTTGGCTTATGCGAACCGAGGGCGTGGGCGTGATCTCGCACGAAGATGCCCTTAGCTGCGGCTGTAGCGGAGTAACGCTGCGCGCTAGCGGACATGCGTGGGATATCCGCAAAGAAGAGCCCTATCTCATCTATGACGAGCTTGATTTCGACGTGCCGTATGCGAGCGAGGGCGACTGCTACGCGCGCTATAAGTGCTATATGGCGGAGATGCGCGAGAGCCTTAAAATTTTGCGCCAGTGTGCGAAGCACTATCCGCTGAGCGATCCGCAAATTTTAGCGATCGATCCCGCTTACGTAAATCCTAGCAAAGAGCAGATCATGACGCAGAACTACTCGCTGATGCAGCATTTCGTGCTGGTTACGCAGGGCTTACGCCCGCCGGTAGGCGAAATTTACGCCGCGAGCGAGAGTCCTAAGGGCGAGCTTGGATTTTATATCCGCTCGATGGGCGAAAGTCGCCCGTACCGCCTTAAGATCCGCACGCCGAGCTTTTGGCACTGCGCGATCTACGAAGAAATTCTGCCCGGACAGTATCTTGCCGACGCCGCGGCGATCATCGGCAGCACGAATATCATTTTAGGCGAGGTGGATCGATGAAGCGCTACGATTTGAGGCATCTGGGCGATAAATTTTTAAACCGCATGGGCGAAATTTTAAAAAATTCCGCTCGCGGCGAGACGATGATCTTTATGTTTGAGATGGGCGATTTCAGCGCGGTTCAAAAAAGCGCCGATCTAGTTGAGGGGTTAAATTCCACGCTATTAAATTCCATCCGATATAACCAGGTCGATTGGATGATCGTTGCCAAAAAGGGGAGAATATGAAAATTTTAAATTTTGCGCCGCTACTTAGACTGCAAAGTCCGGGGCTTACGGAAGGTTTTAAACACGCTAAAATTTTAAGCGTATCGCCGTTGCAAGATCCGTATTTAGAAAGTGAGCTGATTAAATGCGAGATCGGTGCGCAAAACTTCGTGCTAGCGCTAATCTGCGCGAGCTTTTGCGACGAGCCATATTTTGCGGAGCTGGATCTGGAATATCTAAACGGCGAAAGCAACGTGGGCGAGGAGGAGATCGAACAGATTTGCGAGTTTTTGCAAAGCGGCTGCGACGCGCTTTTGATCGACGATGCGCTTATTAAAACTCATCCCGATGCCGAAAATATCAAAGCTTTTCTGTCTCTCATAGCGGCAAAATTCGGAGTTAAAATTTTAAGCTTACGCGGCGAGCAAGTGGAGCTGGCCGCACCGCATGCGGTAAATTTAAGCCCGCTTAAAGAGCCTATGAACTTCGACGGCGCCGTGGTTTTCAAACACGATGCGGATGATCGGCTCGTCGGCGGAAGGTATTTTAGCATGGTCGCAAAGATCAAATACGGCGATCGCGTCCGCATCAAAACGCCGCATTTAAATTTGGAAAAAGAATTTATCCAAGATGGGTGGATAAATGGCGCGATCGCGCTTCTGGGCTCGGGCGGACGGGGCTTTAGCGGTTATAATTTCGAACTAGCCGAAATTTCTAAGGTTTAAAATGGCAAAGATCACGATCGACGGTAAAGTTTGCGAGTGCGACGAGGGCGAGTATATCTTGCAGGTCGCGCGTCGCTGCGGCGTTTTTATCCCTGCGCTTTGTTATCTAAGCGGCGGTACGCCGACGCTCGCATGTAGGCTTTGTATGGTCGAAGCGGACGGCAAACGCGTCTATAGCTGCAACGCCAAAGCCAAAGACGGCATGGTCATCTACGGCCGCAGCCCCGAGATCGATGCCGAGCGCGAGGCGATTACGCAGGTTTATTGCATCAACCATCCGATGGCGTGCGGGGTTTGCGATCAAAGCGGCGAGTGCGAGCTTCAAAATTTAGCCCATCTGATGCGAACAAATACCCAAAGCTACGCTATCCGCGATACGGCGCGCGAGGTGCAGGATTGGGGATATTTGAGCTACGATCCTAGCCTTTGTATCGTCTGCGAGCGCTGTATCACCGCCGCAAAAGACCGCTTGGGCGTAGATGCGTTTAAGCTCGTTCCGCGCGGTGGAGACGCGCCGAGCAAGGAGCAAAAGGACGCGATGCCTAAAGACGCCTACGCCGTGTGGAACAAGCTGCAAAAAAGCCTAATCGCGCGGGTAAATGAAAATGATGATTGCGTAAACTACGGCGAGAGCGCGGCGGTCTGCCCGACGGGGGCTCTGGTAGAGAGCGCGTTTAAATACGTTTCAAACGCCTGGGAGCTGCGTCAAATCCCCGCTTCCAACCCACACAGCAGCGATTGCGAGCTACTTTATTACGAGATCAAGCGCCGCGGCATAGGCGAGCCGCGTGAAAAAATTTATCGCGTTAGCAGCGACATAAATTTTAGCGTCCTGCACGCCGCAGCACGCTTCGGCTGGGATTTTTCAAACGAGCGGGCGAGCAAAAACGAAGCGGTTTTTGACCGCATCGTGCGCGGTATCGAGGACGGCGAGATCAAAAATATCAAATTTAATAGCTTCATCACCAACGAAGAAGCTCGGATTTTAGAGCTTTTGCGGCAAAAATTTAAACTCGCTCTGATCAACGACGAAGCGCTTGCGTATCAAAAATTCCTGCGCGAATTTTCAAAGCTTAGCGGCACGAAATTTTATAATGCGAATTCGCAGACGATTAAAAATAGCGATTTCATCGTAGTTTGCGGCACGTTTTTGCGCAGCGATGCGCCAAATCTGGGCTATGCGGTAAACAGCGCCTGTAAGATAAATAAGGCAAGCGGGATCTATTTTCATCCGTTTTGCGACGAGGGCATTAAAGGCTTTAGTAAAAATTTCATCCATCAGCCGCACGCTGCAGGGTTGGAGGCACAGATCCTGCTTTGGATCTTACAGAAATTCGGACGCGATCTGCCTGGGTGGCTGGATGAGAAACTCGCGGCGGAATTTGAAATTTCGCGCGCCGCGGCGAAGCAAAATTTAGACGAGAAATCTGCGGGTTCACGAAATCCTGAGAATTCTACGGAGGCAAATGGCGTCGGGAATATTGCGAGCGCCAGCGGTACCGAAAATTCCGCAGGCGCGGATGGCGCTGAAAATCCCGCAAAAAATTCCGCGCAGAATCCCGCGGAAAGTAAAATTTCAAATTTTGCCGCAGCGCTCGGGCTGGACGAGCAGAAAGTGGATGAGCTTTTGGCTAAAAAGGAGAGTTTTTCGCTTATCATCGGCGAGGATTTTATCCGCACGCCAAATAGCGCCACGCTCGCGCGTCTAGCGGGTTTGGTGCAGCACTACACGCCGCTAAAAGTGCTAGTGGTGCCGCCGCGCACGAACAGCCTGGGCGTCGCGCTCATCTGTGAGCTTAGCGCGCAAATGAGCGTGGGCGAGACGCTAGGCTACAATGAAGCGGGTGATATTAGCTTCGGCGTGCTGGAAGCGGATCTGGATGCGCCTAGTTTGGTGCAGCAGGAGGGCACATTTACGAACTACGACAAGCGCGTAGTGCCTACCAATGCGGCGCTTGATTACGGCGGTTACGAGCTAAACGATATCGCCTGTGCGCTGGGAGTTTGCGCGGAACACGCGATCAGCTATACGTCAAACTTGGGTGCAGATTTTGAGCAGGTTAAATTTGACGATTTAGAAAATTTCTACGACAACGGCGGCGCAAATCACCGCGGATATGAGCTGCGAAATGAGGAGTTTGCCGCTAGCGAGGAGGAGTTTGAAATTTCGCCTTCCGCGCCGCTTAAAGCAGGCGAGGGCGAAATTTCAATCTATGAGGCGAATCCGCTGCATCAATTCAATAAATTTAGCGGCGCGAGCAGCGCTCTGGGCGAAGCGGGCGCGCTGTATCTAAGCCCTAGCATCGCCGAAAGCTTGGGCGTGAGCGCAGGCGACATCGTTAAAATTTATCAAGCAGACGATGCGGGGCATAATGAAAAAACTAGCGACGCACCTAAAGCTAGCGCTGCTAGCAACGAAAGCGACAAGGGCGACGCCGGTCGTGCAAAAAAAGCGGATCGCGCTAGCGGCGCGCACAAAGTCAGTACCTCTGACAATGGAAATGGCGAAAGCGGCGCAGAGGGGCTCGTAAGCTTAAAGCGCGAAATCGTCGCTAGCGTAAAGATCGATCCGGGCTTTAGCGGGGCGTATCTGCCATATTTTGACGAGAAGCTGCGCAGCGAGATATTTTTCAAAACCTCGCGCTACGCAAGCGTAAAAATCGAGAAAATTTCAAATTCCAAAGGAGAGGGCAGATGAGCGATAGTACATTTTATTTCGTAGCCACCGTCTTAAAGGCGCTCGTGATTTTAGCCGTCATCGCGCTGCTCTCGGGGCTTGCGACCTACGCCGAGCGTAAGGTGCTTGCCTTTATGCAGCGCAGGATCGGGCCCTCTATGGTCGGGCCTGCGGGACTTTTGCAGGTAGGCGCGGATATGATAAAGCTTTTTACTAAAGAGGACGCGATCCCTGCGCGGGCGAATAAGCTTCTTTTCAAAATCGCGCCGATAATCTCGGCTACAGGGGCTTTCGTGGCACTTTCGGTAGTGCCGCTGCTGCCGGAGTTTACTATCGGCGGGCGGACGATACAGCCGATTTTAAGCGATATAAATGTGGGAATTTTATTTTTACTCGGAGCTAGCGGCACCTGCGTTTATGGTCTACTGATCGGAGGGCTTGCGAGCTACAATAAATGGGGCACGATAGGCGCGTTTCGCGCGTTTTTGCAGATCACCTGTTTTGAGGTGATAAACGGTCTTAGCCTGATTCCTATCGTGATGATCACGGGCTCGCTCTCGCTCATCGACATCGTAAGCGCGCAAAGCGGCGGTATTGACAAGTGGTTTATCTGGAAAGAGCCCGTCTGCTTCGCGCTCTTTCTCATCGCAGCCTTTGTAGAGTGCAACCGCACGCCGCTGTGCCTTACCGAAAACGAAACCGAGATCGTAGCGGGCGCTGGTACGGCATATTCGGGCATGCGCTGGGGTATGTTTTTTATCGGCGAATACGCCAATATCATAACCTACTCAGTCGTTACGACGCTGCTGTTTTTGGGCGGATTTAACGCGTTTTGGTTTATCCCCGGCGGCATTATGATGGTATTAAAATCAAGCCTCGTGTTTTTCTGCTTCCTATGGGCGCGCGCGGCGTGGCCGCATCTGCGCCCTGATCAGCTGATGGGGCTTTGCTGGAAAGTCTGCATGCCGTTAGCTCTTGCTTGCGTGCTAATTACCGCGCTAGCGATCGTTTAAGGAGGGTGCGATGGCAAGATACGCCCAGATCGACAAACGAGCCCCTATTAACTCAGGCGGCGATAAGTTTCGCAGATTCCTATCCCGCACCTTTAACGGCGAGCTTTTCGTGGGGCTGTGGGTGGTGCTAAAAAATATGTTTAAGCGCGGCGGCTCGCACACGCTTCGGTATCCTATGGAAAAATTTGTTATGCCGCCTAGGTATCGCGGCGTGCATAAGCTAATGCGTCTGCTTGAAAGCGGCAGCGAGCGCTGCATCGGATGCGGCTTGTGCGAGAAGATCTGCGTGGCGAACTGCATCGCGATGGAGACCAGCCTCGGCGCCGACGGCCGCAAAAAAGTAGATAACTACTCGATAAATTTAGGGCGCTGCGTCTACTGCGGGCTGTGCGCGGACGTCTGCCCCGAGATCGCTATCGTGCACGGCTGCGAATATGAGCTTGCGAGCGAACAGCGAGCTTACTACGGCTTCAAAGAGGATCTTTTAATTCGCGGCGAAAATTTATGTCTAAACGGCGCGGCGCAGGAGTTTGCGGGCTACGGCAGCCTGGATGAAAACGCAGGCGCGCGGATCAAGGTGACGCCGAACGCCTATATAAAAAGCGACGCCGCAAGCGACGAGCAAAACTTAAAGAGCGCGGATTTAAATTTAAAAAGCGTCGCGGAAAGCTCTAAAAAAGAGGGCGCCGCTAGCGATAAAATTCTATTTTCAAAGGGCGCTGGCTTAAGCGGCGAAATTTTAGCCGAACGGCAAAATACCGAACGGGCGAGCTTAAAGGAAAGCTCTGCCGCAGACGCCGAAAGGTCTAAAGAAAATTCCGTTACGGACGCTCAAAAATCCGCGCCTGATTCGCAGCGAAATTCCAAAGAAAATCCCGTTTCTCAAAGCGCCGAAAATTCCGCTACGGATAGTAAAAATTTGGCGGAAAATTCTAAAGAGAGTTCCGTCGCTCAAAGTAAAAATTCTAAGGAAAATTCTAAAGAGAGTTCCGTTGCGCCGCACGCTGACAATTCTATCGGCGATTCTACGGAAAATTTTAAAAATAATTCCGCTACGGACGACGATTCTTCGGAGAATTCCAAAGAAAATTTCGTTCCGCAAGACGCGGGAAATTCCGCCGCGCGAGGCAAAAAATCTAAGGCAAATTCCAAAAAGAATTCCATTGCGGAAGCTGAAAATTCTACGCTTGATTCGGCGCGGAATTCCAAAGAAAATTCCGCCTCGCAATGCGCCGAAGATTCCGCCGCGCAGGGGGAGGAGCAATGATACAAACGCTTGCATTTTATTTTTTCAGCGCGGTTTGCCTGGCGCTTTTCGGCATCAGCGTTTTTAGCAAAAACGTCCTTTACGCCCTTAGCGCGCTGGCCGGCGGCATGGTTTTTATGAGCGGATTTTTCTTCTTGCTGGATGCGGAGTTTTTAGGCGTAGTGCAGATCATAGTCTACACCGGCGCCGTGATCGTGCTTTACGGCTTCGCGCTGATGTTTTTGGGCGCAGATAAAAACGTAAGCGAGCCGAAAAAGGGTGCAAGGCTATTTTTCGCGCTTAGCGGCGTGATCGCATTTTTGCTCGTGATTATCGTGCTCGGCGCGGTGGTTGCGAACAACGTAGAAACGCTTAAAATTTTAAATACCGACGACACCGAGGCGCTTGGGATGATTATCTTTACGAAATATCTGGCGATTTTCGAGCTTGCCGCCGTGATGCTGCTCGTGGCGATGATCTGCGCTATCGTGCTTGCGCATAAGCAGATGGACGCGAGCCTAACATACGAAGAGAGCGAGGGGTAAAATGGGTCTAAATCACTATCTGATCGTCGCTGCGATGATGTTTGGGCTCGGGCTTGCGGGTATGATGAAGCGACGGAATTTAATAATGCTCTTTTTTTCGAGCGAAATTTTATTAAACGCCGCAAATTTAGCCCTCGTCGCCGTGGCGAAATTTTACGACAATATAAACGGCGAAATTTTTGCGCTTTTCATCGTAGCGATCGCCGCGAGCGAGATGGCCGTGGGGCTTGGGCTACTCATCTTGTGGTATAAGAAAACGGGCAGCATCGAACTTGACAGTTTCGTAAATTTTAAAAATCCTTCTAAGGACGGGTCTGATGCTTGATACCGTTTTTGTATGGCTCTTAATCGCCCTTTTCGCACCGCTTGCCTCGGCGATCTTCGCAGGCGTTTTCATTCGTGCCAAAGATAAGATGTTTATTGGCGTAATCTGCTCGGCGTTGGTGATTTTAAGCACTATCGCGTCGCTTGCTTTGATGGAGCTCGTCTCTGACAACCGCCTAATCAGCGTAAATTTAGCCGATTTCATAAGCACGGGATTTTTGGACGCAAAATTTAGCTTTCTCATAGATAGCGTAAGTGCGGTGATGATGGTGGTCGTGGGCATCGTTTCCAGCGTAGTGCACGTGTATTCGATCTACTATATGTGGGATGATGAAAACTTCGCTAAATTTTTCAGCTTCCTGGGGCTTTTCGTATTTTCGATGCTGGTTTTGGTAACAAGCGATAATTTTTTAGGACTTTTTATCGGCTGGGAAGGGGTCGGACTCTGCTCATGGCTGTTGATAGGCTTTTGGTACGACAGGAGCAACTACAGCTGGTGCGCCAATGAAGCTTTCATAATGAACCGCATCGCAGACCTTGGGATGTTGCTTGGAATTTTTTTGATCTATTTAAGCTTCGGCTCGTTGCGCTACGAGGTGGTGTTTGCGAACGCAGCGGGCTTGGAGCCTGAAATTTTAACCCTGATCGCAGCGCTTTTATTCATCGGCGCGATGGGCAAAAGCGCGCAGTTTCCGTTCCATACCTGGCTTGCCGACGCGATGGCGGGTCCGACGCCCGTATCTGCGCTTATTCACGCAGCGACGATGGTTACGGCGGGCGTTTATCTGGTGATCCGCGCAAACGCGATTTTCGCGCTCGCGCCCGAAGTAGGCGGCTTTATCGTCTGCTTGGGCGCTTTTGTGGCGGTCTTTGCGGCGTCGATGGCGCTGGTTCATAACGATCTTAAAAAGATTATCGCCTACTCCACGCTTTCGCAGCTTGGCTATATGTTCGTAGCCGCGGGACTCGGGGCGTATTGGATCGCGCTATTTCATCTGGCGACGCATGCATTTTTCAAGGCACTTCTATTTTTGGGCGCGGGCAACGTAATGCACGCGATGAAGGACGATCTAAATATCCAAAATATGGGCAGATTATATAAGTTTATGCGACCTACGGCAATTTTAATGTGCGTAGGCTCGCTCGCGCTTTGCGGATTTTATCCGTTCGCGGGCTTTTTCTCAAAAGATAAAATTTTAGAAGCGGCGTGGAGCGCGGACGCGTATTTTATCTGGGCGCTGCTGTTTGCGGGCGCTGCGATGACGACATTTTATAGCGTGCGTCTGATAATGCTCGTGTTTTTCGGCAAGCAAAAATTTACTCACCATCCGCACGAGGCAAAAGGCTTTGCTCTTATCGCAATGGGCGTGCTAGCCGTGCCTGCGGTGATAGCGGGCTTTTTCGAGCACGACTTTGCGGAGTTCGTGCTTAGCATACTACCGGGCTTTAAAGCTTCGATCCCGCACGGCGTGGAGGTAATTTTGATCGCCATAACGCTAGCGATGATAAGCGCGGTGGCGATCGGCACGATTTGGACATACGGCAAGGGCAAATTTAGCCAAAATTTAAAGAACTGCAAATTTTATAAAATTTTGATCGCGCAGTATTTTATCCCGCAAATTTACGAGCGCGTGATCGTGCGCGGATACGCTAAGCTTAGCGAGATCTGCGCTAAATGCGACGGCGCGATCATAGACGCCAGCGTCGATCTGATCGCTCGCGTGGCGGTAAAAAGCGGCGAAGGGGTGGATCGCGCAAGCAATAGCGGAGATTTGAGCGCAAATTTAAGGTGGATGGTTTTGGGATCTTTCATTTTGCTGATTTTGGCGTTTGCGCTGTGAGGTGGGCATGGAATACTTTTTAAGTTTGGTTATATTTTTTCCGGCGGTAGCTGCGGTTTTAGGCTTTTTGATCGACGAAGCGAGCATTAAGACCTACGCCGTTACGATGAGCTTTATAGAGTTCGTGCTTTCGCTTGTTTTGTGGATACTCTACGAGCCGGTGGACGGCATCGCGTTTAGCGTACTGCACCCTTTCATAAGCGAATACGGTATCAACTACTTCATCGGCGTGGACGGAATTTCGCTGTTTTTAGTGATCCTAAGCACGCTGGTTACCTTTTTGGCGCTACTTAGCCTAAGCATTAAAGAGCGCGCCAAAAATTTAATCATCTGCATTCTGTTTTTAGAGATGACGATGGTGGGCGTTTTCGTGGCGCTGGATGCGATTTTGTTTTACATCTTTTGGGAGCTTTCGCTTATTCCGATGCTCTATATCATCGGCGCGTGGGGTAGCGGCAAGAGAATTTACGCCGCGGTAAAATTTTTCATCTATACCTTCCTAGGTTCGATGTTTCTACTCGTAGGACTCGTAGCGATGAGCTATTTCTATCACGAGGCTACGGGCGAGTATAGCTTTAATATCCTAAACTGGCAGAGCTTGTCGCTACCGCTTAGCACGCAAATTCCTCTATTTCTGGCATTTTCGGTCGCTTTTGCGATCAAGACGCCTTGCTTTCCTTTTCATACCTGGCTTCCGTACGCGCACGGGCAGGCCCCTACGATAGGCTCGGTTCTGCTTGCTGCGGTGCTTCTTAAGATGGGTACCTACGGCTTCGTGCGATTTTCGCTGCCGCTATTTCCCGATGCGAGCGTGTATTTTAGCGGGATGATGTGCGCCGTAGCGATCGTTATGATCATCTATGCGAGCTTCATCGCCTTTGCTCAAAAGGATATCAAACAGGTTATCGCGTATAGCTCGATCGCGCATATGGGCGTCATAATGCTAGGAATTTTTTCAATGAGCCGCGAAGGAATGAGCGGCGCGGTATTTTTGATGATAAGCCACGGCATAGTAAGCGGCGGGCTTTTTATGCTTGTAGGCTTTTTATACGACCGCAGGCACACGAAGCTTTTTAGCGAATTCGGCGGACTTGCGCGGGTGATGCCGCTTTATGCGTTTTGCTTTTGCGTCGTGCTGCTAGGCTCGATAGGACTTCCGCTTACGATCGGCTTCGTGGGAGAATTCTTAAGCCTTGCGGGGATTTTTAAGATCAGCTTCAGCTATGCGCTTTTGGGCGGACTCGGCATCATAATGGGCGCGATCTATTCGATGAATCTTTATAAAAAGACCTTTTTTGGCGCGCTCGTGCATGAGGAGAATAAGAAGCTAAGCGATCTAAATAGAACCGAGCTTTGCTCTATCGTCCCGATCTGCGTGCTGGTGGTAGTGCTGGGCGTCGCGCCGAATCTGATGCTAAAGAGCATCGAGCCTAGCGTGACGCAGAGCCTTGAGCTGATGTTTAACAAAGCCTCTCAGACCGCGACTCGCGCCTATATGGAAAAAGCAAATTTTAAGGTAAGAAGCGATGCAAAATAATCTTTTAAATTTAGCCTCGATCGCGCCTATGGCGATACTTGGAGGATTTGCCCTGCTGATACTAGCCGTTTCGCTTTTTGCGCGCACGCTATCGTATAAATTTTACGCCGTCATCACGATACTGGCGCTAGCTCTGGGCTTCGGGCTCGTTTTTGGATACAACAGCGGCATACGCGGGCTTTTTGACGTGATGCTGGTGGACGGAATCGCGACGCTATCGATGCTTATCATGCTCGCAGGCTCGATATTTTTCATCTTTCTGTCTTTGGGCGCAAGAAGCGCGCACGAGTACCACACGGCGGAGTTTTTCGTGCTGTTTTTATTCATACTCGTTGGCTATGAGTTTATGGTCGCGAGTGAAAATTTAATGATGATCCTCGTGGGGCTTGAGACGGGCTCGCTAGCGCTTTATACGCTAATCGCGCTGCATAATCGCGCCAGATCGGTCGAAGCGGCGCTAAAATACTTCATAATGGGCGCGCTGGGATCGGGCTTTTTCGCATTCGGCGCGGCGATGTTTTTTCTATCGACCGGCTCTATGGAAATTTCAAATATCGCGCAGATCGCCAAGAGTTCAAATTTACAAACCAGCGTCCTGCTTTTCGCCGCCTGCTCATTTATGATCGTCTCGATAGGATTTAAGCTCTCGCTGATCCCGTTTCACACCTGGACGCCCGACGTTTACGAGGGTGCGAGCTCGGCTATGGCGGGCTTTTTGTCCGTCGTGCCCAAGATCGCGGGCTTTGTCGTGGCGATCAGGCTGTTTGAAGCGCTGCAAAGCATCGGCGTGCAGTGGCTAAACATCGTGCTCTACGCCGTAGCGGTGCTTACGATGAGCCTATCAAACCTCATGGCGCTCGTGCAGCGCGACGTCAAGCGGATGCTCGCTTTCAGCTCCGTTTCGCACGCGGGCTTCGTGCTCTGCGCGATCGTGATCGGCTCGACGCAGGCAAATGCGGCGCTTTTCACCTACTGGATACTATATGCTGTGGCGAACCTCGGTGCGTTTGCGTTCATCTGGTGCGTGCGGCAAAGGCGCGCAGGAAGTCCGCC
>ERZ773063.1172-NODE-1172-length-15925-cov-9.558349_pt1 | contig 15925 bp, 16 predicted proteins | sample MGYA00580625_ERZ773063 | MGnify/ENA primary metagenome ERZ773063 (study PRJEB29015, sample SAMEA2738022) | human oral metagenome | biome: human oral; feature: human-associated habitat; material: dental | place: China | collected 2042 ...
CCCCCCGCCGTAGCCGACGGCGATATTGACCTGCATGCGGGGGTCGTCGCGGGCGGGGCCGGTGGCGGTGGCGGCGACGGCGTCGCGCAGCCGGGCGGCGACGGGGGCGGGCAGCAGGTCGACGGCGCCCACCAGGCGCAGCCGCCAGGTGCGGGTCGCGGCCAGCTCGTCGACGGCGTCGGCGATGATGTCCAGCAGTGGGGAGAGCTCGGCGGGGTCGCGGCTGAGGTTGTCGGTGCTCAGCAGCCACAGGGTGACGATGCGCACGCCCGCGGCCCGGGCCCAGCCGAGGAACTCCTCGATCTTGTCCGCGCCGCGCCTGTGCCCCTGGGAGGCGCCGAAGCCCATCCGCTTGGCCCAGCGGCGGTTGCCGTCGAGGATGACGCCCACGTGCTCGGGGACCTTCTTCGCCTTGATCTGCGCCATGAGGCGGCGCTCGTAGAGCCCGTAGACGAAGCTCTCCCTGGCCACGCGGGCACCTGCCTTCCACATCGTCGGCCGGGCGGTCGGGCACCGGCGGGCCGCGGCGGCGCACCGGGCCCGGTGCAACCGTATCGCGCGGACCGCGAACACGTGCGGGGCGAACTGCCCGCATTCGTCGTCGGGCAGTGCGCCCGGGGCCGCTCGCACGGGAGAGGCGGGCCACGGGGGCACCCCCTACCGCGCTAACCTACGGTCGCGTAACCTACGGAACCGTAAGTTGGAGGCGGTGCCCGCACCCGGCCGGCCACCGGACGCGACCGCCGCACAATGAACAAGGGGGAGTCATGACCGTTCGGATCGAGAAGCGCCCCGGCGCCGAGCGCGGGAGTCGCACGCCCGAGAAGATCCAGTCGCTGTCGTCGGGAGCCATCGGCACGGTCACCGACGCCGTCAAGGACGCCGCCGGGGGCGCCATCCGCGCCGTCAAGCCGCGCCTGCGCGGATGGATCCACGCATTCACCGCGCCCCTGGCCCTGGCGGCCTGCATCGTCCTGACCGTCCTCGCCCCGGGACCGGCGCTGACCTGGGCCTGCGCGGCCTACCTGGCCTGCTCCCTGTTCCTGTTCGCCAACTCGGGCGTCTACCACATCTCCTACGGCCACTGGCCCCGGCGCGTGACCGCCGTCCTCCAGCGCGTCGACCACGCCAATATCTACCTGCTCATCGCCGGCACCTACACGCCCCTGTCCGTGGCCCTGCTCGACCGGGGCATGACGCTGCTCGTCCTGGGGATCGTCTGGGGCGGGGCGCTGGCCGGGATCATCACGTCCCTGGCCTGGCGGAGCGCGCCGAGGTGGTTGACGACCCTGTTCTACATCCTCCTGGGGTGGGTGGCGATCTGGTTCCTGCCCCAGTTCTGGATGACCGGCGGGCCCGCGATCGTGTGGCTGCTCGTCTCGGGCGGCGTGACCTACACCGTGGGCGGCGTCGTGTACGCGCGCCGCTGGCCCGACCCGGATCCGCGCTGGTTCGGCTTCCACGAGATCTTCCACACGTGCACCGTGGCCGCCTGGGCCTGCCAGTGCACCGCCTGCTATCTCGCCGTGCTGGGCTGAGCGCGAAACTCTTTCACAGGAAGTCTTCAGGCGCGACGATAGACTCGCCGTTCATACGTCTCTGTACGTCCGGCACCGACCCGAGGAGAAGGACATGTCTGAGAGCAGCACGTCGAGCACCTGGCTGACGCAGGAGGCCTTCGACCGCCTGACCGCCGAACTGGCCCGCCGCAAGGAGGCCGACCGCAAGGAGATCGCCGCCCGCGTGGAGGCCGCCCGGCAGGAGGGCGACCTGCGGGAGAACGCCGGCTACCACGCCGCCCGCGAGGAGGCCGGTCTCAACGAGGCGCGGATCGCCCAGCTCACCGAGCTGCTCGAGCACGCCCAGATCGGCGAGGCGGCCGACGACGGCTCGGTCTCCGCCGGGACGATCGTGAAAGCCAGGGTCGCGGGCAAGGAGCAGGCCTTCGCCCTGGGCGGCCAGGAGATCACCGCGGACGTGCCCGAGGGGGTCAAGGTGTTCTCCCCCGACGCCCCGCTGGGCAAGGCCCTCATGGGCCACAAGGCCGGCGAGACGGTGACCTACGCGGCCCCCAACGGCAGGCAGATCGAGGCCGAGATCCTCGACGTCACAACCCTGTGAGCCCCCGCCGCCCGCCCCCGGCGGGAGCGCGGGCCCGTCCCGGCGCCGCGGGACGGTAGCGTGTCCGCATGAGCTCCAGACCGACAACGCGCCCCGCGCGCTCCACCGTCCTGCCCGGGCGGGAGGCCCCGATCCTGCCCGACCCGGGCGAGCACGTCGTCCTGCACGCGCCGCTGAACGGCCCCTGGCCGCGGGGCACCGAGGTGCTCCACCTGGCCGGCGGCTGCTTCTGGGGCGTGGAGCGCATCCTGTGGCGCCGGCCCGGCGTCGTGGTCACCGCCGTCGGCTACATGGGCGGCACGACGCCCAACCCCACCTACCAGGAGGTGTGCACCGGGATCACCGGTCACGCCGAGACGGTGCGGGTGGTCTACGACCCCGCCGTCGTCGGCGCGGGCGGCGAGGCCCTGCTGCGCACCTTCTGGGAGAACCACGACTCGACCCGCCTCAACCGGCACGGCAACGACATCGGCACCCAGTACCGCTCGGCGGTGTGGACGACGACGCCCGCGCAGGCGGCCGCCGCCCGCCGGATCCGCGACCTGTTCCAGGGCGAGCTGACCCGCATGGGCCTGGGGACCTGCGTGACGACGATCGGGCCGGCCGACGAGCTGTACGCTGGCTTCGGCGGGCCGTTCTACCTGGCGGAGGACTACCACCAGGGCTACCTGCACAAGAACCCGGACGGCTACTGCAACCACGGCCCCAACGGGGTGACCTGCCCGGTGGGCGTGGCGGACCTGCCCGCCCAGACCGACGTCCTGCCCCCGGAGGCGGCTCCCGGGGCCTAAGGCCGGGAAAGCCGCAATGACCGCCCACGTTCGAGCCCGCGCCCGAGGAGGCCCCGATGTCCGGACCGGGGAGGCCCGATGCGGCTCCGAGGAGCGAGCCCGCGCCCGAGCGCACCCCCGAGGAGGCCCCGATGAGCGAACCCGACGCGATCGCCCCGCAGACCGGTGGTGGGAAGGGCGCCGCTGACGAGGAGAGCGCGCTGCGCTGGCAGGCCGCCGACGAGCTCCTCACCGCGCTGGCGGTGAGCCCGACGGCGCACCGGAACCTGGTCGAGGTGCGCCGCGCGTTCGAGCGCGCCGAGGCGCTGGGCGTGCTCTCCTCCTTCTCCGAGACGTCCGACGACGAGGATGCGCCGGTCGAAGCCCCGTCCGAGACGTCCGCCGAGGAGCCGCAGGTGCCCGAGATGTCGCCCGAGGAGCGCGCCGAGGTCAACGACGTCGTCGACGCCATGGCGACCTCGGCCCTGCCGCTCGCCGCGGAGGTCCTCGAGCGCCTCGACGCGGAGAGGATCCGCCCGGAGCTGGTGGGGCTGTCGCGCCCGGGGCTGGATTCGGCCCTGGCCATGCTCGGGGAGGCCCACCGGGAGGGTTCGTGGCGCGAGCTGCCGAACGAGGAGTTCTTCGGGCGCTTCTCGGAGTTGTTCTCAGCGGTGGAGCCACTGATCAGGATTCCCCCGCTCGCGCCCGAGCGGGGCGAGACGGGGCGCATCGTCGCCGTTCTGCGCCGCATGCCTAAGCAGACCGTCACCCGGGTCACCCGGGTGTGGAACCCGCTCCTGCTGCGGATCATGATCTCCGTCGGCCTGCGCGCGCTGCGCAGGGCGAATTGAAGGCGAATTGAAAAGAGTGACACTCACCGAGATTATTGATCCCCTCTCATTGGAAACGGCGTCTCTCTCATCAGAAGTGGCGCCTCGACGGCCCGGATCATCCTGGCGGAAAGATTCTCGCCGCGTCATGTTTCCACGCATGCGCGCACACCGGAATTGGTCATTGCGTAGAGGGTGGCTCCTCGAAAATCAGTCCAGACGTCCGCAAAGTCTCGTAGAATGATCTTCCCGGGCGCTCGGAATATCCGACAACAGTCTTATCCGAGGCCGCCGGAATGTCCGGGGGTCGGGGTCGCCCCGGTCGGGGCGGGAGCGGTCTCGGCAGACTTGGTCGGGTGCGGAAGGCCCTCGGCGGAGTCGGTCGGGGCCGCACCGGCTAGTGCTGGAGGTGCTGTTGTGACTGGTGGGGCAGTATAATGAACAAGGTGTCTTGTTGTACGTTTGCAGTAAGGCGTTTCAGCGCCGACTTTTCGGCATGACCTGGTTGGAAGTTGGCGCGCGGAGGGCTCGAAGGGCCGTCGGTGGCGCTTGGCGTGATTCCGCCACTATGTGCTACTCTGGGCCCGGTGCTGGCCGGTCCGGAGGGGTGCTCCCGGGGCCGGTGGCGCTCCGGGCCCTCGAAGTGGCGTCATACCGCCGCTCCCGAGGGCAGGGGTCAGGGAGCACCACGCACCTGTAGGTGCATTGAGACCGAAAGCGGCTTCATCAGGATATTCATCTCAACACCAGTCAGGGAGCACCACGCACCTGTAGGTGCATTGAGACAGTACAGCTCCTCGCGGCGTCGGAGTCGGCGCCGTCCGTCAGGGAGCACCACGCACCTGTAGGTGCATTGAGACGCTGCGTCGCGATCAGCGTTGGTCCACGTAGGCATAAGTCAGGGAGCACCACGCACCTGTAGATGCATTGAGACGTGTGTTTCCTTGTGCCAGTGAGGTCGTGCAGGGTCAGGGAGCACCACGCACCTGTAGGTGCATTGAGACACCAAGAGCGGTTCCAGATACCACCGCACCTGCTGTCAGGGATCACCACGCACCTGTAGGCGCATTGAGACAGGAGGCAGGATAGAGAGGGGCAAGGAGGACAAGTTCAGTGGTACGTACGAGACTCACGGAACGAAGTTGGGGTCATCCACCGCACCGTCCCGTTTCATCTGCTACGCCCCTTTCCCACTGCTACACCTCTTATCCCTCCGCTACGCCCCTTTTCCCCGTACAGTGAAGGGTGAAGAGGCGTAGCAGACGCCGTCCGGCCCGCGAAATCGCCCCGGCCAGCCAATCGGCCCGGCCGCCACTCGCGAACTTGCGCGTCCTCCAGCCGTTGCGCCCCTTGGCAAGGGGTAGAAGGCCGATTTTCGCGTTCCTCGCGCCTCCACCCCGCACTCCCGCTCCCCTTGCGCCCTTCGCGCCCCTCACGCCCCCAGGGCCAGGCGCGCGGCCACGCCCACCATGACGCAGCCGACGACCGCATCCACCGCCCGCCACGTCCTCGGGCTCGACAGCGGTCCCGACAGCGCCCGCGCCCCGAGCCCCAGCCCTGTGAACCACACGATGGAGGTCGCGCACGCGCCCGCCGCCGCCCACCAGCGGGTCGGGCCGAAGTTGTTCGTCACCGTGCCGAGCATGAGCACGGTGTCGAGGTAGACGTGCGGGTTGAGCCAGGTCAGCCCCAGCGTCGTGGCCGCCACCGAGGCGGCCGGGCGCGCCGTCGTCTCCCCCAGCGCCCCGGGCCGCAGCGCCGAGCGGAACGAGGACAGGGCGAAGGCGAACAGGTAGGCCACTCCGCCCCAGCGCAGCGCCTCCAGCGCCCAGGGGGCCGCGCCGGCCAGCACGCCGATCGAGCCGGTGCCGGTGGCGATGAGGATCAGGTCGCTCAGCGCGCAGATGGCGATGACGAGCCCGATGTGCTCGCGCCGCACGCCCTGGCGCAGCACCCAGGCGTTCTGGGGGCCGATGGCGACGATGAATCCGAACCCGGTGCCGAAGCCGGTCAGGGCGGAGGCCGGGCCCGCCAGGGCGGTTGCGAGCGCTGTTGTCATCACGAATGCGAGCCTAGGGTCGCCCCGTCGTGAAGCCCAGCGCATTATTCTTCAATATATGAAGCAGCCCTTCATGCACCCCGACCAGCTCGCCACCCTGGAGGCCATCGCCGAGACCGGCACCTTCGAGGCCGCCGCCGCGCGCCTGGGCATCTCGCCCTCCGCGGCGAGCCAGCGCATCCGCGCCCTGGAGTCGGCGCTCGGACGGATCCTCGTGCAGCGCACGACGCCCTGCGCCATGACCGACGACGGCGCCGTCGTCCTGCGCTACGCCCGGGCGCAGGCCCTCCTGGCCCGGGAGATGGCCGCCGAGCTCGCCCTGGCATCCGGGGCGGCGCCCGCCGCAGGCGCGGGCGGGGCCGGCGCCGTCGAGCTGACCGTGGCGGTCAACGTCGACTCCCTGGACACCTGGTTCACGGGGGTCCTGCGCCGGGCCGCCGACTGGCCCTGCCGGCTGCGCCTGTACGCGGTCGACGAGACCCGCACCGAGGAGCTGCTGCGCTCGGGCCGGGTCATGGCCGCGATCTCCGCGGCCCCCACCCGGGTGGCCGGCTGCCGGGTGGAGCGGCTGGGCGCGATGACCTACGCGCCCGTCGTCGCCGCCTCGCTCCTCGCCGGCCCGGGGGCGGGCTCGGTCGCCGAGCTGCCGATGCTGCGATTCGACGCCGACGACGACCTGCAGGACCTCGCCCTGCGCGCGGCGGGGCTGCCCGTCCCGCCGCCCCGGGCGCACGTGCCGACGACGTCGGGCTTCCTGGCGGCGATCGAGGCGGGCCTGGGCTGGGGCGTGTTCCCCCAGGACCGCCTGGCGGGCCACCCGGACCTGGTGCCCGTGCCCGGCCTGGCGACGGTGGAGCGCGAGCTGTTCTGGCACCGCTGGTCGATCGCCTCGACGAGCCTGGACCGGCTCACCGATGCGGTGCGCGAGAGCTTCGGGTCGGGCCGTCAGCCCTCCCGCGGCTCCCGCACGTCCCGCGCCTCCCACGACTCGGCCTGATCCACGATGTAGACGGCGGTGCTCAAAGTGAGGTCGGGGCGCGCCGCGCGGACGGCCCGGATCCTCTCCAGCTTGCCCAGGGGCCGGTCGGCACGGGCGTCAACGACCTCGTGGAGCCAGCGCGTGGACTGCTCCTCGTCGGCGAACCCGGCCTGGCGCAGCGCCGCTCGGGGGTCGCGGCGGCCACGGCCGGCGCTGCGGGCGAGTCGGGCCCAGAAGGATGTCCTCATGATCTTCTCCGGTTCTCTCAGTGGGACGGGGCGGGGTTCAGCGGCGCGGGGCGCGCAGGACGTGCAGGCGCCAGCGCGTTCCCAGCCAGGGGATGACCGTGTACACGGCGGGGACGCCCGCGGCGATCACCGCGAGGGCGGTGAGCCACCGGGGCGGGTCGGTCAGGGCGCAGACCAGGGCGACGACGGCGAGGACCGCCAGGCACGCCGCCGCCCAGCGCCCGAGACGCCCCGCCTGGGCCGCGAGCGCCTCGGCCTCGGCGCCCGGGTCGGTGTGGATCGGCCGGGTGCCGGGGGCGGCCTTGAAGATCTGCATGTTCGCCACGCCGAGGACCCGGTGCCAGCCGGCCGCCTCGAAGAGCGCGAGGTAGTCCTCGTCGGCCCGGTCGGTGTAGTCGACGGCGAAGACCGCCTGCTCGGGCTCGGCGGGCTCGAAGAGCCACAGGCCGGGCGCGCTGATGCCGCTCAGGCGCTGGCCGCGGGCGGCCATGCCGGCGAAGAGCTCCAGGTCCTTCTCGGGGGACACGGCCATTCCGTGCCCCATGCGTCGGGTGGTCATGATTCCTCCAGGATTTCTTCGGACAGGGCTATGAGTCGGCGTCGGCGTTCGATATTGCGCCGCAGGGAGGCGGTTCCGGCCTCGGTGCGGCGGTAGGGGCGGCGGGGCCCGGCGTCGTCGACCTCCTCGATGAGGCCGACGGCGAGGAGCTTCCTGAGGGTCGTGTACAAGGTGGCGGGCCCCATGGCGAGGTCGGGGCCGCCGCGCTCGTCGAGGAGGGCCATGACGGCGTAGCCGTGCCTGGGGCGGCTCAGGGCGGCGAGGACCTGGACGGCCGGGTCGGGCAGGTCCCCGGTGGCGTATCCGGAGGCGCGGCTCATGACGCCTCTCCCCTGTCTGCTGTATCCATACTGGATATATTAATAAATGACATACGGCTCCGCAAGGGGCGGTGGCGGATCCGCGGCGGCGATGTGCCAGGATCGGACCCATGAGCGACTACGGGCAGCGGTCGGAGGACCGGAATCAGGGGTACGGGCGCGGCGATCGCGCGGGCCGGGGCGGCGGGCCCCGTCCCCGCCGGTACGACGGCGCCGGCCGGGAGGGTCGCGGCGACCGCGGCTACCGGAATGACCGGGAAGGCCGGGACGACCGGGGCTATCGGGACGACCGGGAAGACCGGGGCGACCGGGGCTATCGGGGCTACCGGGGCGGCGGGCCGCGCGGGCACGACGACCGGGGCTATCGCGGCGACCGCGGTTACCGGGGCCAGGGCGGCCAGGGCTACCGCGATCGGGGCGAACGCGACTACCGCGACTACCGCGGTGGCTCGGGATCCGACCGCCGCGACGGGTCGCGCAGGTACGACGGCCGCGACGGCCGGAGCGAGGGCGGGGACCGCCGGTACGACGACTACCGGGACCGGTCCCGCGACTCCCGCGGCCGCGACGACTACCACGGGGAGCGCCGCCGTTACAACGACGAACCGCGCGACGGCCTGCTGGCCGACCTCGTCGACCACCTCCACGCCCTGGACGGCCGCTCCTACGCCGCCTACAAGGCGATCGTCGGCCGCTACGCCGCGCCCGAGGGCTGGGTCCTGCACGTCGACCGCGTCCAGCCCGACCCCTACGCCCCGCCCACCCGCATCCACGTGGACGTGCCCGCCGACCTGCCGGGCCTGGAGGTCCTGGCCGAGCGCGCCCTGCTGGAGACGGCGGACCGGCGCCTGGCCGTCGGCGACTTCCTCACCCGCGAGCTGCGCGCGGGCTTCGGGGGCACGGCCCTGTCCATCGCCGCCCCGGGCCAGGAGATCCTCGAGCGCTCCTCGGTCCTGCTCGTCCCCGCCGACATGCCCGACGGCGGCTACGGCGACGACCCGACCGAGGCCGGCAGCCCGGACGGCGCCCACGCCGGCGAGATCGGCGACCCGACCGAGGCCGACGATCCGGGCGAGGCAGGCGTCGCGCCCGCGGGCACGACCCCCGGCGACCCCGACGCCCCGGAGACCAGCGGTGACCCCGACGCCCCGGGGGCCGGCGGCGCCGTCGGCCCGCTCCCCGCATCGGCGTCGGACTGGACCATTGAGATCCGCGCCCGCATGGCCCTGCCCGCCCGGGGCCGGTCCATCCAGGGGCACGAGGCCTCCCGCATCATCAGCCGGGACCTGACCCGCGAGATGGCCGCCGCCCTCGACCTGACCGGCGAGCGGGCCGAGCGCCTCGTGGCGCACGTGGCCGCGCTGGAGGACCACCGGGCGCTGAGCGAGGTCGTGCGCGAGCGGGGCTGGGTCTCCTTCCTGGCCGACGGCTCCCTGCTCCCCCGCCGCTCGGGCGTCTCCGACGAGCCCATGCGCGCCGGCGCCGTGGCGCTGCGGGCCCCCGACTCCCTGGCCGCCACCGTCGAGCTGCCGCACGCGGGGCGGGTGCGTGGCACCGTCGTGGGACCGGGCGTGACCCTCGTCGTGGGCGGCGGCTACCACGGCAAGTCGACGCTGCTCAACGCGATCGAGCGGGGCGTCTACCCGCACGTGCCCGGCGACGGGCGCGAGCTGGTCGCCACCGCCCCCGACGCCGTCAAGGTGCGCGCGGCCGACGGCCGGGCGGTGACCGGCGTCGAGCTGACGCCCTTCATCGCGCACCTGCCCGGCGGCCGGGACACGGGCGCCTTCGCCACGCAGAACGCCTCGGGCTCGACCTCCCAGGCGGCCTCGCTCATGGAGTCGATCGAGGCGGGGGCGAGCGCGATCCTGCTCGATGAGGACACCTCGGCGACCAACCTGCTCATCCGCGACGCCCGCATGCGGACCCTCGTGGCCGCCGAGCGCGAGCCGATCACGCCGCTGGTGGACCGGGTGGGCGCGCTGGCCGCGGACCTGGGGGTGTCCACGGTGCTGGTCATGGGCGGGTCGGGCGACTACCTCGACGTGGCCGACCGCGTCCTGCTCATGGACTCCTACGCGCTGCGCGACGCCACCGAGCAGGCCGCCGCCGTCGCCGCCGCCCAGCCGCGCGAGGCCACGGCGCTGCCGCAGTGGCCGACGTCGAGCCCGCGCCTGCCGCTGCCCTCGCCCCCGCGCGAGCGGCGCGGGCCGATCCGCACGCGCTCGCGCGGCCTGGACCAGCTCCAGCTGGACCGCGAGGAGGTCGACGTCGCCGACGTGTCCGGCATTGTCGACCCCGGTCAGGCCGAGGCGATCGCGCACGCGCTGCGGGCCCTGCTGGAGCAGCGCTTCGACGGGGCCTCGTCGCTGGCGCAGTGCCTGGATGACCTGGACGCGCTGCTGGACGACGAGGGCCTGGACGCGCTGGGCGCGGTCCACGAGCGCCCGGCCTTCCTGGTGCGCCCGCGCATGGTGGACGTCGCCGGGGCGGTCAACCGCTACCGGGGCCTCGACCTGGCCTGACCCGGGCGGCGCCGGCGGCCGGCCGCTGCCCAGGCCCGGCCGGACTGGTCGGACTGGTCGGCCCAGGCGCCCCCGACGGTCAGCCGGCCCGGCCGCCCGCGCCGGACGCCTCAGCGCAGGGCAGCGAGCGCCTTGTCCTGGGCGACGATGGCCTCGACCATCGCGGGGACCTCGCCGTCGTGGTAGGCGGCGGGCGCGAAGGCGCCCTTGTCGAAGTCGGTGGCCAGGGACAGGTTGACCTGCTTGCCCACGACGCCCGTGGTGAAGTTGACCAGGATGCCGCGCAGGTGCTCGATCGGGCGGGTCCCGCCCAGGTAGGAGTAGCCGACGAGCCCGACGGCCTTGTTGGCGAGCAGGGACGGGACGATAAAGTCGATCGCGTTCTTCAGGGCGCCCGGGATGGAGCGGTTGTACTCGGGGGTGACGAAGACGTAGGCGTCGAAACGGGCCAGGGCCTCGTTCCACGCCGCGGCGGCCGGGTCCTTCGGGGCGGCCATCATCGGGGGGATCTCCTCGGCGAAGACCGGGAGGCGGAAGTCGGCGAGCTCGAGGACCTCGGCCTCGACGCCCTCGACGGTGCTCGCCTTCTCGGCGACCCACTGGGCGACCGCGGAGCCAACGCGGTTGGGACGGACGGAGCCGGTGATGACGGCAAGACGGGTCATAGAGATCCTCCACGGAGTCGGTGCGGGACCGGTCGCGCTCGAGGCACGCCGATCATTGAGGCATGAATTAACTTAGGCTTTCAGTTCCGGAAAATCCATTCCGTAAGTCAATGAGCCGCCTCACGTCGCCCTCCTCGTGGGGACGACCCGGCGGGACTCACCGCGCCAGGAAGAAACGGGCCGAGGGATCGTCGGTCTCCTCGTGGTAGGCGTACCCGAGGCGATCCATGTGCTCGGTGAGCTCGTCGTCGTCGGGGCCCGCCTCGAAGGCGGTCAGGATCCGTCCGTAGTCGGCGCCGTCGGTGCGGTAGTGGAACAGGGTGATGTTCCAGCGGGTGCCGAGCACCTCCAGGAAGCGCATGAGCGCGCCGGGGGCCTCGGGGAAGGCGACGCTGAAGAGCCGCTCGGTCAGCCCCTCGGGGGCGCGGCCGCCGATCATGGAGCGCACGTGGACCTTGGCGAGCTCGTCGTCGGTCAGGTCGACGACGCTGTAGCCCACGGCCCGCAGGTCGTCCGCGATCTCGGCGCGCTCGTCGCGTCCGCGGGTGAGCTGCACGCCCACGAAGATGCGCGCAGGCGAGCCGGGGGGCGCCGAGGCGGAGACCCGGTAGTTGAACTCGGTGACGGCCCGCCCGCCCAGGACCGAGGCGAAGCGGAGGAACTCGCCCTGGACCTCGGGGATGGTCACCCCGAGGATGGCCTCGCGCTGCTCGCCGATCTCGCTGCGCTCGGAGATGTAGCGCAGCTGGTGGAAGTTGAGGTTCGCGCCCGAGAGCACGCAGGCGAGCCGCTCCCCCTGCAGACGGCGGGCGGCGACGTACTTCTTCAGGCCGGCCAGGGCGATGGCGCCGCTGGGCTCGGGCACGGCGCGCAGGTCCTCGAAGAGGTCGCGCACAGCTGCGGAGGTCTCGTCGGAGGAGACGGTGACGATGTCGTCGAGGAGGGCCGAGCACAGGCGGAAGGTCTCCTCGCCGATGCGGCGCACCGCGACGCCCTCGGCGAACAGGCCGACGCGCTCGAGGGTGACCGGCTCGGCGGCGGTGAGGGCAGCCGCCAGGCAGGCGGACTCCTCGTGCTCGACGCCGACGACGGCGACGTCGGGCATGAGCTGCTTGACCAGGACGGCGATCCCTGCGGCGAGGCCGCCGCCGCCCACGGGCACGAACACGCGGTCGAGCTCGGCGTCCTGCTGGATCATCTCCAGGCCGATGGTGCCCTGGCCGGCGATGACGCGCGGGTCGTCGAAGGGAGCGATGAAGGTCAGGCCCTCGGCGGCCGAAAGGCGCTGCGCCTCGGCCTTGGCCGCGTCGAAGTTCTCGCCCATCAGGAGGACGTCCCCGCCCAGCGACCGCACGGCGTCGACCTTGATGCGCGGGGTGACGGTGGGCATGACGATGGTGGCGCGCACGCCCAGGATCGAGGCGCTGCGCGCAACACCCTGGGCGTGGTTGCCGGCGGAGGCGGTCACCACGCCGCGGGCGCGCTGGGCGTCGGTCAGGGAGCGCATGGCGTTGTAGGCGCCGCGGATCTTGAAGGAGTGGACCGCCTGGAGGTCCTCGCGCTTGGCCTCCACGGTGCTGCCCAGGCGCGCGGACAAGGAGGGCATCTCCTGCAGGGGCGTGTGCTCGGCGGCCTCGTAGACGGGGGCGCGCAGGATCTCGCGCAGGTAGCGGGCGGAGTCCCAGGGGGTCTCGACGGCGGGTTCATTCACGGCCTCACTGTAGATGACTGTAGATGAGCGGCTCTCGGCCGCCCCGGGCGCCCGTGGGCGTGGCGATAATCCAGGGCGCGGGCGCCCCCACGGGCCGCCGAGTGCCGACAGGGCCGGAAAAGCCCGAGGAGCAGTGCCGAGTCCGTGCGTCGGGGGTCTGGACAGGGTGTGGACTGTGGCGGTAGTCTCACTTTCAGGGTTCGGGTTATTACGAGTGCGATGGTTTGGCTCGTCCCGGGGTCCTGTTGACTGGCCTGGCCCCTTTTCTGTGTGCTTGCTGGAGGCCTGCGATGACGGCGGGTATTCATATTGTCGGAGGCGACCTCGAGGCGCTGTCCGCCTCGGTGGGCGGGGTGTGCGACGGGCTGTGGGGTCTTGATGTGGCCGGGGCGGTGGGCGGCGCCGCCTCGGCGATGCCGGGCTCGGCGAGCTCGGGGCTGGTGGCAGCGGCCGCCGCCGGCCTGGACGGCAGGCGGACCGCTCTGGGCGACCGGTACAGGACCATAAGCGGCGGGGCCCAAAACCTGGCGGTCATCCACCGCAGCAATGACAGCGCCGTGGCCGCAGCCACGCCCGAGGCCGGGGCGGGATCGGCCGCCCGGTGGGCCCGCGCCAGAGGGCTGGAGTGAGCCGTGGCGACGTGGACGGATGTGCGCGCTTGGCGCCACGGGCCTATGACGGAGGCCGGCCAGTCGTTGCGGTCCCTGGGCACCACCGTGGCCGACCTGGCCCAGGACGCGCAGCAGGCGGGCTCGCGGATCGCCTCCCAGGCCCCCAGCGTGGACGCCGCGCGCGCCGCCCTGAGCAGGTGCGGCGCGTCCCACGGCGAGCTCCTGGCCCAGGTCGGCTCCCTGACCCGGGCCACCACCGAGGCGGGCGAAGGCGTGGCCGCGGTGGAGAAGAAGGTGCTGGCCGCCCTCGACTTCGCCGACGCCCACCCCATGGTCACCCTCCACCCCGACGGCACGGTCTCGGCAGCCCCCGGCGCCGACTCGGCCGCGGGCGGGGCGGCCGGCGCGAGCGGGGCCAGCGTGGGAGCGGCTGCCGGGCTCGCCGGGCTGACGGCCGAGCAGATCCAGGAGCAGGTCGCCGAGCTCGAGCAGATGGTCTCAGCCACCCTCACCCTGGCCGACCAGGTCGATGCGGCCTACGCAAGCAGCCTGACCGCCCTGGCCGTGCCAGACCCGCAACCCGGGCCCTCGCCGACACCACCCGACCCCAACCAGCCTGCACCAACCCGTTCTCAGCAGGGGCGAAACACTGCTGTTCGTGACTCTCGCGGTGGCCGTCTGCGCAACGGTGGACAGCACGACGACGGGGACGCCGACAACCAAGGCGACTCCGACAACGAGGGATCAGGCCCGCACGCGCAGCGGAGCCCGATGCGCATGTAATTCGACCAGATGGGTACGCAGATCAGGCCCGCACGCGCAGCGGAGCCCGACGTTGGAGGACTACGCCAACCACGAGGCCGCCACCCTTGCCGCCGATGGATTCTCCCCCTGGTGGCCGGACGCCGCGGAGAACCTGCACCACTATCTCGGCAACACCGGCGACCCGCAAAGCATGGACGTGGACAAAATGCTGGAAGATCTTTCCGACCTGAGCGACGACACAAATGCGGATGTCACAAGAATGGCAGAAAAGGCGGTGGAGAAGTCTCAGGAGACAGGCGCGACCGGGCCGGTGACCTACCCCTTCACCACCGAGTGGAGTCAGGAGTACACCGACCAGAGCACGCAGCCGAACTGGTTCTACGCCACGGGGAATTACAAAGCCGCTACGGACGGCACCATCACCGTCTACCCGCCCACGGACGAGAACCCCGAGTGGACGTACAAGTACGACTACCGCGTCCACACCGCCGACCGGTACAACTGGGACGGAACCAAGTCCACGAAGATCGTCGGCGTGCCAATAACGGACAAGCAGCTCCAGGAGCTGCACCGGGCCGGACTCGCCCAGGAATACGACCTGGTAGGCGAGTCCTCGGTCCAGCACGGAGAGGGCTCATCATGAGAACAAGACGCGTACTCCTGTGGCGCGCGGCTGCCGGTGCGGCCATGGTCTGCCTGCTGGCGGCCGGGTGCGGTCTCTCCCGCCCGGACGACGTGTCAACGGCTCGAACGCCTCGAACAGCCGCTCAGGCAACGGGCACGGCCCGTGTCCAGCCGGACGCGCCCTACCCGGCCGACATGGACCACCTCGACGACATCCTCGCCATCGGCGACGGCCACGACCTGCCCCAAGGAGCCCAGGTCACCTCCGTCAGCCCGGCCACCAACTTCGCCGCATCGTTCCCCGGCGGCTGGGGCTACGTCATCGCCTTCACCGCCACCGACACCAGCATCCGCGACTACGTCACCACCCACATCGGTGGCCCCGGCAAACTCATCGAACGCTACCCGACAGCAAAGCCGGAGGCCGACGGACTGGAGGACATCGACCTCAGCAGCATTACCAACCCCTGGAAAGTGGGCTTCGGAGACACCACCCTTCTCCTCGAGCGCCCCCTGGGCCGCGGCTGGCTCATCATCCGCGGCGCCCCCAGATAAACCGGAAGGCCGAGTCACCGGAAACAACGAGCCGGAGCCTGCGACCGACGACCGGCCCAAGTCACGGCCCCTCACCCACCTTGGTCGCAAAGGCTTCGGAAGCGGGTCGTATCGCAAGTCGCCCCTGAGCACCCCTCAGGAGCGGCCCGAGCGCGAGGCGGCCACCGCCGTGACCGACAGGAGCACGAGCGCCCCGGCCGGCGTCGCCACCGCCCACGGCGCCCGCTCGATGTAGGGCAGCGCCTCGGCCAGCACGAGCCCCCACTCCGGCGTCGGCGCCTGGGCGCCCAGACCGAGGAAGCCCAGCCCCGCCAGCGCCAGCGCCACGCCCGGCAGGCGCAGGGCGGCGTGCCGCACGAGCACGGGGACGACCCCCGGCAGCACCCGGGTGAGCATGATCCGCGCCCGCCCCTCCCCCAGCACGGGCGCCAGGGCGACGTCGGGGCGCTCACGCGCCTCCTGAACGAGCGCGGCAGCGTGCGCCGCAAGCGGGGCCCAAGCGACGCAGGCCACGGCCAGGGCCGCCCCCGAGGCGCTCGGCCCGGTGACGGCGGCCACCATGAGGCCCGCGAGCACCGGCGGA
>ERZ773063.1177-NODE-1177-length-15888-cov-6.250679_pt1 | contig 15888 bp, 13 predicted proteins | sample MGYA00580625_ERZ773063 | MGnify/ENA primary metagenome ERZ773063 (study PRJEB29015, sample SAMEA2738022) | human oral metagenome | biome: human oral; feature: human-associated habitat; material: dental | place: China | collected 2042 ...
TCCCTACCTGAATGAAGTCCTCGTCATCTGAGAAGAAGCCAAGACCATCTTTGATATCATCTGCTGTAATATGTTTCGCCAGAAGTTTCCCACTCGGGGACTGTACTGTTTTCATTTCTACACCTCATTTTCATCAACCTGCATAATTACAGACTACATTCAGCAATTTTCAAGATACCAATGAACCGTCTCTCGAATCCCTGCCCGGAAATCCTTCTCCGGACGCCAACCGAGGAGTTCCGCCCCCCTGCTGCCATCCACGGTCTTATACGGTGCGCCATCCGGCTTTGTGGGATCGAGTTTGAGTTCCCCCGTATATCCCACATCCTCTTGGATGAGTTTCGCCATATCGATGATGGAAATTCCCTTACCTACACCGATGTTCACCGGCTGCTCCGAATGCGGCGCATCAAGTCCGCGCACCATCGCTTCCGCACCATCATCGACGTAGAGCCATTCGCGTACGGGCTTTCCCGAACCCCACACAATGACCTCAGGAAGGTTCTCTCGCTTTGCCTTGACAATCTTCATGACGAGAGCGCCGAGCGCATGGGACCGCTCCTCCTCGAAGTGATCTTCCGGACCATACATATTGGAAAGAATCAGATTAAGTGAGTCAAGGCCATACTGTTTCTCGTATGCCCAGGCACCGACCCATGAGGTCTTGCGTGCATGACCATAGACCATCACAGATTCATGAAGCTCGCCTTCCCAGAACTCACTCTCCTTAAAGAACGTGGCGCGTGCCGGATAGGCACAATTCGAAATGGGATTGACCAAGCGTCCAACGGAAAACTCCCTGCACGCCTCCAAGAGATTGATCGTCATCAGGAGATTGTTGCGGAAAAGCTCGGCAGGATGCTTATAGCCGAACTGAATACCACCGACATAAGCTGCACAGTTGATGACCTTTTCCGGCTTCACTTCTTTAAATAGCTTTTGAACGGCAGAGAAATCCCTCAGATCTGTCCCCATCGAAAGCGATGTCGGGTGAAAAACCAAACCGCGTGCTTCCAATTTTTTAGCCACTCGTTTTCCAAGGAAACCCGTTGCACCTGTCAATAAAATCATTTGTGATCACCACCATAATTATCAAACTTCATATCATAATCCATCATGATCTCCACAAGACGTTCGAAACTCGTCTTGTTCGTCCATCCAAGCTTCTCTTTCGCTTTGGTTGGGTCGCCCCAGAGGAACTCAACCTCGGCAGGACGGAAATACTTCGGATCCACTTCAACAAGAAGTCGATTCGTCTTGCGGTCATACGCCTTTTCCTCGACTCCCTCGCCTTCCCATGCGAGTTCCACGCCGATATGGCGGAAAGCTAGCTCAGTAAACTCGCGTACCGTATGCGTTTCACCCGTCGCAATAACAAAGTCATCCGGCTGCTCCTGCTGCAGCATGAGCCACATTGCCTCGACGTAGTCCTTTGCATAGCCCCAATCGCGCTTTGCGTCCAGATTGCCAAGGGAGAGTTTATCCTGTCGTCCCTGTGCAATGTGAGCGACGGCACGCGTGATCTTCTTCGTTACAAACGTCTCACCACGGCGTGGAGATTCATGGTTGAACAAGATGCCGTTGCACGCATACAGATTGTAGGCTTCTCTAAAGTTCACCGTAATCCAATATGCATACAGCTTTGCTGCACCATAGGGGCTCTTGGGATAAAACGGCGTCTTCTCGCTCTGCGGCGCTGTCTCGGGCAAGCCCCCGAAGAGCTCCGATGTCGATGCCTGATAGAAGCGGATCGGCAGCCTGCTCTGGCGCACGGCCTCAAGAAGCCGAATTGTTCCAACTCCTGTCGCCTCTGCCGTATACTCCGGAACCTCGAATGAAACCGCAACATGGGACTGCGCCGCAAGATTGTAAACTTCATCGGGCTGAACATCCCAAATCAGCGCATGTGCATTACTGGTGTCCGTCAGGTCGCCATAGTGGAGGAAAATGCGTCCATCATTCCTCGTGTCTGACAATATATGATTGATGCGATCTGTACACGGTGTGCTGTGTCGGCGGATCACACCGTGCACCTCATAGCCCTTTTCCAGCAAAAGCTCGGTCAGGTACGAGCCATCCTGCCCCGTAATTCCCGTGATCAAAGCCTTCTTCATTAAGATTTCCTCCCTCGAATCTTACACATAAGCACATCCCAAGTTTCACCGATGTACACGCACACACTTCGGAACTCCCCGCATCGATGGAATACGAGGATCTGCATCCCCAGCATCAGAGCAGCTGCACAGATACATTTAAGCAGCAGCCCCCCATACGTCGATGAGAAAAAAGAGGCACTTAATATTTGATCAATCAGCACAACTTCCAACAGGACGACCATGCTCCACCACGCATGACTCCACCAGTATGCCCTCATACTTCTCCGGAAGATGACGCGAAAAACAAACTGCACACGACCATAAACAATAAATGACAGCCCAGCTATCGTGCCAACCATGACACCAACAACGCCGAAATAATGAGCCAATATTACCGATAGCCCTAAATTCGTCACTGCCGATAGCACCATATAGCCACGATCATTTTCAAACACACCATGTGTGCTACGAAAATTGTATGCATTTTCAAACTGTGTCGCAAAAAAGGTATTCACCGCTAAAATTATTACATATGCATTATCGAGCATGAATTCCCTTCCGAAGAACAGTACCACAAACGGTTGGAGTGCGATAAAATATATGCAGGCAATATATCCTCCGAGCAAAAAGTATATAAAGTCCAACGCACGATAGACGCGAAAACTCTTTTCCCTATCGTCCGTATAGACTAAATTCGCAACAGAAGGTATAATTCCCTGCAATACTTTATATAAAAGTTTAGACACGCCATCACAGAGAAGAACATAGTTAGCCACAAGACCTGCTGTGCGTAAGCCCAATACTGACGAAATAATAATTACATCCGTTCCACTGTATACAGTATAAGATAGTTTATGAATCAGAAAATTTTTTACATCAACAAAGAATTTTCTCTCCCGTAAATCCTGTAGGGTAACCTTGACCGTATGAAGGAAGGGATATTCCCGACCAAGCCGATGTGATATGATCACGTTTGCCAAGATATTGAAGCCAAGCGCGGTGAGAGCATACATTGTATAGCTCTGCCAAACAACAATCGCAGCAAACTTTATAAGATTTGCAGCAAACGAGCAGACGAGGTCAACGCGGATACAAATATAGTCCTTCTGATCTGCTGTAAACAGCGTACGCCGGTATGCCAGAAAATACGTGCTCAATACGGTGCAAACCTGAATCACATAAACAAATTGAACATAGCGCCATTCGACACTGTTATCCCGCACAATCCATGGCAAAAAGAAGAACAGAACGACTCCGATGAGTGCAACCACGGTGCCTATGATGAGATAAATATACCGATAGATACTCATCAGCATATTGATTTCAGCTTCATTCTTGTTGGCAATTTCCCGATAGAGGCCATAACTGACCACGGTGCTGATTCCAAGTTCAGCGATGGACAAGAGTGCAATTACGTTGGTAAACAACCCCTCAAGACCTAGGAGCTCGATAGGCAAGTAGCGCGTAAATGCCTGCCGTATCAGTATGCCAAGAACAGCCAGTACAACATAAAGCGTCATGGAGTATATGCTGTTACGCAGCACACTTTCCACTCGCATAATTCACCCCCGATAAATTCCCTTATCCAATACTTTGAGGTATCTGTATGATCCATCTTCAGCTATTCGAATTGTTTGAGCCAAAATAGAAATTTGTGATAAGCCACAAACAAAACTATCACAACGAGCTAACGTATACATATCACGAATAACTTCTAGACCACTTAAATAATGATGCAACGGACGGTCATTTTTCTCCACAGCTACACATAGATCACGATCACCTCTAAAAACATCTTGATAATAAATCAATTTAGCACCGTATTTTTGAGACAATGATGTCAAACGCCGTTTGTCATCTGTGGCTAAAAAGATGTATTCATAGCTATGCATTCTCATGATTTCATCAATTGCATGAAAATATTCATCAACTGTAACCATATTAGGATGATTTGTCCAATTTAATTCATAGTCTGTACCACGAATGTGTACTCCTAATACCCTTTTTCTATCCCAGCCACCAGGTAACAAGCGGTTCATATCCTCGGAAACACGCGTATCAACGATTGGATTCAAGTGAATATATTTTTTAAATACGCGTGCCATCCCTTTTAAATAAGCATCACTAATAAAATATGATGCAGATGCAAACGGGTCTGGATTCCCAAGATCATATTCTGCTCTCACGGCATGTCCATTATGATATAAAAAGACACGAGCACTTTCATATACCTCTTCTACAGGTATGTCAGCTACTTGCTCAAAATAATATTCAAATGGGTTATCTGTTCCATTTACCTTTTCCTCTTCGGCATATGGACAGTCTTGTGGTGGATAAAATATAACAGGTGTAAAGCCTAAATGATCAGCCTCAACCAATCCCAGTATGGTTTCTTTCAAGCACCCTCCAAGTCCCATACGTGCGTTAAACGATATGAAATATATATTTTTCTCAGGATTTTTCTCTCCGAATTTTTTAAACTCTATCATGTTTGGATGTTTAATATTCATCACCGTGCATACAAACTTTTCATCATTTCGATGTCGCCATACGCGCTGAAAATAATTCATTTTGGGGTTATTTTTTAATTTTTCTCGTATAAACCGATATAATACATCTTTATAAAAGTCGAATTTTATCATTTAGAAAATCTCCTCCATAGATATACGATATTCAAGAAACTATGCAGATTTTTCATATGGGATGTTTGGGTTAGCAACATAATTTCTGTATAATTCTTTTTACAGTTTCTTTTCCTCCTATATGCTTTATTCGATTATATATTTTTATTGCATAATGTTGCTTGCAATTCAAATACCACCAAAATCTGTCTATAACTCGATACCCACGAAGCAAAAGTAAGGACACCATGGATAATCGTCTTATTTTAATATGATCACAAACACCAGATCTCGTATAAGCACTTACCAAAATTTCTCTATCAAGGGAATGGATTCGTAATGTATCCCCCTCAAAATGGGATTGCCCTTTTGCGACAGAAAAGAAGACCTCCTCGGCTACCCCATATTGATATACTGAAAGAGTCAACTGTCTTACGTCCTTGTCAACGCAATAATCATATATGAAATGATTATCTATCATACATTTTATAAAAGGTCTAATATTAGTTGGGGAATATACGCTCGAAAAAACTTCTACTTCAGAAAAACCAATATTTCTTCCTGTTGTACGCCTAATCCTAATTTTAAGCCATTCAATACCATCTGTACATCCCAACAAAATATCGTTTTTTTGTCCTTTATTTTTCAAAGGTCCAAAAGAAATATTTTCTCCTATACTTGACCGTATAGATATTTCATCTATGCCTCCCCCGTTGATATTTCCCCAAATACGAACCAGCTCAATATGTTGCGGACTCTTCCATGAAAGAAGAACCGCCCGCTCAAGATCTGCGCTATCAGGCTGCCATAAGTAGCACCTCGGCAAAAACTTCTTGGAATCTATATCTTCCACATCAAACAGCTTAAAATCACGCAGATATTTTCCTTCCCCAGATGAAACGCGAACATCCGCATAATATGTTAAACTATCTGTACGACGCTCCCAATATACACAGTCACCATTGATAATCCTTGGAGCCTGCAAAGCCGCCCACTGGGAGCGATGCTCTTTCAATGCACAATAGATAAGATTCTGGGACAACGTATTACTGATGCACTGCCTGGGAACAGGGATACGAATGCGATTCCCCCATGTATATAACGATTGATCTACCATGTCTTCATCATAAGTCTCTATTTTTCCTGGTACAGGTCTTCGGGTAGAAAAGATATTGTCCTGCCAAAAGTCCAAATATGAATAAAAGGACAAGGCATAAGAAAGACTTTTAAAGACTTGAGGAAAAAAGTCATTTTTCTCGCGCTGTAATATCTCACCCATGACATGATCAAAGCTTAGTGAAAGCATCCGATGATCCGCATGGACATCATAATCCACACAAAATATAACATCCGGACGGAGATCTAGTAAGAATTCTTTTAAATCCTTCTGATAGGATTCTCTCGTATACGGACTATGCACATTCCGTCGTAAATATGCATAGTCTATGAATCCTTCTACTCCGTAGGTTTCACCATGCCCTGCGGGAGAGCGCACGACGTTTTCTTTACTATAAAAGATATGATGGTGATCCGGAGTATTCAAAGTATCTCCATAACCAAGAATATGAATATTTTCCTTTTTGACACCAAGAATTGCTAATGCATGAGAAGCCTCCTGCATGCGAATCTCACCCGAAGTTCGATAGTCTCCATTTGTAGAAAATAGCACATGAGGAGTAAAGCCCTGTTCTTGCAAGAAAGGGATCATTGCTCCGCCTATGGATATTTCATCATCTTGATGGGGAGCAAGGATTAAAACCTTTTTTTTCATCTCTAATTACTCCGAAAATAAAAACGCTTTATTCGAAGGGCATAAGTCGCATGGTTATTTGGATATATATTTTTTTATCTTTTCCATTACCCCCAAAATACCATCAAGTTCATAACTCGTGCGGATACTGGCATATTTACTAAGAAATGGCTGCACTGCTCTGATATATGTACGCAAATACTGACGATAAACATCTTCGCGTCTCCGCTGCTTATCATCAATCCAAGATGCAGCATAGTGATGTATAGCATAAGTAGACTCATCTCGTAAAATCCAACCTGTACGATGATCCTTTGCAATAAATGCCTCCATCGGATATATCACAACTTCCCCCATGAGATCTTGTCTTCGTCCGTCAAGCCTCAATCCATACTCTCGAACAAGAATATCTGTAACCACTCTTAGATTCGTCGTCATATCAAAACTACCATCCACCTGTAGGAAATGACGCGTATCATACGCGAAAAAGAATTTGCTTATAACACTATTTCCCTTCTCCCCACCAAATGTACCAACTGAAACGGACTCGTTATTTTCAAACCCCATAAAGGCTTTACACTCCAACAAGGAATCAAGAGCGCGAACGACTTCGACATCCGTGTCCATATAGATACCGCCATGCTCATGTACAGCGAAAAGACGCGCATAATCGGAAACAAATGCCCATTTCTTTGCCTCATAGGCTTCGCAACAATACGCATTCTGCGTGACATCAAAATTCGACTCGTTCCACTCTATGATTTCATAACCAGGACAATATCGCCGCCAAGAATCAATGCAGGCCTTCGCCTCCTCTGTAAGAGGATTCCCCCCGAACCAGCAGTAATGTATGATTTTTGGAATCATGTTATGCCTCCTACACTCTCAAATCAACAATACCGCCTTTACTCAACCAACTTAAAATTCGGTTGATATTCCACATTGATCACCATATCACTCGGCTCTAACGGATAATCACGAATACCACCAACCCGAGCAATATTGATGACATTAAGGAATGACATAGCAGCAATAAAAAAAGACACAAGTATCCATCCACAAAGTTCAGGTTTGAATCGTCTTGCGGTTAGTGTGAGTGCCTCAGTAAAAAAAACAAAAAAGAACGGCAAATAGTATACTTCAAATCGATGTAAAATATACTGAATGCTTTCCCCTCCCAAAGAAAAACTCGTTAAAATGCGCATAATAATGAATATCGTAGCCATGTTGAAAAAAATCTGCTCGCGTCTCCCTGTTATATCCTTAACAGTATAAAAGGCAAAAAGATACATCGCCATGTAAATGAACGACATATAAGAAAAGGATTTACCTCCTTCTGTAATCAATAACAGCGCTCCTTCATATCGCCCCAGTATCCCCAAACCAAAAGAAAGAATACCCAAAACTATATCTTTACTTAGACCGGAGAGCGTGAGCACTGAGGAAAAAATAACCGCAAAGAGAACCCATTTTTTACGAAAACTGATCTGACAAAAAAAGTAGGCAGGTAAAAAGACAAGGCTGCTATAATGGAACAACGAGGCTACGCACACTGCAAGTATAAATTTCTTTTGTTCCCCCATATACAAACAGGATGAAAACCCAAAAACAATACTCATTGCTGCAGCCTGCCGTACACCATTCATCCCCCACCAAAATCCTCCTGTGCTATTGTAGGTGATATATAGAAGCAGAACAAGTAATATACCAAGATAATTTCCTCGAAAGAAATTCTTAGCACCATAATAAAATCCAACAAAAGTAATAATTGCATACAACATGAAAAAGCTTTGATATGCTCCCCCCAACCGTTCCAATAAGGGGATCAGGAAGGCAATCGCAGGTTCCAACTGCGCATTCGCCTCCATTGCATAGAAAAATTCATGCGATCCATACATTGTAAAAAAATCTTGGTAAGCTCCAAAATCCGTACCAATATTATCACGAAATCCACTCACCAATATAACAAACAGTAGATAGGTATAGACTCCTATGTCTTTGTATTTTGCGGGCAAAAGATAGACAAAGGGTATCATAAATACAGATATACCAAAGAACACCCACCAAAATTCCATGAAACCACCTCCTACCGTCGGAGTTTTTCCACCGCTTTTCTTACCACCTTATAGAGGATTGGGTCGATTGCAGCCAATGTAAAGATCACCTTGTCGGAGAGGCTGCAATAGGGGTTTTGAAGCAGTCTACAGTAATTCTGACGAATTTTTTTTTGCAGATATCGAACTTTCCAGTAATGCTGCTGATAATTACTCGTCTCAAGGATTTGCCACAAAACATTTCCCCATGCCCAACCTAATCTGCGCTCTGCAGCAAGGCGGCATACCATGGATTCTGCTGCTACAATCTTACAATTACGTTCATACGCTTCCACGCAATCAAGTAAGGAGCGACGATATAGCTTTTGCCTCGTAATACTGCCTTCTCTTAATCGATAATTATATTTTCCAACATAATCAACAACCAATTTACTGTCATTTTTCATAAATTCCAAAGCTACAAACGCATCTTCTGAAGTTTTTCCTACTGGAAAAATTGCCCGTACTATTTCTTTTTTAAATATCTTCAAACATACAGATATAGTTTGTCCCGATTGAGTAAACAAAAATCGAATTATATTTCCCCTTCCAGAGAACACTTGTTTGTTCTTCGGAGAATTAGTCCTTATAATACTACGATTAACAATACGATTACTTCTACACATCGAAATATCAACTTTATACTTTCTTGCATTACAATAGAGCAACTCATACATATCAGGCTCGACCGTATCATCACTGTCTACAAAGCCAATATATTCACCCGCACATACTGCTATCCCTGCATTTCTCGCATCACTAAGTCCTCCATTTTCTTTATGAATGACTTTGATCCGTGCATCACGTTTCGCATAATCATCACAAATTGATGAGCAACAATCCGTAGACCCATCATCCACCAATATGATCTCGATCTCTGCCAATGTCTGACCTAATAGTGAGTCAACACATTCGCTCAAATAGTCCTCCACGTTATACACAGGAACAACGATACTGACAAGAGGACGTGTTACAACACGGGGAGCCGTATTAACACCAGTCTCCACGATGCACCTCCATCATCCGTCTAAACATTTCTTCAAGCGTGTATTTTGCATGCCATCCAAGGTTTTTTATCTTTTGTGTATCCAAATCCATGTATCTCTCCGATGGGTAGAGTTTTTTTGCCTCTTCACTCATTTCCACACGAACATTGACATTACTGTCCCCCAGTCTCTTTGTCGGTCCTATTTCTGCTACAAGTTCCGCCATCTCTCGAATGGAGGAATAGCTTTCCTCGTTCGCAGCATTGTAAGCTTCCCCAGAATCTCCACACAAAAGCACTGTGAGAATCGCTGTAACAGAATCAGCAGTATATAGATATGAGTAACTTGTTCGCCCCTCAGTCAAAAGAATAATATCCTTACCGCAGAGTGCTGAACGTGCAAACTGTGCAAAAACGCGATTTTCATCCGCTCTCACTCCTACACCAAAGGTTTGCGTCAGACGAATGACCTTTGCCGGTACACCGTATTCGCCCGTATAACTTGCACACAGGGCCTCTGCCATACGCTTTGCTTCAGGATACGAGTTTCTCACATTCATCGTATCAATGAACGCCTCATGACTTTCATTAACCTTTTCCTGACGATGGAGACCACCATAGATTTCCATGCTCGAAAGATAAACAACCCCCTGCGATTTCTTTTCCCGTGCAAGTTCCAAAAGATGAATTGTACTTATCAGGTTACAACGAATCGTCTCAACAGGATGTTCAGAAAAGTACCGGCTTGCCGTCGGGCTGCCCCCATGAATAATATAGTCAACGGGACTCTTGATTGATGGGATATGTTCCAAATCACCTACAATAAAAGAGAGAGGTGCATTTGCTGATATAATCTCGTGAAAACGCTCTTTTGCTTTTTTTTCATCCCGTACCAATGCGAGGATGTGAAGTGGAATTTTCTTATAGAGGGCAATATAGGCAAGAGCAGATACGACATTGAATCCAATAAGACCTGTCGCACCTGTGATAAGAAGGGTCTTGTCACGGAGCTGCTCCCACGGAATAAAGTCCACACCTGAAATATATTCCAGATCTTCCCGAAAAACGGGCTGTTCAATCCACATAAGAACGCCTCACAATCCTACAATCTGCAAATTCTCCTGCGCCTCAAGGAGAGCTCTAAAAAGGTAAAAGTCCGTTGGTGTCGTAATCTTGATATTCTCCACTGGGCCATCCACCATGTGCAGTTTTGCACCATAATGCTGCATCAACATTGCCGAGTCAATAAAGTCTGTTCTCCGCTCTCTCTGTGCATTACAGTGCGCCTCATAGATATCCTTTAAACGAAAACACTGAGGGGCTCGCGCCATAGAACAGCAAGAACGATTGAATATCTTCCCCACTTCTCCTATGTTCGTATTTACGAAAATCGTCTCAATTGCAGGTGTTGTCGTGATCGCATTCCCATAACGCTCCACCGTGACGATACATTCCGTTATAGTTTCTGCATCGATCATGGGGCGTACTCCATCATGAATCAAAACGATATCGTTAGGATTCGATGTCATCTCCCAAGCACGTGAAAGTCCTTGAAAAATAGAACCTTGTCCCGTATCTCCTCCTGGTACAACTGCTGCTACCTTTTTTATATGGTGCATATATAGAATCTTTTTCGCATAGTCAATCCAAGATGCGATACAAACCAGTATAATTGCATCAACATCCGGATGTTTTTCAAAATGTTCCAGTGTATAGATCAAAATAGGCTTGCCATGCATTTCCAGAAACTGCTTCGGTTTCGCATGCGTATTCATACGTTTCCCTGTACCACCTGCAAATATCACCGCTATATTCATCAGTACACTCCATTATCTCTCTTCAAAAGATCTGCTAAACGACTCAGACACTGTTCCGTCGCATCTCCGTTATGTGTAACATAGCTTTCACAGTACTGCCGGCATCGTCGCCCTGCACCAGAGTAATCAGCTGCAATTACATCGATTGCAGCTATAACCTCTTGCTCGTTTCGCTTGATTCCATCCGGAAACTCATTTTTCAAATCCATAAACAAACCATACTCCTTTACATAGCGATCATAATCGTATGCAAAGCAAATCATGGGTTTTCCAAGTAATCCATAATCAAAAAAAGCACTGGAGTAGTCCGAAATTAAAATATCAGCAATCCAATACAATTCATTGACATTTGGAAATGCTGACACATCGTAAAAAAAACTGTCACACTCATGTGTATGTTTCATTACTCCTGCAAAATGATGTGCTCTGGTCAACACCACATATTGATCTGCGAGATGGGAGTGCCAATAATTATAATCCAACTCCTGATTTCCATATTCACGCCAAGTTGGCATATACAGAATAATTTTTTTCTCTTCCGGAAGTCTCAATCGGTTCCGAATACGTTTACGATCTGATTCCTGAAAGCGAAAGAGTTCATCCTCACGTGGACGCCCGGAATACAAGAGTCCTCTTTCACAAGCTCCAAAGTATTGAAGCATAACATCTCTCATATATTTCCCATCAACACATAAGATATCCACTTGTGAAAAGTCATAGTCTTTTCTTCCTGGAACGGCATTCCCCCCCTTCTTCGGACCCGTTCCATGCCACGTGTTCATATAGATCGTATGGGATCGCTTAAAGTGTAACCCCCTCTCAATATTAACGTTTGTAATCCATATTTTCGCTTTCAGTGCACAGAGAAAATACCGAACCGAGTCAATGCGCACTTTCTCTGCTCCATCCACTTCAATATGACCTGGAGACTCGAATGCCCAAACATAGCGAAAGTCTGAAAACCTCGGATCAGTTTTCATGACTTCAAAAAGAATTCTGGGGCTGTCACTGTATTGTTTCCCACCATAGGAGGACAGCAAAACAAGCTTCTCATCTCTTGAAACAAGAACCCCCAGTATATTAAACACCATATTAAAGAATTGCTGATATATTCTCTGTATTATTGTATTGTGCTTAATCAAATAGGCTAATATTTCACGAAGGTTACGCACATTTCTCCCTCGCCCTTCTACAGAAACTAAGTTTCAAAAATCTCCATAGATGTTATTTTTCCCAACATCATATACAGATAAATCCACATCCTCCTTCATTGATGTGAGCCCTTCTGTTGCACTTTTCGTAAATAAGACCTTAACGGTCTGTATAATAATAGTCAAGTCCGTCAAAATACTACAACGCTGAATATACATCAAATCATAAATCAATTTGTCAAACGGCGTGGTATTATATTTCCCATAGACCTGTGCAAGCCCTGTAATACCGGGCTTTACGTTATGGCGGTATGCGTATTCAGGCATCTCCTCAATGTATTGTTCAACAAAAAAAGGACGCTCTGGACGTGGACCAACGATGCTCATATCTCCAACAAGAACATTCCAGATCTGAGGAAGTTCATCCAATCGAACAGCACGCAAGAACCGTCCCAAGGCTGTAATGCGCGGGTCATTTTCTTGTGCAAGCATCGGACCGCTATATTTCTCCGCATCCACACGCATGGTACGAAATTTATAAACACAAAACTCTTTCCCGTTTCTGCCCGTCCGCACCTGACTATAGAAAATCGGTCCACGATCACTAAGCTTAATCGCAAGAGCTGTGAGCAGCATAAGGGGAAGCGCGCAGGCAAAACCAATCGCCGCAACGCTCAGATCAAGACCACGCTTAAGTGTCCGCACTTCAAGGGTGGGGCGCAGTACCGACGGGCGAAACACGGGGATGTCATCAATCTTGTCAAGTTCTGCACCGCTACAAAAAATCTCGAATGTATTCGGTATCAGCAAAGGACGTTTTCCGTGCTGATAGCAAAAGTTAATCACTTGAACTTTATGGCGATGCCGCATACCGGGGCACATAATAATGACATCCACAGAGGCGGCGGACTCTTTCCATAGAGAGTTTTGCATGTCAGTACAGACATACTTCAGCTTCATATTGAGATGACGCTGTCGAGAAAGTCGGTTATAAACGTGGATACATTCTTCCTCAGAACCAATGAGCAGCACATCTCTCACGGCATAGGCATGCCGCTCAACCCGCCATGCGAGATAACGCCAAATCGACAGAAGAAAAAACTGCAAAAAAACCGTCAGGAGCAGCACCGAGCGAGAGCAGGATAGCTCCTGGATAAAGAAACTAAGCGCAAAAATAAGAATCAGCGCGCAAAGATTCGTCACTGCAACGCTAAGCAGAACCTCTGCGAACCTTTTTGTAGCAACGGAATACAGCCCGTTGATATTGAGGAGCAGCCCTGTTAAAACAATAAGAAGAGGGAACAAACTCCCATAAGAGTATAGATTGGCGGGCAGCATGTTGTCGTTTAAAATGATAGAAACCGAGATGAGATAGGATACGCCCATCAACAGAATATCTCCAACGAGCATAACCAGCTTACGCGATTTTGGAAACTGTTGCAGGCGCATATTCTCCCCCCATTTCTCTTATTGTTGTCTCTTGTATAGAATGACGCCGTACCCAAAAGCAAGGAAGCACCCAATTAAAAATCCACCCAAGGTAATCAGCTTTTTCCGCGGCGCAACGGGCCGCTCGATATCCGGCAGATCTGCCGGGTCAACAATTTGAATATCCATGCTCTCCATCGCTGCCTGAATCTTGTGCTGTTCACTCTGCTTGACAAGATTCAGATAGACTTCATTTTGGATCGTTACATCGCGCTGCAGGCGAACATACTCAAGCACATCATCGGGCAGTTTGCCAAGCTCCGCTTCCTTCTTGCCCCACTCTTCCTCAACTGCCTTCTTCGTCGCTTTCGACACGGTAAGTCCGACAGCAGCAAGTGCCTGTTGTTTCAGAAGTTCGGACTGGGTCGGATTCAGTGTAACCGCATTGGAGTCCACAGATGCGACGACTTCGGCCTGCAGACTGTTTTCAAGCTGGTGCAACTCTTCTACTGCTCTTTGGACACTGGGATGTTTCTCCGTATAGTTCTGGCGGAGACCAACCAGTTCGACCTGCTTAGCGACAATCTGGGAACGAAGCCCCTGAACAATCGCGTTGTCTGAAACGTTATATGCTCTGCTGCTCATTTTTTGTTCCTCGAGCGCCGCGTTTGCCGCATCCAGAGATGCCTGTCCGGACTTGATAGAAACCTCAAAGTCTGCCATGGACTTGTCAAATGCCAACATTTGGTTCAGAACGTATTTCACCTGATCGTCGGGGCTGTAGATCTTGTGCTCCTTGCTGAATACCAAAAGTTTTGCCTCAGCTCCCTCAGATGCTTCTTTTGCCTCATCGATACGTTTTTCAAGGAATGTTACGAGCAGAGACTGCGTTTGTTGACTCATATCGGTCTGCATCAGGAGGAAGTTGTCCACAACCGTCTGAGAGATACGCTGTGCCTCCTCCGGCGTTCCCCACCGAGCGGAAACCTCGATCAGATTTGTCCCCTTTGTATTCTTGATATCCAGATATTTTTTTGCGAAACTCTTCGCATCCGGCTTCTTCTCCGCCTCTTCAAAGTCAAGGCTGTCAATAATCGGCTCCAAAACTGTCCGAGACTTCATCAATTCAATGTAGTTCATGGTCGGTGAGGATGCACCAGCTCCGCCAAGAGCTGCAAGAGCCGCTGCGCCTGCCGACGATGCAGTTGCGTTGCTCGTCTGAACCAGTGTCGTAGACTCGTACTGTTTCGGAAGGATGAGAGAAATCACAAGGGCTATAAGCGTACAAATTCCGATAATGCCAAAGATAACAGGCTTGTGATCACCCATTATCCGAAACAGACGTCCGAGGTCGATCGAATCTTCATTGCGTTCCATTATTCAATCTCCTCCCGACTTACTTCGTCAAAGCCTTATACATTGCCCACACGCTGACGTATGGCAGAACATCCTCATCAATCTTAATACCATTGGAACGCGGTACATAGATGATGTCTCCATCTTGAAGCACGACGTTCTGTGTGAGATCATGTTTCTTGATGTAGTTTTTGATATTCAGCGTCTTATAGTACATGGTATCGCCCACAACGCGCAGCACCTGTACCTGTGTGCTGCGTCCACGTCGTTTGATTCCGCCGGCAGAGGAAAGGGCTGCGTATGCGTTGAGGTTATCGGCAGAGAGCTCCTGTATTCCGGGCGAACCAACTTCCCCCATAACATAGACTTTACGTGATCCATAGGATTTCATAATGAGCGACATATCTGGGAAGCGCAGATACTTCCCCATGCGCTCCATCAGCACTGCTCTCGCCTCATCAAGGGTCAATCCGGCAAGCTTCACCGATCCGACGTACGGAAGCTGAGCATAGCCGTCGGGACCGATCATGATGTCACTCATTCCGGCACCTTCAGGAAGTCCGATGACCTGGATATCAATGACATCATACT
>ERZ773063.1180-NODE-1180-length-15874-cov-6.741450_pt1 | contig 15874 bp, 14 predicted proteins | sample MGYA00580625_ERZ773063 | MGnify/ENA primary metagenome ERZ773063 (study PRJEB29015, sample SAMEA2738022) | human oral metagenome | biome: human oral; feature: human-associated habitat; material: dental | place: China | collected 2042 ...
CGTATAGATATGTCCCGCCGTCAGCTCCAAAAAACCCATGAGGCAGCCGAGCAGCGTCGACTTTCCGACACCGTTGCGCCCAAGCAGAGCAAGCACCTCGCCGCCTTTGATCGAAAACGATATATGCTCGAAAATGAACGGTGCATCCGCGCGATAGCGGAATGATCCGTCCTCGAGCCACAGCATAGCGCGCTCCATCAGAAATGCCTCCGCTGCCGGTAGAGAATCCATGCAAAGAACGGTGTGCCGACAAAGCCGCAGAGGATACCGAGCGGCACCTCCGCCGAGGTCAGTGTCCGGGCAAGGAGATCGGCGAGCATCAGAAAGGAGGCGGCGAGCACTGCCGTTGCCGGCAGCAGATGTGCATGATTTCCGCCGACAAGCATCCGCGCGAGATGCGGCAGGATAAGACCGATCCAGCCGATTGTCCCGCTCAAGCAGACCGCGGAGGCAGTGAGGAGCGTCGCAAGGGCAATGACGATGAGGCGCTCACGCTGCACATTCACGCCGAGGCTCGACGCCTCCTGATCGGAGAGCGACAGCACATTCATGCGCCAGCGCATCGCGATCAGCCCGGCAAGCGTGAGCAGAATGATCGGCGTTACGTAGGAGAGACTGTCCCATGAGACCTTCGCGAGACTTCCGAGCTGCCAATAGACAATGTCTGCGAGTTCCGTATCGGGATCGGCGAGATACTTGAGGAGCCCGATCACCGCCGCCATAAATCCGGAGACGATGATGCCGCAGAGCACAAGCACAATGCGTGAGCGATTCTGCACGAGCTTCGGCAGCATGAGCGTCATAGAGACCGCTGCAACGCCGCCGAGAAATGCCGTGACTGCCGTCGTGCCGAGCGTCAGATGGGCGAGAATGGCAAGGCACGCACCCACGCTCGCGCCCTGCGATACCCCGAGCAGATCGGGAGAGACGAGATCGTTGCGAAAGACACCCTGATACGCTGCGCCCGACACGGCAAGCGAAATACCGACAAGAATCCCGCCGAGCACGCGCGGCAGACGAATCTCCATGATGACGTTATACATGGACGCATCCCATGTAATTGGCAGATTGATGAAATGCGATGCAAGAATTAATATCACCTGATCGAACGGGACGTAGAACCGCCCCACTGAAAGTGACACGATAAAAAACACTGCGGCAAGCACAAGCCCCACCGCCATCATACGAGCATACTGCCCCATAAAGTCCCTTCCCTATTCTTCAAAATCCCCAAAAGACAACAAAAAATCCCCGGAAATCCGGGGATTTGCACACAAAAAGAGCAGCCATTCTGCCGTTTTTCCTTTGCAGTGCAGAGTATCTCTGCGGGCAGGGAGCGGCGTTTCCGCCTGCTCCCCCCGTAACTGCATGCCACAGTCAGACCGCCGTACCATAGCGTATGCCACAGGTACGGCGGTTTGAAAAACATAGCGCGTAAATTGCTTGCTTAGTATAGTATGAGAATTGCATTAAATCAAGAGAATGTTGAAATACCGCTGACATCCGACCGCATGCCGACTCGTACCGTCAGCGGCAGTGACCGGAAAAGCTGCAAACAGTCCTCTGCAACGACAGAAGAGCTTCATGCACCTTCCCTCCGTGCAAGTTCCTCGCGCAGAACGCGCTGCATGAGGTCGGTGTTCGGTCGGACACCTGTCCAGAGGGAGAACGCCTCCGCGCCCTGCATAACGAGCATGGTCTCACCGTTGATCGTCGTGCAGCCATGCGCCGCCGCCGCACGGAGAAATGCAGTCTCGGCGGGGGTATAGATGAGATCGTAGACGGCGGCAGATGGGCTGATTGCCGCAGGATCCACAGGCGGCATTGCATCCGTCTGCGGGCTCATGCCGATCGGCGTGGTCTGCACGACAATGTCTGCCGTACAAAGCACATCCCGAAAGTGCGGATCGTCAAAGCAGTACACGGCAAGTGTGCCGTCTGCCGCAAAGTCGGTGCAGAGCGCCTTGCCTTTTGCGAGATTCCGCACACCGATGCACACAGAGGATACGCCGCTGCGCAGGAGTCCCCAGAGGGCGGCACGTGCTGCACCGCCCGCGCCGATGAGGACAGTGCGTTTTCCCGCAAGCCCAATCCCACGCGCGGCAAAGCCTGCCATAAAGCCTGTTACATCCGTATTGTGCCCTGTCATTGTCCCGTCCGATGCAATCACGACGGTATTGACCGCCCGAATGCGCTGTGCATCCTCGCTCAGCACATCGAGGAGCGGCATAATCTCTGTCTTGAACGGAATCGTAACGTTGAACCCTGCCACACCCGCGTCGCGCAGTCCGCATACCGCCGAGGCGAGTGCCTCGCGGTGCACGGGAAACGCCGTATAAACATAGTCCAGACCTGCCTCATGCAGTGCCGCATTCTGTATGATCGGCGACAAACTGTGTGCAATCGGCGCACCGATCACACCCAGTATTTTTGTTTTCCCCGTAATCACGTGCATCCCTCTTATCTTTCCCGTCAGCTGTGCTTCCCGCGCACCTCTTCGAGCAGTCCCATCTTCAGTTCGTAATAGTCCGGCGTCATATCGAGATAGTGGCGGTGCGGATTCTCAAACCGCTGCTCCTCCGGCCAGATCTCCTCGGCGAGCTGACGGCGCACGTATTCGCGAATCTCCTCCAAGGTCGGCAGCTCCTCGACCCGCTCCCCATCCCTGACATAGAGACGGCGCAGGTTCACCGCCGAACCGCCCTCAAAGAAGCGGTTTTTCCATGGCTTGCGCGGATCAACATAGCGGAACGGCTGCGTGAGGTCGACCTGTTCGCCCTGCACCGCAATCATGTCCGCAACCGCCTTGCCGTGACGGTCATAGATGCGGTAGAGATCCTTCAGTCCCGGATTCGTCAGTTTCTCGACATTCTCTGACATCTTGATGCGCGGCTGAAAAACGCCGTTCTCCTCCACGGCGACGAGCTTATATACGGCGCCGAAGACAGGGTCGGACTTTGCCGTGATGAGCCGTTCGCCGACACCAAAGCTGTCCACGCGTGCGCCCTGCAGGAGGAGGGATGAGATGGTGAACTCATCGAGGCTGTTCGAGAGGATAATCTTGCAGTCCTCAAGACCCGCCTTATCGAGCATTTTTCGAATGCGCTTCGAGAGATAGGCGAGGTCGCCCGAGTCCACACGCACGCCTGCGAGACGATGTCCCTGCGGCGCGAGAACCTCACGGGCGATACGGATGGCGTTTGGGATACCCGAGTGAAGCACATCGTAGGTGTCGACGAGGAGGACGGTGGCCTGTGGGTAGATCTCTGCATATTGTTTGAACGCCGTGTACTCATCCTTGAAGAACATGACCCAGCTGTGCGCCATAGTGCCCGAGATGGGAATATTAAACTGCTGCCCTGCCGAGACCGTCGCCGTCATGTCGATGCCGCCGATGTACGCCGCGCGTGCCCCATAGGTTGCCGCGTCCATATTATGCGCGCGCCGCGCACCGAAGTCCGCAACTTTGCGCCCCTCGGCGGCACGCACGATGCGCGACGCCTTTGTCGCGACGAGGGACTGATGGTTGATCTGCGCGAGGATCGCCGTCTCCACAAGCTGTGCGTCGATGATCGGTGCAACAATCGTCAGGAGCGGCTCATTCGGATAGATGATCGTTCCCTCAGGCATGGCGTAGATATCGCCGCGGAAGCGGAAACCGCGCAAGAAGTCCAGGAATTCCTCGGAGAAGAGGTTCTGTTTGCGGAAATAGGCAATGTCCGCATCGGAGAAGGAGAGATTCTCCACGAACTCGATGACGTGCTGAAGCCCCGCAAAGATGGCGTAGCCCCCCTTGTCGGGGACGGAGCGGAAAAAGAGATCGAACGCCACGCGAACATCGCGGTTCGGCTGATGAAAATATCCATAGGACATGGTCATTTCGTAGAAATCCATCATCATGGATAGATTTCGTTTATCAAACTGTGTCACAGCGCGTTCCCCCTATCGGGCATAGAAACAAGACAGATTAAATCGAATCCATTATAGCATTTTCTGGAGATTCACGCAAAAATTCTTTATTTTCTTTTGTTTTCGTCTGCTGCTCTAAAAAATCACGATCTGCCTGTGACAGCGTGACGCGTGCGAGGAGCTCAGGGCGATGCCGCATCGTCGTGAGGAGTGCCTGTTCGCGCCGCCAGCGGGCGATCTCTGCATGATTGCCCGAGAGGAGGACGTCGGGGACAGCTTTGCCCTCGAAGTCACGTGGGCGTGTGTACTGCGGATAGCCGAGCAGCCCATCAAAGAAGGAGTCTGTTGCGGCGGATGCGGCATCACCGAGCACGCCCGGCAGCATCCGCGCCGTAGCGTCCACGGTCAGCATAGCAGGAATCTCCCCGCCCGTCAGGACAAAATCTCCGACGGAGATCAGTCGATCTGCGAGATCATAGATTCGCGCGTCAAAGCCCTCATAGTGTCCGCAGATGAGCACCAGCTGCTCATACGATGCGAGCTCCTTTGCCGTCCGTTGGGTGAACACCTCGCCCGCGGGATCGAAAATGATCGTACAGCGGTGCTCCGCATACGCAGCAGTCCTCCCGTACACGTCGCGCACGGCGGCGTACAGAGGCTCAGGCTTCAGCACCATGCCTGCCCCGCCGCCGCACGGCGTATCATCCACATGATGATGCTTATCCGCCGCGTAGTCGCGAAAATCTGTATAGTGGATGTCGATGAGCCCGCGCTGCACTGCGCGTCCGATGATGCTGCTGCCAAATACGCCCGCAAACATCGCGGGAAAAAGCGTCACAAGGTCAATTCTCATAGCTGCTTCATCCTACTTTCTGCATATCCTTCATTATAGCATGAAGCCGCAGACAAATTGCGGCATCTCTGCAAAATATTTGATAAATATATTCAGAAAAACTGCACTTTGATATATAATGTAGAAGTCAACACTATGGCAGTGATTTGGAGCGGTACCATGGAAATCAACCTTGCACATTTCAATGTCAGCATCGGACGGCAAAAGCCTGAGAATATCCTGCACAGCGATGTTCCCTGCCCGTTCTGCGACACGTCAAAACTGACGGGCATCATCGAAAGGGACGGCGACATCATCCTGCTCAAAAATAAATACAATGTGATTGAGGAAGCCGACCAATTCGTCCTCATCGAGGGGGCAGACTGTTATGCCGATATTCCCGAGTATTCCAAGGCGCATATCCGCCGCCTCATTGCCTTCGGCATGCGGCACTGGAAGAAGATGCGCGAGAGCGGCGCATACGATACAGTGCTCTTTTTCAAGAACTACGGTCCGTACTCAGGCGGAACGATCCGCCACCCGCACATGCAGCTCGTCGGCTTCCCCCATTTTCGTCCGGAGCTTGCCTTCTCCCGTGAGGAGTTTGAGGGACTGACGATTGACGAAACGGACGGCGTGGCGTTCACGCTCTCCACGCATCCGCGCGTCGGCTTTCGCGAGCTCAATATTATCCCGCGGAATGTGCGTACAACCAATGTGATTGCCGACTACATACAGATTGCCGTGGATTTTATCCGGCGGCGCAATGACAGCTATAATATTTTCTTCTACCATGACGGCGTGGATATCTTCATCAAGATTCTGCCGCGCTTTGCGACCTCCCCTGTCTTTATCGGCTACAACATCCGCCTGCTTCCATCGAATCTAAAGGAGATGCGGGATGAGATCCGAACAATATATTTTGAAAGTGACGATACCGAATGCAGGACATGAACGACACGCTTGAAGAAATGCCGCGCCGCAGGAAAATGCGGCGCAGAAGCAGCGCGCGAAAGAAGCCATCGCGCAGAAAAAAAACGCCCCTTTCCCTCGGGCGTTTTTTCATGATACTGATTCCTATACTGCTTCTCGTTGGTGCGGGGACATTCTTCTTCGCACCGCATACATGGCAGGAGCTCGGCTCCCTGCTGCCCGAGGCGGAGCATCAAAAGCCTGCGAACCAGCTGCATGAGGTCCGCGAGCCGGATGCGGCCGATCGAATTCTGCGCGTGCTCTTTGTACGACGCGCCATCGATGCGCGTCTTGACCGTGCGGACTACGTCCCCATCGGACGCATCGCCCCCGATCTGCAGCATGCCATCATCGCGGTGGAGGATCGACGTTTCTATGAGCACCATGGATTCGACATGACAGGCATGGCACGCGCGACCCTCGTCAACATCCAGCATGGGCGCATCGAGGAGGGGGCAAGCACGATCACACAGCAGCTGGTGAAGAATCTTTTCTTCGGCAGTGAGCAGACCTTTGTACGCAAAGCCGAGGAGCTTCTGCTCGCCCTGGACATCGAGATCGCCTGTTCAAAGGAGGAAATCCTCGAAATGTACCTGAATGTTGTCTACTACGGTGACGGATTTTACGGCGTACATGCGGCATCCGACGGGTACTTTGGGAAGTCTCCTGACGCACTCGATCTGCCCGAGGCATCCATGCTCGCGGGTGTTCCGAATGCACCGTCCGAGGTCTCACCATCCGTGAACTTCATCGCGGCGAAGAAGCGGCAGGCGGTCGTGCTGGATGCAATGCAGGCACAGGGAATGATTGATGCGCGGACGGCGGAAGATGCGAAGCTGCAGGCTCTTATTCTGCGCCCGCGCCGTTAGTGCGTTCAGCGGTCGATGAGTGCTGTTCCCTCCGCAAAGAGTCCCGTGCGCGTCACGTACGCTTCGGCAGGGTCGATCGGCAGAGCAAAATCCCGTGCCATCACGCTGAGCACCTCGATGGGCTTCACACTGCCTGCAGGTCTGACCGCCAGATGCATCCAGAGAATGAGGCATCCATTTTCATACTGAAGCGAAATGGGTGCCTTTATGTATTCCTTTGTCTCTATGCTGCGGCTTTTCTTCGGGGTCACACGTTCCCATACGGCATGCACAGCGGCGTTGTAGCGGCGTACGCTCTCACGTACGGGTGCGAGATCTCCATCATAGGGGATCTTGAGCCGATAGCGTGCCTCATCCACCTCTGCCATCAGAGCGCGGTGTTTCCCCTCCTGAAGGCGCAGACGGATGATCTCCGCTCCGCGCGGGAGCTGAGCACGCAGGCGCTGCATGACCTCATGAGGAGGCAGTTTCTCGGTCATCTCAAAGTCCACATATTCCGCATCGCTCGCTGCGCCCAACGAGAGTGCCGAGGCGAAGGCGACCTTCATGTGCGGGTTAAAGCCCTCCGAATACACCATGGGAAGCCCTGCACGTTTGCACGCGCGGACAAAGAGGTTCGCATAGTCGAGATGGGAGACATAGCGCAGTTCCTCGCCCTTAGTGATGAGTCCGCGATAGCGTACGGCCATGCGTTTCTGCGGCGCTCCTCCCTGTTTTGACGGATCAGCAATCATGTCCGTCGCTCCATGTACTGCAGGTATATCCTGCTCTTCCTCGGCAGCATAGTCGATTACGTCGACGCCGAGCGTCGGACAAATCCCGCAGCCCGTACAGTGCGTGCGTCGGCAGTCCTCCGTAAGAGATGCCGTAAGTGCCTTCTGCCACTCCGTTTTCAGATAGCGTTCGAGCACGCCGGGTGAGGTGTGTGTCCACGGCAGTGGTTCTCCGATCGTGCGTGTGCGGCGGCTGTAATACGTCCAGTCGACACCGCAGTCCGCAAAGGCAGCGAAATAACGTGCATCGTCGAAGAGATCCGACCAGCCGTCAAACTTCGCCCCATTTTTCCACGCGGTAAGAAGTGCCGGCGCAAGGCGGCGGTCACCGCGTGCAAAGACTCCCTCGATCACGGAAAGGCGCGCATCATGATAGTGAAATGTGATCGCTCGATCCGCGATATTCTCCTTCAGAAGCTGCTGACGCCGCTGAAATTCCTCAATTGATAGCTGCCCAAACCACTGGAACGGTGTGTACGGTTTCGGTACAAAGCAGGAGACGGAGACGGTGACCTTGCACCCACGCCGTCCGCGAATCTCCGTATAGAGATCGACGACCTTCTTCGCGAGGCAGGCGATGCCGATGATGTCCTCATCCGTCTCCGTCGGCAGTCCCATCATAAAGTAGAGCTTCACCTGCTTCCATCCGTGACGGAATGCCGCCCCGCACGCTGTGAGCAAATCCTTCTCCGTCACCCCTTTATTGATAACGTCGCGCAGACGCTGCGTCCCTGCCTCAGGCGCAAAGGTCAGTCCAGACCTACGCACACGCTGTACCTTCTGCGCGAGCTCCACGGAAAAGCTGTCAATGCGCAGAGACGGGAGGGAGACACTGACCTTCTCGTCTCGATAGTCCTCGATGAGATCATCCACGAGACATCCAAGCCCCGAGTAGTCCGCCGAAGAGAGCGAGGTTAGGCTCATCTCATCGTAGCCGCTGGAGGAAATCATCTCATGCGCCATATTCCGCAGTCGTTTCTCCGTGCGCTCACGTGCAGGACGGTAGGCGATACCCGCCTGACAGAAGCGGCAGCCTCGTGAACAGCCGCGAAAGAGCTCGAGCATGGCACGGTTGTGCACGATGTCCATGTAGGGAACGATGGGATGTTCTGCTGAGACAGCATCGTTCATGTCCTTCACCACGCGCTTGTAGATCACGGGACGCGCATCAGGGTGAAGCGCATCCATGCGCACGAAATTTCCTTGTGCATCGTAGACGGGCGCATAGAATGACGGCACATAGATGCCGTCCACGCCGAGCAGCTGCGTCAAGAATCCGCGCCGTCCGCCCGGTCTGTCCGCTGCGCTCCACCGGATAAAGCAGTCGCAGATCTCGGGCAGTACCTCCTCTCCCTCGCCGATGACGAAGAAGTCGAAGAAGTCGGCAATCGGCTCGACATTATAGACACACGGTCCGCCGCCGACGATGAACGGCATATCCTCACCGCGCTCCGCCGCATGAAGCGGAATTCCCGCCAGATCGAGCATATTCAGCACATTCGAGTAGATCATCTCGTATTGAAGGGAGAAGCCAAGAAAGTCAAATGCGCGGACGGCATGATGCGATTCGAGTGAAAAGAGCGGAATTCTGCGCGTGCGCATCTCCTTTTCCATATCAATCCACGGGGCATAGACACGTTCGGTCGCAATATCCGCACGGCGATTTAGAATCTCGTAGAGAATGGCGAGCCCGAGGTTGCTCATGCCGACCTCGTAAACGTCAGGCAGAGCCAGTGCGAATCTGCACCGAACGCCGTCCCAGTCCTTATGGACGGCATTCCACTCGCCCCCCGTATACCGCGCAGGCTTCAGCACCGACTGGAGCATGCTGTGATCGAGTTGTACCACCATTTCCTGTCCCCACCTTGTATCGTTCATAAGAAAAGGGGCTGCGCTGCACGAAGGCAGGCAGCCCCGAAAAATCTAAAAGAGTAACTTTTGCCGCCGCAGCTGGATGTTCAGCAGGATGGCGATCGCCATAATATTTGTCGTCAGTGAGCTGACACCGTAGCTCATGAGCGGCAGCGGTATGCCCGTAACCGGCATGATGCCCATTGTCATTCCAACATTGATGAGAACATGGAAAGCAATCATTGATGTGATTCCGACCGCGAGCAGCCGTCCGAATGTATCGCTTGCATTCTGCGCGATGCGTATCCCACGCCATAGGACGACGAGATAGAGGAGGAGCAAAATGGTACAGCCGACAAAGCCAAGCTCCTCTCCTACGACGGAGAAGATAAAGTCCGTATGGTTCTCGGGCAGGAAGTTCAGCTGGCTCTGCGTCCCGCCAAAGAGCCCCTTCCCGAACAGCATACCCGAGCCAATCGCAATCTTCGATTGGATGATGTGATAGCCTGCACCGAGCGGATCGACATTCGGATCCATAAACACCATGATGCGCATTTTTTGGTAGTCTTTGAGAAAATGCCACAGCACGGGCATCGCCGCCAGTCCCGCAGCGAAAATTCCGAAGAGAATACGGAGACGAATCCCTGCCGCGAAGATCATGCCGAAGAAGATCGCCAGGAAGACAAGCGATGTCCCAAGATCCGGCTGTTTCAAGACGAGCAGGAATGGTATGCCGACATAGGCTGCAATCGGGGCGAGGTCCATCAAGGAATCAATCTTTCCACGCTTTTCGAGCATTGCTGCAAGCGCGATAATCATGATGAGTTTCGAGAACTCTGATGGCTGTATACTGATCGGACCGAGTGCGATCCACCGCTGTGCACCAAGCGCTGTCTGCCCGATAAGCATAACAAGGATCAGCAGGACAAGATTGAACACATAGAAGTGGTTTCCGTACCGCTGGAGGATTTTATAGTCGAAGTTCATCAAAAAGGCGGCAATCGCAATATCCACCAGAATGGAAATGCCCTGCCTCTGCACAAACCAGTAGCGTTCCTCACTCGGTGTATTGACATGTGTCGCACTGCCGATAATGATGAGACTCATGATGACAATGGCAGCCGCTGCCGCGATAAGTGTCAGATCTGTGCGGCGCAGCAGGCGTTTCGAAAGAATCATCGCACATTCCTATGACCGCCGCCGTGCTGAACGCTGACGACAGGAATATTCACGACGAGTGCCATTGTATCATTTTCATTCTCGAGCGCAAATTCCATTTCCCGCGTATCGATATACATGTACTTCGAAATCACCTGAATGATCTCCGCTCTCATGTTATCCATGATTTCCGGGGAAACATTCGCGCGGTCATTGATGATAACGAGCTGCAGACGGCGGCGTGCGACATCGCCTGAGCTCTCCTTTCTGCCGAGAAGTCTTTTCAGTGCCTCAATCACGCCAACGCCCCCTTACTTCTTCCCAAAGAGTTTGTCCTTAATCGTTTCCCAGAGGCTCTCTTTTCCTAGTTCACGGAAAGGAACCTCCTCGCCGCAGAGCCGCGCAACCACATCAAGATATGCCTGTCCGGCAGGTGACCCCTTCATGGTGACACATGGCTCGCCACGGTTTGTACTCGTTACGACCATCTCATCATCGGGAATCTGTCCGATGCACTTGACTGACAGGATCTCATCAATATCGTCCATATCCAGCATATCGCCCTTTTCAATCATCTTCGGACGGATACGATTGACGACAAGGCAGATATCCTCCTTATCTGCACGGCCGAGCTCCCCAATGATCTTATCGGCATCACGCACCGCAGAAATCTCCGGCATCGTAACCACAATTGCTGTGTCTGCCGCAGCAATTGCTGTCTTAAAGCCCTGCTCGATTCCTGCAGGGCAGTCGATGATGATGATATCATAAGAACGGCGCAGCTCTTCACAGAGCGCTGCGAGTTCATCCGGATTTACGGCACTCTTATCTTTGACCTGTGAGGTCGGCAGGAGATAGAGCGAATCGTATTTCTTGTGGCGAACCAGTGCTTTTTTATACGGTACATGCCCGGATGTCACATCGACGAGATCGTACATGATGCGATTCTCAAGGCCAAGCAAGAGATCCAGATTACGCAGCCCCGTATCGGTATCAATGAGCACGACACTCTTGCCGCGCATGGCAAATCCGACGCCAATGTTCGCTGTCGTCGTCGTTTTTCCAACGCCTCCCTTACCTGATGTCACCACATAGATTTCACTCATACTACGGACCTACCTCTCTATTGGTTCAATGACGATCCGACCGTCCTTCACATATGCACGCTCTGCTTTTCCGCTGTCCTCCGGCTCATCCGGTGAGCGGGCAACATAGTTGGCAATACGGATCTGCGTCGGCATCAAATGATCTGCAATGACAAATGCTGTCGTATCTCCTTCCGCTCCCGCATGGATTACGCCACGGCATGTACCGCGTACATCAACGCTTCCTCCTGCCGTGATCTGTGCCCCAGGGTTGACGTTGCCGAAGACGATGACCGATCCCTCCGTTTCGATCGCCTGCCCGCCGCGCAGCGTCTTCTCGACAACGAGCATCTGCCGGAGTTCCAGCTCCTCACTCTCCTGTACGGCAGGTGCCTGAACATCGGCAGCCATCTGCGGCGGCAGCGGTGCCGGCTTAGGCTTTTCCTGGCGGCAGATCAGGCCATGCGTCCGAAAGAGTTCCTGCAGCTCCGCCAGCTCTTGCTTGGAGAACAGATCACGCGGTACACGCACCAGTGTCCCGCGCAGGAAGAATCCAGCGCCGGAATCCAGTTTTTTCCCTAATTCTTCCATGATCTCCGAAAAGGGCATGGCAGGGGGAAAGGCAAGCGACAAGCCGCCGTTCTCCCCCTTGATCTTGATCTTTTCCTCACTCATTTCCATCCCTCACTTGCTCCCTGCAGGCCGCTCCTGATCCAGGCCAAAGGCGGCTTCCATGATGCGTCGGCCGATCGGTACGGCCGACAGGGAACCAAAGCCGCCCTGCTCTACGATCACGGCAACCACAATGTTCGGATTCGCAAAAGGCCCATACGCCACAAACCAACCATGATCTCGCCCCTGCGAATTCTCCGCCGTCCCCGTCTTGCCGGCAATATCAATGGGAAATCCGGCAAAGACCCCCGCTGCCGTGCCGATCTTCGTCACCTCGTGCAGTCCCTCCTGCACTTGGCGAATGACCCCTTTGTTCACATCCAATTCCGAAAGCAGCACCGGCTGGAACTCACGCACCGTATTTCCATTGACATCCACAATACGCTGCACAAGATGCGGCTGATAGCGCCTGCCGTTCGCCGCAATCTCCCCCATGACCATCGCTGCTTGGAGCGGTGTCACAAGGTTGAATCCCTGTCCGATCGCTGCATCAAAGGTCTCCGAAAGATACCAGTCACCATCTTCATAGTTGTCCTTCTTATATTTGCGGTTTGGCACCAACCCCTCTGCCTCATAAGGCAGATCGACACCCGTACGCTGCCCGAGCCCGAACATGCGGGCATAGCGTTCGAGAGTATCAACACCGAGACGGTTGCCCATCTCGTAGAAGTAAACGTTATCCGAGTGCGCCATCGCCTGCTGGAAATTGATCCAGCCCAGGGCCTCGCCTGCGGCATTCGTCTTCGGAATGATCCAATGGCGCCCGGAGTCAAAGATCTTCTCCTGCGGGGTCACCTTATGCTCTGCGAGTGCTGCTGTCCCCGTGACAATTTTAAAGGTCGACCCCGGCGGGTATTCCCCCGTAATCGCCTTGTTGTCCATGGGATGGAACGGGTTGTTGTTGAGAACATTCCAGTTTTGCGTGGAGATGCCTCCTGCAAAGAGATTTGGATTAAACGCCGGTCGGCTGACCATCGCGAGCACCTCACCTGTCTGAGGGTTCATGACGACAGCAGCTGCGGCGTTGGCATGAACAGCAGCAAGCTGTTCATCGACGGCACGCTCTGCAGCTTCCTGGATGTGCTTGTCAATGGTCAGAACCAAATCATTGCCCGGAACGGGCGACTGACGTCCGAGGATCTGTACGGGACGTCCGGATACATCCACTTCGACCTGGTCGCCGCCATTAACCCCGCGCACCTCCTTGTCATAGACACGTTCCAGACCAAACTTGCCAATGATATAGCCGGACTTATACCCCTCACCTTTGCGCTTTTCCAGTTCCTCCTCGTTGATCTCACTGACATAGCCGAACACATGCGCTGCATATTCACCATAGATGTAGTCACGGACGGGAAGAACCTCGATGACAACACCCGGATACTCATCCTTTTGCTCTTCGATCACCGTGACGATATCGGGAAGCACATCATTTTTGATGCGGATGGGATCGAACCCGACATGTGCATCGATCTTCTTCTGAATCTCAGCAACGGGAACGTTGATGAGTTTCGATACCCGCGCGATCACCTCCATGGAGATCGGCTCAGTCAGCGGAAGCAGCGAGACTGTGAACCCGGGACGATTCGTCACCAGCAGTTCCCCATTGCGGTCATAAAACGTCCCTCGTGCCGCCTCTGCGGGGATGATGCGAATACGGTTTCCCTCCGCAAGACGGGTATATAATTCTCCCTCATATATTTGAAGGTAAGCAGCACGTCCGATGAGTACGGCAATGATGAGAACGATCACGCCGCTGAGGAAATGCAGGCGTCCGCTGAAATCTTCATTTTCGTTCACAGTCACACTCCGAGAAAACGATCAATTGCGTTCGCGTATGCGTCGCTCCAGATGAAACGTTGCCCAGTGAATCGGATAAGCAAAGATCACCTGAAAGAGGAGCAAAACCAAAAGGATGCGCCCCATATGCAGAAACAAATTAAAGCGATAGCCGAGCAGATATACGACCAGTGCCGAGCTCAGATATTTCGCCGCTGTTGCAGCAACGGATGCCGTAATAGGGAAAAAGAACTGCTCCTGAAGCACGCGATCCGAAAAGCGCCCGAAAAACAACCCAATCAAGGTCAGCAGAAATGCATTCAAACCGAAAAAGGAGCCTGTACTGAGATCCTGTACCAGTCCAAGAAAAAATCCGACCAATGCCCCCCACACACTCCCACGCAGGAAGGAAAAGGAGACCGTCGCCAAGATCAGCAGGTCTGGAACAACACCATAGATGGAAATGAGCGGCAGAAAAGAAAATTGAAGAACAAAAAGGAGCAGAAAGAAAGGGACAAAAAGACGATATTTCTTCACGGTGCCGCCGCCTTCGTCTGCGCCGCCGAAATCTGTGCTGCCGCCTCAGCCCCGGGGCTGAGCGGCTGCGGCTGAATCGGCTCGGGGGGAGCCTCCCGTGACGCCGTGATGATCGCCACGTCTTCCAAGCGTTGGAAGTCCACGGCCGTCTCGATGACTGCCACTTTTAAGAGACCACTGTCATCACTGTGCTGTGAAGCAACACGTCCAACCGCAATTCCCTTCGGATAGATCCCCCCGAACCCGGACGTAACGACAGCATCTCCGTCTTCAACGTCCGCATTCCGTGGAATATTGATCATCTGCGGCATATAGGGGTTATCCATCGTGCCGGTCAGGATGCCCGTCACACGCGACTCAGCGCGCTGAACCAACGTACCAACTGAGGAACGCGCATCGAGGATGAGCTGCACCTTGGAGGAGACAGGGTCGACCTCGGTTACATGCCCGACAAGGCCCTTCCCCGTCACCACCGGCATGTTTTCACGTACACCGTCCTTCGCGCCACGGTCAATGACGATCATACTCGTCCACAGTGCCGTATCTCTGCCAATCACACGTGCCGCAAGCAGATCAAATTGATGTGCTCCCTGTTTGTAGGAAAGAAGCTCTCTCAGTCGCTCATTCTCAGCGGCATACTCTGCCGCCGTCGTATTCTGCTGCCGCAGCTGCTCGACTTCATTCTTGAGCATCTTGTTCTGCTCGTGCACTGTAGCGATCTCCCAGAGATTCGCCGAGATCGACTGAATCTGCTGTCCGACAAACGAGGACGCCATCTCAAATGGAGCGAGTATTGTCCCCACAGTACTCGTTGACGCAGTGGCCTGAAACCGACCGCGTGCAGCGAAGAAGATCACGCAAAAGAGTGCGAGAAGGACAAAAAGCAGTGCCCATATTTTGCGTCCCGACTGCCTTGCCCGTTCGAGTCGGTCAATCATTGCTTCAATTTCTTCGAAGACATAACGACACTCTTGAGAAGTCCGATGTTCTCCAGAGTACGCCCTGTCCCCTCACCGACACAGGAGAGCGCATCTTCAGAAACGAGAACCGGCATCCCCGTCTCATGAGAAAGGAGCTTGTCGAGATTCATGAGGAGCGCTCCGCCGCCTGTCATCATGATGCCATGATCCATGACGTCCGCAGCAAGTTCCGGCGGTGTTTTTTCCAATGTGTTCTTCACCGCATCGATGATCTTGTAAATTGGCTCATTCAGTGCCTCACGAATCTCCTTGGCATGAACAGTAAGCGTTTTGGGCAGTCCGCTCACAAGATCACGTCCGCGGATGTCCATCGTGCGATCCGTATCCGGTGTCACAATTGCCGTACCAACCGAGATCTTGATTTCCTCTGCCGTACGCTCGCCGATCATGAGATTATACATGCGCTTGATGTACTGCACAATCGACGAGTCCATCTCATCGCCGCCGATGCGGATGG
>ERZ773063.1181-NODE-1181-length-15867-cov-11.670250_pt1 | contig 15867 bp, 12 predicted proteins | sample MGYA00580625_ERZ773063 | MGnify/ENA primary metagenome ERZ773063 (study PRJEB29015, sample SAMEA2738022) | human oral metagenome | biome: human oral; feature: human-associated habitat; material: dental | place: China | collected 2042 ...
CCCACGCGGAGCGTCATCGGGCCACCGGGCGATGGCAAGGCGAACACCGGGGACGGGCAGGCTCATTCCTACTCACCCGCCAAGCACAACCGAAGTGTCACCACCACCACCGTCCGAACTGTCACCGATGTCCTGACACAGAACTGTCACCGATCTCCTGAGGCATCACAGCTCAGAAGGATGGGAGAAAGGTACGTTCACGCGACGAAGGTACGTTCACGTCGTCAACCACGGTTGACGTCCGGCGCGCTCCGCCCGGCGCGCTCCGCACTCCGCCGGAATCACTCATCTGTGTGCTGGCCGTCCGGGCCTCTTCCCGCCCGTTCGCCGGATCGGTCGCACTCCGCACCGAGATCGGTTCAGCTCCGGTTCGATGACTCCAGGGGCCATTGTCTGCCGTCGAGACAGGCGCGCCGGGCGGGTTGCGCGCGCGGTCGCAGGGCCGCAGGACGGCTCTACCCGGGACCGCGGGCGCCGGGGCGCGGTGTTGCACATTCGCGTGCGCTCCGCGTTAACGGAAACCTTGGAATCATGCGGAAACGTGGATTCGGTGGCGGCCAGGATCCCGCTCCCATGTGCACAGACCCCCCTCTGCGCACATGGGAGTCCGGCAACCGAGCGCGGCTACCGGAGAGAAAGCGCATAATCCTGCGAGAAAACGGCCTTCACTCCGCTCAGGCCCCTCGCTCCCATGTGCAGTGCCGGAGAAGATCGTCTCCATCACCCCGCGCTCACGCTCCGACACGACCCCGGGCATGGTGGCAGGGCGCGCCCTCAACGCCGACGACGGCTCGCCGCGCGCCTCATGGGCAGGCGGAAGGACACGAGCAGGGCCAGCCCCATGAAGAGAGTCGGCACCCAGAAGGCCCGCCCAAAGGCGTCCGCGGCCTGGGCGAGCCCGGCGTCGAGGTCCGCCCCGTCCAGCTCCCCGGCGACGGCCGCCGGGCCGAGCGGCGTGGCCGCGAGCAGGAGGGCGAGGGTCACGGAAACGATGGCGATGCCGACGGCTCCGAAGACCTGCTGCCCAATGTTGAACAGGGTCGTCGCGTTGCCGACCTCGCGGCGGTCGACGACCTGAAGGGCGGCGGTCGACACCGGCATCATGGTGCCGCCGATGCCGAGCCCCTGGAGGGCGAGGACCGCGCCGAGCCACCACAGGCTCGTGTCCGCGCCGACCCGGGTGAGCGCGAGAACAGACAGGAGCATGGCCGTCATGCCGAAGGGAACCACCCTGCCGGCCGGGAGACGGTCGATGAGGCGCGAGGCGATCGGCATGGTGACCAGCGCCCCCAGGCCCGTCGGGGCGATGAGCAGACCGGCGGCCATGGCGCCGAGCCCGCGCACCTGCTGGAAGTAGGCGGGCAGGAGGAGCAGGTCGGCGGTGAAGGCCGTCTGGAAGAAGACGGCGAGGAGGATCGCGGCCCGGTAGCCGCGCAGCCGCAGGATGGTCAGGTCGAGCAGCGGGTGGTCCGTGCGCAGGCTGCGGCGCACGAACAGAGCCACCATGACCAGGCCGAGGACGAGCGGCAGCCACACCGTCGGGGAGCCGGCCGGGGCGCCGGAGCCGGCGTTCGACACGCCCCACAGGGTCAGGGCGAGTCCCGGGGACATGAGGACGACACCGGGCACGTCGAGGCGCGCGACCCCGCGCCCGCCGGTGCGCGGCAGGAGGAGCAGGCCCAGGCCGGCGGCGGCCAGGCCGAAGGGTACGTTGATGAGGAGGACCCAGTGCCAGGACGCGGCCTCGACGAGCCAGCCGCCGAGGACCGGCCCGATGATCGGCGCGATGAGCATGGGGACGCCCATGAGGCCCATCATGCGCCCAAGGCTGTCGGGGCCGGCCGCGCCCGCGACCAGGGCGGTTCCCACGGGCATGATGCAGCCGCCGCACAGGCCCTGGACGACGCGCATGACAATGAGGAACGGCAGGCTCGGCGAGAGGGCGCACAGCACGGAGGCGATGGTGAACAGCAGGATCGAGCCGATGTACATCGCCCGGGCGCCGACGCGCCTGAGCCCGAAGTCGGTCAGCGGGATGATCGCCGCCGTCGCCAGAGCGTAGCCGGTGACGGTCCAGGCGACGGTGGAGTAGGCGGGCAGGGCGCTGTCGGGGCGGGCGAACCAGCCCTGGAGCGCCGGGATGGCGACATTGATGATGGTGCCGTCGAGGACCGCCATGAAGGAGCCGATCATGACGACGGCGGCGACCCCGTAGGGGCCGGGGCCTCGTCTCGCGGGCCGGGAGGAGACGGGAGGGGCGGGGGAGTCCGCGGTCATGTGCGCACGTGCTTTCGTGAGTCGGTGGGCCCCGGGGCGCTCGGCGGCAGTCGGCCTGCGCCGGGTCGGCGCTCGGTGAGGGGCGGTCGCGCTGGGGGCTGGGGACGACGGCGACCGACCCGGCAGTCAGTCGGAGCCCGCGCCGGCGGGCCGCCGCTGCGAGGAGAGCCTGCCGTGGACGGCGCTTCCGGGGCAGGTCACCGAGTCGGCCTCGGTGATCCGGCGCACCGGTCGGGCCGGGCAGCCGACGGCGAGCCGGCCGGCCGGGACGTCCCGGGTGACGAGGGAGCCCGCGCCGACGACGGCGCCCTCGCCGATCGTGACCCCAGGCATGACGGTGGCACCCGCGCCGAGCCAGACACGGTCGCCGATAGTGATGGGGTCGCCGTACTCGGCGCCGCCGACGTGTCTGTCCGGGTAGGTCAGGTGCCTGCGCTCCTCGAAGAGCAGGGGGTGGGTGCCCGCGATCAGGCTGACGCCGGGGCCGAGCTGGACGTCGTCGCCGATGGTGACGGGGACGTCGTCGAGGATGGTGAGGTTGAAGTTGGCGAAGAAGCGGTCGCCGATACGGGTGTGGGCGCCGCAGTTGACCTGGAGGGGCCCGCGCACGTAGGCGTCCTCGCCGAGGGAGACGAAGATCTGCGCCAGGACCCCGCCACGGGCCGGGTCGAGCTCGTCCAGGGCGTTGTAGCGTCGGCACAGGTCGTGGGCGCGGGCCTTCATCTCGCGGTAGCCGGGCCAGGCGGCGTCGAAGAGGAGGCCGGCGCGAGCCCGCTCGTCCTGGTCGTCCATGAGTACCGCGGAGCCCACGGACACGCCTGCGGCGCCGTTCCGGTCGCTCGGGGGCGCCCCCGCGCCCAGGCGGACGGGCTCGCCGGCCGCTGGCTCCCTGCTCATCGCGCTTCTCCTCTCCTCTCCGGGCCCACCGTATCCGGCCCCGTCCGGGGCATCGAGGGGCCGCGGCGCCGCCTTCGGCACGCTCCGTGCACAAGTCGCACCCGCAGTCGCCTACGCGCACTGGCGCGGCGCACCGCCCGCCCCTGCATCAGCGACGCGGACGGGCATGGGCACGGAGAATCGCAGATCCAGGGCATACGGCCGGCCCTGCGCCCCGCATCCGCACGGCTTCCGACCTCATCGGGCAGAAGGCCGCCGTCGCCCGTCGCCCTTCGAGCGGCGCCGTCCCTACTCTGGCACCAGCGTCGTGCTGGAACAGAGCAGGACGAGCAGGACAAGGGCGTTCCGCGGTGCCACCGGCCCCGCGCTCGCCCTATGCACAGGGAGGGCACCATGAACACCGTGAACAGTATCGACCGGCACTTCGACGCGATCGTCATCGGCTCCGGCCCGGCCGGCTCGACGGCGGTGCGCGAGCTCACAGAGGCGGGCATGGACGTCCTGCTCCTGGAGGCGGGCCGCGAGCTGACCGAGGAGGACTTCACCCCGCCGGAGCACAAGAGGCTCATGCCCATGGGCATGGACGTGCTCACCCGCGCCAAGCGCATGCTGGGCGACCGCCAGTTCAACCAGGCCCGCCGCTCCTTCTACTCCGACGCCACCTCCCGCTTCCTGGTGGACGACCTCGCCAACCCGTACACCTACCCGGCCGACGCCCCCTACCTGTGGGTGCGCTCGCGGCTGCTCGGCGGGCGCATGCACGCCTACGGGCGCGTGCTCCAGCGCATGAGCGACGTCGACTTCAAGGCCGCGAGCCTGGACGGCGTCGGCATCGACTGGCCCTTCGAGTACAAGGACCTCGCCCCCTACTACGACCGGGTCGAGGAGCTCGTCGGCCTCTACGGCGACGACGACCCGGGCGTGGAGCACCCGCCGGCCGGCAGGTACGCGGGCCCCGGCCACCTCAACGAGATGGAGCGGGACTTCAAGGCCGCCGTCGAGTCCAGGTGGCCCGAGCGCCACGTCATCTCCTGGCGGTTCCAGGCGCCCTTCCTGGACCGCACGCCCCCCGGGATCCGGGAGGCCCGCGCCACCGGCCGCCTGACCATCCGCACGAACGCCGTCGTGTCCCGCATCACCACCAGCGCCCGCACGGGCCTGGCCACCGGGGCCGTGTTCATCGACGCCGTCACCAAGCGGGAGCACCGCGTCGCCGCCGACGTCGTCATGGTGTGCGCCTCAGCCATCGAGTCGGTGCGCCTGCTGCTGGGCTCCGGCTCGGGCCGCCACCCCGCGGGGTTGGGGAACTCCAACGGCCTGGTGGGCCACTACCTCATGGAGCAGTCCATGACGCTGGGATTCGGCGACGACGCGCGGCGGCCCGGGTACTTCGGGCCCTCCTCGCAGTGCGAGCCCGACCCGTTCTACGGCAACTCCGGCGGGTTCCTCATCCCCCGCTACCAGAACCTCACCGGCCAGAGCGAGCCCTACAAGCGCGGCTACTCCTTCCAGGGGCTGGCCGGGCGCGTGCCGGTGCCGGAGGACTCCCCGGCCATGTTCGGCTTCGGCGCGGGCGGGGAGATGCTGCCCCAGTACGGCAACCGCGTGACGCTCTCGCGGAGGGTGCGGGACCGGTGGGGCATCCCGGCCGCGCACATCGTGTGCCGTCCGGACGACAACGACCGCCTCATGGTGCGCGCCGCGGTGCGCGACATCGGCGAGATGATGGCCGCCGGCGGCTACCGCACGAACTTCGTGGCCTCGACCTTCGGAGTGCACTCCAAGAGGGTGTGGCCGGACTTCAACCCGTTCCAGCGCGCCGTCTTCCGAGTGGGCATCCGCATGAGCCTCATCATGGGCGTGTCCATCCACGAGGCGGGAGGCGCACGCATGGGGCACGACCCGGCGCTGTCGGTCCTCAACGGGGTGTGCCAGTCCTGGGACGTGCCCAACCTCTTCGTCACCGACGCCGCGTCCTTCCCGACCGGCTCGACCGAGGGGCCGGCGCTGACGATCATGGCGGTCACCGCCCGCGCCTGCGACTACATCGCCCGGGCGCACGGCTCGGGCGAGCTGACCCGGCCCACTCAGGACGTCGTCCTGTAGGCCCCCGCGCCGAGATCGGTTCACTTCCGCGCCGAGATCGGTTCACTTCCGCGCCGAGATCGGTCCGGTTCCGCGCCGAGATCGGTCGAGTTCCGCGCCGAGATCGGTCCGGTTCCGCGCCGAGATCGGTTCACCCCCGCGTTGAAAGAGTGCTTCTGGGCGCGAAGGCCTCGGCGCGCTGCGGCCCCGCCGCCGGTTCCCACACGACCGTGAGGATGTGCCGGCCGTGGATCGTCCACCGCCCGTCGAAGCGTTCGATCATGCGACCGCCGGCATCGTGACCGGGCACGAGCAGCCGCCCCGTGAAGGTGCCGTCATCTGAGCGGACGGTCAGCTCGCAGCCGGTGAAGTCGAGCCAGGTCTGGGTGAGCGCGAACCAGGCCTTGTAGATGCTCTCCTTCGCGCTGGACAGCAGGCGCTCCCACGCGATATCCGGCTGGGCGCCGGTCAGGCGGACGATCCGGCGCGGCGCCTGGGCACGGCCTTCGCGACGACGGCGCTCTCCTGGGGAGGAGGCCTGCCGGCGCGTCATGCGGCGGCTGCTCGACCTCCACCGCCGTGGGCAGCAGCTCCCTGAGCCCGCCCGTCATCGTACCGGCACCCATGATCACCTCATCCGCCCTATATGCCTTGTGCCGGCGCGAGACCTGTCGCGCGCCGCCCTGTACTGCAATTTTACGACCCTCTGTCGTTATCCGCGCTGAAAAAATTATAACCAATATTGATCGCTTCTTGCGGCTCCGTCTTTCGCGGGTCGGGCGCCTCGTTCCGGGTCCCGCGGGGTGTCTGGTGTTTGAGGGGCCTTGACGGTCCGGGCGCGGTCGACTACCATTAGTTACACATTGTAACTATGTGATGCCGGCGTATGTGTCGTACATCCCAAAAGGAGTCGTAACGTGAGCACGGAGACGCGTAATGAGGATGTTCGCGAGAATCCGCATGGCAGTTCGTCTCGTCAGAAATCTGTGTCAACAAGACTGGGCACGAGGGACCTGATCACTCTCGGCGTCTACAGCGTGCTGTACATCGTGGTCATGTTCATCGCGGGGATGCCATTCGCGTTCAGTCCGGTGCTGACCTATGCGCTTCCGGTCTCGGCGGCGTTCTTCTGCGCCCCCGTGTACCTCCTGCTGGTGGCGAAGGTCCCCAAGCGCGGGGCGGTCGCAATTCTCGGCGCGGTAGTCGGCCTGGTGCTGTTCGTTACGGGCATGTTCTGGCTGTGGGCGGTCGCGGCACTGGTGCTGGGCGTTGCCGCCGGAGAGATCTCCGCCCTCATGCGCTTCCGGAGCCCGGGCCTGAACACGGTCGGCTACATGGTGCTTGCCCTCGCCCCGCTCGCGAGCTACGTCATGGTCTGGCTCAATCAAGCCGCCTACATCGACTATCTCGTCGGGAAGGGCACCGATCCGGCCTACATGGTCACGATGATCGCGGCGGCTAGGAGCCCATGGCTCCTGGTGGCGATCGTGGTGGGCACTCTTCTCTCCGCCTGGCTCGGCACGCTGCTGGGGTGGCGGATGCTCGCCCGCCACTTCACGCGCGCCGGTATCGTCGCCTGAGCCGACGACTCGAGTGGGTAAAAACAATAGTCAGCAGAGGTGGGGGCTGCGCCTCGACCCGCGCACCAAGCTGATTGTCCTCGTGCTCATCAATCTTGCGCTGACGATCGCCGTCCATCCGTGGTACGCCCATGTTCTCGTCGCCTCGGCCGTCCTCTTCGCGGCAGTCTCCGGAAGACTGCGGATGGCGCTGGTAGCCGCGGCCGCCTACGTTCTCATTGCGGGTGCGCAGATTCTCGGGGAGAGGCATCTTCCGGCCACCGCGCAGATATTCGTGGTCGCGTTCCTCCAGATCATCGGCAAGGTGTTCCCCGCCGGCATTATTGGGGCGGTCACTATCCAGACCACCCGTGTCAACGAGCTCGTCGCGGCACTGACGCGGTGGCGCATGCCTCGCGTCCTGATCACGCCATTCGCCGTCGTCTTCCGCTACTTCCCGGCGATGCGTGAGCAGGCGCGCAACCTGCGGGACGCCATGGCGGTCCGCGGTCTGAGCCCGACGCCGCTCTCCCTCCTGCGCCATCCGGTCGACGTCACCACGAGGCTCTATGTCCCGATGTTGGTCAGCGCCACGGTGATCGCGGACGAGATTGCCGACGCCGCGCTGGTGCGGGGCATCGATAATCCCGCTCCCAGGACCTGCCTGGTGGATCTCGCACTCGGCGCGGCCGACGTCGTCGTCATCCTCGCCTTCGTCGGCCTGTGCATAGGAGGGGCGGTCAGATGATCGAGTTCTCGCACGTCTCATTCCGCTACGCCGCCGCACCCGCCCGGGCGCTTAAGGACGTCTCCTTTAGGGTCGGAGCCGGGGAGCTCGTGGTCCTCACCGGCCGCAGCGGCTGCGGGAAGAGCACGCTGACCAGCCTCGTCAACGGCCTCCTGCCCAGGCACGAGAAGGACGAGACCGGCGGCGCCGTCACGATCTGCGGCCGCGACGTCTCGTCCCTGGAGGGGTACGAGATTGCGCGCCTCGTGGGATCGGTCTTCCAGAACCCCAAGTCGCAGTTCTTCAACCTCGACACCGACAGCGAGATCGCGTTCGGGCTCGAGAACGCCGGGGTCCCCAACCCCGCGCTCCGAGACCGCGTGGAGGAGACCATTGCCGAGGTGGGTATCCGTCAGCTCGCGGGCAGGAGCATCTTCGAGATGTCCGGCGGGCAGAAGCAGCAGGTGGCGATCGCCGGGGCCTACGCCCTCGGACCGGAGGTATTCGTGCTGGACGAGCCCTCGGCGAACCTCGACCACCGGGCGACCATCCGTCTGGCGGAGCTGCTTGGCGACCTGAGGTCGCGGGGCAAGGCCCTGCTGGTCTCCGAGCACCGCCTCGGCTACCTCTCCCACCTGGCGGACCGCTACGTCGTGCTCGACGCCGGGGCGGTGGCCGGCATCTACTCCGCGGACGAGTTCAGGGCGCTGTCCCCGCAGCGGCGGCGCGCAATGGGACTGAGGGCCCTCGACCTGGCGGAGGCGACCCGGCGCAGAGCGCGGCGCGCCGCCCCCGACGGCCAGCCGCCCGCTGTCGAGGTGACGGGCCTGACGGTGTCCTTCCGCGACCGCACCGTGCTCAACGACGTCTCCCTGCGGCTCGCCCCCGGCGAGGTCGTCGGGCTCATCGGGGACAACGGCGCGGGGAAGACCACGCTCCTGCGCGCCCTGTGCGGGCTGCAGAAGACGGACGCCGGGACGTTCGCCCTCCAGGGCAGACCCGTCCGGCAACGGGACCTCAGGGGCAGGGTCTTCCTCGTCATGCAGGACGTGAACTCCCAGCTCTTCGGGGAGACCCTCGCCGAGGAGTGCGCCATAGGACTACGCCGCCCCTCACAGCCGGACATTGACAGGGTCCTGGAGCGCCTCGACCTGCTGGAGCTGCGCGACCGCCACCCGCTCTCGCTCTCCGGCGGGCAGAAGCAGCGGGCGGCACTCGCCAGCGGCCTGTGCAGCGCCCGGGGCGTCCTCATGCTCGATGAGCCCACCAGCGGGCTCGACCGCGAGTCCATGGTCGCCATCAGCGACCTGGTCCTTACCGCCGCCGCGGCGGGCACGGCCGTCCTGGTCGTCAGCCACGACGCCGAGTTCCTCGCCCTCGTCTGCACGCGGGTCGAGGAGCTGCGCGGCGGGGAGCTCCAGCCGCCGCCCGAGGGAGCGCAGGACCCGCCCGCCCGGCTCAGGGAGTTCTTCGGCCGAGGAGCGGGGGAGACGACAGACGGACCGGGCCCGGCCAAGGGCGCCGAGGCCGTGGACACCGCGCGTGGCAGCAGCTGGCTGCTGGCGCAGACGAAGGAGGCACCGTGAAGTTCTGGGATCTGATCGGCCCCGTGCGCGGGCTGGTCGTCAGCGGCATGACGCTGCAGGGACTGGGCGCCGTCGCCGGCCTGGTCCCGATGGTCGCGAGCGTGCAGCTCTCGACCGCCCTGGTGAACCGGGCGCCGGCGGACGAGACCTGGCGCTGGTTGTGGGTGGCCCTGGTCGGGATCGCGGTCAGGACGGCGCTCATCGGCACCGGGTTGATGCTGACGCACCTCGCGGACGCCCGCCTGAACCGTGACCTCCGTGTCCGGCTGACCGCCCACCTGGGGCGCATCCCGATCGGAGAGGCCTCCCGGCGCTCCTCGGGGCAGGTCAAGAAGCTCGTCACCGACGACGTGCACGAGCTGCACACCCTGGTGGCGCACGCGGGCGGCGACATGGTGGTCGGGGTCGTCACCGCCCTCGCCGCACTCGCCGCGCTTCTCCTGTACAGCTGGCCGCTCGCCCTGGTGGCCCTGCTGCCGCTGGCGGGCTTCCTCATCGTGTTCGGCTCCATGATGGGCAAGGCCGCCACGCAGTTCCGCGACTGGGACGACGCCAAGGCGCGGGTCAGTAGCGCGACGGTGGAGTTCGCGCACGGGATCGCGGTGGTCAAGACGTTCGGGCAGGCCGGGCGCGCGTCGGCGGACTACCGCCGGGCGGTGGACGACTACGCGGACTTCTTCGGCAGGCTGATGGTGCCGATGATCGGGGCGTCCTCGCTGGGGCTGGCGATCGTGTCGGCCCCGAGCGTGCTCGCGGTCATGGCGCTGCTGGGCCTGCTTCTCCTCCATCTGGGGTGGGTGGACTTCACCGGATTCGTGGCGGGCCTGGTGCTCGGGGTCGGGCTGGCCGGCCCGCTCACGCAGATGGACTCCTACGACGTGCGGCTGCGGGCCGCGCGTGAGGCCGCTGCGCGGATCGGGGAGTTCCTGGCCACCCCCGTGCTGCCCGTCCCGGATGCCCCGGCAGTGGCCGAGGGCGGCGAGGTCGTCCTCGACGACGTCGGCTTCGCCTACGACCCGCACGGGCCGGACACCCTGTCCCAGGTCTCCATGAAGCTTCCCGAGGGCACGGTGACGGCGCTCGTGGGCCGCTCGGGGGCAGGCAAGTCGACCCTGGCGGCCCTCGTGCCCAGGTTCTGGGACGTGCGGGACGGCGCGGTCCGGGTGGGCGGGCAGGACGTCCGCGACCTGGAGGCCGTGGCCCTGTACCGGAGCGTCGCGTTCGTCTTCCAGGGCACCCGTCTGGTGCCCATGAGCGTGCGCGACAACATCCGCCTCGCCCGGCCCGGTGCCGACGACGATACGGTCGTGGCCGCGGCCAGGGCCGCGGGCATCCACGACCGTATCGCCGCCCTGCCCCGGGGGTACGACTCCGTCGTCGGGGTCGATGCGCTGTTCTCCGGCGGGGAGGCGCAGCGCGTCACCATCGCCCGCGCCCTGCTCGAGGACGCCCCCGTCCTCGTGCTCGACGAGCCCACATCCTTCGCCGACCCCGAGAACGAGGTTCGTCTCCAGGCGGCGGTCGCGCGCGCGGCCGAGGGCAGGACCGTGCTGGTCATCGCCCACCGGCTGACGTCGGTCACCGCCGCGGACCAGATCGCGGTCATGGAGGCGGGCAGGGTCGTCGAGGTCGGCACCCATGCGGAGCTGCTCGCCCGGGCCGGGGCGTACCGCAGGCTGTGGCAGGCCGGTCACGTCGAAGGGGGCGCAGCATGACCCGCACGCTCGTCAACCTCGTGCACGTCGCCCGCGGGAGCGTCCGCCTCCTGCCGTTCCTCGTGCTGGTTACCGCCTTCGCCCTCGCCCAGGGGCTCGCCTTCCTGGCGCTCATCCCGGTCGTGGACGCCGTCGTGCGCGGCGACGTGCACGCGGCGTGGCCCGCGGCGGGAGCCCTGGCCGCGGCCGCGGTCGGGGGCGCGCTGCTGTACTTCCTCCAGGCGCGCACCGGGTACGGCATCAGCCTGGGGCTCATGCACAGCCTGCAGCACCGCATCGGCGACCACGCCTCCGTCCTGCCGCTGGGCTGGTTCGACCGCGCCCGCGCCGGGGAGCTGGCCCAGCTCAGCAGCAAGAGCGCCGAGGACGCAGGCTCGGTGACGGCGCACCTCCTGCAGCCGATCGTCTCGGCGGTCCTCACCCCGCTGACCGTGGTCGTCGGCCTGCTCTGGTGGGACTGGCGCGTCGCCGCAGCCGGCGCCGCCTTCCTCCCGGTCGCCGCGCTCATCGGGTGGCTCGCCCCCAAACGGACCGCGCGGCTGGACGCCGTCCTGGACCGGTGCACCGCCGAGGTCAACGAGCAGGTCGTCGACTTCGCGCTGGCCCAGCCCGTCCTGCGGTCGGCTGGGCGCACTGTCGGGAGCTACCCGCCCCTGGACGAGTCCCTCAACCGGCACCACCGGACGTCGGAGAGCATCTTCTGGCGCACCATCCCCGGCGTGCTCGTCAGCACGGTCGCCGTGCAGCTCTGGCTCGTGCTCCTGCTGGTCACCGCGGTCGGCCTCTCCCTGAGCGGCCGCCTCCAGGTCCCGGCGACCGTCGGGCTGCTCGTCGTCTGCGTCAGGTTCGTCGGCCCGCTCGCGGACCTCTCGGAGTACACCACGGCCATGCGCACCGTCGGGGACAGCCTCGAGCGCATTCGCGCCCTCCTGGACACGCCGACGCTGCCCGAGCCGGCCAGCCCCGCCACCGCGGCGAGAACCGGTCTGTCGGTGGAGCTCGATGGGGTCAGCTTCAGCTACGGGGCTGGGGACGTCCTCCACCGGGTGTCGTTCCGGCTGGAGCCGGGGACGTTCACCGCCCTGGTGGGGCCGAGCGGGTCGGGCAAGACGACCGTCCTGCGTCTGGTCGCCAGGTTCTGGGACGCCACCAGCGGCAGCGTGCGCCTGGGCGGGGTGGACGTCCGCCAGCTCGGCTCCGAGCAGGTGATCGAGCGCGTGGCGGTGGTCTTCCAGGACGTCTACCTGTTCGAGGGCTCCATCCTGGACAACGTCCGCGTCGGCCGCCCGGAGGCGAGTGACGAGGAGGTCGCGGAGGCGATCCGTGCCGCCCGCCTCCAGGAGGTCGCGGACCGTCTTCCGGGCGGGCTGGACACGCCGGTCGGCGAGGGCGGCGCCCGGCTCTCCGGCGGCGAGAGGCAGCGGGTCTCCATCGCCCGCGCCCTGCTCAAGGACGCGCCCGTCGTGCTGCTCGACGAGGCCACCGCCGCGGTGGACACCGAGACCGAGGCGGCCCTCGCGGACGCCTTCGCCGCCCTGGCCACGGGCCGCACGGTGATCGCGATCGCTCACCGGCTCGAGACCGTCACGGGCGCCGACCGCATCCTCGTCCTCGATGACGGGGCCATTGTCGAGGACGGCGACCACGAGTCCCTGGTGAGGGCGGGCGGACGCTACGAGGCCTTCTGGCGCGCCAAGGTGAGCTCGGCGGACTGGCAGATCGCCGAGAGCACCGAAGAGCACCGAGAGCACCGAGAACGCGGATGAGTAGGGTCGGGACATGGTGCACAGACCGACCCCGGAACGACGTCGTCCGGGCCGCCCCAACCTGATCAACCGGGAGATCATCGCCGATGCCGCCATCGGGCTCATCGCCGAGGCCGGTGTCGACGCCCTCACCTTTCAGAGCCTTGCGGCTCGTCTCGGAGTCAAGCATCCGGCGCTGTACCGTCACGTCAATGGTCGCTCCGACCTTCTGCGCGCCGTCGCGGACCGCTTCATGGAGACCACCGAGTGGCCCGAGCCGCAAGGCGGCTGGCAGGACTACCTGCGCGCCGTCGCGGCCGCCATTGACACCGAGTGCGGCCGGTACCCGGGAATGATGGACCTGATCTACAACCAGGTGTGGCCCATGCCCGAGCGCCTCATCCGGGCCGCACTGGAGATGACCGAGAACCTCGTCGCCTTCGGGTTCCCCCAGCGGCTTGCGCTCGTCGCGGCTGACATGGTGGCCGACTTCGCCGCGGACAGCCGCATTCGCCGAGACCGGATCGCCCAGTACACCGAGCAGTGGGGCGGGTTCACGCAGGCCCTGGCCCCCGACGGGCCCGACGGCGCCCACAACGCCGGGCTGCGCGCAGCGTTCGACGCCCACTTCTCGGCCGGCCCCGACGCGTGGGTGGGCGACAAGCTCGAGATCATCCTCGCCGGCATCGAGGCGAGGCTCGCAGCGGCGGACGCCTCGGAACCGAGCCGCCGTCGGCCGGGGTAGCACCGGGAGCACCCTGTCGATCCCGCCGGGCGGTGAGCAGCAGGCTCAGCGCAGACAGGGCGCCGGCGGTCGGCGGACGGGGGCGCCCCTATGTTGTGTGTCTGGCCTGCTGGTTGGGGGCGAGTCCCACTGGCGTGAGTGATTCCGGGGCGACGAGGTGGCTCCTCAGGGCGGCTCGAGCTCCGTGCGGCCTGCTGCGCGCGGGGCGCTTCGAGTTCCCTCTGGCCCGCCGTGCCGGGGCGGGCCGATTCGGGTGTCTTCCGGGGGTGCTCGCGGGTCTTGGGCGGGCGTCGGGCGGTGTCGGTCGGCCCGGGGCGTCGGCCCGGTGCCCGTCGAGCGCCGCTGCGCTCCGCAAAGTGATCATCCTACGCACTTTTAGTCCCCGTGCTGCCTGGCCCGCACAGCAGAACCGCGGAATCACGCCGATCCTCACCGTACCCGAGGCCGTCGGCCGGCTTAAAAGTGCGTGGGATGATCACTTTTCCCGCTCCGCCGCGGAGTCGGTCATTCAGTCAGTCATCGAGATGCTCGGCTCTGGACCAGCAGGCCAGGCGCGGCTGCCGGGTCCTGTGGGCCGGTGTCGAGCCGGAACGTCAACGTACCTTCCCAACACCAACGTACCTTTCTCCCATCCTTCTAACCTCTAACCTCAGAAGGATGGGAGAAAGGTACGTTCACGTGACGAAGGTACGTTCACGTCGTCAACCACGGTTGACGACCGGCGCGCTCCTCATCCGGGCAGGGGGCCAGGCGGACCCGGAGGACCGCAGGGCTCGGCTCAGGCGGACCCGGAGGACCCGTCCGGGCCGATCTGGGCCTCGGCGAGCCGGCGGTACTCGGGGCAGTCCCGCAGCAGCTCCTCGTGGGTGCCGCTGCCTGCGATCGCGCCGTCGTCGACGACCACGATGCGGTGCGCGTGCCGGACGGTGGCGAGCCGGTGCGCGATGACCAGGACCGTGCGCCCGGCCGCCAGCGTGGACAGCGCGGCCTGAATGCGGTCCTCCGTGGCGGGGTCGACGGCGGCGACGGCCTCATCGAGGATCAGCACCGGGGAGTCCTTGAGCAGCGCGCGGGCGATCGCGAGGCGCTGCCGCTGCCCGCCGGACAGGTCCGACCCGCCGTCGGCGAGCACCGTGTCGAGCCCGTCGGGCAGGGCCGCCACCACGTCATCGCACTGCGCGGCGCGCAGCGCCTTCTCTGTGTCCTCCGCCCGGGGACGCCGTGGTGCAGCCGGTACCGGCCCTGTGGCTCGAGTCGCTGCCCGACGTGCTGGCGCCCCTGTCGCGGCGCGCTGCCGCCCTGCCGCCGCCAACGAGCGACGCCGTGTTCGACGCCCTCGTCGACATGCGTATCGCGGCGATCGGCTGCATGGTCGAGGCGCGGCGCTGACCGGGCCCGACCGGCACGGATCCTCGCCCCGGCGCTCGTCGCGGTACCTGTGTTGCACGTCATAGCGGGTGGAGTTGACGGGCAGGCGTCCGCGATGGATAAATTACTCCCCGTTGCCACGGCGGGTTACGGCCCGGGTGGCGGCGCTACCGGAGAAGGCTGACGGGCACAGCGGAGCGATCCGCGGCGAAGTCCTTCCGCGGTCGGGTGACGAGGGTCGCAGGGCCTGGAGCTTGACCGGCGGAGGCCGATCTGCTTAACCTTATCCGGTGCCTTGAGCGCGAATGGTCGGTGAATGTTCCGGCCGGGCGCGTCTTGTGGGTGTGTTGTTTGAGATCTCGATAGTGTGCTTGTTTTTTGTGCCATGGTCTGTCTGTGGCGTTGTGGGGTCTTGTGTGGTTGCTGCTGCGTTGTTTGTGGTGGTGGTTGTGTGGGGTCTTGTGGCGTTGTGGGTGGGCTGTTCTTGTTTTCTGGTTTGTTTTTGTTTTTCTGGTTGTGGGTTGCTGGTGCGCGTGTCCTGGCTTGTTGGTTGGGGTGTGTGTGGTGGTGGCTTGTGGCTGGTTTGTTTTGTTTTTGGTTTTTTTGGAGAGTTTGATCCTGGCTCAGGACGAACGCTGGCGGCGTGCTTAACACATGCAAGTCGAACGGGCCTGTCCTGGTTTTTGCTGGGGTGGGTTAGTGGCGAACGGGTGAGTAACACGTGAGTAACCTGCCCCTCACTTCTGGATAACCGCTTGAAAGGGTGGCTAATACGGGGTGTTCTGGCTGTGCCGCATGGTGTGGTTGGGAAAGATTCACTGCTTTGTGGTGTTTTGGTGGGGGATGGGCTCGCGGCCTATCAGCTTGTTGGTGGGGTGATGGCCTGCCAAGGCTTTGACGGGTAGCCGGCCTGAGAGGGTGGGCGGTCACACTGGGACTGAGACACGGCCCAGACTCCTGCGGGAGGCAGCAGTGGGGGATATTGCACAATGGGCGGAAGCCTGATGCAGCGACGTCGCGTGAGGGATGGAGGCCTTCGGGTTGTGAACCTCTTTCTCCGGTGGTGAAGGCCCTGTCCGTTGCGGCGGGGTTGACGGTAGCCGGGTATGAAGCGCCGGCTAACTACGTGCCAGCAGCCGCGGTAATACGTAGGGCGCGAGCGT
>ERZ773063.1184-NODE-1184-length-15831-cov-2.594004_pt1 | contig 15831 bp, 21 predicted proteins | sample MGYA00580625_ERZ773063 | MGnify/ENA primary metagenome ERZ773063 (study PRJEB29015, sample SAMEA2738022) | human oral metagenome | biome: human oral; feature: human-associated habitat; material: dental | place: China | collected 2042 ...
GACAAACAAGACTAGGCTTATAAGCTATACCCTTGCAAGTAATCTTACGGGCAGAATTGTTTATAGAGAAGACGTTTTCAAGTTTTTTAAGGATAAGGGTGTAAGTACATTTGTCGATGCTTCTCAAGGAGGAGGAAAAATACCTCTATCAATGAAAAACCAGGGGATAGATTATCTTGCCTTCACAGGACATAAGGATTTGCTCGCTTTTCCGGGGGTTGGTGGTCTGTGCTGCGAATCAAGGGCGCTTCCTAAACCGTTGATACAGGGCGGAACCGGCATTCATGGCGAGGAGTATGTCAACCCAGATGTTTTTCCGGAAGGATATGAAGCTGGAACATTAAATATGCCAGCTATATACAGCCTCAAAGCCAGCTTGGATTTTATAGAAAGAAATCACGCTTCAATTAATAAAAAGGAAAGAGAGCTGATTGCTGTACTGATCGGAGAATTAGATAAGCTTGATGCTGTTATTATCTATGATCATGACATAGATCGGGTCTCAACTTTCTGCTTTAATGTTGAAGGAGTTCCATCCGATCAGGTAGTAGCCTTTCTTGATAAAAAAGGCATTTGTGTTCGAGGTGGAATTCATTGTGCAATACTGGCACATGAGTCAATCAATACAGTGCAGACTGGTGCGGTTCGTGTGAGTCTGAACTATCAGAACACTGCAGAAGAAGTGCGGCTGTTCATAGAAGCTATTAAGGAGTTGTGTGAATAATGCATATTGTTTTTTACAGTACGAGCAATGTATTTAAAGCGGAGGAATTACTCACAAATGCAGGAATCGATTGTCAAGTAGTTCCCACACCTGTTCAGGATAAAGCCTATTGCGGGGTTTGCATAATGACTCAGGAGAGGAATGCTCTGGAGCTGTTAAAAGATATTGAATTCAAAGTGATTGAGGAGGCATAAGATGTCATTCAGGGACATTCCCTTGCTCAGATATTACAAGACATATAAGAACAATGTTGTGCGGGAATTCTATACGCCCGTGTTGAAAGAAGCTGTCCTTTATCAAAGAGCTGTTGGCTTTTTTACGTCGGGTGCATTGATTGATCTTACTAAAGGGTTAAAGGGATTAACAAAAAATAAGGGTAAAATCCAGTTTATTGTATCCCCGAGACTATCAGAGGAAGATATCGAGGCAATAAACAAAGGTTATGAACATAAAGAAATAATTGGAAGGGCTCTTATGAGAGATTTCAAAGAACCGGAAAATTATTTCGAGGAAGAGAGGCTTAATTTCCTTGCATACCTTATAGAAGAGGGTTTTCTTGATATTAAGGTCGCTTTTACTCCACCGAGCAAATCGATGGGTATGTATCACGAAAAAGTGGGCATAGTAACTGACGAGAACGGCAATAGAATAGTCTTTACTGGCTCACTCAATGAAACGATAAATGCGTTCCATGTTAATTCAGAATCCATCGTGGTATTCAAATCGTGGGAAGAGTCAAAGGCATATGTAGATGACATCCAGGAGGATTTTGAGCAACTTTGGAATAAACAGGATGATGATCTTGAAATATTAGATTTTCCGAAAGTGTTAAAGGACAAATTTGAGGTGATGAGAAAGCCGGAGTTAGATCCTTTTTTCACCAAGGAGGAGATCTCTGAAGAGGAAGAAGCATATGATACCCATATAGATGTTCCGGATAAAGGAATCCCTCACGTTCCAAGTGGGTTCGATTTTAGGCCATACCAGGAAGATGCCATAAATAAATGGGCAGAGAATGGTTATAGAGGAATTTTCGATATGGCTACCGGCACTGGTAAGACATATACCGGGCTTGGTGCTGTAGCTCGACTTTATGAGGATACAAAGAGACTTGCCATTATTATTGTGTGTCCTTATCAGCATCTTGTTGAACAGTGGGTAGAGGATATAGAGCTGTTCAATATGACTCCTACGATTGGATACTCCGCCTCCAATCAGAAGAATTGGAAAAAGCGCTTGGAAGATGACATATTGGACTTTTCACTGGGGGTTATAAATACATTCTGCTTTGTTACAACGAATGCGACATACTCTTCCAAATTTGTCAGCGAGCAAATGAAGTTGCTTGGCAAGGATACATTACTGCTTGTGGATGAGGCGCATAATTTTGGCGCTCCTAATTTAAGAACAAAGCTATATCCTGAAATTCAGTACAGACTTGGACAGGCACGGTGATGAAGAGGGGACGAATGTTCTTAAAGATTACTTTGGCGACAAGTGTATAGAATACGATTTAAAGAGAGCTATCGATGAAAAAAAGCTTACGCCGTACTATTACTATCCTGTTCTTGTATATCTTGATGAGGACGAGTATGGAAGATATAAAGAGCTTTCATATCTTGCGTCTAAAGAATGCCATAAAGATAAACACGGAAAGCTGATAATAACCGAAAAGGGGAAAAGACTCCTTCTTCAGAGAGCGCGAGTTGTAGCCGGAGCCAAGAGCAAGTTATCCAAGCTTCGCGAGTTGAAGGAAGACACACACATTTTGGTTTATTGCGGCGCGACAAGAACACAGGATTTTTCAGCGGATTATACAGAGAGGGATGAGGAAGGCGAAAGGCAGATTGTTTCGGTTTCTAAAATGCTTGGTAATGATCTGGGTATGAAAGTTACTCACTTTACATCAAATGAGTCCGCAGAAGAGCGAGAAGTGATAAAACGCTGCTTTGCAACAGCTTCTCCATACCAGGCAATCATCGCAATAAAATGCTTGGATGAAGGTGTTAATATACCGAGTATTAAGACCGCATTTATACTGGCAAGTACAACCAATCCAAAAGAATATATCCAGAGGCGTGGTCGTGTGTTAAGGCTTGCAAAGGACAAACCCTATGCAGTGATATACGACTTTGTCACCCTGACTGAACCTATGGAAGACGTTAATCCTTATAGCCCTGACTTCAATTGTGAAAAGGCATTGGCTAAGAGAGAGCTACAAAGGATTAAAGAGTTCGGGATAATAGCAAAGAATGCACGAGATTCCGATGAACTCATCAATGACATAGAAGTAACATTTGGAATTACAGAAAGAGAAACAGAGGAGGCCATCGATGGAGACGAATTCGAATGACAAACTGGATGAAAAGAAGGTTAATACCATCAAGTTAAGGTTGCTGGAGATGGAAACGGATAACATCGTTAAGAAAGAATCTAATCCGGCCATGATTGACAAAATCCAGAGAATGATTATGACGGAGGTGGAGAAGCGATGATTATACAAAGCATTGAAATGTATAATTTCCGGCAATATGTTGGAAAACAGTCGATAGAATTCTCCACTGACAAGGAGAAAAATGTCACGGTGCTGATCGGTGTTAATACTTCCGGTAAAACAACTATCATCAGAGCCTTTGAATGGTGCCTCTATGGAAAGAATGGCTTCGAAGATCCGGTTCTGCTTAATAGTGATGTACGCTCAAACATGCATGTAGGGGACACTCAGACTACATATGTTGCTGTCAGCTTTATTCACGATGATATGCAGTATATTCTGAAGAGATCCTTTACCTATGTATGCAGTGACAGGCGGACAGAAGGTGATGAGGTTGTTGTTACTCTAAATAAAAAGCCAGATGAAGATCTTATTCTGGAATACCTTCTTCAGGATGGACAGACAAAAACGAATGTAGAGAGAAACAATATCACAGAATCGATTGATCGCGTTCTTCCTACAGATTTGTCCGATTACTTCTTCTTCGGCGGAGAGCGTATATCTGGGATTGCGAACAGAACAGACCTTTCTAAGGCAGTTAGGGGGCTGATGCGCCTGGACGTACTTGAGCATTCAAGAGATCATCTTCAAGCTGTAGCAAAAAAGTTCAACGAGATGATTGATACATCGGGCAATGCCGCTGCAGAGAAGGCAAGAGATAGTCTGGAAACATATCGCAAGAAAAAAGCTATGTTACAGGATAATCTTCAGAATGCGGAGAAAGAACGCGACTACTGGCATGGCAAGGAGCGCGAGTATAACGCAGAACTTTCAAAGAGCAATGTTGAGCAAGTGAAGAAGGCAAAACAGGAGCGCGATCGTATTGAGAGTGCACTGAAGAGAGAGCAGGAACGCTTAGAAGCCTGTAAAAAAGCTATGGTAGCTGCGTTCAATACTAGACCGTACGCTTTTTTCGGTATGCCCGCCATCAAAAAATCATTAGATATGCTTGAGGCAGTTAAAGATGCCACTGAAAGCGTACCGGCAATGGAACAGGAATCTATTGATTACCTGATTCGCAGAGGAGTGTGTATTTGCGGCACCAGATTGGATCCGCATACTGCTCCTTACAATCTTGTCATGGCAGAGCGAAAAAAGCTTCCGCCGGAACAGATAGGAACTGTAGTAAGTAATTATAAGAATAAGGCTGAAGGATATCTTGCCGGAAGCGAATCATACTGCGATGGTGTCTCGGAAAAGTATAAGGATTACAGAGAAACGCTACGCAGAATCGGTCAACTCCAGGATGACCTTAAAGTGGCATCGGATCAGATTATTGATGATACTGATGCAAAAGCTATAGAAGAGAAAAGAAGGGAAGCAAGCACCAAGTATAGAGAAGCAATGGATGACTATAATCAGATTAATGCTGAAATAGGAAGCTGTGATGCAAATATCAGAAACTGTGAAAATGCTATAGAAAAATATGCGAAGAGCAGCAGCAAAAATTCCAGGGTGGCTAGATACATCGCATATGCGGATAAGGTACTGGAGTGGCTGATTCAGACCTATCAGAGTAAGGAGGTTATCGTTAGAGATCAGCTTCAAAATAGAGTTAATGATAACTTTGCTCGTATGTATCACGGTGAACGTTCGATCATTATTGATGATAAGTATCGTGTTAAATATAGCGACGTAATAACTGAAGAGTCGGATGGTCTGAAAGCCGTAAAGAGTTTTGCTTTCATTGCAGCTCTTGTTTCAATGGCCAAGGATAAGATCCTGGATGATAATGAAATGAAACTCGGACAAGTTTATCCGCTTGTAATGGACGCGCCTTTTTCAAACGTGGATGAAATCCACATTGATAATATTTGCAAGATCCTTCCTAAGACAGCAAATCAGGTGATTATGGCTGTTATGCAGAAGGACTGGGAATATGCAGCGAAGAACCTCGACCAATATGTCGGAATCAGTTATACCATTCTGAAGGACAGAGACGGCCAGGGCAAAGAAATTGATACTTCCACGCATATCAGGAAGGAGGCTTCTCATGTTTGATGGTAATCAGGATTTTTATGGCGTACAGGCTAATTATTTAAAAGACTTATGTGAGTTAAGGGGCAATGTTCCGGATAGGGCGCAGCATAATAATTTCAAAATCTTCACATCGTATGTTGATGCTTATACGGTGTGCCCATTGATCGGATACCAGTATAGAAGAAGAATTCCTATGGGTTCTTCTGCTGATGGCGATGTTGGTATCTTGTATGAACAGATTTCTAAGAGAAAGGCTGAGCTTCGCTTTGTATATCAGATAATTATGCTGATTGATGAGGATTCAGAACCTGACGAGGAGAAACGGATATATCGTGCGTTTAGGTTATCAGAAACGTCTGAGGAAGATAAAGCTCAGATTGCGGAGAACATGAAAATATTCAATGAGTATTTTCTAGGCGGCATAGATGTTCTTCACGAACAGTTTGTTGATCAGTGTACCGATGATGACTCTTACCTCAGAAGAATTTTTGATTATGTAAAAAAATTCAACGAAGAGCAGGATGGAGAGGCGCTGAAAGCGAGCATTGACTCGATTCTTAATAAGTGATTGAGATATGAGTAGAGATTGGAGCAAGGAGGCAGATGCATGCGACGAATTTGTGCTATCAGCATATGAATACTATTCCGTCGATACAGTAGCTGAATTGCTCCTGCCAACTGGATTGCTGATAGACAAATCTACACAGTATGCTGGAACCTTTGAAAAATTTGTATTTTTAAATGGAAACAAGGAAGAAATATATACCAGGCAGGAGATAGAGTTTATATCTGCGGTGGGAGATATAGCAGTTTTCACAGAGTTCTATAAGGAAGCAAAGAGAGGATTAATCCCTTGTAAGGTTGTTGTGACGAGGAATTCCATATTAGATCCTGTAGAATTTAGCATAGCCTTTACAAAGATTATCAATAAGGCAAGTGATGGCTTTAATATCTGTGTTGTTTTTTCGGAAGAAGGTATCATTCTCACATGCCGGGCATATGATTCCGTTGGCAATAATTATTATTTATCTGACATCATAAAAACTTATGATCAGATGGAAGAAATGTACGATGATTTAATGTATTCTCTGGACTGTAACGGGTTCATAGAGTACTATTCATATGTACGGGAAAGCATACGGTTTAAGACGGCAGCGGTTGAATACCCTACGAGAAATAGAAAAATCCATAGACCAGCGTATGCTTATATGGATGAGCTGTGGGAAATAGAACATGATACTGGCATCAGCTTCGCGGCGGAAATAGAGAGATGTTTCTGGGGTCTCGAAGAACAATATGAGGAGACTTACGCTGATTGTGTGGCCGAAGCAGATGAATACTTATTTAAGATAGAATCATCTCGAATAAATACTATGGAGATGCTATTTGAAGCCGAAGAAATAGAGAAATTAGCTACAGAAGCAGAACGGCGTAATGAGACTATGCTTATGCAGAATAATGCTGAATACGAGAATGACTCAGAAGAAATAGATACTGAAACAAAAGCACTATTGGATGATCCGGAGTCTATGATAAAGCTACTGAAGAAGAAACGAGGGATTTAATGGCTGGGTTTGATCTAAAAGAAGGCATGTATGAAGATAGGGAAGTATCTGAAGATGAGCTGTGGTCTGCGATTGCCGCTGTCTTCACATCAAAATCCAAAAACGATGCGAGTTATAAGTTTGGCTTCTTAAAATCTATACTAGACAATCTTAAATACGTCGATGGTGATTTAATGCTGACATTTGATTAGCTATTTACTCGTTTTGCAGAATTATATTGGAACCTTATCATTGAGTACAATTTACACCAGAAGGCTGTCACGAAAGATAATAGAAAATCTGCCATAGAAAGAGTACTCTTGGAAGCAAAAGATAAATATGTAACCGATGATGTAAAATCCTTTGATAGTTATCCACAAAGCGTAAGATCTGATGTTTCACATCAAGTGAAAATGAAATGTAAGATTTATGTAGTAGGGGCACTCTTTGAAGATACACAACATCTGTTTTACTCCTTTTCAAAAAAAGGCGAATGGATAAAGCTTAATCCACGAATGTATAGTTTCGTGTGTAAACGGCAAGATGAGATAGAGAAGCTGAACAATTATGAGTGAGCTCATTCTCTTGGGAAAGTTAACTTGGGATACTCAACAAATGAAATATTGACTAAGTTTCTTTTAAAGACTGTACGGTCTCAGATTAATACAACTGAAATGTTAATAGAAGCAGAAGCAGTAGATAGGGACACAATTAGAATGATTGAACCCAATACTACATTAGATGATGGTCACGATGAGATTGATGAGGAGGCTATGACACTGCTGGACGATCCGGTAGCCTTAATTAAGCTGCTGAAAAAGAGGCGCGGAGTGCAGTAATACAAGCAAAATCAGGCTACGCAAGCTTTCCATTCCTGTTCAAGGAAACGGCGGGCTTGTTTTTTTGTTGCAAATCGCAACCAAATGGTTTACAATGTATATGTCTGAAACGGAGGTGTATCATGACCACTTCAGATTTGGTTAAAAAGCTATGTGAAGAACAGAATATCAGTATTTCGGAACTGGCAAGGCGGATCGGTCAGTCAAGACAGAACTTTTCGAAGAAACTTAAACGAGATACTTTGACGATAGACGAGTTGAAGGCAATTGCTAATGCACTTGGTGTTACTTTCGAGCAATCATTCACGCTACCGGACGGCACACAGCTGAAGATTGAGAATTAACTTGTTATAGAAAAATGATATGGAAATTGAGGATAGAATATGCTGATATTTTTAGACAGTAACATTATATGCGCTGATTATAAGATGAAGCGTCCATCGTTTGAGATGGCTCAAAAGGTCGGAACTATTATGCTGGGACAAATTGTCGTTGATGAGGTCTGTAATAAATATAGGGAGAATCTTGAAGAGAAGGCAGCAAAAGCGAGGAAAGCAATTCAGGATTTAAATGATCCGTTGTTTACACCTCACATTGCTTGGAACGAACTGGACGTATCAAATGAATATAGTAAATACAAAGATTTCTTGGAAATGTTTATTATTGAAAGTGGTATGACAATAGCAGAACCTTATCCGAACAAAACGCATGAGCTTATCGTACAAAGAGCATTGCAACGCAAGAAGCCGTTTAAGGCGGATGGTAGCACAGGATACAGAGATTATCTTGTCTGGCTTACATGTTTGAATGTTGCTAAGAGCTATTCCAGTGAAGAAATTCATTTCATATCTGGTAACACACGTGACTTTGCAGATTCAAGTGACACAAAAAAATTGCATCCAGATTTGTTGTCTGACTTAGCTGGAATTAATATTCCCGAGACACGATTCTTTTATTGGAATAGTTTCAGAAGTTTCATTGACAACTATGCAAAACAAAAATTTGAAAGTATAGAGGAACGCGAAAATCTTGCAGCAGAAATTGAAAAGAATGAAACAGGATTTCTTGTTCCAATTCGAATTTTTTTGGATTCCAAAGTCATTGGAGGCAGTTTGACAGGATATGATGTATTTGTTCCTGGTGAGAATGAAATCCTTAAAGAACTCGAAAGTGATGCAGGGCCTCTAATCGATAAGGTGTCTGAACTTGATAAAGATAACCTGCTAATAGGTATTACCATCGACAATGTTGGTATAGTGACATCAATTCTAAACGATTCTGATATTGATGAGTTAAAAGAGTATGAGTTAGATGTTGAAATCGTAGACAGAAATAATGGAATGTGTACTCTCGAAACGACAGTGGGTATACAGATAAAATTGCGGGCGGTGTATAGCAAAAGCAAGCAATCAATCACATCTATCGAAATTGATGATATCGATGACTACAATTGCCTTTACTGTCCATATTAGAGGTGTTGATATGTTCCTGACAACAGGCGTACTTGTAGATATGTTTCCGCATACGGCTGACATCCATAGTGGTGTCTCGGGGCATGTGAAGTCTTGTTAATTATTTTATTGAATAGGTATGGTAAAATCCACTTGTATGGGGTTTGAACTCTACCGTGCCTAAACAGCGAGCAATAGAGTAGCAATTAATTGCATCCGTCTTGATTCTTTTGAGAGATTGAGACTTGTTGAACTTCGCTAGAAGTACAGGATTTAATTCCATGAAAACGCAGTGTTTTTTTTTCAAGGAATAACTTCAGATTAAGAGCATAGTGTGCGGTAGCTTCAAACCCTATTATTATGTCTTGTGAATCTGAAAGAGAATGAGTGTATCCAAGAACACGGAAAAGCCTTCAGCGTTATTTTTGAAACTAAAAGACTTTCGAATGATTTCACCATCACTATCAATGATGCAACAATCATGCTTGTACTTGGAGATATCGATTCCGACAAAAAAACATAGTGAAAACCTCCTTTGTAAAAATCTAAGCACTGCTGTTTTTCCACAGAGTTTTCGTCTATGTGAACACGTGAATAGAAACATCTAAGCGTTGATAAACTAATTAACAATAGAGACGAAAAACTGTGGTTTGGGTCACCTTAGAACAGTCAAAGCCGTATAAAAATAGAAACAAATCCACAGTGCTTCGTAAAATATTATATAGGATAGATTAAATCACCGAGAACACTCGGAGAAAGGAAAAATCCAGACCTATCTCAGGCAACTGGATTATACGTGTCAAATTATGATGGAAAACTTAAAATACAAATTATGGTATTCATTTATTGTATGTTTTAGAAAATTTATGGAAATTTTATTCTTCGCTTATGACATCATAATGCATCCGATAAAAAATATTTCAATATGGTTAGTAGGATTGTTAGCGCTACTGATTTATGGAAATCTATCTATAAAAATAAAAGGAAAAGATATGTTTTTGATGTCTGTTGGATTGGTATCAATAATTACATTTATATCGAATTTTTTAGAGAAGCAGACGATTGATATTGATAATAAAAATAATTTCTACTTAGGATATAATATAAAAAAAATGAAATTTCATAATAATTTTTGGATTAAAAAATTTAATGAACTTCCAGTTAAACTTCTGTTTTGGGCAATTGCTATTATTCCGATTATCACAATTTGTGTTGAGTTAGAATACAGATCTAAAGTATTAAATGAGATGGTTGAAATAATGGTTACACATATTAAATATATAGATTCAATATGGCTTGCTGCATTTATAGTTAGCTCATGTTATTGCACCGCACTTTTGATAGAGTCAGTGGATTTATCAAGAAAAAATTTTGCTCAAAGTTATTTGTATAAAATAACTAATAACTTTGAAAGGCACAAAATTAAAATTGAGGTAGAGCAGGATTTTAAAGAAATATTTAATAATATTTTCAATATTAAAAGCAGATTAGGATTAGAAAATAATTTTTATAGCAATGTTGAAAGAGTCATTAATTACATTGTTAATAAGGGGAATGCAGTTAGTGCAAGTGATTCTGAAATTATAGAATTTTATAACATTGCATTTGAGTGTGAAGGAAATAAGATAGACGATTTACTAAATAAAGTGTATAAATATGCAAAATGTAAAGAAGATAAAAAAATAAAATTTTTTATTGATATTTACGATGCTTATATACTTAGCAGAATTTTAAAATTGTTTAAATTGTACTATCACATAAAATGGAATACAATAACTAAATTACATGTGTTACCGTCAGGAATTATAAATATTGCAATTCAAGATTTAAGGAGATTGTGGAAATAGAGACGAAGTTACATGAAAATAAAGGATATGAAAATATATTCTGGGGAATTTACACAAGGAATAGATATTATTTTAGAGAAGATAAGACAGAAAGCAATTTATGCATTTCAAAAATATGTGAAATTTTAGAAGAAAAATTTAGCGATATTAATTTTCTAGATTGTTTTAATGATATGAATACGATGATGAAGTTGTTTGATGTTTTAAATATGATAGGTAGTCAAATTGAAGACGATAGATATTTTCCGACAATATTTAGAACCATATTTGAACATATTATTGATGATAGAAGTAAAGAAAGTACTTTTGTTAAATTATTTTATGATAGTATGAGAAACAAGTACTTGCCAGAATATCTTTTTAACGAAAGGAATAATGCTAGTAAGAACATATTAATGCGTGGAAATGTGATGACAAATAACATTTTGGAGTATCTTTTGAATTTTATGCGACTAGAAGACATTATTGTTGTATTGATTTTTAGACTCGCTTATTCAGAACGTTCTGGTAGAGAAATAATGACAATTGATGAATTTGAAATTTGGAAAAGTGCGTTCAATAAGCTTACAGTAAGAAAAGATATTGATGATATAAAAGAATCAAATTTCATAGATGAAATATGTAGCGAAATTTCGAAGTCACATGTTTCTCATTTTATATTTGGTCAATTTATTAAATGAATGTGGTCCTCATTATTTGAAAACTTTGATGAAAAGAAATATGAGGAATTCATAAAACTTGGCAAAGAAGGAATTAGAAGAAATTTTAGTTTAGATAGTTATATTATTGTGAGATTGCTATTATGCAATTATTCCTATAGGTCGTTATTGGTTTATGAGTTTAAAGAGGAAAATAAAAAGCAAATAGAAATTGAACTATATAGCATTAAAGATATATTAAATAAAGAAAGCGTATATATTTAGTGTCTTTAAATAGCCTAATAAAGTTTATTTTACACTTGGGAATTTTAAGAGGATTAAGTATAAGGCTGTAGTTCTATAGATAAACAAAGAAATGTTTAGTTGACATTAATTTTCTTTAGGCGAATAAGTTTGTGGTCAATTCCTATGCTTTCACAAAAGCGATCAAACGGATGTATACGGCTACAATCTCTGGGATATGTAAATTCAAAACCATTATCAGTTTGGATGATTTTAGCTTATACCCAAAGTAGGCTAGAGAATTAGTCTCGTAACGATGGTAGTTGATAGCTTTAAGTCAGCAGAAACGACTGCAAAGTGGGAAATAGAACTATCGGATATTGCAAACTGCAAGAAAATAAAGAAGATTTTTTGAAAAATTGAGGAAAAATAAATATTACGATAAAACATTGCAAATAAGAAGTTTTTAGAAAAGTTTTAGAATTGACTCTTTACACCTAAAAGTGTATAATTTTAGGTACAAGGAAGGGATTTATATGATTCCTATAACGAATCATATAGAAAAGATTATGTCAGAAAATCAGATTACAAGGCTCATTGATGGATTATATATAAAAGCAAAATATAGCGAGATTTTAAAAAAGTATTCCTATCCGGATGCAAGTGAAGTTGCTGAAAAACTTGCAGATAAATTTCCTTGGACAATAGCTCCCACATGAGATACAGCTCTACTGTGGCAGTTACCCTTTTAGTTAAGTCAGGTACTGACGCAAACTAAAAGATGGTACTGCCCACGCGACAGCTGTCTAAGAGTAAGGAGCGATGCGACGTAGCGATTGGAGACAGCTAACCATGGAAGCCATAACACTAATCACATTGTGAGTAGATGTAAACCTCATGCAAAGATTACCCACAAGCGAGGAGAGCGTCTAGGGAATCGCCTGCTGAGTGCGTAACGTTGATGTCATGGGTTAAGATGCCGATTTAGATGTTTTACGATAGTGTTGAAGCGGTGATTTAGATAACAGAACAATGGTATGATTGTTTGAAAGAAGAGGTTTTAATGGCGAAAATTATTTGGGAAGGAAATAAGAAAGAATTCGGAACGGTTCATAAGAGTCCACAAGTTCCCCAAAATGCGGTTAAGATTCGTGACGCTTATGGGTTTATCGGAGAGTCATTTACCTTTGGTATAATACCGATGGCAATTTGTATGTTGGTAGTTTTTTTAAAAGCATTTATAAATAAGGAATCGCCAATTTCACCAATATTTTTCATTCCGGCATTTTTGGTTGCATTTATTATAGCGTTACCACTTCATGAGTTTGTGCATGCTATTTGTTATCCAAAAGAGGCTACAGTATGGGTCGGACTGTGTATTCGTAAAAGAGCTGCATATGCAATCTCGTATTATCCTATCTCTAAGAGTCGATTTATCATAATGTCGATTGCACCTGCTGTTTTAGGAGTTATCCCATTGATTGGGGTTATACTTATCCCAATATCAATGAAACCTCTACTAACTATATGTATAGTTTCTGCTTTTATGGGGCTTATTGCACCGGCACCTGATTATATGGATATAGTAAGTGTGTTGAAGAAAGCACCTTCACATGCCTTAATATGTGATACTCAAGAAGGCTTGTATGCTTATGAGAAATAAAAATATTACTTCCAAACTGCTATCATGGGTGTTTGGGAGCGTACGACGACAAGAAGTAGCTCTGAACAAGAAGGGTATGTTGTGTAAGCGAAAAGATGTAGAGTGGCTAGGAATCTTATGCTTAAGAATAATGTCGAAGTCGATGTGAAGGTGAAATGTATAGAGGTCAGTGTCACACAGGCAAAACTTGCCGAGGAGATCGGAACCTCTGCTCCTTATGTGAGTCGACTGATAAGGAATAACGATAAGATTGTCAACAATACCTTTCTGCAGCTTATGGAGAAACTTGGGTATGATGTTGAGTTGACATATGTGAAAAAGGAGACGGAGTAATGGCATCAAGCAAGGAATACCTGGATTTTATACTGGAGCAGCTTTCGGAACTGGATGATGTGACCTATCATGCAATGATGGGAGAATACATCATTTACCATCGCGGCAAGATTGTCGGCGGTATTTACGATGACCGCTTTCTTGTGAAACTGACAAAATCTGCTGCGGCTATGATGCCGGATGCGGACAGGGAGCTTCCGTATGAAGGCGCAAAGAAAATGCTTCTCGTTGACAATGTTGAGAATAAAGAGTTTCTGCGGGAATTATTGGAGGCAATGTACGAAGAGCTTCCTGCTCCGAAAAAGAAGAAGTAAGTGGTAGTCATTTATGCAAAATAGAAAATACATTTGGTCTGTCATAATGCTTGCGATATTTGAGACTGTAGCAGTGACACTGTGGCTGACAAAGGACAACCTGTTTTACCTGTTCAACTTCAGCTATATCGGCATCTCGATTTCACTGGGCATTTTCCTGTTCATCAGGAAATACAAATATGCAAGGCGGATTGTACAGTTACTGGTTGGCCTGTATATGCTCATTTACCTGGGACTTATCTGTAATGAGAATATGCAAATAGAAGGTTTTTGGTATTATCTATTTACCGGGGTATTCGAGGCGGCAACGATCCATTACGCTGTTGCAAAGATATTCGGGCCGTTGCTCTTTGGAAGAGGCTGGTGCGGATATGCCTGCTGGACGGCGATGGTATTGGATTTCCTGCCTTACAAGGTTCCGGCATATCCGAGAAAAAAGATTGGATGGATTAGGTACATTACATTTGCGGCATCCTTGATATTTGTGGCAGCACTTTTTCTGGCAAAGGTCGGGAATATTGAACGCATTATGTTCTGGATGTTTATCATCGGAAATGTAACATACTATGGTGTTGGCATTGCGCTGGCTATTGCGTTTAAGGACAATAGGGCATTTTGTAAGTATATCTGCCCGATAACCGTATTCCTGAAGCCGATGAGTTATTTTTCTCTGTTTCGGGTAAAGTGTGATAAAGAAAAGTGCATATCCTGTGGGAAATGTAAGAGGGTATGCCCGATGAATGTGGATGTTACGGATAATTCCAGAAAACGAGAAAATGGAACGGAATGCATTTTATGCATGGAGTGCGTCAGGAACTGCCCTAAAGACGCTCTTTAATGACAAAACTTGCCCGTTTTCATATCGAATTTGAAGGGATACATCCTTTTATTGATGGGAATGGAAGAACCGTAAGACTACTGATTAACCTGGAGCTAATGAAAGCGGGCTATCCACCGATTGATATAAAGTTTACCGATCGCTTGAAATATTATAATGCCTTTGATGAATACCACGTAAAAAACAGCGTATCAGCAATGGCAGATATGTTTGCCGGATATATAAATTATAGATTAGATATGTATTTGTATATTTGGATGAGTAAAAAAAGCAGTTAGACAACTAAATTTTTAAGGTGAAAATAATGAGTTTATCTGATAAATTATTTAATCAAATAAAGCAACTTTCTACTAATATTACAGAGGATAATTATTATGCCTGTCACGAGCAGGGATATGATATATTGATTAAAATAAAGGATTTAGGCATTGAACAAGAGCAGGCATTCAAGCTACTTTTAAAGTATCACAACAGTTTAGAGGATGGCTTGCCTAAAGAGTGGATTGCAGATCTCTTAGATTGTATATGCGGGTGGTGTGGCCCGCACAAATACATTTGGGGTAATAGAGAGGAACAGCAATTTTGATTTGCGATAAATTCTAGTTTATTGATTTGATATTATGAGGAACAATATGGATTTTATACATGATAGAAACAGCAACATCCTTTTCAGCCTTCATGACAGCAGGGTGAAAGAAATCAAATGTCACAACAAAGCTTTGACGTTAAAAGTTAATAAAATATATGAATTTGTGGAAGGCGAAGAAAGATCATACCCGGGTGAAATATGTTTTAAAAAATGTGATGTCGACATGTGCGATGTTTTGATATTTAATAAAACTTTAGGCGAAGGTCGTTTTTACGGAAAGGCTATTGAATTACAGCAATTTATGGATGAATATGCAGGCTCAGAGTTTGAAATA
>ERZ773063.1185-NODE-1185-length-15830-cov-12.240697_pt1 | contig 15830 bp, 13 predicted proteins | sample MGYA00580625_ERZ773063 | MGnify/ENA primary metagenome ERZ773063 (study PRJEB29015, sample SAMEA2738022) | human oral metagenome | biome: human oral; feature: human-associated habitat; material: dental | place: China | collected 2042 ...
TTAAGCACGCCGCCAGCGTTCGTCCTGAGCCAGGATCAAACTCTCCGAACAAAAAACAAAGCCCGGAAGAGAACCACCCACCCACCCCCCAACACAACAAGGGGAACAAGCGGGCGACCCCAACCAAAAAACTCAAAAACAAAAACAGGCACAAAAACAAAACAAACTGTAGACAAACAAACACACTATCGAGTTCACAAACAACACCCACACAAACCCACACACACGGACAACCCATGAGCACAGGCAAGGAGAACAATCCCACGCCAGAAACCACCCACCCCGAACCCCGGGACCGCGGCCTCTCAGCGCAACGAAGAAAACAATACCCAACCCACCCCCCACCGTCAAACCCATTTCAGATGAACCAGATCACACCCAGCCCTTCCCCCGGCAACACTATGAAAAGTCCCAGCCAACCCGACAACCCACACACCGACCACACCAGACACCCCACGCCCGTCACCTTGCTAGTGGCTTCCCGGTGGTAGGTGCCGGGGGCTGGGCCAGCTGCTGTGGGCATGGCGCCTTGCCCCTGTCCGTAGATGATCCGGGGGGCGTTGTCACCCGCGGCAGCCGAGCGCGACGACCGCCGATAACGGGCGCTGGTGGCCGCTGATAAGTGGGGACGGCCCGCTGCGTGCGAGGTCTTTCGCAGGCGTGGGGACGGGACCGGTCGCCCACCGGCTGGCCCCGTATCGCCTTGACCAAGAGGCGGCAGGAGAGATGGATACCGAGGACGTCGACGTCCTCATCGGCACCCCCTACAACCCCCAACCGACCACGAAACCACCCACCGCCGCTTGACATACCACATAGGGGCACCCCCTTGGACTTACTCATCTAGCCCCTTGGACCCACCCACCTAGAGAGCGGTCGGTACGAGTCGACGCTGAAGACCGCCACGCGGTCATCGGCAGTGTTCGATGCACCGACCGAGGAGATCTTCAGCCCAGACCCCGACGACCCCAGCCCCGTTCGCACAGACCGACCACACGCGCCTGGATAGTCCCGGGTTTTGTGGAGGGTTGGTTATACGGTGGTGGGTGGGGTGGTGGTGTGGTTGCGATGGTAGCGGTGTTCGGCGGCGGCGGGTGAGAGGTCGTCGGGGTTGGCGCGGTGGGGTCGGGTGCGGTTGTACCAGTTCACCCACTGGGCGGTGGCGGTCTCGAGGTCGTCGCGGTCCTTCCAGGGGCCGTCGCGCCAGACAAGTTCGCGTTTGTAGGACTTGTTGAGGGCTTCGGCGGCGGCGTTGTCGTAGGAGGAGCCCACGGCTCCGGCGGAGGCCTCGATCCCCTCTTGGACGAGTCGTCGGGTGTAGGCGATGGACAGGTACTGCGATCCGTGGTCGGAGTGGTGCACCAGCCCCTCCAGGTCCGCGCCCCCGCGTTCCTTGCGCGCCTGGATCGCGTGTTCCAGGGCGCTGCCCGCGTTGTCGGTGCCCCATGCGCGCGCTGGTGGCCCAGCCGACGATCCGGCGGGAGAACAGGTCCATGACGAACGCCGTGTAGCAGAACCCCGACCAGGTCGGCACGTAGGTGAAGTCGACCACCCATCTGCGGTTCGGGCCGGTGGCGGTGAAGTCGCGGCGCAGCAGGCCAGTGGGGGCCCGGTCCCCCTTGGCGGGCCCGGTGGCGCGGGGCTTTCTGCCGGGGGCGGCCCCCGACAGCCCCAGCGCCCGCATGCGCCGCACCCACGGCGCCGGGCCACCGGGGGGCGCCCGTCCTGGGCGTTGAGGAGGCGCCAGGTCTTCCTCGACCCGAGTTCGCGTCGAAGCGGCTCGTCCCTCAGGACGAGGATCCTCCCGCCTCCGCGGCGGCGTCGGACACCGACCTCTTCGAGGGCGGGCGGGACCGGGCGGCGTGAGTCAAGTGGACGGGGCCGGTCTTGCAGCCTGACTGGGTCAGGGCGGTGCAGATCGGCTCGACTCCGAACTCCTCCTTCTGGGCCTCGATGTAGGCGCAGATCAGCGCGATGGGCGCTCACACTCCGCCGCGAAGAAAGCCGACGCGCTCCGCAGGATCGCGTTGGCCCGCCTCAGCTCGCGGACCTCCTTCTCCAGCTCCTTGATGCGCCGGGCCTCCTCGGTGGTGGTGCCGGGCCGGTCGCCGGCGTCGATCCGGGCCTGGCGCACCCAGCCGCGCAGGGTCTCGGGGTTGACCCCCAGCTCGTCGCCCACGCGCCTGAAACACCCCCTGGACCGGTCCGGGTCGGCCAGGGCGTCCAGCGTCAACCGGATCGCGCGGTTCTTGAGCTCATCGGGGTACTTCCTGGGTGCGGGCATGATCCTCATCCTTCCATGGATTCAGACCCTCCACCACACCCGGGGCGATCCACCCTCGACCCACAAGACGCCGAACGCCTCGATCCATCTGGATGGACGCCCATACAGCGAGGCCACTACGAGCACACCGTTATCCTACGCCCAGGGCGATGACGAGCGTTGCCGCTGCCAGCAGGAGGCTGGTCGGTGCCATCGTCCAGCGTTCGGCGGGGCTGCGCGAGAGCGCGTTGAGCGCCACGCTCGCGGCGAAGAACGCGAACACCACCCAGGTCAAGACGATCACCGCTGTGCTGTCTCCGGCCGGGAGAACACCCGCACGGCTGAGCAGCAGGGCCGCCAACCCCGCGTACACCAGCACCGACACCGCACTGGCGACGCGGAGCCCGCGCGGCAGAACGCGGTGCTGGCCGCCCCACCCGAAACGGCCTAAGGGGAGGCCCGACGCGGCGAGGATCTGCAGGACGGCGAGCGCCGCCAGCAGCGCGAGCGCGACGAGAAGAGCGATGGCGGTCATGCGGTCATTCGCTCCTCAGATCGTGGGCCGTACTCGGCCGGGTACGTGCTTGCAGGGCTCTTCCTGGTCACGGTCGCTCCTGGGAGTCCTCGGTCGGCTCGGCGAGTCCGAGCAGGCTGGCGCGCGTCTCGCGCAGCCACTCCCGCTCGGCCTCAGCGTGGACCAGGCCATTGCGCAGGGTCGCCGTGTGCAACAGCCCCATCAGGTCATCGGAGTTGGCCGAGAGCGAGGACAACGTGGTCAACGTCTCGTTCATCTGACGCTCCCGCTCATCGAGCATCCTCTCCACCCCTTCCCGGCCGATCAGGGCGGCAAAGAACAGCCGGGCGAGGAACGGCTCCTTGGGAAGGTCCTCCTCCACCGGAGACGACAGCCAGTCAGTCAGCTCCGCGCGTCCAGCGTCGGTCAGGGAGTGCACCTTGCGGTCGGGCTTGCCGTCCTGTCGCACCACCTCTGTCGTGATCGCCCCCGCCCCGCTCAGCCGGTCCAGCGTCCGATAGATCTGCGACCGGTCGGCGTGCCAGAAGTGCGCCACCGAACCCGCGAACGCACGTGCCAGGTCGTAACCACTCGCGGAACGGATCGACAGCAACCCGAGGATCGCGTGCTTCAACTCCATGCCACTTAGTCTACCGCACACCTATATGACTATGCGCCTATAAGTTCGGAATCCACGAGCACGTCGGCGCCGCGGTCGCCCGTCCGGGGACGGCCAACCGACGCGCCTGCCTGTTCAGTAACGTTATCACCAAGCGACTTTGCCATTTTTTGACCTTGGGTTATGCTTCCCCTCAAGAACGCGGCTGCGCCCCTCGTGCGGTCCCGCACTCGGGAGGCCTGCCGCCCCGTCCCCAACAGAATGCAGAGGATCCGATGACCAACGAAACGATCAAGACGTTCCTGGAAGCCGTTTCCGACGCCCTGTACAGCTACATCCTCATCGCTGTGCTCATCGGCGTCGGCCTCTACTTCTTCATCCGCACCAAGGCCCTGCCCCTGCGGATGTTCGGAGAATCCCTCCGGGTCGTCGCCGAGCCCCCGGAGAAGGAGGGCGAGGTCTCATCCTTCCGCGCCCTCATGGTGTCCACCGCCTCGCGCGTCGGCGTCGGCAACATCGCCGGCGTCGCCACGGCCGTCGGCCTGGGAGGCGCCGGCTCGGTGTTCTGGATGTGGGTCATCGCCACACTCGGCGGCGCCTCCGCGTTCATCGAGTCGACCCTGGCGCAGATCTACAAGAAGAAGGGGCCGCACCACTCCTACGGCGGCCCCGCCTACTACATCCAGACCGCCCTCAAGAAGAACTGGCTCGCCTCGTCCTTCGCCGTCATGCTGATCCTCACCTACATGGGCGGCTTCAACCTGCTCGCCTCCTTCAACGTCGCGGATTCCTTCTCCGCGTACTCGTGGGCGGACGAGTGGACGCCGTGGATCGTCGGCGCGGTCCTGGCCGTCCTCATGGCCGCCTCCATCTTCGGCGGCACCCGCCGCCTCACTGACGTCACCGGGGTCCTGGTGCCGATCATGGCGATCGTCTACCTGGGCGTCGGCCTCGTCGTCATCGCGCTCAACTACCAGAACATCCCCACCATGTTCCGCGCGATCGTCTCCGGGGCCTTCGACTTCCGCTTCGAGACGATGGCCGGCGGCTTCGCGGGCTCGGCCATGATGTACGGCATCAAGCGCGGTCTGTACTCCAACGAGGCGGGCGTCGGGTCCGCCCCCAACGCCGCGGCCTCCGCCTCCGTGTCACACCCCGTGAAACAGGGCCTGGTCCAGATGCTCTCCGTCTTCATCGACACCATGGTCATCTGCACCCTCACGGCTTTCGTCGTGCTCTCCTCGGGCGTCGAGGGGTCCGATACCCTCAAAGGGGCGCCCCTGGTCACGTCCTCCATCGCGACCGTCCTGGGCGGGTTCGCGCAGCCCTTCGTCTCCACGGCGCTCTTCCTCTTCGCCTTCACGACCCTGATCGGCAACTTCTACTACGCGGAGGTGAACTTCCGATTCCTGCTGCGCAACGTCGACTTCAAGCACTGGATGCTCACAGTGTTCCGCGCCATCGCATCCGTGCTGGTGTTCGCGGGCGCTCTGCTGGAGTTCGAGGTCGCGTGGAGCCTGGGCGACATCCTCATGGGCCTCCTCGCCCTGATCAACCTGCCCGTGATCGTCATCCTGGGCAAGAAGGCCGTGGACTGCTTGAAGGACTACCAGGCGCAGCGCAAGGCCGGCAAGGACCCGCAGTTCGTCGCCTCCTCCATCGGTCTCGACCCCGGGGAGCTGGACTACTGGCAGGACGCGACCGCCCCGGTGTCCGCCGACTCCGCCGTTCCGGTGAACGCGTAGGAGGCGCCGACGCGCCAAAGGCCCTGGCCTCGTCTACCCCGACGAGGCCGGGGCCCTTTTCGGTATATGGGTCCGGAGCCCCCGGGGAGGCTCCCCCGCTGGGGAATCCGCGCTGGAGGGCTCCACCCGGCGCGGTCCTCTTGCCAGACCCGCATGCGCAGCCCGGCAGAGTCCCCGCAGGCGGAATAGGGCGCGCTGTCGGCCGCTCAGCCGTCCCGGGAGCCCGGTGGGACGGTGGCCTTGCGGAACAACGAGTTGGTGTCCCAACGATCCGGTCGCCCGTCGGCCTGGTGGTCCAAAAGGCGTCTGAGTCTCGGGCGGATCCGGGGTCTTTCCGGGCGCCTGGTCCAAAATGCGTCTGAGTCTGCCCGAAATCGCCTGGATCTGGCCAAAACAGCCAAACTGAGACGCCTTTTGGACCACCCCCGTGCCGACCCTTCCGAACGGGGCGTAACCCAGACGCGTTTTGGACCACAACCCCACCCCGGGGAGCGCGGACACGAACCGCAGCAGCCCAAGCAGGCGCAACGCCGCACAACACCACCGGCGAGGACCGGTCCGTGCGGAACACCGACCCGAACGCGCCCTCCCACATGACTTGAGGTCACGTCCTGTGGCGTGGTGCAGCGGTTGTGCGGTTCCTTCGGGTGGGAGGTTATGCGGTGAGTGCGAGTGCGGTGCCCTACTCGGCCCCGCCCTGCCACTGCACCCGTATCCGCACGCCGCCCGCGTAGCCTCGGGCGGACAGGGCGCGCGCGACTGCATCGGCCGCCCAACCGAGCGCCTCCGGGCGATCGTTTGGCCCACGGAGGAGCGCGTGCACCCCGGCGGCGTCTGAGCCCGCGGACTCCACGCGCATGCCCATCTGGGTGCTCGCCGCCAGAGCCTCGGCAAAACCCGAGTCGGCCAGCCCCTTGCGTTCGTGGGGAGCACAGGCGCGGACGTGGATGGGAGGACCGGGAACCACCAGGGACTGATCGAGCGCGCCAATGGGCAGGCTGCCGTCTTCCCACGGTTTGTTTGCGGTGGAGCGGGCGTAGCCCGGCGGCAGGTCACACTCGAAGACGCATTCGTCGATGCTCACGTCGGCGACGAGCTCGAGGGTGGCCACGGAGGCAATCACAGAGGCCACGAAGGGGATGTGCCTGCCCACGTCACCGAGCCACGTGTCGACGAGGGCGTGGCACATCGCGCGGCCGGCGGCGTCCGTTGCAGACTCCCCCGCCATGCCGGGCGCCCTCTGCACATCAACGCCCTTTTCTCGCGGCGGCACCTTGATGTCGCCCACGAAAAAGTCGAAAGCGTAGAGCCCATGATGGGTGCGATCGTCGTCGAAGGCGACGAATCCCAGCCCCGTGCCAACGAGCACGGACAGGAAGGCATCGTAGAGGCACTCCCTGTCCTGCGCAAAGAGGTCCGCCGCGTGCGGCGTGCGCGGGTCCAGCTGGCCGACCAGCCACGCCTGCAACGCCACGTAGCCTTCGTCTACCACGGGTAGCAATTGAGCGTCACCTCTTTCCATTCGGACTTGACCGAATAACCAGTAAGGTCGGACCCCACCCACACCTCAGCCTGATTGGTCCAGGTCGTCGTGGCGTTGCTTTTGCATGGAACATGAACTGCTGATCGATTGCCGCGCCCCCCGTTTACCCAGTGTTTCTCCCAGCCAGAGTCTCCGACCTTCCACCAGATCCCACCCCACTTCGCCCACAGATGGTTCTTCACCCAGCGCTTCTGCATACCGCATTCAGCGTTAGATGATGTCCACCACCCGTGCCCGGAAGTATCTCCACCCGAAGGATGTGCCCAGTCAGCGCGCGGCGTATAGATTCCAGCCTGTGCCGAGTCATCATCACAAACGACCTGTTCCTCTTCCTCTGAAGCATACGAAGGTGTGACGGCAATCACCATACTTGATGCAACACAAAGAGCAGTCAAACAAACTGACAAAACGCCCCTACGTGACAGAACGGAACTCATAGCAGCCTCCTCGTTGAAACAGTCTATCCCGTAGGGTGGGTTATTGTACTCGACGTGACGATGAATTTCAACATGAAGACAAGACGAGTCCCGGCCTCGTCCATAGCGGACGAGGCCGGAGCCTAGCGCACGAGGTCGACGCTCACTCGGTGGCGAGCAGCGCCTCCTCGGCCTCCTTGGTCCACAGGCCGTCCTTCATGGCGGCCGCGACCTGGGGGAACTTCTCGGGCAGTTCGCTCAGCGGCGTCAGGCCCAGGTCGTGCAGGGACGGGAAGACCATGATCTTGCCGCCCGAGGTGCGGTTGATGACCGAGTTGATGGCGTCGCCGAAGCCCGCCATTCCGGTGACCGCGAACAGGGAGATCGACGTGTCGATGATCCCCTCCTCGATCTTGTGCAGGACGGTGCGCATGTCGGACACGTCCGAGCCGGAGGTGCCCAGCATGAAGACGCGGCGCTCGATGATGCCCTGCAGGTCGAAGTCGCCGAAGGTGCCCGCGGGGATTCCCGCGAAGGCGTTGATGATCGCGCCCTCGGCCGCCAGGTCGACCGCGCCCGCGACGAGCGCCGGGACGGGCACGAGGCAGGTGATGTGCGTGTATCCGTACTCCAGTGGCGTCACGGAGGTGTTGATGATCGACAGGGGCACCCCGCGCTTCTCGGCGACCGGGCCGACGACGGCTTTGAGGCCCGCGAGGCGCTCGTCGGACAGGTCGGTGCCGACGACGCTGATGCCGGGGACGTCGGAGGTGACGGCGCGCATCGTGTGCATCTGGCCCATCGGGCCCGCCGCGCCGACGATGGCGATCTTGTCGCCCACCCGCAGGTCGCCCGTGTCGGGGATCCACGCGTAGCCCTCGGCCGGGTCGTCCCCGGTGGTGCCCACGAAGCGGATGAAGTCGTAGTGGACGCGCCCGATGTCCAGGGACACCTTGCGCTCGATGCGGCGCCCGCCCAGGACGACGTTGAGGACGCCGCGGGAGGCCAGCAGCTGCGCGATCTTCTCGATGACCCCGGCGTTCGCGCCGAAGTAGACGATGTCGTCGAAGGCGCCCTCGACGCTCAGCGCCTCCTCCTCGCTCACACGGGTGACCGAGGCGGGGGCGTGGGCGCTCGTCAGCGCGTCCACGTCGCCATCGCCGACGACCAGCAGCTTGCCGCCGTCGGCCAGGTGGCCGCGTTCCTTCCAGGCGTAGGATCCTTCGACGGTCGCCCACGGCTCGATGAGGCCGACGGCCGCGGCGGAGGGGGCCTCGGACACGTGGATGAGGAACTCCTCGCCGTCGGGGGCGACGACGCAGCGCTCGTCGACGACCGTGTACTCCTGCAGGGCGCCGTCGAAGTTGTAGCCGAAGGCGCCGTTCGACTTCGCGGTGCGCAGGTGCTTCCAGTCCGCTTGGACCAGCAGGCGGTCGCCGACCTTGAAGTGGGTGACCTCGGGGCCGACCGCGATCACGCGGACGACCGGCTCATGGCCGGGGACCGTGGGGGCGCTGCCCGGGCGGTAGTTCGGGATCTCCGCGAGCGCCTCGGGGGCGATGCCGGAGACGACCTCGCTCTTGCGCGGGTGGTTGTCGAACTGGTGCAGCAGCTTCGTGTCGGAGAAGCAGATGCCGCACGCCTCCACCTTGAGGAGCAGCTGGTGGGGGCCGACCTGGTCGACGGGCTTGGCGGTGTTGACCTCGAACTGGTCGACTCCCGTGATCTGGATGGCGTACTGGGTTTCAGGGACCTGAGTCATGTTTTCTTCCTTGTCGTGAGGGGGAGCGCGGAACTGGCGGTGGCGCGGAGCGGGAGCGCCCGCGGCGGCGTGCCCACGGGGCGGGCGCGCTCGCGCGACGTGCGCGGCCCCGCCCCGCCCGGTGGAGCGGTCAGGAGAGCATGACCTGGCCCCCGGTGACGGGCACGGCCTGGCCCGTCTCGTAGGCCTGCTCGACGATGTAGTAGATCGCGCGCAGCACGTCGATGCCCTGGGCGCCCCGGCGCATGGGGACCTTCGCCTCGTAGAACTCCTTGACGTCGGCCACCGTCTTCGCGCCGGGGACCTTGCCGGAGTTGAGGTACTGGACGAAGAGCCCGCGGTCGGGGTCGGACCACAGCGGTCCGTCGTAGAAGTTCCCGGGGCAGATCGCGTTGACCTTGATGCCGTGGGCGACCAGTTCGAGGGCGAAGGACTGGACGAGGCCGATGCCGCCGAACTTGGAGCCCGCGTAGGCGGCGTTCTTGTTGGAGCCGACCAGGCCGGACTTGGAGTTGATCTGGATGATGTCGGTGAGCCACTCGGGGGCCGTCGAGTGCTGGCGGGCCAGGAGCTGCCCGAGGTGCTTGGTGACTAGGAAGAACGCCACGTAGTTGATGTCCGTGGACAGGCGGAACGCCGACGCGTCCTGCTCCAGGACGGAGCCGGCGCGCACGATGCCGGCGTTGGACACGACCAGGTCGAGGCCGCCCGTGACCCGCTCGACCTCGGCGGCCATCGCGGCCACGGAGTCCTCGTCGGCGACGTTGACGGTGATGGGGTGGGTGGTGCCGACTCCGAGTTCCGCGGCCTTGGCGGCAGCGCCCTCGCCGTTGAGGTCGGCGATGTACACGAAGCACCCCTGGTCGACCAGGCCCTTGGCGATCTCAGCGCCGAAGCCCTGGGCGCCGCCCGTGACCAGGGCGACGCGCCCGGTGATGGCGCGCTCCCCGGAGGCGGTGGCCCGGACCTGGTAGGACTCGCCCCCGGCGGAGACGACGACGGGCAGTTCCACGTCGGCGAGGGAGTCGGGGGCCACATCGGCCAGGGGCTCGTCGAGGACGATGCCCGCCTCCTCCTGCGTGGGGCTGACGATGACGGGGCGGCGCAGCGCCGCCAGGAAGAGTCCGCGGATCAGCGGTGCGTGTGTCATGGCGATTGTCTTTCTCTCTGCCCCGCCTGGCGGGGCGTGCGGTTGTGGTCTCAGGCCCTCGTGGCGTCCTCGGCGACGCGGTCGGCCGCCTCGCCGTCGGCGATCCTCCTGCCCAGGGGCGCGTACTGGGCGATGCGCTGCGCGAGGCGGTCGGGGCCCAGCCGTCCCGTCCGGCCCAGCAGGTGCAGGGCGGGGTCCACGGAGGACAGGGCCTCGTGGGCGACCAGCGCCCATGTGGCCTCGTTGAGGCCGGCGAACTCGGGGCGGCGCAGTTCGGGGCAGTTGAAGGCCTGGCGCGGCTGGTTGATGTCGACGCCGGAGATCTCCAGCATGCCGTGGGCGGCGGCGAGCCTGTGGACGCGCTCGAGCTGGGCGGGGGTGTTGCGCGGGGGCATGTAGGTGACGGCGCGCAGGCCCTTGGCCTCCATGGCGTCGAAGAGCTCGTCCAGGAAGTCGTCCTCGAACTTCTCCGCCTTCTTGTCGCCGGTCGGCGAGGCGGACACGTCGCCCAGGTAGGCGTAGGTGGCGATCGCCCCCACGGAGTCGGCGAAGGCGACAACCTCGTCGGCGGTGGCCAGCTCGTCGGTGGGCTGGATGTAGACGCGGTCGAGGTACTCTGCTTTGAGGACGCCGAGCAGGTCGAACACGAGGTGGGGGTTGCCGGGGTCGGCCAGGGCGCCGACGAGGGCGGCGGGCACGGTGACGCCCATCGTTCCAAGGCCTGCCACCAGGGCGGGGCCGCGCCCGAATCCCCTGATCAGGGCCGAGGCCATGGCGGCCAGGAGGTGGCGCTCGGTGATGCCTCCCCCGTGGGCGTACTGGGAGGCGGCGACCATGTCGGAGCGCGGGTCGAAGGGCTCCAGGCCCAGGCCGGCCAGGATCGTGTTCGCCTCGTCGGCCATCGCCAGGGTGCGGCGCAGCCGCGCCTGCCGCTTGGGGGCCAGCCACGCGTCCACGGCGGCGCGCGCGGGGGCGGGCACTCCCTGAACGGTCATGTAGGCGATCCCCGCGGAGTCGGGGTTGTTGAGTTTGCGCCCGTCGAGCGGGCCGTCCGGGTCGAAGCGCGCGCGGATCTCGAAGCCCGTCACGGAGCCCATTCCCAGGGCGCGGGTGGCGGCCGTCATCTCCGGCGCGGCGGCGATGGAGTCGTGGTCGACGGAGCCCACCACCCGCAGTCCCGCGCGGCGCGCCAGCAGGGCGGCGTGCGTGGGGGTGTAGGGGCTGAAGGAGTAGCAGGTGTGGATGTGGTTGTTGGACTCGGGGACCCATTCGGGGAACGCTTCCCCGCGGATGGCTTCCCGGAGCGCTGCTGTGCGCTCGTCCTGGCTGAGGGTCGCGTCGTTCGTGGCGTCCATTGTTGGTCCTCGCATCACGGTCATTGGGTTGCGATGAAGTGTGGCGACGGGGCCGGGGCGGTGTTGGCGTGGAGGGTGCCCCGGCCCCGTCGCTGGTCCGCTTGGCGGACCGGCAGGGGGCGGACCGGAAAGGGGAGCACGGCCCGCCCCATGGCTTTTACAGGCCCGCCCTGTTGAGGCGGGCGATCTCGGCCTCGGTCGCGTGCTTCGTGGTGGGCACGTGGCCGGGCAGAGGGACGATGCGCTCATGGATCGCGTCAATGATCCAGGATACCTGCGGGAAGAAGAAAGATTCCATCTCAGGGCCGGGCGTGATGCCGTTGCGCGAGCCCACGACGGCCACCGGCGCGTCGAGGGCGTCGAAGGCGAGGGTCTGCACGTTGGTGGCGACCGTGTTGAGGAAGGAGCCGCGCTCGACCGCGTCCGAGGTGAGCAGCAGGCGGCCCGTCTTCTTGACGGAGGCGATGAGCTTGTCGTAGTTCAGGGGCGCCACGAAGCGCAGGTCGATGACCTCGGCGCTCATGCCGTACTTCTCAGCCAGCACGTCGGCGGCCTCCAGCGCCTTGTAGACGGTGGCGCCGTATGCCGCGATCGTGATGTCGCCGCCCTCGCGGCGGATGGCGGGCTCGCCCTCCTCGGTCTCGTAGTAGCCCTCGGGGACGCCGCCGGGCTCGAAGTCCTCGCCCTTGTCGTACAGCTTCTGGGACTCGAAGAAGACGACGGGGTCGGTGCCGGACAGCGCCAGGTTGAGCATGCCCTTGGCGTCGGTGGGCGTGGTCGGGAAGTAGACCTTGAGGCCGGGGATGTGGGCGGTCAGGGCGCTCCAGTCCTGGCTGTGCTGGGCGCCGTACTTGGCGCCCACGGACACGCGCAGCACGAGGGGCATCTTGAGCAGGCCGGCGCTCATGGACTGCCACTTGGCCATCTGGTTGAAGACCTCGTCGCCCGCGCGGCCCAGGAAGTCGCAGTACATGAGCTCGACGACCGCGCGCCCGCCGGCCATGGCGTAGCCGACGCCCGCGCCGACGATGGAGGCCTCGGCGATGGGCGAGTTGAAGAGGCGGCGGTAGGGCAGGGCCTCGGTGAGGCCGCGGTAGACGGCGAAGGCGCCGCCCCAGTCGCGGTTCTCCTCGCCCCAGGCCGCCATCGTCGGGTCGGTCTTGAAGCGGTGGAGCATCGCCTCGAAGAGGCCGTCGCGGAACTGGTACATGCGCATCTTGGAGACGGGCTTGCCGTTGGCGTCGACGCTGGTGCGCACCTTCTTGGCCAGGGCCTTGACGCGCGGGTTGTCCGCCAGGTCGATCTCGGGGGCGGCGTCGTCGAAGGCCTCGACCTTCTCGTTGGAGTACATGACGGAGTCGATGTAGCCGTCCGCCACGCGCGGGGTGGCCTCGTCGTCGATGGCGAGCTCGAGGACCTTGACGAGTTTGCCGGTCAGGTCCGCCGTGTAGTCGTCGATGGCGGACTGGGTGGTGAGGCCGTTGGAGATGAGGAGGTCGGAGTACTCCTTGATGCAGTCCACCTGCTCCCACAGCTCGACCTCCTCCTTCGTGCGGTACGACGAGGCGTCCGACGGCGAGTGGCCCGAGAAGCGGTAGGTGATGGTGTCCATGAGGACGGGGCCGCGCCCCTCCTCGAGGATCTTCTTCTTGCGGGCGGTGGCCTCGGCGACGGCGAGGGGGTTGATGCCGTCGACGCGCTCGGCGTGCATGGCCTCGGGGTTGAGGGCGGCGCCCACACGGGCGAGGACCTCGTAGCCCATGGTCTCGCCGTAGGTCTGGCCGCCCATGCCGTAGAAGTTGTTGAAGAAGTTGAACAGGATCGGCGGGTTGCCGCCGTCCTCCGCGCGCCACAGGGAGCGGAACTGGTCCATCGACGCGAAGTTGAGGGCCTCCCACACGGGGCCGCATGCCAGGGCGGCGTCGCCGACGTTGGAGATGACGATGCCGGGCTTGCGGTTGATGCGCTTGAACAGGGCGGCGCCGTTGGCGATGGGGGCGCTCCCGCCGACGATCGCGTTGTTCGGGTAGGAGCCGAACGGGAGGAAGAAGGTGTGCATGGAGCCGCCCAGGCCCCGGTTGAATCCGGACTTGCGGGCGAAGATCTCGGCGAGCGCCCCGAAGAGGATGAAGTTCTCGGTGAGGTCCTTGGTGTCCTTGTAGTCGATCCGCTCGGCGTAGGACAGGGTCTCGCCGCCCAGGAAGCCCTTCATGATGGCCTCGAGGTCGCCCTCGTCCATCTGGTGCATCGCCGAGTAGCACTTGGCGAGGATCTCCCCGTGGGAGCGGTGGGAGCCGAAGATGAAGTCGTCCGGGGCCAGCGCGGCGCTCTGGCCAACGTAGGCGGACTCCTGGCCGATGCCGAGGTGGGCGGGGCCCTTGTGGTTGTAGGCGACGCCCTGCCACTCTCCGGTCTTCTTGATGGAGTCCAGCATCGACTCGAAGGTGCGCACGACGATCATGTCGTGGAGCATGCGCACGAGGCCGTCCTCGCCGTGGCGCGCCACCTCGGTGCCGAGGTCGAAGGAGTACTGGTTCACGGGAACGTCCGGGAAGGCGACGTGCCCGGGCGCGCGCACCTCCGAGGGGTCGACGATCAGTGACTTGGTCATGGGTTTTCCACTTCTTCCTTGAGTAGCGGGTGTATCAGAGCTTGACGGCCCAGGCGGCCTCGCGGATGACCTCGGAGACCGTGGGGTGGGGGAAGACGACCTGGCGCAGGTCCTCGACGGTGAGCTCCATCTCGAGGACGGCCTGGGCCCCCCAGATCATCTCGGCGGCGTAGGCGCCGAGCACGTGGATGCCGAGGACCTGGTGGGTGTCGGGATCGACGAGGATCTTCGCCTCGCCGGGGGCTTTGAAGCCGTTCTCGGCGATGAAGCGCCCGGACATGAGGGCGGGGACCTTGGCGACCAGGACGGGGCGCCCCTCGCGCTTGGCCGCCGACTCGGTCAGGCCGACTCCGGCCGCCTCGGGGATCGAGAACACGGCCCACGGGACGGTGTGCCAGCGCATGACCTCGCCGCGCTTCTTGGCGGTCGGGTCGAGGATGTTCGCCGAGGCGATCTCCGCCATGCGGTAGGCGGCGTGGGCGAGCAGCGACCGTCCGGTGACGTCGCCGATGGCCCAGACATTGGGCAGGTTGGTGCGCATCGTGTCGTCGACGACGACGCCGCGGTCGATCTCGAGGCCGGCCTCCTCGGCGCCCCAGCCCGCAGTCGCGGGACGGCGGCCGACGGCCATGAGGACCACGTCGGCCTCGACGCTCTTGCTCTGTCCGTCCTTGGAGTAGTGGACGGTGCCCCCGTCGAGGGACTCGACCCGGCATCCCAGTTCAAAGGCCACGTCCTTCATGGCGGCGCGGGCCCTGGCGGCCAGGTCGTCGTCCATGAAGGGCAGGATCTCGGGGGCCATCTCGATGACGGTGACCTTCGAGCCGAGCGTGGAGTACAGGGAGGCGAACTCGACGCCGATGACGCCGCCGCCGATGACGGCCAGGCGCGCGGGCACCTCGGGCAGGGACAGGATGCCCGTGGAGTCCACCAGGGCCGGGTTGTCCTGCGTGCCGGGCAGCGGCGGCATGGCGGGGACGGAACCGGTGGCGATGATGACGTGGTCCGAGGTGTAGGCGGTGCCCTCGACGGTGACGCGGCCGGGGGCGTCGAGGCGGCCCCGGCCGTTGATGACCGTGACTCCCGCCTTGCGCTCGGTGGCGGCCACGCCGGCCACGAGTCCCTTGACGACCTGGTCCTTCCAGGCTTGCATCTGCGCCCAGTTGACGGACACGCCCTGGGCGTCGACGCCGAACTGGCCGGCCTCCTTGGCGTGCAGGTAGTTCTTCGCGCCGTTGAGCAGGGTCTTGGTGGGGATGCAGCCCACGTTCAGGCAGGTGCCCCCCAGGTACTGCTCCTCCACCAAGGCGACCCTCTTGCCCGCGTGGCCGAGGCGCTCGGCGGCCAGGTAGCCCCCGGGGCCGGCCCCCAGGACGATGACGTCGAAGTGTGTCTCGCTCATGTGTGTTCCTCTTCTCTCAGGCCAGGACAGTCACGTCGATGTTCTCGATGGCGGCGACGAGGTCGCGCAGGAAGCGCGCGCCGTCCGCTCCGTCGATGACCTGGTGGTCGATCGTGAGCGACAGGTTGAGGCGCTGCTCGACGCCGACGGTGCCGTCGGGGGCCAGGGCCGGGCGCGGGGTGATCGCGCCGACGCCGAGGATCGCCGTCTGGGGCAGGTTGATGACGGGGGTGAAGGTCTCGATCCCGAAGGATCCGATGTTGGAGACCGTGAAGGTCCCGCCGCCCAGGTAGTCGGGCGGCAGGGTGCCGTCGATGGCGCCGCCGGCCAAGCGCTTGGCCTCGTCGGAGAACGCCTTGAGGCCCAGGGACTGCGCCGAGCGGATGACGGGGACCAGGAGGCCGCGCGGGGTGTCGCACGCGAAGCCGAGGTGGACCTGCTCGAACTCGG
>ERZ773063.1189-NODE-1189-length-15743-cov-6.771035_pt1 | contig 15743 bp, 10 predicted proteins | sample MGYA00580625_ERZ773063 | MGnify/ENA primary metagenome ERZ773063 (study PRJEB29015, sample SAMEA2738022) | human oral metagenome | biome: human oral; feature: human-associated habitat; material: dental | place: China | collected 2042 ...
TATACTCTTTCTGCTTTATTAGTTCTTCTTTTGATGCTTTCGTTAATTTAAACCATTCTGGATAATCAAGTATATTTTTCCGTCTTATTCGTCTTTCAAAGATTTCGCGAATAGACTGTTTTTCCATCATATTTTTCAATACTCGTTTGATGAAAATAAGCTTTCCATCGATACGCTTTTCTACAGTGGATTTAGAATCCGCCAATCGAAGAATATAATGATCCCCTTTTCTGAAAGGAAATCTCAATTTAAACCCATATGTGTTTTCATCAGAACTATGAAAGAAGCGAATTCCAACATCAGGACGAGAATAACGGTTGATACACTGGCGTAGTTGCTTTCCATTCGCATCTAAAAGATCAAGTTGAACAACTTCATCCTGATCATCACAAACTGCCCATCCTGCAAGTTCAATATCATTGTAAACACTATACGCAATTTCAATCCTATACTTTATCGACATTAAGCACCTCTGAGTATTTAAAAACACATCTATTATCACACAAAATAGAGAATTATTCTATCGCAACCGGCAATCTGTATGCTTCTTAGAAAAATTACAATTATAGTAAGGATCTCCATTTTCAATGAAGCTTCTCCATTTTGAGTTAAACAAATTAACTTCGTTAATAAATCTTTCAATTTTTTCAGGTGTATCTTCAGCACCTCTTGATTTCGACTCATAGTGATGAAAACATGCGTATGGTGCGTAAACGATCAGTTTCTTATCTTCTCTTATCTTCATGCAGATATCAATATCGTTGAATGCCACTGCAAATCTTTCATCAAAGCCTTCTACCTTCTCAAAGACTTCCTTCTTAACTAACATGACCGCAGCTGTTACTGCTGACATGTCTTGCGTTAACATTGCGCGATTTAAGTAGGTTTCACCTTCCGAACGTAGACCTATGAATGCATGTCCAGCAATTCCGCCAATACCAAGGATAACCCCAGCGTGTTGTAGCGTGTTGTCCTCATATAGTAATCTACATCCGACTGCGCCTACATCATTCCGTTGTCCATATCCCATCATCTCTTTTAATGAATCCGGCTCGATTAGTTCTACATCGTTATTCATGAAGAGATAATACTCTCCTCTGGCATGTCTTACTCCAAAATTGTTTATCTTCGCGTAATTGAATATTCCATCATAATAAACAACCTTAACTTGCGAATATTCTTTCTCTATCTTTTTGTAATACTCCCACGTCTTTTCTTCCGTTGAATTATTCTCTACTACGATAAATTCAAGATTTGGCCAAGTCCCTTTCTCAATCATTGACCGTATCGCTTTATCTAGGTCATCTGTATGATCTTTATTTGGAATGATAACAGATATGAGAGGATACTCATTGAATTTGAATACAGTATGATACATGCCTAGCGTATACCCATTCTCGATTCTCTCAATCTGAATCTCTGGTAACACCCTTGCGTAATGGGCTCCGATCGCTCTGGCCCCTGCATCATATGCATACATCTTCGACTCAGGATTCAACGCAGTTGACCCTTGATGTGTTCGCCAATGATACAGTATCTTTGCCACGTGTGCTATCTTTCTGCTATGCTCGCTCATTCGCAATATGAAATCATAGTCCTGCGCACCATCATACTCTGAATTAAACATCCCATACTTTTCTACGAGTTCTCTTCTAACTCCATACAAATGACAAATGTAATTCTGTGATCGCAACATATCTATATTAAAATCTGGCTTAAAGCTCGGATCAAAAACATCATAGCTTTTCTCATCTATCTTATCTTCATCCGAATAGATAGAATCCACCTCTTTATCTGACACTATCTCTTTGGCAAACTCAAATAACGCATCTGGTGTAATTAAATCATCATGATCACAAAGCACAATGAAATCACCTGTTGCCATCTCAACAGCTTTATTTGTGTTCCCTGATATTCCTAGATTTTCACCAATATATCGATACTTGATTCTTTCGTCTTGATAAGATTTGACAAGCATCTCTAATTTATTATCTGGACTTCCATCCGCCAAGCACAGTTCCCACTTTACATATGTCTGTGCTTCAATACTCTCTATCAACTCTTTTAGGTATCCCTTAGGCGTTCTATACAAAGGCACGACTATCGAAAATAATGGTGCGTCTTCTGCCCACTTATACTCTTTCTGCTTTATTAGTTCTTCTTTTGATGCTTTCGTTAATTTAAACCACGATTTATAAGTTACCTTTCTTTGATACAAATTTCTTATGAATTCTTTTAATTTCGCTACAAATTTTGAATTTCGCAGCTTTATGATAAAACTTTGCCAACCCAAAAAAATTTGATCTATGTGGAATGTGTGTGTTTCATTCCCTACGGTCACTTGTAATTTAGCTTGTTTTTTTAATGGCAGTATAATGGAAAAACCATATGAATTCTTATATGTCTTTTGAAAATATTTATTTGAAACATCATTACGAACTACAGTTGTATATTCAATGTGTTCTTCACGATTCCCCACAAAATACTTAAAAATGGCCACATCCGTTGGCTGATGACCAACGATGAAACCACTTATTTTGATTGAATCATTTTTCTTCATAATACTTTCAAATCGATATTTCATAGCTCAAACTTACCTATATTCTAATTAGAACTGTTCTGCAAATCCTTTTTCTAGTTTCTTAAATGTGAGTATTCCCACTGCCAGTACTGCAAATGACATGATTGCCAAAACTATAAGGCTGTGCATCCCAGGCACTGCATGGTACAAAAATGCATTGCGGTACCCGTTTAAAATAATTGTTAATGGATTATATCGAACTAATGTAATTAAAACTGAATTTGAGGCAAACATCTCTAGTTTATATACCACTGGTGTCCCATAAAAGCCTAACATTAGTAGGAAATTGATAATATATTCCAAATCCTGCACATATGCTGTGATAGCACTCAATATTAGTCCTAACCCCAAAGTTAAAATAGCCTGTAGGATTGCAAACACTGGCACAAAGACTAAATGCCAACTAATACCAACACCATATCCAATGCAAAATAATAAAATAATAATACAAGAGATAAAGAAGTTAATAAGTCCACTTAGCACAATTGAAATCGGCAATATTTCACGCGGAAAGTAAACTTTTTTTATGATTCCTGAGTTTGCCTTAATACTGCCCACACAACTTACAAGGGTCATTTGAAAAAATGTCCACGGTATAATTCCTGTAGCTAGGTAGACTAGATAATCATCCCCTGTACCACGCATTAAGTAAGGGAACACAATCGCATATACAATTACCTGTAGTAATGGATTAATAAAACTCCATAAAACACCCAAAAAGGAGCCTTTATATTTACCACGTATCTCTTTTCTAATATTTGTTTTTAACAATTCACGATACTTATATATTTCTTTAAACACGGCTTACCTCTCATCAAATACGATTGTAATTTTTTTACTTGTCAATTCCTTGCCATCCTTTGATACAACCTTAGATGTTACATATAAATATCCCATTTCATCTATCTGATCTTTGTAATCATTGGGATTGATATATACACGCCAACCGATTGTACTGGCATCCATAAAACCACTAAACTCTTCGCTGTATGCATTATATACATCCCACCTTTCAAATGGTGATGTATCTAATTTTGTACTGCCAACATAGAGTTCGTTATGACTATCTTCATAGTCAGAAATACTCCATCCATCAATTCGTATTTTATGCGTTCCAGAATCAACCCGCGTAAAATCAACAGGCGTATCAATAAATGTGATTGCACGGTACTCAGCTTTCCCAGATTGTACCTCTTGTTTCTTCTTTTCTTTATTGTCGATAGCTGATTGTTTCAAATATTCATCAATAACATAGGTTGGATCGCCATCCAACTTAAATGTACCTTTATAAATCCAAATGGCACGTGTACATAGTTTTTTTACAACCGAAAGGCTGTGTGAAACAATAACAATTGTTTTATCGGAATCTCGTAGTTCCTCTAACTTTGCATAACATTTATCTTGGAAGTGCTGATCACCAACCGCCAATATTTCATCAATCAATAAGATATCAGCATCGACGTTAATTGCGATTGAAAATGCAAGTCGCATATACATACCCGAAGAATATGTACGGATTGGCTCATCAATAAAATTTCCCAATTCTGAAAAATTAATAATATCATCCATCCGCGCTTCTATTTCTTTCCTTGTCAGTCCAAAGATAGAAGCATTAAAATAGATGTTTTCTCTTCCCGTAAAATCCGGATGAAAACCTGCGCCTAACTCTAATAAAGAAGTTAGCTTTCCACATGTCTGAATCTCTCCACTAGTTGGATAAATAATTTTTGTCATCAATTTTAACAATGTAGATTTTCCGGATCCATTTGTACCAATAAGTGCAACTGTATCACCTTTTTTGATATCTAAACTGATATTCTTTAGTACTTCTAAATTTTGGATTCTATTTTTTCTTCTTGTTACAAGAAAAGCCTTTAAGGAGTTTGCTTTATCGTATTGTACCTTAAAACTTTTCGACATATTTCTTATTTCAATTGCATTCTCTTGGTTCATATTAACATTGACCCCTGTTATTTTTAATATTATAACATCATTCCATTCTTGTTTTCTATCTGATAAGTTTTATATATTATTGTCTACTTCACTTGATAAATATAGAATCCATACTCATTATATAATTCAATCACTTTATCTTTAGCGAACGTAGGGATTGGCGTTGTTGTTCCAATATATTTAATATCTAATTTTTCAAAATCATTCCATGTTAAATTTGCCTGAATTAAATCAGCCTGTATCACTGAATATTCAGATTTATCACTATCTGTCAATGAAATCACAACATGGGCATAACGATTCCACAATTCTTCATTTTCTTCAACGCCAAGTCTTTCCCAAGTATCTTTATTAGGAATATAGTTTACAGAGTTTAGAGTATGTGCACCTGCAGCAACTAAATATTGCGGAGTAACAAATGAACCAATAGAAACCCATCTGGCATCAGGGTCACCTTCTACAATACTTTGAATCTCTTTGTACGCAGGTTTACTTGTAATTGCATCTAATCCGACAGAAATCGGATTTACAATGATGCCATCTCCAAACAACATGCATGATACGATGATAATCGCAGCTTTTTGATACTTATTCTTAGAAAGAATAAATATAAACGCAATTACTGTAAATACCACAATAATCCATAATGCATAATAACGGATACCGATTCCTCTCCATTTTGGAAATTCATATATTACCGTAGGAACTACTGCAAGCACCGCAACAATAATTGATAGCCAAATATTCAGCCCATTTTCATCTTGAATTTTTGAAATGCAATAAACTGTAATGATTGCTAGTAAAACCCCTAAAAAGTCTACAGTTCTACTTGAGGTAGAGAATGTGAGCATAAAAATCTTAGCCACGATTGGTGGTAAACCAATCGTACAATATATTGTAAACAAAGTAAGTACAGGCATTAAAAACCAAAGTAATTTATCTTTGCCTTTATATTTTACAAGAACATATACGTATAAGAAGTACCCTAACGGGAAAACACCAAAGATGGTACCCATTTCGCTTGGATTTGCAAAACCACCAAATGGGGTTAATACTGTTGGTACATAATCCAATATTTTATGCAGTGCCATTCCACCATAATCTACTCTTCCACCAGGATACACAGTATTCAAAATTGCAGTTAAATATTCAGCACTAATCATCAAATGTCGGACAATCAAAATGACCATCAATAAAACATCAGCGACAAATACAATCCAATCAATCGCCTTAAATCTCTCCCATATATGATTCTCATACAATATCCAAGCCATATATGAAACAATAATCCAGCCTGTCGGAACCAACCATGCAGCATATAAAGTACTAACATACTCAGCGCCCATAATTGCTAATATGGTCCCAAAAACTACACGCATCCAAGTTTTCTCTTCCTTAACAAAATAGTAGAACAACGCAATAATTGCGGCCATCAAATACAAGATTCGACATACAGACCACCACATGCTAAAGGATGACATTGCAATCAAACATGCCCCAAAAAAAGAAATGAGTCGATTACCGTGAGTCGTAACCATACAGAATTCAAAGATAAATAAGAAACCAAAAATCAGATTATATGACCATTCCCATGACGAACCATAGCTAGCACCTAATAAGTAATGGCCCCACAATTGCGGTGATTTAATGATTGAAAAATCAAGTTGCAAACCTGTAGCAGATACATTAGAAACAGTTGTAGCTCTCAAAATGTTGTTTAGTGGCCCATATTTTGTTAACTCAGCTGAGATATATCTTGGTACACTAACCATCCACTCATCGCTACGAATAGGCCGTGCGATACCAAAGATAGGTTTAATATATTGAGAACCTACACCAGGTTGAATATAGTTATCCCACTGTCCAACTGAAGACCATGTAAAACAATTTGCCACACAGAAGATAAATAAAGCAAGGCACAAAATTACCCTATATTTATATATCCAATCGTATAACTTATGTGTATCAACAAAACAATGTAGGGATAGAAAACCAAATACTAAAACTATTATCTCCGTTCGTTTTATAAATACACCCGGTCTAATAGAAAAATTTCTAAATAGGTAAGCTTCTAAAGAAATAAAAGCTAGTGCAAGAACCCCAAATAAAACCCAGTTTTTTTGCTTGTATGTTTCCATTTTCCCTCCATATATCATTTTTTCGCTATCACAATTAATTAATAAACTTTCAATGTATCTAACACAAGGCATCTGCTATTAGCCATACTATTTTACACTTTTTTGCTATTTATAGATAGCCCAAGAAAAGATAATAAATTGGTAGATTTATGGCCTCACCCTAGCCACTAGTACATCCTTCTTTATTTCAGACTTTCTCTTATAATGAGTACACTTAAATTTGATTAAATCTTAAGCGCAATATCTCTTAATCAAATGCAAAAGGTATATCCCATCTACGAAAGAAGAGTCGGGGATAAATTCCACGACTCTTCTTTTAACGTATTAGATTTGGATCAATAAACAGTAAATCTCTATCTAGGTTCCCAAAGCTAGTATATTGCTGCATATATGCCTGATTAGAAAAATCATTATGCCACTGTCCATCATTGATACCCCAATTTGCAACCCATTTTGGATACCCCGGAACATCAATGTAATTTGAAAACCAGCTTGAAGAAGCATATATTCCTACAGTATGTCCAGACGTAGCTACAATATTTAAATAAGTCCTTGTAATAGAACTAATTGTTGTTTTATTTAAAATCCATGGAGCATGTCTTTGTTTATATCCATCTGCATCTTCCATATCAAACCAAACCCCTAATGTAGGATGAATTTGAGAAAGGATATTTAAAGTAAACTTTGCCTCCTCAACTGCATCAGCCTCGTTTAATGCGTAGGAATATAAATACACTCCATAAGGTATATGCAATTGCTCACAAATTCTCAAATATTCACGCCAATGTTTATCTTCTTTTGTACTATATCCGATACGGATAATTACAAATCCATTTCGGTAATCCGCAAGATTTATACCATAGTTATGTTCAGAAATATCAATACCCTCAGCCCAGACTGAATCTGAACGTGTCGTCTGTAATGTTAATATTTCTCCAGTAGATGGGTCAACGTGGTAGAAATTTCTTCCTTCTCTGAAATTCCAAGTCACAATTTGACCGTTATAGAAATAAACCTGCATTCGTCTTCCGTTTCGGATAATTGACGCAAATCCCGTTTTTGGTTCAGTAACATACGACTCATTTTGATCATTTGCTAAAGATCCATCATCATATTTTTTCATTACAGCTTTAACTTGTAACCCTTGTATATGTAAAGAAAGATTCTCACTTCCAGCTAACTCATTTACATTTGCCCAACCTAACCACCCAAATTGTTCAATATAAACACGATAGTATAGATTATATTTATTAGCTTTATTTCCTACCAGTCGTAATCGAATGCCTTCTAGCGCATGTCCAGAACCAACCGTGCCACCTACGACCTGACTTGCATCTTGATTGTTGATCCATCCAATTGTACTTACATGTGCATCTGCTTGAACACCAATATCGCCAGGTTTGGATCCTAAGAATGTTATCTTGAATGCTTCTAACGCATTCCCTGTATTTACATTTCCTACAACTCCATCATTAACGACTCCCGGTATCCATCCTACATTTGCCTGATGTCCAGTTACCGTGTATGTATATGGGAATTCTACCTCTGAATCTCCTAACGGGCTTGGTGCACTTTCTCCATTCTTTACAAGTTTTACCTGAATCGCTTGAACAGGAACTCCGTGTCCTGTACTGCCTGCTAGCTCATTTGAACTTGCCCAGCCTAGCCATCCATAGCCCTTTGCGTATGCACGATAATAAATTTGATATTGGCTCGCTTGTCTTCCTGCCAATCTCAATCGTAATCCTTCAATGGCTCTTCCTGCTCCAACTGTTCCTAAAGTATTACCGGCCTCTTGGTTATTGATCCATCCGATTCCACTTACGTGTGCATCTCCAACAATTCTTAAATCTGCTTCTGTCGCATTTTCTATAATTAACTTAGCAGCCTCTAGATTCTTATTGTTTGTATCATTGCCGATTGTTTGTCCATCACCTACAGTTGACAACCATCCTATTTCCGATTGATGACCTTGCCCTTGTAACGTATAATTCGCCGCCGGTTCTGGTGTACTACTTGGTGTAGGTGTACTACTTGGAGCTGGGGTTGGCACAGGACTTGGAGTTGGTGTTGGTGTTGGCGCTACATAATACTTAGCAAAAAAATCTCTTGCTTTCTGTGTTCTATCCTTTGGATCAGAAGCCACTTCATATCTACGCTTAAAAATATCTGCAGCCTGTGCAGCACCATCTGCTGTATTATCAACTGAAAGTAAGTCATTATAAACCGAACGATAATACGCCATATTTAGTTCTTGTTTCATAAAATCCAATTGAGCCTTTAAATCAGAACGATCTACACCCAATGAAGCAGCATAACTCTCTAAATTTGTCTTACGACCACCACCCCATTGCACAATTCCATAATATGAACCACCTGGAGAAGATGCATTTGGGTTAAATGAAGATTCAAAAAATAAGTTTGATAGTACACCACTTGCACCAGCCTCATTTAACTGCAGGTCATTTCGTAAATACTGATAAATAATTGTCTCATTATCTTCTGCTTGGACAATTATGCTCTTTCCACTGTATATATTTATCATTAATATGGCAGATATTGTAAAACACAATATTTTTTTTACTAATTTCAGCATCATAATCTCCGTTTCCTCACACGTATCAACCATTTTAGCAGACAAGATATCATTTTAAAACTACAAAATATTGTATAAATCACAAAAAGGTCAATATGCCAGATATCATTATCTGACTATCGACCTTGGTTAGATTATACGTCCTTATTGTTGGAAAAATATTCTCCTTGCATTTTCTTTTATTATTTTTGATAAGCCAAGATACAAACTATATATAATAACGCCAAATATAAACGTCAAAATCGCCATACCAATATGTGCTATAACAAACTTCACTGGTGAATTTACGAGAATTTGAATCCAATTTAGTCTACTCCAGATAGCGTAGAAGAAAGTATTATCATGTGTTAGATATACCATAAATGTAGCTGCCCCAAAGAAATTAACAATCTTACTGCTACCAATATGCAATCTCATAAATATTGCAAATAATGATATGCTAATTAGTTCGATTCCAATATGATAGTTTGCATATGTAGCAATTGATTGTTGAAATACACCCTGCGATCCTGTTGCGATATAATTCGCAATATTAACATTTGTCGTATTGTAATTAGAAATATAGATTAAACCATAACTTAATAATAATACTATAAAGAAAATGTATACTTTGATATTCCGAAGTGGTTCAAAGCGATGAATGAATCCACCTAACGCAAATAAGAAAACGCCATTCAAAAGAACCCTTAACCCTGTCGCAATAGATTCTATCATTTCTCCAGTCCATCCCATTTCGACGAACACAAATAATACTGCCAGGAATATTAAATATTCTTTCATATCTAGTTTTGCCAAGAATCTGTTTAAGAATAGATATGCAATTACAATAATCATAAAGTAGAAGCCTACAAACCAAGCCATATTATTAAATATGTCAATATTTAATAGCCAACTTATGCTATTTCTTTTGATTATTTGAATACTGGCTGTCAAAAGAACAAGAATAGTTGCTGCAAACCCTTGCTGTGATAACAACTTATTAGCTGTCTTAAGTAGATTACTTTTGTCCGTCTTTGATATTAAAAAATAACCAGAGATTAGGATGAAAATATTATTTCCAATATAACCAAAAGTCATCGCAATGTTTAATAACTGCATTCGATTGAAGAACATTGGTTGATTCAGTATAGTCTGACTTCCGACTAATTGACCATTCATGCAATGTATCACAATATGGTCTAAAATAATCATTAGTAACGCTAAAATACGTAATAACTCGAAGTTTGAACTTCTAACTTTATTCTCCATAATTTCACCTTTTATATTTAACAAATATAAATATAACGACTTTAAATGGAATTATCAATTTATTATCAATATAGGATTTGTTAAAATATAGTAGATTACTTGTAAATTTTACTTTTAGTCCTCAATTTAGTACACTACAAGTAACATGGTTAATAGATAATTAACCAAGGAGATTTTATGAAAAGAAATCAATTCTATAAAAATATATACATAACAATATGTATGTTTATAATGATATTTCTATCAACATTCATGTTTTACACTGTCTGGCTTGAATTCGTAATTGAAAATAACCAAACAGGGCATTTGACAGGCCTTGGCAACCTAGGTATGGCCATTATCATCTATGCACTTTTGTATACCATTATTGGTAATTGGATTCAGACATTCTCGTTAGATGCTGGTCGTAAGGCAAATGTAATTGCTGGGCAAGTATTAACACTATTTACAGTTAATATTATCGAAGTATTAATTTCTATGGCCATTACTGGTCAGTTCCGTTTCTTATTTGAATTTACATTCAGATACTTCATTCTTTTCTTAGTACAAGCATTCGTACTATGCGTTTTAGATAACTATATGATTAATCTAATGCGTTATTTATTTAAGCCTTTAGATATTATTGAAATCTACGGCAAGCCAAATCAGTTACTTGCAAAGATTTCTGGTATCCCATTTAAGTATCACGTTGTAGATTCAATCCATTATTCCGTAGGCGAAGATAAACTCGAGGAAATTGTAAAAAATGCTGATTCAATCTTAATAAACGACGTCCCTGCTCGTGTTGAAAATCATTTAGTGAAAATGTGCTTTCGATATAATCGACAATGTCATTTAGTCCCAAAGATTTCCGATATTATCATCAAGTCATCTTCTGAAATAAATGTAGTGGATACCCCTATTTATGTTTGTAAGAACAAAGGACTATCACTTAGCGAACGTATTTTAAAACGCGCTTTTGATATTGTCTTATCAGGTCTTTCTTTGATTATCTTGTCGCCTATATTTATTTTGACAGCAATCGCAATTAAATTAGAGGATAACGGTCCAGTCTTCTTCAGACAAGAAAGAAGCTCCTTAGGTGGCGAACGTTTCTGGATTTTGAAATTCCGTTCTATGATAGTAGATGCCGAAAAAGATGGTCGCTCCATTCCAGCTGGTGAAAATGATCCTCGTATCACCAAGGTTGGAAAGATTATTCGTGCTTTCCGCATTGATGAACTTCCACAGTTGGTCAATATCTTGTGCGGAGATATGAGTATTGTTGGACCTCGCCCAGAGCGTGTCGAGCACGTTGAAAAATATAGCACGATGATTACTGAATTCACCTTCCGTGAAAAGGTAAAAGGTGGTTTAACAGGCTATGCACAAGTATTTGGTAAGTATAATACGACTGCATTGGATAAATTAAAGCTTGATTTGATTTATATTACAAATTACACACCGCTTTTAGATTTACAGATTATTTTTGAAACAATTAAAATCCTCGTACGTAAAGATAGTACAGAAGGATTTAGCCAAGAGCGTGTACAAGAAATTAAGGAAATGGATGATTCGGAGGATTACATCCAATGATTAGCGCATCAATAGTTCTATACAATACAGATAAAAATCTATTAAAATCTGTTTTAAATAGTTATTGTCCAAGCAAAGAACGATTATTATTAATTATTGATAATAGTCCTGAACCAACAGATTATTTTGCGAATATGGAACATGTAGCCTATATTTTTAATGGTAAAAATATAGGCTTTGGTGCTGCTCACAATATAGCAATCCATGAAGCAATCAAATTAAAATCTGAGTATCATATTGTATTAAATCCAGATATAGAATTTGATACTGCTATTATTGCAGAATTAAAGCACTATTGTGATGAACATCCTGATGTCGGTTATGTGCTACCAAAAGTTGTTTATCCAAATGGTGATCTACAATACCTTTGCAAACTACTACCGACACCTGCTGATTTAATCTTCAGACGCTTCATCCCACACTTCGGACATCATAATACACATAACGATCGATATACCTTAAAAGACTCAGGATATAACAAAATTTTTAATCCACCATGCTTATCTGGTTGCTTTATGTTTTTACGCGTTAGTACACTTGATCAATATCAACTTTTCTTTGATGACCGCTTCTTTATGTACTGTGAAGACTTCGATCTAATACGACGGATACATAGAGTTGCAAAAACAATTTTTTATCCATATGTCACAATTGTACATAATCATGCGGCCTCATCATATCACGATATAAAAATGTTACTCATTCACATCAGCAGTGCGTGTAAATACTTTAATAAGTATGGATGGTTCTTCGATAAAGAACGTGATGACTTTAATCAAAGAGTATTATCTGAACTAGGATTAGAAAAGGAGAAGAAATGATTGACATATTACTTGCAACTTATAATGGTGAAAAGTACTTACCAGAACTTTTATCTTCTCTTGAACAGCAGACGTATACCGATTGGAAACTCATCATCATCGATGACTGTTCGAAAGATAAAACAATTGATATTTTGCATTCTTTCAAAGAAACATCAAAACATTCTGTTGAAATTTTTATAAATTCTAAACCTGTAGGTTGTGGCAAAGATAACTTTTTCGCACTAGCAAAAAAATCTACCAGTGACTACATTGCCTTCTGTGACCAAGATGATGTATGGTTACCAAAAAAGTTAGAAACATGTATGCAGGCAATGCGTAACGCTGAAAAAGAAAATACATCTTTACCAATACTGGTCTATAGTGATTTAAAGGTTGTTGATATTGACTTAAACCTTATCAGTCCATCATTCTTCTCTTATTCAAATTACAGAAAAAATCCACAGTTACAACATCTAATTTGCCAAAATCAAATTACTGGATGTACGATACTAGCAAATAAAGCGTTGAACCAGTTATGTATTCAAGCAAAAAATTATGATCAAATTTTAATGCATGATTCATGGTATGGCATTACTGCTATGACATTTGGAAAAGTGATTTATATTAACAAATCACTAATTCTATATCGCCAACATGGAAATAACTCTGTAGGTGCAATTAACGCAAATAGTATTCAATATAAGTTGCATCGTTTACTAAACCCTATAAAGATGTGCCGAAGTAATTATGACCATATCCTAGAGATTAACTATTTCTGTAATATTTTTGCAAAGCAACTACAAAATAATCCATATCATTATATGTTAACGGATTTTGCAAATCTACAAACAAAATCACGTTCAGAATACCGCAAGGTATGTATGAAATATCAAATCTACAAATTTCCACTATATAGGAAACTTGGTCAGTTATATTATGCGCATCACTAATAAAAGGCTCATTCAAGAAATTAGCGTACTTGAATAAGTCTTTTAATTTTTGAATATACAAATATTTTTTTGCCTACTCTATTTTTCTCTCCGCAAATATATCTTTTCTGTCGCCGATATAATGAGTGTTAACTTATCACCATCAAGTTCATAACTAATGGTTTGATTGCCACCTGTAATCTTTCCATCTTTCCAGGTGAAAGGTAATCTATCATTTAACATCATAAATGTACCTGTGCCATCTTCATTGAAGATGATAAAGCCAGTCACATCACCAACCTTAATTTCATCAGCTAGAATTGCTTGTCCATCCTTTTCAATTTCAACTAATGAATACTGCCCAATAAGGTTCTTATCACTAGAACCTTTATGGCAACCCGTCAATGTAATCAGGAATAGTATAGATACCATCAATAGCTTTGTTATTTTTCTTATCATAGAATTATGTTAACGCATCTATAGTTTGAATACAAATACATATACTACGAAAAATGAGAACCTATCGCTAGGTTCTCATCATACTTTATGAAACTGTATCTACTACCATCTCTTCATATTGACGTGTGTAGAGTTCATAATAGTAACCCTTTTGTTTCATGAGCTCTGAATGTGTACCACGTTCAATGATCTTACCATCACGAACAACCAAGATAACATCCGCATTTACAATCGTAGATAGACGATGTGCAATCACAAAGGATGTTCTTCCTTTGATAACTGTATCAATCGCATCTTGAATTGCCTTTTCTGTAAGAGTATCAATTGAAGCTGTCGCTTCATCTAACACTAAGATGCGTGGATCAGCTAAGATTGCACGAGCGAAGGACAAGAGTTGTTTTTCGCCAGTAGATAACATTCCACCACCTTCACCAACATCGCTATCCAAGCCATTCTCCATCTTTTCAATTACAAACTTTGCGGAGACTAGATCAAGTGCATGCATGATTTCTTCATCTGTCGCATCCGGTTTACCATAGCGTAGATTATCTCTAACAGTTCCAGAGAATAGATGTGGTGTTTGTAAAACATAACCGATATTGGAATGTAACCAAAGCTGCGAACGTTCTCTAGCATCTCTTCCATCAATGAGAACTTGCCCCTTTGTTGGTTCAAAGAAACGACAAACTAGATTTACAAGTGTTGATTTACCAGCACCTGTTTCCCCAACGATTGCGACATTTGTTCCATGTGGTACATCGAGATTAAAGTTTTCTAAGACCATCTCGTCGCCATCAGGATACTTGAAGTCCACATTTTTGAATGCTACATCACCAATTAGTGGTTCCCAGTTTTCCTTCTTTAGATTGAAGGTATCTCCATACTTTTCGATAACTTCTGGTGAATCCGCAACATCTGACTCTGTATTCACTAATCGATCAAAACGTTCAATATTTACTTGAATTGATACCAGTGAGGATATTGTAGTAATCACGCTATGTAATGGATCCATAATACCTAATGCATAACTCATAAATACAGATAATGTACCAATTAACATCATGTTGTTAACGGTTAGATTGCCACCTTGCCACATAACAATTGCTAGCGCAATCGAGCTCATCATTGTAACTGTGGAATAGAAGAATGCCTGATAACGTGCAGCTTGTACAGACACATGGCGCATCGTTTCTGTATCTTTTTGAAATCCATCTCCAATGATACTTTCAATTACCATTGTCTTGATTGATCGTGCACCTGTAATACCTTCATTAAAATCACTTGTGATTTGGGAATTCAATTCACGAATGTGACGATTTAGTTTTACAAGTCGTTTCTGGAAGAATGCGATAATGAATACCGCAAATGGGACAAGCACAAATACCATGCATGCAAGTCTCCAACTGATTCTTACCATGTTAATCATAACGAATAGAATATACGATCCATTCCAAACAACAT
>ERZ773063.1197-NODE-1197-length-15697-cov-13.771257_pt1 | contig 15697 bp, 13 predicted proteins | sample MGYA00580625_ERZ773063 | MGnify/ENA primary metagenome ERZ773063 (study PRJEB29015, sample SAMEA2738022) | human oral metagenome | biome: human oral; feature: human-associated habitat; material: dental | place: China | collected 2042 ...
GCCCCGAGTCGGAGACGATGCGCCCGTCGCGGATGGCCACCCGCCGGGGCATCTCGGCCGCCAGGTCGTTGTCGTGGGTGATGACCACGATCGTGGTCCCCTGGGCATTGAGGTCGTGGAGCAGCTCGACGATGGAGGCGCCCGAGACCGAGTCGAGGTTGCCGGTGGGCTCGTCGGCCAGGAGCAGGGGCGGATTGCCGACGACGGCGCGGGCGATGGCCACGCGCTGGCGCTCGCCGCCGGACATCTGGTGGGGGCGGTGGCCCAGGCGGTGACCCAGGCCCACCCGCTCCAGCGCCCGCTTCGCCCGAGCCCGCCGCTCCGAGCGCGCCACCCCCAGGTAGAGCAGCCCATCGGCCACATTGTCGACCGCGGTCACGCCGTCGGCCAGGTGGAACTGCTGGAAGACGAAGCCGATGCGCCGCGCCCGCACGGCGGACAGGTCGGCGTCGGACAGGGCGGCCACGTCGAGCCCGTCGATCTCCACGGTGCCCGACGTCGGCCGGTCGAGGGTGCCGATGAGGTTGAGCAAGGTCGACTTGCCCGAGCCGGAGGGGCCGACGACGGCGACGAGCTCGCCGCGCTCGATCTCCAGGCTGACCCCGGCGCAGGCGGCCACGGGCGGCTCGCCGTAGGTGCGGCGCACGTCGCGCAGAGACAGGATCGGGTTCATCGCTGCGGCACCACCACTCGCTGGCCCTCGGCCAGCCCCTCGCCGGAGACCTCGACCCGCCCGCCCGCGAACATGCCGGTGGTGACCGGCACCTTGCGGGTGGAGCCGCCGTCCTCCACGAGCTCGACGCCGAACTGCTCGGCGGTCAGGGCGATGAGGGCGCTGACGGGCACGGACAGGACGTTCTCGCGCTTCTCGCTGGGCAGGCCCACCGTCACCGAGACCTCCTGGAAGCTGGAGGTGGCCGACAGGTCGTCCGGCACCACGGTCAGGGGGATGAACCGCTCCTTGCTGCTGTTGTCGCTGCCCGTCTTCTCCACCGGGGTGCCCACGGCGGTGATGGTGCCCGTCGACTCCACGGCGCCCGGCAGGTGCAGGGCGACCTTGTTGCCGACGACGGCGAGCTGCTGGTCGGCGAGCTTGAGGTTGACGTCGACGACCTGGGCGGTGGAGGTGGCATTGTAGAGGTCGCCCTGGGCGGCCGCGGTGTCCCCCAGCCGGCTCTTGAGCTCGCCCACGCGCAGGTCCCCGGCGTCGAAGACGATGCGCCCCAGGGGCAGTGAGCCGGTGCGCTCCAGACCCACGGCCTTCTGCCAGGCCCTGACGGCCTGGATGGTGCGCCAGCCGAAGTTCCCGTCGGGCTCGGCCTGCATATGACCCATCTCCCCCAGGACGGTCTGGAGCTGGGTGATGTCCTCGCCGTTGCTCATGCCCGACTCGAAGGCGCGCCAGGCGGGCACGCTGCCCCGGAACAGGTAGGCGGGCTCGTCCCCCACCTGGTACAGGCACTCCCCGGAGTGGATGACGGCGCCGGCGGTCGGCAGCTGGGTGACGACGCCCTGGAAGCCGGAGCGCACCGTGTGGGAGTCGGCGAAGCGCAGGGTCCCCTGGGCGCTGGTCTCGCCCTGCAGGTCCCCGCGGGTGATCTCCCCGGTGGCGCCGGTGAAGCCGGTCGGCTTCTCCTTCTCCCCGCGCCTCGTGGGCAGGGCCCCGCTGGCGATGGCGATGCCGGTCCCCCCGCCGGCGAGGAGCACCGCGGCCCCCAGGCCTATGAGGAGGCGGCGGCGGGTGGTGCGGCCCCGGCCGGGGTCGTCAGTCGTGGTCGTGTCAGTGCTCATGAATTCCTCCGTCGATGTTGAAACGTCTTACTCGTTGCGTGCGGACCCGGCGCCGGGGGCGGGCGGGAGCGCCGTGGAACCGATTTCGTCCTCGTCATCGTCCCGATCACTGCGGGCGATCGCGCACAGGGTCCGCACCATCGATGCGACGGCGACCAGTCCGGTTCCGCGCCTGCTCATCTGACTCTCCATTCCCCGGGGCCGCGTCGGCCCCGATCCGGGCGCCGGTGCGGCCCGGTCCGCTATGTCGGGTCAACTCAAGCGGAGTGGATGTTGCGAGGGCCTTCAGGCTTTCACTTACGGTTCCTTAACCCCGTCCCCGGGTCCGCGCGCCGGGCGCCGGCCGCTTCTTCACAGTGGCGCCACAGGGCCGCCCTACAGGCGCCACACGGCCGCCGTCGAGGGTGGGGCGCCATGAGCAGCACGCAGACCCCGAAGGCGCCGGGCGCCGCCGGCCGCAAGGCGCCGCCCCGCGAGAAGCACACCCGCCGACGCCTCCTCATGGGGGGCGCCGCCGTCCTGGGACTGGCCGCCACCGGCACGAGCGCCTGGGCGCTGGACCGCTTCGTCATCGACCACACCGAGATCTCCGACGTCGCCGCCTACGAGGCCGCCCACTCCTCCGTCACTCCCGCCCAGGCCGCCGCGGCCACCGACGTGACGGTGACCGACACCGCCTACACCTCCTCCAACACCTCCATCACCATCGCGCGGGCCTCCACCGGCTCCGGCTCGGACACGCTCACCTACTACGCGGCCGACGTCGTCGCATCCGACGCCAGGGCCGTGCGCAGCGCCTTCGCCAACAACGAGTACGGCACCAATATCACCGCCAGGCCCAGCGAGATCGCCGCCGAGCACAACGCCGTCCTGGCCGTCAACGGCGACTACTACGGCTTCCGCACCGACGGCATCCTCATCCGCAACGGCGTGATCTACCGCGACGACGGCGTGCGCGAGGGCATCGCCCTCTACGCCGACGGCCGCGCCGAGGTCTACGACGAGACCGCCACCACCGCCCGGGGCCGTCCCCGCGCCGCGCGGTCGGGACGGGCCGGCCCGCCCTGGCCGTCATCATCCCCGCCTACCAGCCCGACGAGCGGCTCGTGGGCCTGGTGGAGGACCTGCATCGCGAGCTGGCGGGCTGCCGGGTGCTCATCGTCGACGACGGCTCCGATCCCGCCTGCGCCCCGGTGTTCGCCGCGGCCCGCGAGCGCGGGGCGGAGGTGGTCTCCCACCCGGCCAACGCGGGCAAGGGCGAGGCGCTGCGCACCGGGCTGGAGCGGGCGCGCAGGCTCTGGCCGGGGGCGGACGTGGTCTGCGCCGACGCCGACGGCCAGCACACGCCGTCGGACATCGCCTCTGTGGCGAGGCGGGTGCGCGCCACCGGGCGCATGGCGCTGGGGGTGCGCGAGTTCACCGGATCCGTGCCGCTGCGCAGCCGCCTGGGCAATGACGTGACGGCCCTGCTGTTCCGCGGGGCGACCGGCTGGCGGCTGCGCGACACCCAGACGGGCCTGCGCGGCTACCCGGCGGGCGGCTACGACTGGATGCTGGAGGTGGCGGGCAGCCGCTACGAGTACGAGCTGAGCGCCCTGCTGCGGGCCCGAGAGCTGGGCCTGGAGGTGGAGGAGGTCGGCATCGCCGCGGTCTACGAGCCGGGCAACGCCTCCTCCCACTTCCGGCCCCTGCGGGACTCGGCCCGCATCTACGCGCCCCTGCTGCGCTTCACGGGGGCGGGCCTGGCGAGCTCCGTCATCGACTGGGTCGGCGTCATGGTCCTGCACCTGCTCACCGGCAGCCTGCTGGTCGGCGTGGTGGGGGCGCGGCTGGTGAGCGGGACCGCGAACTTCTTCATGAACCGGCGCGTCTTCCGGGCGGCGCCCGGGACGGTGGGGCGCACGGCGGTGCGCTACGCGGCCCTGGCGGTCGCGCTCGTGGCGGCGAGCTACGCGGTCCTGCGGGTCCTGACCGGGATCGGCGTCCCCCTGGGGGCCGCCAAGATCATCGGCGACGGCGCGCTCTACGTGGCCGGCTACCTGGTGCAGCGGCGGGTGGTGTTCCGGGGCTCGCCGGAACCGGCGGGAGAATCACGCGAAACCGGCGGAAACGACACGCGGGGCCGGCGGAAGTGACACGCGGGGCCGGTGGAGAACGCGCATCCGCCCGGCCCCGCCCGGACCGGCGCCCGCGCGGGAGGGGCCGACGGCGCGAAATGACGTTCCGGGCGGGCTGTTCCGCCCGGCCCCGCCCGGTTCGCGCGAACCGGTCCCGGCCGCGCGACCGATCGGCGGAACCGCGACGCGCCGCGCCCGTGCCCTCCGATCTCCACGCCGGCACATCACGATTAGATAGCCTCGCCGTATGACCGCGAGCAACATTCTTGAGACGACCGACTGGTCCCATCTGCTCCACGCCTGCGGCACCGCGGAGGGGGCGGTCCCCGCGCTCAAGACCCTTCAGGGCGAGGACCCGGACGCGATGACCCAGGCCGTCGACGTCCTGGAGCCGTGCTTCCTCCGCCAGAGCACGCCGTACCCGGCCACGCCGGCGGCGCTGCGCTACGTCCTGGCGGTCCTCGCCGAGTGGGGGGCCGAGCGCGCCGGGGACGAGTCCCTCGCCGACGTCGCCGAGGACCTGAGCATCTTCGTGCGCAATATCGGCTTCCTCCTGCGCCGCTGCGAGGAGGACCTGGCCGGCCGCGCCGTCGACGAGCGGGCGGCGCAGCGGGCCCGCGAGCTCCTCGACGAGCGCCCCGCCGCGACGGGGGACGACGTGTGGCAGTCGCTGGGGGAACTGCGCGACCTCCTCATCTACAACGCCGGCCTGGAGCTGATGGCCCTGGCCCCCGAGGTCCTCGACGTCCTCGTGCCCCGGGTGCCGCGACCCGACGGCCGCATCGACCTGGAGACGCTGGACACCGTGGTGCCGTGGCTCGTCCTGCCCGGGGCGGACGACGCCCGCACGGCCGTCCTCGCGGAGGTCTGCGACCGGCTGGACGGGCTCGACCCGGCCGACCCGAGTCAGCGCGAGGAGCGGCGCACCCTCGTCCAGGTGCTCGTCGACCTCAAGGAGGACCTGTCCGGCCTGGGCGAGGACGAGGATCCCGCGGTGCGCGCACTGGCCGCCATCAGCCGGCCCGAGCAGGAGGGCGCCGTCCCCGAGCTGGTGCGGGCGCTCCAGCGCATGACCGAGGACGACCCCGAGGGCGTCTACGGCCCCACGTGGACGGAGATCCGCGACCAGGCGGACAGCGCCGTCATCCGGGTCAGGGCGCCGCTGGAGGCGCTCCTGCCCGCCGCCCTGGCCCGCATCGGGGCGTCGACCGGGTTCCTGCCCGACCACGACTGGCTCCCCCTGGTCACCCACGGCTTCCCGCCCAGCGGCGGGGAGGTGTGGGAGCGCCTCCTGCCCGAGACGCCGTCGGACGCCCAGATCCAGGTGCTGGCGGCGCTCGCGGACAACCCCCACCAGTGGGATCCGGACAACGAGCACGCCGCCGCCGCCCGCTCCTGCCTGGGGCTGGGATCCATGTCCCGCGAGGAGCTGCGGGCCCTCGTGGACCGCCACCGCGCCGCCGGGTCGGGCGAGCGGGTCACCAGGGTCTCCCGCCGTCGGGCGGCGGCGCGGGCCGCGCAGTCCGCACAGCCCACCCCGACCGCACCGCCCACGCTGCCCACGCCGATCGTGCCCGGGCCTCAGCCGGGTCAGGCGGGTGATGCGGGCGCCGACGGCGCCGACGGGCCGAGTCACGCCGGACGGCCGGTCCGCGCCCCGCAGCCGTGACGCGCCCCGGCGGGATGCGGATGCGTCCCGTCGGCGCCGCATCCGCGCCCGCCCGAGTCGTTGCCACCGCCCTCAGGCGGCGAGGGGATCGACGACGGCGAGGTTGCGAGCACGGGCCGCGGCGGCCAGGCGGGCGTCGTGGGTGAGGACGGTGACGGGATCGCGCGGACGGTCCAGCAGCGTTGCGGTGGCCAGGTGAATGGCGTCGAGGGATTTGAGCTCCCCGGTCAGAGCGCAGGCCCGCTCAACGACGGCGTCGTGAACGTCCACGATCTCGACTCCATCGAGGAATTCCTCGGCGATGTCCAGCGGCAGGCCCTCGCGATGGAGGGCTCTGGACACCTCGATCCGAAGCAGGATGGAGGACAGCACCCGTTCCGCGGGTTCAAGCCGCTCAAAGAAAGCCTTGGCCGAGGACGCCCCCTCCTGTTTGAGAAGGATCAGCAGGACCACTGACGTGTCAAGATAGATCATCGATCCTCCTCGCGCTCACCGAGGAGGAAATCCTCCAGGTCCCTCCCCTCGGGAAGGACGTATCGTTCCGTCGGGAAGCGGAAAGGATGTTTGGCCGGGCGGACCCTGCCCTCGCGGACCATGCGCTCGTACCAGGACTCCTCGCGCCGGATCGGGACGATCTGGGCGATGGGCCGGCCGTGATCGGTCACCGTCACCGGCACGCCGCTCACCTCGACCTCCCGGTAGGTCTGCTCGGTCAGCTGATCGACCTCGTGCGAGTCGGCGGTCCCGGGATCGGAATCGGCCGGAGCACTCATCGCATTCACAACATGAGGGTACCGGGGCGGGTTCGGCGCGCGGTACTGTCGCCCAGCCCGATCGTGCTCGGACTCACGCCGGACGGTACGTGAACCGGTCCCAGCCCAGGGCCTCGATCCGCTCCGCCATGCGCTCGCAGGCCGCGTCCCATCCGGGGGCGACGACGGCGAAGCGGCCGGTGGTCCCCTCGCCGCGCGCCTGCTGGAGGGCGTAGACGCGCGCCCCCGCCTCGTGCACGCGGCGGGCGACCTCGACGGCGTCGTCGGCGGTCACGTCGCCGGGGACCACGGTGGTGCGCACCTCGAAGTCGGGGCCGCCGTCGGCCGCGGCCTCGAGCAGTACTTGCAGGCACTGCCACGCCTTGGGCGCCGAGTTCGGCCGCCCGACCACCTGCGCGTAGTGCCAAGAAGGTCAGTGACGGCACTGCGGCGCTCCTTGGCGCGCACGTGCACGAGGACCTCGTGCCCTGCGTCGAGCAGGGCGGTGGCGGCGTTGCGTCCGACGCCCTGCGCGGAGCCGGTGACGAGGATGCGAGCCATGCGGGCAGTGTGCCCCATCCTCGACCTCCTCGGTTTGCGCGCGAGCGTACGGCGATTCGCCGTACTTTCGAACGCAAACCGAGGAGTTGGGGCGAGGGTGGGGGGCGGAAGTAGGGGCGGCGGGTGCGATGACCCGGGTCGCTCTCCGACGGCGGCCTCCGCGGTTTTCAAGGCGTTGCTCAGGGCGTTCTTGACTCCGCGAGCCCCCAGCTTGCGCTTCTTGCCGCTCAGACGACGCAGCGCCGACTGGTAGAGGTCGTCAGGCGAGTCCCATCCCGTGCTGGTGTCAAGAACGTCAGCCATGAGCGATGCGAGCTCGCGCGGGTGGATCTCCTCGATCGAGTCCACGTGGTCCAGGGCACCGCGCCGGTAGCCCACCGGGGCCAGCGAGGCGTCGTAGGTGCGCCAGACGAAGTCGTGCTCGTCGATGTAGGCGAAGGACTGCCCCAGCACGGAGCGCACCCTCGCCTCCCGTGACGCGGTGGTGCGCGACAGCCCGAAGGCCCGGCACAGCTTGACGACGAGACGGCGCATCGTCAGCGGCGACTCGACGTCGCAGATGCTCTGGGCGGCCCGCCTGGCCGTGCTGGCGGCCGTCACGGCGGCGGCGGCGGTGCTTCTCGTGTCGACGGCGGCGGCCACCTGCCCCGAGGTCCTCACCGGGGAGTCTCTGCGGGCCGCGGCACGCACGCTCGCCTGGCTCGTGGCGGCCGCGCTCATGGCCGCGGGGGCGGGTGCGGCGTTGCGGCAGGTGCTCGGTGCCGCGAGCGCGCTGCTCCTGCTCGTCACGGTTGCCCCGGTCGCCGCCGACCTCCTGGGTGACGCGGCCACCTGGCTGCCGAGGGCGGCCGCCCGCAGCTGGGTGCGCGACGGGTCAGCCGCTGAGGGCGTCATCGTGCTGGTGTGGACGGCCGGGTGCCTCGCCGCCGGGGCGGTGCGTCTGGCGCGCTCGGACGCCTGAGCCGACCGGGCTCGTCACCTGGCTCCCTCTTACTCCAGACGGCTGCGGACCAGGCTGCGCGGTGGCCGCGCGGCCACCCAGGCCACGACCATCCCCAAGGCGACCACGACCGTGACCGCCACGGTCAGCATCGCCCATGTCGCAGGCAGGGTGTGCCAGGCCGCGAAGCCGTCGGGGTAGATGCGTCGCCGCCAGGCGACCACGTAGGTGCCGACCGCCCAGCCCACCACCGCGCCCAGGGGGACCCCCAGGCCCAGGACGAGCGCCGCGTGCGCCGTCGTCGTGCGCCGCAGGAAGCGTGGACGCGCACCCAGGGCGTGCATCGTGACCAGGTCGGGCAGCGCCTGGCTGCGCACGAGAGCGAGGCTGACTCCCAGGGCGGACAGTGCGAAGAGCACCGCGACGGCGAAGGCGGCCAGCCCCGTCCTCCCGCCCCACGGGCTGGCCTGCGCATCCCGGCCCGCGGAGACCATGAGCAGGTCGGTGCGCTCCTTGAGGATGTCCTTGGCACGCTCCACCTCCGCGGGGGTCAGGTCGCGGGAGGTCTCCAGGATCGCACCGACGTAGACGGGAGAGGCGTCGCCGAACCCGAGCTCCGCCAAGGTCTGAGGCGTCATGACGACCGAGGCCGCCAGGCGCGGCAGGAAGAAGCCGGGCACCTCCACGGTGCCCACGGTGTGTCCGAGGATGTCCAGCTCGGCGATGACGACCGTCCCGTCGTCGGCGATCCGGGTGGCGTCGTTGACGACGACGCGGCCCTCCTCCATCATCCGGGCCGCCTGCTCGGCGCCGGGCAGCCTTGTGGCGCGCATCGTCTCGGCGTCCATGACGAGCACGTCACCGCCCAGCCACCAGGGAAGCGCATACCCAGCGGTGTAGCCACGGAACGAGCCGACGCAGACCACCTCCGAGCGGCCCAGCACTGAGCCGATGGACGCCAGCAGGCCGTCGCGCTCGTCGCACTCCTCCCCGGGGGCGGGCAGGGCCAGCAGGTGGAGGCCGTTGTCGCGCGTGTCCAGGGAGAAGACGGGAAGGGCCCCGGTCACCGGCAGCCCCGCCTCGGACAGCGCGGCGGCCTGGGAGCGCAGGAGGGCGGCGTCGAACTCGTCGTCGACCGGGGCGTCGGGGCCGATCGCGAGGTTGCCGGGCCCCACGAGACTCGTGCGCGTGTCCTCCACGTTCTGAGCGTCGGCGGGCACGAGGACGCAGCCGGCACCCAGGATCGCCACGGCGACGGCCACGGCCCCCACGACCGGTGCGGTGCGCGACAGCCGGGCGCCCGCCTCACGCAGGGCCAGGCGGAGCGCCAGCGGGGCACGATGAGCCCGGGACGAGGCCGCCAGGACGAAGGCCGGAACCGCCAGCAGCAGGGCGAGCGCCGCGGCCAGGACGGCAAGCACCATCAGCCCCAGCGCGGCGCCGCCCGGGCCTGCCGGCCCGGGGACCTGTCCCGGGTCCAGCGCCAGGACGGGCACCCTCAGCGAGCCGAGCGCGCAGCCCACGGCAACCACCAGGGCGCTGACCGCACCCATCCACCGGGCCCGCCCCTGCGGATGGCCGCCGACGACCGGCCGCTGCTTGAGGGGCCCGACGAGGTCGAAGCGGGACACGCGGCGGGCAGCCGTCGCGGTGGCGAGCCAGCCGGCACCCGCGCTCAGGAGGAGGACGAGGACGGCCTGCCACGCAGGGGGCAGGACCACGGGCCGTTCGGGCATGAGGGCACGTGCCACGCCGGCCGCCGCGGCCACGCCCACGGCCCAGCCCAGCAGGCCGCCGAGCACACCCGTCCCGACTCCCTGGAGGGTGAGGATGCGGCGCAGGTCCCGGGGCCGGGCGCCGACGGCGGCCGTCAGCGCCAGGGTGCGCCTGTGCTGGTCGGCGGCGACGACGAAGGCCGGCGTGACCAGCCCGAGCAGCAGGCCGACGGCGCCGGCTGCGGCGAGCACCACCATGACGACCTGGAGGGCCACGGCGGCCGGGTCAACGGTCACCGGGTAGAGCTCGGAGTCGGCGGGGTAGGCGGTCAGCACCTCGCGGGAGACGACGACGGCCATCCGCACGTTGAGGCGCTTGACCTGCTCCCAGGTCACAGCCTCGGGGCCGGTGATGAGGAAGTGGGTGTCGACGCCGGCCGGGTCGGCCCGGGCGGTGGAGGCGACCCAGTCGGCCAGCGCCCAGGCGGTGTCCGTCTCGGAGCCGACGATGCCGGAGACCCGGAAGCCGCGCTGGTTGCCGGCCAGGAACTCGTTAATCCGGCCGTCGGTGGAGTACCAGCCGGTGAAGGGCGGTGCGATGAGGGTGATCTCGTCGCCGACGTCGGCGCCCGTGCGCTCGGCCACGGCGCTGGTGATGACGATGTCGGCGACGTCGGTGGGCGCGGTGCCGTGCACGAGCCCGCCACCGGCCGGGAGCAGGAGGTCGAGGGTGCTGGCGTCGGCCTCGGTGAGCGTCATGGTGGCGACGCCCGTGGTCTCGACCCCGGACAGGTCCGGGGAGCCGGTGCCCGTAGCCCGGAGCTGACCGGGCTCTGAGTCGATGCCGGTGGTGGCCAGGAGCGTTCCGGTGGTCCAGTACTGGTGGACCTGGTTGGCGGCGGGGACGAGGCCGGCGAGCTCCTCGGCGTCCAGCGGGACGACGTCGGGGTCGTCCACCCAGGACCCCAGCCCCTCGGGGCGCTGCCGGATGGGTGAGGACAGTGGGTTGACGGCGGTGCCAGTGACGACGGCCTGGACGCCGTCGGGGACGGAGTCCAGGGCCACCTGGCGGCCGGGCACGTCTGAGCCGTGGGTGGCCAGCAGGACGAGCGCGCCGCCGACGGCCGCCACCGGCAGGGCGATGAGGAGGATGGCGCTCATGGTGCGCAGGCGGTGGCGGGCGGCGTCGCGGCGGGCCAGGCGCACGACGGGGCGCAGAGCGCGCAGCCGGGCCCTCACGGCCGCTCCGTGGCGTCGTCGCCGAAGGGGGTCAGGAGCACCGAGGGGTCCTCGGCCGCCGAGCTTCCCACCGTGCGCCCGTCGCGCAGGAAGACGGTGCGGTCCGCCCAGGCGGCGAAGCGGGGCTCGTGGGTCACGAGCAGGACGGCGGCGCCGTCGTCGGCGCGCTGCCGCAGGACGGCCACGACGTCGCTGCCGGTGGCCGAGTCGAGGGCGCCGGTGGGCTCGTCGGCCAGGAGGAGGCGGCGCGGCCCGATGAGGGCGCGGGCGATGGCGATCCTCTGGGCCTGGCCGCCGGAGACGTCCTCGGGGAAGCGGTCGGCGAGCTCAGCGACGCCGACGCCGTCAAGGGCCTCCATGGCCTGGGCGCGTGCGCGGGCCACGGGCACGCCGTCGAGCTCCAGGGGGAAGGCGACGTTCTCGACGGCGGTCAGGGACGGTAGGAGGTTGAAGTCCTGGAAGACGAAGCCGATGGAGCGGCGCCGCAGGTCCGCCTTCCGGGTGGGGCTCAGGCCCGCCAGGTCCTGCCCCTCGACGAGGACCCGCCCGGAGGTGGGCGTGTCCAGGGTGCCGGCGAGGTTGAGCAGCGTGGACTTCCCGGAGCCCGAGGGGCCCATGACGGCGACGAACTCGCCGGGGCCCAGGACCAGGTCGACGTCCTTCAGGGCGGTGACCGCGCGGGGGCCCTCGCCGTGGACGCGGGTGACGGCCTCCAGGCGCAGGACGGCCTCGGCGGCACTCATCTGGGGCCCCCGACGGCGGGCCGGCTGGTGGTCGGTCGGCCCGCGGTGAGCGCGTTGGGTGCGGGCCGGTCGGCGGTGGTCCGGTCGGTGGCGGCGGAGCCGCTGGTGCCCGGGGAGAGGCGGCGCGCCTGTGCGAGGCGGCCCTCGACGTCGTCGAGCCAGCGGAGCTCGGCCTCCAGGGCGTAGACGTGGTGGTCAAGGACGAGGGAAGCGGCGAGGTCCTCGTCGGCGGCGCGGCGCGCACGGGTAATCTCGTGCAGGGCGGCCTGGCTGGCCTGGCGCTGGCGCTGGACGAGGGCGGCGACGTCGACGCCGGGCGCGGTGGTGGCCAGGGCGAGCTTGATGATGAGCTCGTCGCGCTCCGGGTGGCGGCGCAGGACCGGGGCGTTCCACCAGCGAACGAGCTCGGCACGGCCGGCCTCGGTCAGGGACCAGGCCGCGACCTCGGAGGAGCCTAAGGCCGAGCCGGATCGGGTGGACCCGGTCCGGCTGGGGGCCGTCTCAGCGAGGGCCGTCTGAGCGAGGGCGGCTTCGTGCTGCACCACGAGGCCGTCGCGCTCCAGACGACCAAGCGTGGTGGAGACCTGACCGATGTTGAGCGGCCACGTCGAGCCGGTCGAGGACTCGAAGTCCTTGCGGAGCTGGTAGGTACCGGCGTCGCCTGCGGACAGCAGGGCGAGCAGGGCGTGCTTGACGGACATGGAACCTCCCGGATCAACCCCGGCACCCTTAGTTACCGAGTAATGGATACTCAGTATCCCTTCGGATGGGGTGACGGTCAAGCAACCGGGGCCGCCTCGACGTCGGACGCACAGCCGGCCAACCGGTGGGGCGCGACTCAGGCGGGCCGGTAGGTGAAGCGCTCCCAGCCCATCGCCTCGATCTCGGCGGCCATGCGCTCGCACCGGGCGTCCCAGCCGGGCGCCACCACGGGGAAGGTGCCGCTCGTGCCCCGGGCACGCACCTGCTGCAGCGCGTAGACGCGCGCCCCGGTCTCGTGGGCCCGGCGGGCGACCTCCACGGCGTCGTCGGCGGTCACGTCGCCGGGGACCACGGTGGTGCGCACCTCGAAGTCGGGGCCGCCGTCGGCCGCGGCCTCGAGCAGTACTTGCAGGCACTGCCACGCCTTGGGCGCCGAGTTCGGCCGCCCGACCACCTGCGCGTAGTGCTCGGGCAGAGCCTTGATGTCCAGGCCCACCCAGTCGACCAGGCCGCGCTCCACCATGTCGTGCAGCCGCCGGGGGTAGGGGCCGGCGGTGTGCAGCCCCACGGCGAAGCCCATGTCGATGACCTCGCGGGCGGCGTCGGCCAGGGCGTCCTGGCGCAGCGCCTCGCCGCCGGTGAACACGACGCCGTCGAGCAGGCCCCGACGCCGTCGGAGCAGGTCCCTCACCTCCTGCCAGGCCACCACCCCGGGGGTGCGCACGGGGATGAGCGCCTGGTTGTGGCAGTAGAAGCAGTTCCACGGGCAGCCCTGGGTGAAGACCGTCGCGCTCAGGTGGTCGGGCCAGTCGACGGTGCTCATGGGAACCAGTCCGGCGATGACCAGAGCGTCGGCGGGGCCGCCCGACGGGGCTCGCGCCTCCTCGGTCTCAGTCATCGAGGCCGAGGGACGCCGCGATCTCATCGAGCCGGCGCGTCTTGATCTCACCGCGCCGCACCGCCTCCGCTTCTGCCCTCAGCGCATACGCGTACTCCAGGTCATCAATGTAGGACTCGATGGCCTCGCGCACGTAGAACGTCGCCGGACGACCGGTCCGGCCCCCCGGCTCAGCAGCCACCGACTCCTCCTCGCCCGTCGCCGCTCCTCACGCGTTCACCGCGCTCAGGCGCGAGACGGCCGGGCCGTGCCCGCCGGCGGCGGCCTCGGTGAACATCTGCCGCTCCATGTACTCGCCCTTCTTGCCGATGTTGAAGGACTTCACGGGGCGGAAGTAGCCCATGACGCGCGTCCACACCTCGCACTCGACCGGCTCGGCGCCCGGGTGCAGCTCGGCGCACTTGGCGCAGGTCTTGTGCTCCCCGGGCAGGTAGCCGTGGACGGGGCAGATGGAGAAGGTGGGCGTGACGGTGATGTAGGGGGTGCGGAAGGCGGTCAGGCTCCGGCGCACGAGCTCCTTGCAGGCGGCGGCCGAGGAGATCCGCTCGTTCATGTACAGGTGGAGCACGGTGCCCCCGGTGTACTTGGTCTGCAGCTCCTCCTGCATCTCCTGGGCCTCGAAGGGGTCGTCGGTGTAGGCCACCGGGATCTGCGAGGAGTTGGTGTAGTAGGGGTTGGACTCGGTGCCGGCCTGGAGGATGCCGGGGTAGCGCTTGCGGTCCTCCTTGGCGAAGCGGTAGGTGGTGCCCTCCGCCGGGGTGGCCTCGAGGTTGTACAGGTGGCCGGTGGCCTCCTGGAACTCCACCATCTTGTCGCGCACGTGGTCGAGCAGGCGCACGCACATGGCGTGGCCGCGCGGGTCGGTCAGGTCGTAGGCGTCGTGGCTGAAGTTGCGGACCATCTCGTTCATGCCGTTGACGCCCAGGGTGGAGAAGTGGTTGTCGAGGGTGCCGAGCCACCGCTTGGTGAAGGGGAACAGCCCGGCGTCGATGTGGTGCTGGATGACCTCGCGCTTGAGCTCGAGGGTGTCGCGGCCGATCTCCAGCAGCCGGTCGAGGGCGACGACGAGCCCGGCCTCGTCGCCCGCGTGCAGGTAGCCCAGGCGGGCCATGTTGACGGTGACGACGCCGACGGACCCGGTCTGCTCGGCCGAGCCGAACAGGCCGTTGCCGCGCTTGAGCAGCTCGCGCAGGTCGAGCTGGAGGCGGCAGCACATGGAGCGGATCATGCCGGGGTCGAGCTCGGAGTTGATGAAGTTCTGGAAGTAGGGCAGGCCGTACTTGGCGGTCATGGCGAACAGGCGCTCGGCGTTGTCCGAGTCCCAGTCGAAGTCCCTGGTGATGTTGTAGGTGGGGATGGGGAAGGTGAAGACGCGGCCCTCGGCGTCGCCGGCGGTCATGACCTCCATGAAGGCGCGGTTGATGACGGCCATCTCGGGGGCGAGGTCGCCGTAGGTGAAGTCGCACAGCTCGTCGCCGATGAGGGGGTGCTCGTCGGCGAGGTCGTCGGGGCAGGTCCAGTCGAAGGTGAGGTTGGTGAAGGGCGTCTGGGTGCCCCAGCGCGAGGGGACGTTGAGGTTGAAGATGAGCTCCTGCATGCACTGGAGGACCTGGGTGTAGGTCATGGAGTCCAGGCGGACGAAGGGCGCCATGTAGGTGTCGAAGGAGGAGAAGGCCTGGGCGCCGGCCCACTCGTTCTGGAGGGTGCCCAGGAAGTTGACGATCTGCCCGACGGCGGAGGAGAAGTGCCGCGGCGGGTTGCAGGCGATCTTGCCGGGGATGCCGTTGAAGCCCTGCTGGAGGAGGGACTTGAGCGACCAACCGGCGCAGTAGCCGGAGAACATGTCCAGGTCGTGGATGTGCAGGTCCCCGCAGCGGTGGGCGTCGCCGGCCTCCTGCGCGTAGATCTGGCTCAGCCAGTAGTTGGCGATGATCTTGCCGGAGGTGTTGAGGATCATTCCGCCCAGCGAGTAGCCCTGGTTGGCGTTGGCGTTGACGCGCCAGTCGGAGCGGTCGAGGTACTCGGTGATGGTGGCGACGGCGTCGACCTGGGGGCGCGAGCCGTGGGCGACGGCGGAGTCGTCGGAGCCGCGGGCGACCAGCTCGGGGTGGGCCGCGGCGAGGTGGGCGGCGGCGGGGGTCTGACTGCTGTCTGACACGAGCATCTCCAGTTTCGTTTCGATGAACGTAGAGTCGCCGTCGTGACGACGGCGGCGGGGGCCGCCGCTCCGGCGCCCGGTGCCGGACCGAGGAGTCCGGCGACCGACGTCCGGGGCGGCACCACCTGCCCGACCTTACAACCTGCTCGCGCCCGCGCAACCCATATCCGGTGGTCGGACCCGGTCGCAACCACAACATGTTGTGGTCGCCGCGCCTTCCGCCACCAAGGCCGACGGCGGCTTCCGCCGGGTTCCCGAGGAAGACGGCGGACACTTTAAGTGAGCAGCATCATACTTTTATGAGCGGGGTCACCCCGTTCGGCGTGTCCCGACCGCCCGCCCCGCCCGCCCGGCCCGCTCACCGGCGCCGTCGCCGCCGGGGCCGTCGCCGCCAACGATGTCCCGCGCGTCG
>ERZ773063.1198-NODE-1198-length-15688-cov-10.113606_pt1 | contig 15688 bp, 14 predicted proteins | sample MGYA00580625_ERZ773063 | MGnify/ENA primary metagenome ERZ773063 (study PRJEB29015, sample SAMEA2738022) | human oral metagenome | biome: human oral; feature: human-associated habitat; material: dental | place: China | collected 2042 ...
TTTCGTATGACACCTAACGGAAATCATATGCTTCGGCTTTTAACTCACAGCTAACGGTTAACAGCTCACAGCTCGCAGCTAACGGCTCACAGCTTACAGCTAACGGCTCACAGCTAACAGCTTATAGCTATTACCCTTTTTGCCGGCCGCTCCTGTCATCTGATGTCTGATATCTGATTTGTTTGTAGATGGCGATGGCTTTTTCAAATTCCGCTTTTACAGCGGCAGGCAGGTTTTGGGATACGGTTTCGCTTTTCACCATCTTTTCCAAATCCCTGTCGGCACAGATGCTTTCCGCCGGCAGGTCCGCTTCTTTGGCAAGCCGCGCTCTTACTTTTTTCAGATAGAGGAAAAACGCTCTTGTTTCTATGTCTATGGACGCCGTCTGTCCGGCCTGAATCGTTTCCTTTCGTACCGCTGTGATTTTCCCTTTCCGTCCGCGGACGGGTTTTGCCGTTTTGGGAATGATATGTTCTCTTTTTTCCGGCACTTTACTTTCTGTTTTTGGGGAAATACGGCTCCGTTCCGGATGGAGGGCCTGTAAAAAGACTTCCGCGTATTTGTCCGCTTTTTTCGGGCCGATGCCTTTCACACCGCGGAATTCTTCTTCGGTTGCAGGGCGGGTTTCTGCGATCCTCCGGAGGACTGTATCGGAAAGAATTTGTGATGTCGACAGATTTTCTTTTTTTGCCAAAGAGCGGCGGAGCCGTTCGAGTCTCTCATATATATTTTTTTCTTCTTTTTTGTCTTTTCCCCTTATTTCTTCCGCTCCGCTGAATTCTCCAAGCGCCGCAAGGAAACGTTCTCCATACTTCTTTAATTTGAAAGCGCCGATGCCGTGGACTTCCGCCATTTCTTCTTCTGTCCGCGGGAGGCGGGACACCATATCTTCCAGGGTGGCATCGGAGAATACGACAAAAGGCGGGACGTGTTCTTCCCGGGCAATGGCAAGTCGGAGTCCGCGAAGTTTTTCAAAGATACCGCTTTTTGTTTCTGAAAGGATGGCTTTCTTTTCCACCGCCACAGACGCCATGACGTCTTCCGCACCGAAAGCAAAACCCAGTACCGGCGCTTTTCTTTCGAGAACAATTTCCGCTTTTTCCGTAAGATGCAGCAGGGGAGATTCGCCGCCGTCACGTTTGAGGTAACCGTCAGCGATGAGGAAATGGATGGCGGTTCTCAAATGTTTGATTTTCGCGAAGGACAGTCTGCCGTAGGTAGGAAGGCTGTCCAGGTTCCGTTCCCTGATCATTTTCGTGCGGCTTCCTTTAAGGATATCCGCCACCACACCAGCGCCGTACCGTTCCTTGAGAGATCTGACGGTTCGGAAAATGAGAACTGCCTCGTCGGTGATATCCACCTTTCCTCTTCCGCTTTCGCAGTTCCCGCAGCGGCCGCAGGTCTCATCAGCAGTCTCGCCGAAGTAATTTAAGATGTAATTCCGCAGGCAGCCTGTGGTGCTGCAATAGCCGTCCATGGCATAAAGGCGGTCATAGTCCATCCGTTTCTGGCCGTCCGTCTGGTTTCCCGATTCGATGAGGTAGCGCTGTATGCCCGCGTCCTGCCCGCTGTAAAGGAGGATGCATTCCGCTTTCGCGCCGTCACGTCCTGCCCGCCCCGCTTCCTGATAATAGGCTTCCATGCTTTTGGGCATCTGGTAGTGGAGGACGTAGCGCACGTTGCTCTTGTCGATACCCATGCCGAAAGCGTTTGTCGCCACCATGACATGGATGCGGTCGAAGGAAAAATCTTCCTGCCCTTTCTTCCGCGCGTCATCTTCCATGCCCGCGTGGTACCGCCCCGCTTTTATTTTCCGGCTTGCGAGCATTTCATAAATTTCGTCCACTGCTTTCCTGGTGGCGCAGTAAATGATGCCGCTTTCTTTTCCGTGGTTCTGCACATAGCGGAGAATGAAATCCTTCCGGTCCGCGCCGTGGATGACACGGAAGGACAGGTTCGGCCGGTCCAGTCCCGTACGAAAAACGGCTGCTTTCCCCAGGCCGAGGCTTCGTTTCATATCTTCTTCCACCAAGGATGTCGCCGTAGCGGTGAAAGCGGTGACTACGGGTTTTGCGGGAAGCGTATCGATAAAGGTTTTTATTTTCCGGTAACTTGGACGGAAATCATGGCCCCACTGGGAAACGCAGTGTGCTTCGTCAATGACGACCATGGACAGGGGTACTTTGGACAGGCAGTCGGTGAAATAGGTGGGTTCCAGTTTTTCCGGCGCCATGTAAAGCAGCTTCAGACGCCCCCGGAACAAATCGCGGAGCCGCTCGATAGATTCGTCAAAAGGCACGGTGGAGTTTACATAGGACGCGGAAATCCCCTGCTCTGCAAGCGCTTCCACCTGGTCTTTCATGAGAGAAATCAAAGGAGAAATAATGATCGTACCGTGGGGAAAGAGGAGGGCGGGAATCTGGAAGCAGACCGACTTTCCCGCGCCGGTGGGCATGACAGCCAGCACATCCCTGCCCGACAGAATGGTTTTGATGACATCTTCCTGCATAGGCCGGAATGTATCATAACCGAAATATTTTTTTAAAAGTTCCGCCGGTTCCATCGTTTCCTCCTTTCTTCAAATACTTTTCTATTATACCAGTTATTTCCCCCAAAGCGGCAAAATAAAAAGGACCGCAGCGGTCCCTTTGTTTCTTTATTTCAAAGCATATCTTTCTTCCACAGCACCAGCGCCGACACGAGGGTCAGCACGAGACCGAGAAGGGTGACCGCAGCAAATCCGATCTCGCTTGATTCCCACGGCACGGGCACATTAATACCCCAAAGGCTGAATATCAAAGTGGGCACGGCAAGAAGGATCGTCACCGAGGTGAGGAATTTCATAATCTGCGACAGACGGTTGGAAATAATCGAGGAGAAGGAGTCCATCATGGACATCAGGATGTTCGTGTAAATTTCCACCATTTCCAAAGCCTGCTTATTTTCAATGATGACGTCTTCCAGAAGATCCTCATCTTCTTCATACATTTTCAGGAGTGTATGGATGGGGCTGTTGCGAAGACGCATGAGGCGCTCCATGACGTTTTCATTCGCATGAAGGGCGAAGTTGAAGTAGGTCAGAGATTTCTGCAGTTCCAGCATGCGGAAGAGTTCTTTGTTCTGCAAAGATTTCCGCACCTGCGTTTCGATGCCGTCCGTCTTTTTATAAATCTGCTGCAGGAAGTACAGGAAGGACGACGATGCGGTAGACAGTATCTGGAAAAGGAATCTTGTCTTTTTATAAGTCTGGAAAGAGGCGTAATTATTATTTATAAACTTCTGGATCACCGTATTATTCTCAAGACACACGGTAACGAATACCTTATCCGTGATAAAAATCCCCAGCGGCAGCGCATCGTAAGCATCTGTCTCCAGGACGACAGGCGTATTTACGACAACGAAAATAAAATCGTCTTCCAGTTCCACGTGGGAACGTTCTTCACGGTCAAGAGCGGTCTGGAGGGAATCGACGGGGATGCCGGTAAGGGCATTCAGCTTTTCCAGCTCCGCCGCATCGGGAGCCGCGCAATTGATCCACGACCCTTTTTCCATTTCCTCAAAAGCGACGGGACAAAGTCTGTGATTTTCATCATGTTTATAAGCGGTAAGCATCGGACTCCCTCCTTTCCATATAAAAGGAAATACCGTCTTCCCCTGTATTTCCATAATAATCCTACCCTCTAATATAGTGATAAAGGGGAAATATGTCAATCAGAAAGTAAGGAACTCTTTTCATCCATCATAAAAGCGCACAGGTCCGGCCCGCACGCTTTTACCTTTTCTTTCAAATTTCTTTTAGGCCTGTTCTTTCTTTCCGGTCACCAGCATCTGGACGATACCGACAGCAAATCCCACCGCAAAGAAACAGATCCAGCCCATGCTGTATTCCGCCAGCGGAAGAGCCGCGAGCATCGGTTCCACGGCACCCAGCTTCAGACCGAACCCGTGAAGCCCGTCACAAAGAGCGGGCACAGCGGTAAAAAGCGTCGTCCATACATATACGCAGCGGCGGCCGTTAAAGAAATTATGCAGGAACGCCAGCGCAATGAGGGAAATGGACATGGGATACAGGAAAAGCAGTACGGGAACAGCATTCTTGATGATCGTCGTCAGGCCGAAGAGCGCCACGAAGAAGCAGACAACGACCATGACGGTAACAAAGGTTTTTGAAGAGATTTTCGGCAGGAGCAGGTTAAAATAGGCCGCGCAGGAAGCCGCCAGACCGACACTGGTGGTCAGGCAGGCAAAAATAACGATCACTCCCAGAATGCCTCCGCCGGCGGCACCAAAGTAGTGGAGCGCCGTTTTTACGAGGACGGGAGCGCCGTTTTCCTGCACACCGATGAGGGATACGGAACTGGCACCGATATAGCAGAGCGCCGCATAAATAACCGCCATGAAAAATGTGGAAATCAGACCGGACCGGAGCGTGTCTTTCGTAATCTGCGCTTCGGAGACCGCGCCGTACATCTTGACCGATTCCACCACGATAATGCCGAAAACAAGAGCGGCAAGGCCGTCCATCGTATTATATCCGTCAACGATCCCCTGCCCGAAAGCTTTCACACCGGTGTCATAAGCAGCTGCCGGTGCCTGCCAGCTTCCCATGGGCGAGGCAATGGCGCTGATAATCAAAAGGAAAAGGAATACCAGAAGGACGGGAGTCATGAACTTGCCGACACGGGCCACCAGCTTGGACGGTGAAATCGCAAGCCACCAGGTAATGATAAAAAACACCGCGGCAAAAACATAAAGCCCCATGCTCCGCATTTCAGGAGGCAGGTACTGCGCCACAGCAATCTCATAAGCCACCGTCGCCGTACGGGGAGCCGCAAAAAACGGCCCGATGGTCAGGTACAGCGCCGTGCAGAAGAAAATGCTGTACGCCGGATGAATACGCCCCGCCAGTTCACGGAGATTCACACCGGAGTAGCAAATGGCAAGAACACCCAAAAGCGGAAGACCTACGCCTGTCATCAAAAAGCCGATTGTCGCGGGAATCGTATTTACCCCCGCGTTCTGCCCCATGAAGACCGGAAATATCAAATTTCCCGCCCCGAAAAATAATGCGAACAGCATGAGCCCGATCGCGATAAATGCGTTGTTCGTCTTTTCCCCCATAAAAATCTTCCTTTCTGCTATACTCCAAAACACCCGGGAATTGCAACCGCTCCCTCAAGTAGATACACACTTTGTGTGCTATGTACGCAACATTATATCACACTTTCTGCTAATTATTAACCACTTTTTCAATATTTCCCCGTCTGCCTTTCGACGGCCGCTCTTCCGTAAAAGACATGCTTTTCCTTGACCGTCCTGTTTTTCAAGATTATGATAAACATATAATATATAAGGAATAATAAAGGAGAATCCCTATGAACATAAAAGAAGAAGCGGCAAAAATGAAACTGGCGTCGCCCCTTATGGCATCCGCACCTGCGGAAAAAAGAAATTCCGCGCTCCTTCACATGATTGAAAATCTGGAAGCAGGAAAAGAAAAAATATTTGCTGCAAACGGGATCGATCTTGCCGCGGCAAAAGCATCCGGACTCGCTCCTGCCGTCATGAAACGGCTGGCATTCGATGAAGGGAAACTGGCGGACAGCATCAGCGGCATCCGGCAGCTCATTTCCCTTCCCGATCCCGTAGGAAAAGTCACTCTTGCCCGCCAGCTTGATGAAGGGCTCCGCCTTTACCGCGTCACCTGTCCCATCGGCGTCATCGCCATGATCTTTGAAGCGCGCCCCGACGCCATGATCCAGATTTCATCCCTCGCGGTGAAAAGCGGAAACTGCGCCATCCTGAAGGGTGGAAAAGAGACAAAAGAAACGAACCGCGTTCTTTTTTCCCTCCTCCATGAAGCCTCCACCTCTGCGAATCTTCCATCTGAAGCCTTGTTCCAAGCAGAACAGCACAGCGAAATAGATGAGCTCCTCACCTGCCGCGAATCGGTAGACCTCATCATTCCGCGGGGCTCGAATGCTTTTGTCCAGCACATCATGAGCCGTACAAATATCCCCGTCATGGGGCATGCCGACGGTATCTGCCATATCTATGTGGACAAAGATTATGACATGGCAAAAGCCATCCCCATCGTCATTGACGCGAAGACCCAGTACACCGCTGCGTGCAATGCCGCAGAAACACTTCTTGTCCACCGGGATATCGCCAAAGACTTTCTGCCCGTACTGGAAAAGGCCGCCGGAGAAAAATACATCCGTCTCCGCGGCACAAAAGAAGCAGGGGAAATTATCCCCTTAGATATCATCGAAGACGATGACTTCCGCCATGAATACCTCGATCTCGTCCTTGCCGTGAAAATTGTCTCCGGCGTGGAGGAAGCCATCGATCACATCAACAGGTACGGCTCCCACCATACCGATGCCATCATCACGGAAAATATCAATACTGCCGCGCGGTTCATGCAGCTTGTCGACTCGGCCGGTGTTTACCAGAACGCGTCCACCCGCTTTGCCGACGGGTTCCGGTACGGCTTCGGCGCGGAAGTGGGCATTTCCACAGGCAAGCTCCATGCCAGGGGTCCCGTCGGATTGGAAGGGCTCCTGTCATACAAGTACAAGCTTTTCGGCAAAGGCCATATCGTTGAAGACTATGCCTGCCATAAAAAAGATTTCCATTTCAAAGAATTGTAACTTTGGGTGAGGTCTTCATGATCGACTTTTTCCACCGGCACCAATCCGCTTTACGGCGGCTTTCCTTCCTGCTGCTTGCCGCCGTCCTGGGTCTTCTCCTCATCGCCCAGATCGCCGCTTTTGCGGCCGCCCGCATTTTCAGCTATGCCATGAACAGGCAGCATATGCTCCGGGGACATATTTCCGTTGAAAAAATCTCCGCCGACATCGCAGGCTACGTTTCCTTTGAAAACCTGCTCTGGACGGATGACCACGGCATCCCCATCCTCTTTGTCCCCGACGGGAAAATAAAAGTGCGCCCGGAAGATATCCTCCGAGGCAAACTGCGGGCCACCGCCATTTCCAAGATAAGGCTCCGCAATGCTTCCGCAGCGCTCCGGTTTGACAAGAATATGGATGTCGACCTCATCAATAAAACGGCCGCTGAATCCGAACCGGCAGAGGAACGTGCGGAAACTCTCCACGAGAAAATCGCCAACTTCAAGCGGAACGGACAGAAAATGAAAATGAATATCCACCTGGAAAACTGCCAGCTGGAAGCTTTCTATGAAAACAGGCACTTCCTTCTTTCCCATGTGGACATGCACCTGAATATCGACACCGACGATTCTCTTTTTGTCGACCTGTCCTCCGGTAAATTCGGCGGTACCGCCATCGGCGACAGTGTGAAGATTTACGGCGACATTGACATGAAGAGCGATGAACACACCATCGCCATGAATGTATCTTTTTACGGTGTCGATCCGGCATCTCTGGGACTGGGAAACAATATCCACGACAAGCTTACTCTCATCGCCGAAGCGGGCGGCCCCGTCGCTTCCCCGAAAGCGGAAGGAAAAATCACCATGGAGCAGCTCCATATCCCTGCCCTTTCTTTCTCCCATCTGGACGGCCATGTTTTCTACCACCATGGGAAAATGAAATTCACCGATGTCACGGGACGTGTCTACGGCGGCACAGTCAAAGCATCGGGAAACTATGACATAGACACAAAAGCTTACGATATCCACCTGGCAGGCAAAAAACTGGATTCCCGCTATCCCGCGAAAGACGCTGCCATTTTCTGCTACGTCGATTTAGAAGGCGACATCCGCTGTGACGGAAATCCGAAAGAGATCCTCTCCGAAGGCACCTTTACCTCAGGCAGCGGTCATTACAAACTGATCCCTTTCAAAAAGATACAGGGTGCTTTCCACAACAGAGGAAAAGAGCTGGACTTCTATGACGTATCCATAGAGACCGCCCTCGGCACCTTTTCCACCGACGCTTTCCACATCAGGAACGGCAAACTCCAGCTGGGCGACATTATCCTCACCAATGACAGGGGAGAGAAAACCGATGTAAAAGGCGCCATGGAGCATGCGGAAAACACTTTCCAGCAAATAGGACAAGATATAAAGGAAATAAAAGAACAGATCAGCGGATTAAAACCGTAATGGCGGTTTCCCCTTTCCCGCTCTTTTCCGTTTTACGCGCCTAGGCAAAGCGAGCCGCTTATTTTCATGGCAAAACACAGAAAGAATTCTTTGCCACTCAATACCGCATCTGCGTAACCGCTATAAAAATTCACCCATAATAAAAATTCCTGCAAGAAAGATTTTCCTTCTTACAGGAGCTTTTATTCTTTTACGCTTCGCCTATGATCGGTTTCTTTTCCGCCACGCCCACTTTCCTCGGATAGGTTTTAGGCGACGGCGCGGTTTTCCTGAAGTAGAGAATCGTCCTTCTCTCTCCCGTAGGGAGCTCCAACTCTTTTCGCTCCATGAGCTCCGCTTTCAATTCTTTCAGGATCTTTCCCGACTGTCTGAGTTCCTCGTCGGCACCAGGTCCTTTCATCGCTGCGAAAATACCGCCTTCCTTCACAAAGGGGATACCCCATTCGGCAATGACGGGAAGCATCTTTACCGCTCTTGCCGTCACCATATCAAAGGTTTCCCTTGTCTTCCTCCGCCGTCCGCCTTCTTCGGCGCGAATATGGAGAATCTTTATATTTTTAATCCCCAGCTTTGCCGCGGCATTCTCTATAAATACAAGTTTCTTTAAGACAGAATCCACCAGCACGACCTGCATATCCGGCCGCAGGATGGCCAGCGGAATTCCCGGAAACCCGGCACCTGTCCCCAAATCCAGCATACGCCCGTTCTTCGGAAAATATTTCTCCTCATACACGGTCAGCGAATCATAAATATTTTTGACCAGGCTTTCTTCTGCATCTTTGATTCCCGTTAAATTCATTTTCCTGCTCATGGCAATCACCATGGCATTGTACTCTGCCATTTTTCTTACAGCGTCCTCATCTGCTGCCAGGCCGAGCGTTTCCACTATTTCCCTGACGGTCATCATGTCTCCCTTGTGCGGCATACATCTCAAAAATAATTATTTTTTATCAGTATAACAGATTTCACGAAAAGAAAGCCATCCGCTGCTTTCCCATGCATAAAAAAAGAGACATGGGGAAAGCGGATGCTCCCTGTCTCTTCTTTCAGACAATTACTGTTTCTTCCTTTTCAGGAAAAAACCGCCTGCCGTCAGCGCGATGCCGATCCCTGCAAGAAAATTCCCTGCCATATGGATCATAAGCTCCCTTTGGTTATTGCCTGAAATAGCGGCGGCAGCTTCCTGCGCATTTTTTGCATTTCTGGCAATTTCCAGATTGGCAGCGCTTTGATCCGGATTAAACAGCAGGATACAAACCCCTGCCACCAGTAGTACAATCCCTACAATCAGCATGTTTTTTGGATTACGCATAATACCCTCCTTTTAATTTTTTATCATTATACCATACTCACGCTTCATGTCATAAAGTTTTTTAAGAACCTGATAAGAAAACTAATAAATTTTAAAATAGCTTTCTTCTGCCCTTTAATGATATAATGAAACCGTTTGTGGGAGATCATACTATAGAAACGATTTTATTTACAATAGGAGGCGATTTTAGTGGATTACACCCCCCATCTGACAAAACGAATCGGTTTATTTTTATTGGTACTGGCAGCGGCGATCATGATGCTGACAGGCTGCGGCGGAGGCGGTTCTTCTTCCGGCGGTGGAAAAGAAACTTCTGCAAAGCCGACAAGCCAGCTGGAAAAACTCAGCAGCTATGTAAAAGCTACCAACGGTTTCAACGGCCACAATGTAAGATTTGCCTTTTCCATTGATGAAGTCCTGGCGAAGATGAAAGCCGGTGAGGATCTGGACTTTGCCAGCTTCCCCGCTTATGACAGCCTGAAAGAAAACCTGACAGAAGCCCAAAAGGAAAGCAGCGGTTTCTCCGATATTGACGAAAGTACGACAGCCGTACTTAAAGTATTGGATGAAATGGTGCCCCTGACCGGCAAGATGGAATCTTACTATAAATCCAAGGAATATACCACGGACGGCAATCAGAAAGGCCGCGAAATGGTCGCCTCTTATCTGAAACTCTATGACCAGTTCAACGAGGAATACGGCAAACTGGACAGTGCCATCAGCCGGCACAATTCCGAACTCCGCGACCTTCTGATAGAAGAAATGAAAAAGGACAACAAAGTCATGGCAGCCACTTATATGGAAATCGGCCGCGACATGAGACGGGCTCTGGAAGCTATCGATCCGGAAGATCCTGCCAAGACAGATAAGGCGCAGATAGAAAAACTGCTGGGACAGGTAAAGGAAAATATGGAAAAACTCAAACCGGCGGAAGATGTCTCCGGTGTAAAATCTTTCAAAAGCTCTGCTGAACGCGCCATCGGAAGGATCCGTACCTATCTGGCAGGGGGCGGCGGCAATGACGCCTTCAATGACATGGTAGAAGCCTACAACGATTTCATCCGTGACAGTAACAGAATAGACGCAAGCGAACTGGATAATAAAAAGAAATAAGAAAAAAATTCTCCCAGCAAAAAATCCCCTTTTCTCAAAGAAGGGGATTTTTTGCTTCCTTATTTACATGCTCATCAGCCGGTCAAAAATAGGAATACCGGATCAAAGCCCCGACAGTCCCCAGCCATAAAACAGCCATAATAACCTTAGCCCACAGATGTATATACAAAGGGCCGTCATGCCGGCGGAAATAAAGCAAATGGATGATCCAATAGATAAACAAAAAACAAAAGAAAGCACTGCTGAATCTAAACATATAAACGGCTCTGCCGGTGCCGCTCATCATCAATGTAACAGATGCAAAAATAATAAAGACGGAAAATACGGTCATCAGACTCCCGATCCCATATAACTGCCACTTTTCTCCTCTTTTCCAGGGTCTTTCTTTGAAAGGCATGTACCGCATATTCCCTCTGAGAAGATATTTATACTTTCGGTTTTTCTTATCCCACGTGCCCAGCCCTATAAGCAGGGAAGGAAGAACACAAAGCCCAAAGCCGAGCCCGAAAAAAGTGACAGCTTCTTCCGCCAGCTGATCCATCCGCACCATAGACCATATATCCGGATTGATTGCCGTCAGCATCAGGGGAATAACGATAATCCCAAAAAGGAACCAGTAGGCGAGATACCGCAGGCAGCCGGCCGCGCCCCTGTATTTCTCCCAATTTTTTATAAATTCTTTCTCCGTCTCCATAAATCCTAACATGATCATCCCGCATCCTTTTATATTTTCACAATCAACTTTCCATGAAGCAGTACGCGGCTTTCCCCGTCGGAAAGGTTCCTATTCACCTGAAAGCTGACTTTCCTTTTCCCACATCCGGTTTCCGCCTGCCATTTTTATTTCCGCTACCTGTCATAATGTTTGAAATGATCGCGTTTTATTATGTAAAATATAAAATACATCAGCGCGATGGAAAGCAGTCCGGATTCCCAGCCTATGGATGCAAAACTCTCTTCAAAAACAATCCGGCATTCCTCCATGCTGTGCCCGTCCAGCATGTAATTGAAGCACAGCAGCCCCAGAAAAGCCATAACTGTATTTATGGATACAGACCCCATCATTTGTACTTTTTCTTTCCAAGCCGCATTTTTCCCACCTTTTTCAAAAGAGCGGAGAAGAAAGATGGAATACACGGCAGGCACAATGACCAGAAGAAACCCGGCACCCTGATAAGTATAGGTGCGGCCGCTCCATAGCGCTTCCTGTAAAACAGTCCTGACAACCATGCTTTCCCGGCTTGCCAGAAAAACACCCGCCAGGATTCCATAGGCCAGCACCAGTCCCAACATGTACGACAAGACTCTGCTTTCCAATGTATCCAGGTACAGTCTTTTAAAGGCAAACAGCACCAGACCATACATCAGAAGCCCGCTGTAAAATATCCATGAAGCCGTTTCTCCATCCATGCCCTTCCTCTTTCTAATAAAATAAATTTCCGCCGCAGGAGGAGACTTTTTACCCATTTACAGCAGCACTTCCCCGCTACCGTTTTACGGCTGACCTTCAGTTTCTCATCCCGACCCTAAAATTTTTTCCGCCGCTTCCTGCAAATTATTATACACTTCTATCTGCCGCCTGTGTTCTTCCCAGGGCGGGAGCAGGTCGGGAATCATGACGGCTTTCATTCCCGCGCGCAATGCGCCTTCGATGCCATGGGGGCTGTCTTCAAAAACGGTACATTCTCCCGGAGGAACGCCGATCCGCTTTGCCGCCAGAAGAAATATATCAGGCGCCGGTTTCCCTCTTTCCACTTCATCACCGCTCGCAATAGTATCGAAACAGTTCTCCATTCCCGCGTTTTCCAGATTATTTTTTATCTGCCGGAGCGGACTGCTGCTGGCTACCGCGGTTTTGATGCCAAGCATGCGGCAGCGTCCGAGTATTTCCACCGCTCCCGTTTTGACAGGTACATCCTTTGCCAGATGGCGCAGAACCCTTTCTTTGCAGTCTTTTTGAATTTCCCCGCCGTCCTCCGTGTGGTAGTATTTTTCCAAAATGCGGTTCATCATTTCCCCGCTCGTCCCCGTGATTTCCGTGATGAAACTGTCCGCAAGGACAATCCCCCGCTCCGCCGCGATGGCTCTCCAGTAATTTTGAAAAATCCGTTCCGTGTCAAACAGAAGCCCGTCCATGTCGAAAATGCAGCCGCTTACCATAATTTCCACCCTCTTCCGCTTGTCTCCAGCATACCACATTCCGTGCTTTTCACCATAAAAACCGTGACAGTCACCCGCCACGGTTCTTATAAATGTTGGAGATCATTTTATGACGGTCACGCGTCCCTGTTCTTTTTCATACTTTGCAGGAACTGTTCCTTTCAATTCCTCTTTGAGATAGTTTTCCACCGCTTCCGTATCCACATAGCCGATGGCCTGAATGTCCACAGCCCCCTGTTCTGTCAGTTTCCCATAAGCATCTCCGCCGCGGCAGATAAACTCTGTCGTAACAAGGGCGTAGACCTTATCCGCATCAAACGGTTTTCCGCCGACTTCATGGATAGTGACACGGCTTCCCGGCTTGGCGGGCGCAAAGTAGGTGGAATTTTCATACTGCTTCCCGTTTTCATAAGGCACTTTCGTATTCACAGTGTAGCGGATTCCCGACACCTGGGGGAAAGCACCGATCTGGGACGGAAGGGAACAGGTCGCGGCCTCTATGATTTCCAGGAGCGTTTCGCCCTTAATTTTCATCACATAAAGCTGGTTATTGTAAGGGAGCACACCGGAAATATTTCCTACAGTAATGTTTCCTTTTTCAATAGACTGGCGCAGACTGCCGCCGTTAAACAGACATCCGTCCACATTGACGCCTGATGCCGCCATTGCTTTCCGGGCCTGCCAAAGGTAAGCATCCCCCACGAAGTCTCCCAGGTTCGTTTCATCCGTACGCACACCGGGGTCGCGGCTGCCATTCAAAAGCAACGGCGTTTCCCCCAGCTTCAACGCCATCGCGTCGTCCACTTCCCGCTGCGTCTTGTCTACCAGTTCTTTGACGACGGGATCTTCTTCATTAAAATCGCCATACTTGCAGAAATTCTCCGTCCATTTATTATCCATGTGGGTAATGACGCCGATATTTTTCGTATAGTGCCCTGTCTCTGCAAGCAGCGCCCCATTGATATATTTATTCTTTGCCGTATGATCATGTCCGTCGATAAAAATATCAATGCCATCTACATTCATGAGAATATCATCAGAACGGTGCCCCCTATTGGCATCTTCACTGCCCAGATGTCCAACTGCCACGATGAGGTCGCATTTATCCTGCTCTTTTAATTTCTTCACCAGATTCTGTGTAACGGCAATCGTCGCCTTATCGTCCAGGAATTTCAAACCATATACATTTTTCGGATTCGTAGTCACCACGGTTTCCGGTGTAGTGAGACCGATAATTCCGATCTTCACATCCCCCTTTTTGTATATGACAGAATCTTTGGTAAGCGGCTTGTTCGTCGCTTCTACAATGACATTAGCGGACAGCATGGGAAACTTCGCCTCCCGGATACGTTCTGCCAGAACCTCCTGCCCGTAATCAAATTCATGATTGCCCAATGCCATAGCGTCATAACCGACAGCATTCATGAAAGCGATTGCCGACTTCCCCTTGCTGAAATTTACAAGATTATTGTCCTGTATGGCATCGCCGGCATCTACAAGAAGCACATCCTTTCCCTGTGACAGGTAATGCTTGCGCAGGGCGGACACGGTGGCCATACCGTTGATTCCTTCCGCCCGCCGGTCAAAACCGTGGGTATCATTGGTGTGGATAATAACCAGATTGGAAAAATCGGCAGCCAGCGCCTGTCCGCAAAGCAGCATGGACACTGCCAAAAACGCAGCCATCTTCTTTTTCATAATATCCTCCATTCCACCGCCTTCCGCCAGGCGGCATAAACGACCTGTAATTCCCCGCTTTCTCCGTATTTTACTTTATCCTACCGCTCTCGAATACTTCGTAGCCGCTCCTGAATTTAATTCGAAACAACGTTTCCCCGAAGCTCCGCTCTCCCCGCAGGGAAGCATAAATATAATGAGGTTGGATTCATCCACATAGAAGCGGTAAGGGCCGGGCATTTCTGCCGGACGATATCCGTCCGGAATACAGCCTTCAGGCCTCTCCGAGATCCATACCCCATCCTTGTAAAAGAACATTCCCGCCCGGATATTCTTTTCCAGACTTTCCACGGTCATGAAACGTTCATCCTCCTTGCGGACAATATCCTTCCATGATACCCGCTTCCCCGTATTCTGCAAAAAGGTGAATGCTTCGTCCATATATACATCCAACTGGCCGTGAAGAATCTGCTTGACCATCACAAGAGAATAAATATTATCCCCGTTTTTCGTAATCATCGGATAGACCCATGTGCCCGGCTCTCCCTCTTTCTGATAGTCTTGATACGCTTTGTCCACATAAGCGCGAAGCTGTTTATTGACCGCCTTCGCCGCCCCGCTGCACTCGTTCACCGGCGTCCTCCCGTCTATAAAACTGACCGCCTGCACTTGGGGTACAGTTGCTCTAAACTTTCCCTTTTCAAGGGTATACTCTTTCTTCGGGATGAACAGGACGCCATAAACAGGTTCCCGCGCCATGGCAAAAACACCTGTCACGAGAGCCAAAAGAAACACGCAAACCGAAACCAGCTTTTTCATTTCCCTCTCCTTTCCGCAATGACAAAAATTCAAGTTCATAAAAATAATACTGCCCTGCCCTTAGTATACAGGAAATACAGAAAAAAATCAGTTGACAAAAGAAGACATTCATACCGTCCTTCCGTACCGCAGCCTGCGTCGCCCCATGCTTTAATACCGGACACCGGAAGCCGGCAGCCCTTCCTGACTCCTGTCATTCTGAAAGGAAGTAAGAATGCCTTGTGGAAAAGACGGAAAATGGGATAGTGACACAGAGTGAAGAATATTACCCTGATGACACCTTACCGCTTTCCTCACTACAGCAGCAGATTCTTCGCTGGCGCGCCAGATGACGATTAACGTCCCCCCTCATTATGATGACTTCCATGCCACGGTCATTCTGAACGGAGACAAGAATGCCTTGTGGAAAAGACGGGAAATGGAATGATAACACGGAGTGAAGAATCTATTACTCGGATGACGCCTTACCGGCTTCCTCACCACGGTAATAGATCCTTCACATTCGTTCAGGATGACGC
>ERZ773063.1205-NODE-1205-length-15640-cov-5.583895_pt1 | contig 15640 bp, 21 predicted proteins | sample MGYA00580625_ERZ773063 | MGnify/ENA primary metagenome ERZ773063 (study PRJEB29015, sample SAMEA2738022) | human oral metagenome | biome: human oral; feature: human-associated habitat; material: dental | place: China | collected 2042 ...
CGATGTACTCGGATATCGACCTTGACGCCAACGATATGGAGCTTGAATTTCAAGCGGCGTTGGAGCGTCTGATGTGGTTTGTCGGTGTTGCTCTGCGACTGAAAAAGGTCGAGCCTGAGACGGTGGAGTTTGTTTTTAATCGCGACATCCTCATCAACGAGGCGGAGGCGATTGCGGACTGTCGTGATTCCGAGGGCGTAATCAGTCGGGAGACCATCGTCGCAAATCATCCGTGGACGAAGGATACGAAAGCAGAGCTCGAGCGTCTCAAAAAAGAGCGCGCCGATGAGGCGGAGGAGATGCGGGGCATGTATCCGGTAGGTGAGGAGCATGGAGCACGATAAGTACTGGGCAGAGCGATTCGAGCAGCTGACGGAGGCGGAGCTACGCAAGGCGGACGAGCTGAGTGCCGAAATGGTGAAGGAGTACCGACAGACCGCGCAAGACCTGAATGACGATATTCAGCGTTGGTATGCACGATTCGCCGCTGAGAACAAAATGAGCCTTGCCGAGGCACGGCGTGTACTGACGGGGCGAGAACTTGCTGAGTTCCGCTGGACGGTGGACGAATACATGAAGTATGCCAAGAAAGCGGATCTTTCCGAGGCGTATATCCAGAAACTAAAGAATGCCTCTGCACGCGTCCACATTGACCGCCTCGAGACGATACGGATGCAGATGGCACAGCACGTCGAAAAGCTCGCCGCAAAGGGAAATGCACGCCTCACGGACGTGCTTAGCGACATCTACCCCGACGCGCAGATGCGCACAGCGTACGAGGTGCAAAAGAAAAAGGGGTTTGAACCCTTCGCTCGCATCCCCGAGGCAGATGTTGACCGCATCCTAAAGAAACCGTGGGTATCCGATGGGCTGAACTTCTCTGACCGCATCTGGCGCGACAAAGAACGCCTGCTGAATACACTGCAAGGGGAGCTGACGCGCGGACTGATACGCGGCGAGCCATACGGAAAGATTGCACAGCGGATCGCGGGGCGCATGGGTGTCGCCCGTAGCGCGGCGGCGCGGCTTGTAGAGACGGAGGCGGCGTTCTTTTCGTCCAAAGGACAGCTGGACGCATTCCGCGACCTCGGCGTGGAGCAGTATGAGTTTGTTGCGACACTGGACAGCAGGACATCGGAGACGTGCCGTGAGATGGATGGCAAAGTGCTTCCGCTCTCAGAGTTCAAGCCCGGAATCACCGCCCCGCCGCTCCACTGTCACTGCCGATCAACCACCTGCCCGTACTTCGATGATGAGTTTACGGAGGGAGAGACACGGGCGGCACGTGATCCAGAGACGGGGAAGACCGTGCAGGTGAATACCTATTTCCGCTACGAGGAGTGGAAAGCGGTCTACGTAGATAAGACCAAGACGTATCAGCAGTGGCGGCGTGATAACCTCTTTGAGCGGAAAATCCTGAAAGACGTGACCGAACAGTTCCTAAATGACAAACAAAAGAGCGGCGGAACGCTTACAGTCCCGCCGCAGTCGGTATATTCGGTTAAAGATCATCAGGAAGAAATCCGCGTCGCTGAGATTCTGCAAGAGAGCATCGGCGGCGATATGACGCTGCTCGCTGAAAGAAATTATGAGGGACTACAAACACCTGACTATATATGGGACGGCACGTTTTGGGATTTGAAGGTCATATCTTCAGTGAACGCGGTGCATAATGCGCTAAGAAAAGGCTTGAGGCAGATAGCGTCCAATCCAGGTGGCATCATCCTGTGGATGGCGGACGATCGTATGAAGCTAGATGATGTTGTCGTAGCAGTTGCGGATCGGCTATATCGGAGCGCCGCTTTTGATCTGGAGCTCATCATTGGGAGAGATGCCGTTATCGTGCAAGTATTAAGATACACAAAAAAGGAGTGAACCCATCCCCCCCGCCAATACGGGCAGAGGGTCGTGCTCACTCCTGTTGTTTACATTATACAATAGTCCAGTTCGAAAATCAATAGTTCTTGGAGAGGGAATCATGCGAATCATCTTAAGGAGGTGGTGCCGTGGCGCACTGAATCATGCCGATACAACAATCTATTCAGAATGGAGGAATCTATGACAAAAGACGAACTCAAGGCTCTCGGGCTCTCCGATGAACAGGCGGCGAAGGTCGCGGAGGACTACGAAAAGAACTACGTCGAAAAGAGCCGCTACACCGCCAAGGAGGACGAGCTCAAGGCGGCCAAGGACGAGAGTAAGACCGCACGCGGGGAGCTCGACAAGCTGAAAAAGGATCACAAGGACAACGCTGAACTCGTCAAGCAGATCGACGAGCTCAAGGCGGCCGCCGATGCACGCGACAAGGAGCACGCAGCGAAGGTCAAGGCGATGGAGATTGATTCCATCGTTGAAAAGTCCCTGCTCGGGGCGAAGGCGAAGAACACCGCCGCTGTGCGTGCACTCCTGAAGCTCGACGACGCAGAGGCAGAGAATGGCACGATCAAGGGGCTTGACGATCAGATCAAAAAGCTCAAGGAATCCGACGCCTACCTCTTCGAGGAAGAGAGTGCGGTGCGGGTAGAAGGGCTGAACCCGCCCGGTGGCAACGGCGGCGGTACGCCCGCACCGACGGTTCAGCAACAGTTTGAGACAGCGATGGGGCTGTAAGCGAAAGGAGTAAATTTTATGGCAATCAATACGCTTGAGATGGCAAAGATTTTTCAGCAGTCGCTCGACAAGCAGATGAGCATCGAGGCGACATCGGGATGGATGGAGAGCAACGCGCAGAACGTGAAGTATAACGGCGGCGACACGGTGCGTATGCCGCGCATCACGACCACGGGCATGGCACGCTATGACCGCGACGAGGGATTTAACCAGGGCTCTGTGACGCTCTCCTACGACGACTACAAGCTGACGCAGGATCGCGGCCGCACGTTCCAGCTCGACTCCATGGATGTGGATGAGAGCAACTTTATCGCCTCGGCAGGGACGGTCATGGGCGAGTTCCAGCGGCTGCATGTCGTTCCCGAGGTGGATGCGTACCGCTACAGCCGCATTGCCGCGCTCGCGAAGAATGCGCACCGCACGACGGACGGATTCACGCCGAGTGAAACGAATATCCTTGCGCAGCTTGACAAGGAGATCACCGACCTGCAGGATGCCATCGGCGAGGCAGAGCAGCTGGTGATCCTCATGGCGACGCCGATCCGCACGGTGCTCAACAACGTGAAGAATATCGAGCGGCGTCTTGACGTGACACAGTTCAAGGCGGGGGAAATCAACACAAAGGTCAAGACATACAACGAGATCCCGATTTTCTCTGTGCCCTCGCTGCGCATGAAGACGGCATACGTATTCAACGACGGCAAGACGACGGGGCAGGAGGCAGGCGGCTTCAAGGCGGATACGGGTGCGAAGGCCATCAACTGGATTATCATCTCGCGCCATGCGCCGATTGCGATCTCCAAGACGGACAAGGTTCGCATTTTCACGCCTGACGTGAACCAGAAGGCGGATGCATGGAAGCTCGACTATCGCAAATTCCACGATATCTGGATCCCAACGAATAAGCTCGCGGGCGTCTGGGCGAACATCGGCGCATAAGGAGGTATATCATGGAACGACTGATACGGCTCAACGAGGTGCAGTACGCCGCCACTGAGGCGCAGGCAGAACGCCTGAAGGAGCATGGCTTTCGCGTGGAGGCTCTTCCCGAAGAAGCCCCCGTAACGAGTGCTGCCGATGAGGACGGTGACAAGAACGCCTCAGACAGCGACAAGAAGGGCGGCAAGTAATGCTCGCCGATGTGCGGATGCTGATTAAGGCATCCGTCGGCTACGAGGTGCAGGATATTGACCTGCCCGTCCTCTCGTACATCTACAGCGACGTTGAGCAGCACATCAAGAATGACTGCAACGTGACAGAGATCCCCGAGGGCTTGCAGACGGTTCTGGATGAACTGACGGCAGGCAAATTTCTCGCCCTGCAAAAGGGCGTGATTCTCGCTGCGGACGGGCTTGACGTCGTAAAGTCCATCCGCGAAGGTGATACGACCGTTGAGATCGTCGGGACAACGCCCGAACAGCGGTATGATGCGCTCGTGCAGGTGCTCACAAGGGAGCGTGATCTATCATGTTACCGAAAATTTCGCTGGTAAAGCGTGCGGTAGAGCATCTCTATGACGGCAGAATGACTGTTGAGGAGGCGCGCAAGGAGAAGAACGCGAAGAACATCACCACGCTCGTATGGAGCGCAGTCATTGAGGATGTACCATGCCGCGTCAGCTACAAGACAGTCGCACCTGCGGGGCGTTCAGACACGGTGGACAGCATCGCACAGGCGATTACGCTCTTCACCGTACCCAATATTGACATCAAGCCCGGCAGCCGCGTGACCGTTACGCAGAGAGGGCGCACGATGCGTTTTTCCTGCGCAGGCATCCCTGCGGTCTACGAATCGCATCAAGAGATTCCGCTGACACGGTGGGAGGAGCATCCGTAATGGCAAAGATCGACACAAGCGAGCTGAAAGCATTTCAAGCAAAGCTGAAGCAAGTCGCGACACCTGCAGAGCGTCAGCGGTTCTACGAGAACTGTCTTGGCGAGCTCACGGCGCGTTTTCTGCGGAAGGTCATCAAGCGCACGCCCGTCGGGAAAACTGCTTATGAGCCGATGAGGGAAAAGGATGGAAGTCCTGCAACGTATCGGCGCGGAAAGCGCAAAGGCGAAGTGAAGCTTCGGCGTCTCTCAGGCGGCGGGACGCTGCGGCGCGGGTGGTCGATGCTGCTCAAGGGCAAGATTCGCGTGCAGAGGATTGGCAATACCTATCAGGTTGAGCTCGTCAATAACACAGAATATGCCTCCTATGTTGAATACGGACATCGGCAGACACCGGGGCGGTATGTGCCCGCCATCGGCAAACGCCTTAAGGCGGCATGGGTGGAGGGTCAATTTCCAATGACACTCTCTGCCCGCGAGGTGGAGAGTACGGCACCTGCGATTCTGGCGCGAAAGATTCAGCGGTATTTCGAGGAGAGGATCCATGGGAAATGACATTGTGGACGGGATTTCCGTCCGTCTCGGCGAGCTGTTTCCCGATATTGAAGTGCATCGAGATGAAATCGGGCAGGGTTTTGAAGAACCTTGCTTTTTCATTTTGCCGCTTCGCATAGCGCAGGAGGCGAAGCTCGGCAACCGCTATTATCGGCAGCACAGTTTTGACGTGCATTATTTCCCACGCACGGAGGGTGCATCCGAGGAGGTGCAGGAGGTCACGGATACGCTTCTCATGGGGCTCGAATACATCCGTATGGGTGATGACCTCATCCGTGCAACTCGCACGGAGGCAGAGATACATGACGGTGTGCTTCACTTCATGGCGGACTATGACGTGTTCGTCCTCCGTGAGCGTGAGAAGCTGCCGCCGATGGAGACGTTGACGCAGCGTCAGCGCGTGAAAGGATGATGATTATGGACGAAGAGAAAGCAGTGCAGAAGGAGGCACGCTATACGCGTGAGGCGCTTGCGGCATCGGCGAAGTATCGCCCGTGCTGCGACGCGCTCATGATTCTCCTCGAGGAGGGGAAGGAATACACCTTCGCCGAGGTTGATCAGATGGTGGAGGAGTTTAACGGCAGGACTGTCACTGAGGCGACAGTCGGGAAGGAGTGATTTTATGGCACTGGGCGGCGGTACTTGGCTGTTTCAAAACAAGAAACTGCCTGGGACGTATATCAATTTTGTGTCGCGTGTGCGGGCATCGACGGACATCGCGGATCGCGGCTATGCAACGATGCCGCTTGAGCTGGACTGGGGCCCCGTTGGCAGTGTGTTTGCCGTAACGGCAGAGGACTTTCAGGAGCGCAGCCTTTCGATCTTCGGCTATGCGTATACCGCGCCGGAGCTCAAGTCCCTGCGTGATCTCTTCCTCAACCTCAAAACGGGGTACTTCTACCGCCTCGACAACGGCGCGGTGGCGGCATCCTGCGCACTGGCGAAGGCAAAGTATCCGGGCAAACGAGGGAATGACATCACGGTGTCTGTAGCGGCAAACGTTGACAACACGAGCGCATTTGACGTGACAACCTATATGATCGTTGACGGCTCGCCCGCAAAGGTGGATGAGCAAAAAAACGTCAAGGCATGGGCGGATGTTGCGGATAACGACTATGTGACATGGATGCGTACGGGGAATCTCGAGGCGAAGGCGGGCGAGAAGCTGAAGGGCGGCACAAACGGTGCGGCGGTCACGGGGCTCCAGTATCAGAGCTATCTTGACGCCATCGAGCCGTACTATTTCAACATCATGGGCTATGCAGGCTCGGATGCGACGATCCAGCAGCTTTTGATCCAGTTCACGAAGCGGATGCGTGGGGCAACGGGCGCGAAGTTCCAGCTCGTCATCCATGGATGTGAGAACGTCGACTATGAGGGCGTGATCTCGCTCAAGAACGCCGTACGCGACGAGGGCGCACAGCCGGGCGCAGCAGTCTATTGGCTCGTTGGTGCAGAGGCAAGCTGCGCAGTCAACGCATCGTGTACGAACAAGACCTATAACGGCGAGTACAAGATCAACACGAAGTACAGTCAGACGGAACTTGAGCGGGCGATGGCCTCCGGCATGATGATGTTCCACAACGTCGCGGATTCGGTCTCGGGGGATGTGGTCGGCAAGACAAACATCCTCAGTGACATCAATACGTTCACGAGCTTCTCGAAGAAGAAGAACGAAGATTTCTCGCTGAATCAGGTCATCCGTGTCCTCGATCAGATCGCCATTGACGTGGCACGGCTCTTTAACAAGACCTACCTCGGCAAGGAGCAGAACGATGAGGACGGGCGCACGGCACTCTGGGGCGATATCGTTGCACTCCACAAGGAGTATCAGCGCGTGCGTGCCATTCAGAATTTCGACCCGAAGGATGTCCCGATTCCGACGCAGGGCGAGAAGAAAATGGACGTGCTCATGAACTACTCCGTGCAGCCGACGTGCTGTATGGAACGCCTCTATATGACCATCGAGGTAGCGTAAGGAAAGGAGTGAAACACTATGGCACTAAGTGCGATCCGCACGATGCACGCGAAGGATGTCATCTCGGCAAAGCTCGCGTCGGCGTATGTGTCTGTCAAGGGAGAGCGGTTCCTGCTCTTCCAAGCGAAAAAACTCGAGGCAAAGCTTGAGAAGAAGAAAGAGGAGGTCGCCATCCTCGGGCGCATGGCAAAGGGGCACAAGGCAACGAGCGTCAATGGCACGGGGAGCATGACGATCTACAAGAATACGCCGCTCTTTGACAGGATGCTTCTGGAATTTAAGTCCACGGGCAAGGATACCTATTTTGACCTGCAGATCACAAACGAGGATCCAACCTCAGAGGCAGGGCGGCAGGTGACCATCCTCAAGGACTGCAACATTGACAGCGGCATTATTGCCGGGTTTGACGCTGACGGCGAATGGCTCGAGCAGGACGTAGACTTTACATTTGAGGACGTGGAGCAGCCGACACAGTTCAAGATGCTTGACGGTATGCAGTAAAGGAGAAACAGAATGGAAAACATGACACTGACAGGATTTCTTTCCGAAAACGCGATCAAACCTGCGTGCGTGGAGTACGTGGCATCGAAACGGTTCAAGGGCGCGAACGGCAAGCCAATCGCATGGCAGATCACGCCGATCTCCAACGACGAGAACAGGGCAATCGCTGACCGCAATCGCAAGAAGTCGTTCGTCCCCGGCACGCGTGAGACGCAGGTGCATCTCGATCAGGATCAGTACGTGAACGACCTCATCTGTGCGTGTGTGACCTATCCGAACCTCAACAGTGAGGAGCTGCAGAACTCCTACAATGCTGTCGGAGCTGGTGAGCTCGTACGGCTCATGCTGACGCCGGGCGAGTACAGTGACCTCTTTCAGGCGGTCATGCAGGCGAACAACTTTGAGGCGGGCATGGATGAGAAGATCAAAGCCGTAAAAAACTAATTAAGGAGGGCGAGTTCTATGCCAACATGGCATATTTCGCGCTCCTAAAGTTTCATATCCTGCCGCACGTTCTGTTCTCCTTGCCGGAGAATGAGCGTGCCTTTGTATTTGCGTCGATCTCTCTGAAGATGAAGGCGGACAAGAAGGCGATGAATGAGGCAAGGCGAAAATGCTAAGCAGGATACAAAAACCTCACGTCGAATAATCAAAGTATCGACGAGAGGAGTGTGATGATAGTGGGTAAGTTTTGTACCAACTGCGGCACTGAGGTGACGGGCAAGTTTTGTGCAAACTGCGGGCATCCTGTCGGTGATGTACCTGACAAAGCTCCTGCACCTGTGCCACAAGAGACGCTGAACGGCGTTACATTTGACCCTGTGCCGATATTCGCGGCGCATAAGGGGCGCAGCGGTCAGATTGATTTGATCAAAGACCTCGCTCATGCTACAGGAGCAAGCATTTCGGCGGCGAAAGCTTTTGCAGACGCACATTATGCCGACAGTGCATTTATGCAGGAGGTCGAGGCTTATGTTCCCCCACCGATGAAATGTCCTTTCTGCAACTCGACAAATATTCAAGTCCAACAGAGTGGATACAAATTCGGTCGAGGACTTGTCGGAACTGTCCTGTTTGGTGTCTTAGGGGCATTTGCAGGTGGCATAGGTGCGAAAACTGTGACTTGTCTTTGCGCTAACTGCGGTAAAAGTTTTTCGCCGCCAAAGCGCTAGGATTGCACACAAAAAAGAACCGCTTCGTCTGTGCGAGGCGGTTTTCTTATGTGAATTTTTAACTGAAAGGAGTGGACGTATGGCTACGATCAAGCAGGCGTTTGAACTCTTAGACGGTGTATCGCCCGTGCTGGATAAGATTTCCCGCACGATGGATAAGACCATTGGCAAATTTGACCGCACGGCGAAAGCCGCATCCGGCATGGAGACGGCGGCAGAGATCGGCGCAAATGGGATCCGCAGCGCGGCAGAACGCTCGGCATCGCCAATTCAGATGCTCGGCGGGCTTGTCACGGGGCTGAATCAAAAGCTGCGCAGTGCAGGAAACGGCGCGTTTGAAAAGATCAAATCGGGGCTGTCGGGCATGGCGGGGCAGTTTGCACTTGCGACCGTCGCGGCGAGTGCCTTTACGTCCGCGCTCAGCTACATCTCGGGGCTTCCTGAACGTCTGACGCGGGCAAGCGACGCCTATGCGGGGATACAGGCACGTCTGCGCATGGTGGCAGGCGGAGCCCAGCAAGCGGCAGAACTCAATGATCTCATCTACGCATCGGCGCAACGTGCACGCGGCAGCTATGAGGAGATGGCAGATTCTGTCTCCAAGATTGCCATGACGGCGAAGAAGGCATTCCCAGATGCGCATGATGTTGTTCCATTCATGGAGGGGATCCAGAAGCTATTTGTCATCGGCGGCACGGGGGTAGAGCAGCAGAAAGACGCCATGCTTCAGCTGACGCAGGCACTTGGCTCGGGCAAGCTGCAGGGCGACGAATTCCGCTCTATCGCGGAAGCCGCGCCGCTCATTGAGCAGATGGTCGCGAAGTACATGCAGATTGACCCTGGACAGCTAAAGGCAATCTCGAGCGAGGGGAAGATCACCGCTGACATCCTGAAGAATGCGATCCTCACGAACCTCGACCTCATCAACGACCAGTTCGGCGCGATGGGGCGCACGTGGGAACAGAATATGCAGGTCATCAAGAATGCGGGGCTTCGCGCGTTCACCCCTGTGCTGGCGGAGATCAATCGTCTTGCCAATACAGAGGGGGCGCAGCGGCTCGCTAACGCCGTTGTCTGGGGGCTTGGCGTTGCAGCGGCGGCAATCTTCGGCATCATCAATAATATCGAATGGCTCGGCAATGTGATTTCAGAGCATGGAGCGCTGATTGAGCCAATTCTTATGGGGATTGGCATTGCGTTTCTCACGCTTGGCATATCGGCAGCGGCATCTGGCTCAATGGCAGCACTCGGCGCAATGGAGCATGCGGCAGCGTCTGCCATTGAAACGGCGCAGATAATCGCTCTGATTGCCGCACAGGAAGGGCTGAACGCCGCACTCTATGCGTGTCCGCTGACGTGGATTATTGGGCTGATCGTGGCGGTTGTTGTAGTGTTCTATGCGGCAGTCGCGGCGGTCAATTATTTTGCAGGTACGAGCATATCTGCGACGGGCATCATCTTTGCCGTGTTCGCGTGGCTCTTCACGCAGATCGCGAATTTCGTCAAGATGCAGACGAACATCTTCATTGCATTTGCCAACTTCCTTGGCAGTGTGTTTCAGGATCCGCTTGGGGCGATCTATAACCTCTTTGTCGATATTTGGAACGGCGTGACGGAGTATGTCGGCGCGGCGGTCAATGGGATTATCGACATGATTAACATGATCCCCGGCATGGACAAGATTCGCGTCTTTGACCACGTGGAGACACCGACATTTGAGCGCAAGGAGATTGCAAACGCCGCATTCCACATCGACCCGTTTGCCTATGGCGATGCGACGTATAACGCAGGGCAAGCGTACGACTTCGGCGCAAATATGCACCTGCCGGGGCTTCCTGAGGGGTTGACGCCTGACGCGTCGGGATATACCCCTGCGGGCGGCACACCGTTTGACCCGACGGGCGACATCGGCAAAGCGGGCAAGGAGACGGCAGACAATACGGGCGCCATCAAGGACGCTATGGAGATCACGGAGGAGGATCTGAAATACTTGCGCGAGGCAGCAGAGCAGGAGGCGATCAATAAGTATACGACGGCGACGGTGCAGATCGACATGGGCGGCGTGAGCAACAATATCGCGAGCGGCGTTGATGTGGACGGCATGATGACCTATATGAATGACAGCCTCATTCAGGCGATGGCGGCGGGCGCGGAGGGGGTGCATCCGACATGAGCTATTACTTTTTCGTCGGCGACACGATGCTCCCCGTGCCGCCCGCAAAGATGTCCATCAAGATCAAGGGGAAGAACAAGACCATCAACCTCATCAACGAAGGCGAGGTCAACATCATCAAAAAGCCCGGGCTGACGGAGATCGCCTTTGATGCGCGTCTGCCGAACCGTCCCTATCCGTATGCGGATTACGACACATCGCTCACGGATTCTCTTGCAGGGATGCTCTTCGGCAGCAGTTTCAGCTTCAAAAAGGCATCGCATTTCCTCTCGGCGTTTAAGAGGGCAAAGGAAACGCAGTACCCGATGCAGCTCATCATCTGCCGCATGTCGGGGGCGTTTTCCATGCTCTTTGACACGAATATGCTTGTGACGCTTGAGGACTACAGCATCAACGAGGACGCAAAGGACGGGCTCGATGTGACGTGCCCACTAAAATTCAAGCAATACCGCCCCTACGGGACGAAAGAGTGCGAGGTGACGAAGGATGAGAACGGCGTTGAACATTTGACAGTGAAGGAGACGCGCCCTGCCATAGGGCGGACGATTCCGACGGCGTACAAAGTGCGCAATGAAAAATCCATCTGGGAGGTTGCAAAGGGGATATCGAACGGCGGTATCGACTGGCGCGACATCATGAGTAGCAATGGGATCTCGAATCCTGTTGCGGGGCTTCCTGCAGGGGCGGTGATGCACATTGGCTGATTTTGTCTCGGGAGACAAGCCGTCTCTCGGTGCTGCTACTCCCAAAAACGACAAACAGCTCCAGCTCATCATCCACAATAAGGAGACAGATAAGTATTACTGGCCTGCGGTGCTCGATGATGTGTGCTGGGAGACGTGCTGGAAGGGACAGCCGGGGAAACTCACGTTCAAGGTCGTCAAGGACGAGGCACTCGATTTCCATGAGGGCGACGTTGTGCAGGCGAACTATGGCGGTGTGAATTTCTTCTACGGCTATGTATTCACGCAGAAGTACAGCAAGGATAACGTGATCGATGTGACCGCCTACGACCAGATGCGCTATCTCAAAAACAAGGACACCTATAATTTCGTCAACCTAACGGCGGGCGAAGAGATACGACGCATCGCTGAGGATTTCCAACTACAGGTCGGAGAGCTCATCGATACGAGCTATACCATCCCGAAGTTTCGCGGGGCGAACAAGACGCTCATGGACATCATGCAGTCGCTCCTTGACATGACCACGGAGAACACGGGGCGGCTCTATGTGCTCTATGACGATTTTGGCAAACTCACCGTCAAGGACTTGGAGACGATGAAGATTGACCTCCTGATCGACGCGGAGACGGCCGAGGATTTCGCGTATGAGACGTCGATTGACAAGGACACGTACAACCGCATCAAGCTCTACTATGACAACAAGGACACGGGCAAACGCGACGTGTGGATGGCGGTCAACAGCGCGGATATTAAGCGGTGGGGCGTACTGCAGCTGACCGAATCCGTGAATCCGCAGAAGGCGATGAACTTTGGGCAGATGGCGGATACAAAGCTCAAGATGTACGACCGCGTAAAGCGTACGCTCACCATCAAGAACGCGTTCGGTGATCTGCGTGTGCGCGGCGGCTCGATGCTCTACATCAGTCTGCGGCTCGGCGATCAGACGCTGACAAAGCGCATCATCGTCGAGAACGTGAAACACACGCTGACGCAGGGGCATCACACGATGGACTTGACCGTGAAGGGAGATGTGATTACGGGATGAGCGCACAGCTGCTGCAGACCATCCAGAAGCTGATCCAGCAGACGCAGGGGAGCAGCGACCTCTCGGATTGGTGCCTCGGTGAGGTGATCGGCGTCGCGCCGCTGATCATCCGCGTAGAGGGCAAGGACGAAGTGACGGAGGAGTTTCTCGAACTGACCGATGCCGTGCGCGACTACGATGTGGACATATCCGTCAGTCACACGACGGAGAACCGCGCAGGAGGCGGCGGTTTTGCGGAGTTCGCGAGCCATAACCATGACTACAGGGGGCGCAAGAAAATCACCGTGCACAATGGTCTGCATGTCGGTGAGACGGTGATTCTCCTGCGGCAGTCGGGAGGGCAGGGCTTTGTTGTGCTCTCGCGCAACTGCAGCCACACGAATCTATCGGGACAATGGGGGTGATACGATGGCACTGCTACCTGATACGAGTACATCAAGCCTCGGCGAGGCACTCGCGGGCGCTGATTTGCAGCCGAACACGACGTATCGGATGCAGATCGAAGAGGAGCGGATTCAAGGCACACTCACGGAACGCCTCGCGGCGGTCGAACAGGCAGCGTATAAAATCCTCAATACAGAGAGATATGAATACGTCATCTATAGCTGGAACTACGGCGTGGAGCTTGCCGATCTTTTCGGCAAACCCATCCCGTATGTCCTCTCGGAGATTCCGCGCCGCATCCGTGAGGCACTGGTGCAGGATGACCGCATCAATGATGTGACGGATTTTGACATCCGCTATGTGCGCAGTAATGCACAGGGGCGGCGCGGTGATGTGCTCGCACGGTTCAAGGTGCAGAGCATCTACGGGGGCATCGCCATGGAGAAGGGGGTGAGCATCTAATGTATGAAAAAGAGACACAAGAGGCGATCCTTGCGCGGATGCTGAAGAACGTCCCGCGCGACGTGGATAAGCGCGAAGGAAGCATTATCTTTGACGCGGCGGCACCTGCATCGATTGAGTTCATGCTGCTCTATGCGGAGTTGGATTATTTCCTGAAGAACACCTTCGGCGATACAGCAGAACGGATATATCTCATCCAGCGTGCCCGCGAGCGCGGACTAAAGCCGAAGGGGGCGACATCTGCCGTCGTAAAGGGAAAGTTTACCCCGCCGACGCTGAATATCCCGCTCGGTACGCGTTACTCCTGCGGAGCGGTGAACTACGCCGTGACGGAGAAACTGACGAGCGGAGAATACCTGCTGACCTGTGAGACGGTCGGAACAGAAGGGAATCTTCCTGCGGGACGGCTTGTGCCGATTGACTATGTTGAGGGATTGCAGACGGCAGATCTTGTCGAGATTACGATTCCGGGCGAGCCCGAGGAAGAGACGGAGCATTTTCGCGCGCGTTATCTGGCAAGCTTTGACAGTCAGGCATACGGCGGTAATATCGCCGACTATCGGCAGAAGGTAAACGCGATCCACGGCGTCGGCGGGGTGAAGGTCTATCCTGTCTGGAAAGGCGGCGGAACGGTACGCATCACGTTCATGACGAGCGACTTCACGCCCCCGACAGCAGAGCTCGTGCAAAAAGTGCAGACGGCGATTGACCCCGAACGCGATCACGGGGATGGTATTGGCATCGCACCAATTGGGCACACAGTCATGGTCGAGGGAGCGAAGAACGCGGCAGTGCGTGTCGGACTGCATCTCTCTTTTGCGGCGGGCACAGCGTATGCGACCTACAAAACGCAGGTCGAGGAGACGATTGACACCTACTTTGCCGAGCTCAATAAGGGATGGCAGGCGACGCAGCGCGCTGAGATCGACAACGTGAGCAATAGCGGTATCACCATCCGCATCTCTCAGATTGAGAGCCGAATCCTTGCGATCTCCGGCATCGAGGATATCCAGCACACGACGCTCAACGATCGCGAGGAGAACCTAACACTCGGCGTTGATGATCTGGCTGTGCGAGGGGAGGTGCGGAATGGATAAGATTACGCGAGATGTACGCGTTGAGCGCTATTATCCGTCCGTTGTCGCACCGTCTGCCGAGTTTAAGACGCTCGCTGCCATCGAGAATCCCGAGTATAAACTCCAATGGGAGCAATTATGGCGGCGCTTTGCGAATACCTTTGTCTATGAGGTCGACGAAACCGGAGCCGCGCGATGGGAGGATATGCTGTGCATGATTCGTGGTGACGGTCTTCCGCTCTCGGCGCGGAGACAGCGGATTCTCGCCCGCATCAATGCGATGACGCCGTACAGTATACGCGCGTTCCGCTCCATGCTGGATGCGATGTTCGGTGCAGGCATTGTCACGCCGAGCGAGGTGTTTGATCGGTACGAACTCTGGCTTGACGTTGCGCGGACACATATATTTCGTGCGAACGAGGTGCGCCAATTCGCGCGAGTCATTGCGCCCGCGAATATGACAATCCACATATCCAACACGGCGGCAGTTGAGACACCGCTCTATTTTGTAGGGTATGTAGCCCAGAGGAGAGTTATATCAATTGATTCTGGCAGCGACATATCGTACAACGTCCCCGATATGGGGCTCGGCTTTGCCGGTATCGTTAAGCAGTCAAGACACATTGTAATAAGGAGCGAGTGATATGGCACAATTTCCAATCCTCAAACTGACCCGTGCAGGTCAGGATATGGCGGGTATGAGCCAAGGCGGCGGAAAGTTGATCTTTGTCCGCGTCGAGCTCGGTGATGGGCAACTCGTAGACGGCGACTCCATCGAGACCCTGACCGCGATCAAGCATAGCGTTATGCAGCTGCCTTTGCAAAGCTATCTCAACGAGGGCGGCGGTAAGGCGAGACTGCGTTTTGTTGTTGACAACAGCAGCCTCGAGGCGGGATTTATCAACCGGGAAATCGGTGTATATGCAAAAATGGAAGGCGGCGCAGAGCAACTGTACGCCTACACCAATGCGGGCAATTATGCCGACTGGATACCGAGCAAAGAAACGCCGATCAACGGTGATATTGTCGATTTGCACATCATCATCGGCAACGCGCCGAACGTTGTCATCAAGACGATCAACGGCGCATATGCGACAAAAATAGAGTTGGACGAGCATAACAAAGCTCCTGATGCACACGCAGACATCCGTCGAATCCTTGACGACAAA
>ERZ773063.1225-NODE-1225-length-15498-cov-4.032571_pt1 | contig 15498 bp, 22 predicted proteins | sample MGYA00580625_ERZ773063 | MGnify/ENA primary metagenome ERZ773063 (study PRJEB29015, sample SAMEA2738022) | human oral metagenome | biome: human oral; feature: human-associated habitat; material: dental | place: China | collected 2042 ...
AGAAGAAAAAGAAGAAGCTAAAATAGTTGATGAAGAAGAATAAGGAGAATAGATATTAATGAATACAACAACAGCAAAAAACAGTTTAAAAGGAGCTAATGGAACAACATCAGTAGCAGAAAAAAAACAAAAAACAATATTTGATGTAATACAAGCAGGAGCAAAACAATTTGCAACAGCATTACCAAAACATATAAATAGTGAAAGGTTTGTTAGAATAGCAATAACAACTATTAGACAAAATCCAAAGCTTGCTAAATGTAGCCAAGAAAGCTTATTAGGTGCTTTAATGGTATCTGCTCAACTTGGTTTAGAACCTGGTACTTTAGGACAATGTTATTTAATACCATTTGAAAATAAGAAAGCTGGTACAGTTGAGTGCCAGTTTCAAATAGGTTATAAAGGATTAATTGAATTATTAAGAAGAAGTGGACAATTATCTGATATATACAGTTATACAGTATATGAAAATGATGACTTTAACATTGAGTATGGATTATCAAGAACATTAACACATAAGCCAAATTTTGATGAAAGAGGAGAAATAAAAGGCTTTTATGCAGTAGCAATATTAAAAGATGGAGCTAAGGCATTTGAGTATATGACAAAAGATGAAATTACAAAACATGAAGAAAAGTACAGAAAAGGGTCATATAAAAATGATGTATGGAATAAGAATTTTGAAGAAATGGCACAAAAAACAGTAGTTAAAAAGCTATTAAAATGGTTACCAGTATCAGTTGAATTTCTTGAAATGGCTGCAAAAGATGAAAAATCATTTAAAGTTATAGATGATAAGAGTACAGAAGTACAAGAAATTGAAATACTTGAAAATAATGGTGATATTATCAATGCTGAAACAGGTGAATTTATTGAAGAAACTACTGAGGATAATAAAAGCCCAAAAAAGCAAATAAATGATGACACTATGGTTCAGGGTCTTTTTGAAAATAATAAATAATTGAAAGGAAATTAGAATAATGTTAATACTTGAATTTATATTATTTGTTATATTAGGTTCAACAATAGGAATATTAATTATTCTTGGGATATTATTTGCTATTGCAATAATGGCATATAAAGCTGAAAAATTATGGGAAGAAATAAGAAAAAATAAGTAATTAACAGCAGGAGGCAGGGAATTTGGAACAATCAAATAACAAAAATAAAGAGAGCTTTTTTCAAATTCCCAAAGTTCTCTTTAAAATGAGAAGAGAAGGGAGTTTAAGTTTAACAGCATTTGATATATATCTTTTAATGTCTGACAGGTTTAGACTTTCTAAGAAAAATGGATGGATAGATGAAGAGGGAGATACTTATATAATGTATTCTTATGAAGAATTATGTGAAGAATTAAATTTAAAAAGAAGAAACTCTATATCTGAGGCTATTAAAGAATTAGAAAAATTAAATCTTATAGAAAAAAAGAGAAGATATAATAGAAGCAATGTTTATTATTTGGTAGATATATCTGATAGTAACAATAATGTTACTTCTAATAGTAACGAAAACGATACTATTAAAACAGATGTTAATAGTAACAAAAAGGTTACTACTATAAGTAACGAAAATGTTACTCTTAATAGTAACAATAATGTTACTTCTAATAGTAACATAAATGTATACGCTAATAATAACTACAATAATAATAACTACATGAGTAATAACTACAAGAATAACAACAAGGAAAATGTTGCTGGAATTATAAGACAAGAGATAAAATTTTTAATAAAAAACAGGAAGATAAAAATTGAAAATATAATTAAATATTCTAATGACTTGGAAAGAATAAAACAGGTTTTTGAATATGCTGATAAAAATAAAAAAGGTGATGGCTGGATTATAGCTTGTCTTAGAGATAACTACACTCTAAAACAAGAAGAAAATAATCAGGACCAGGAAAAAGAAAAAGACTACTCAAAAACTATGGATGAAATCCTGAGAGGAGGATAAATTGAGTATTCAAAAAATAGAAGAAATAGCTAAAAATACAGATGTTAAAGAATTTATAGAGAATATACCAGAAGAAAATAATAAGCCAAAGGTTCTAGCTAAATGTGAAAAATGTGGAGAACCTACTCTATTGGAATTTTCAGAGGGCAGAACTAGATTTAATGAATGTTCTTGTCAAAAAGAAGCAAGAATAAAAGCTAAAATTGAGAAGTTTAAAGAATTATCAATAACTAGCAGAAATTCTGGGAAAGATAGTTTTAAAAATGCAATTTTAGGGAATAATAAGGCAGAAAATGAATTATATAGAAAAATTAAAAATTATGTCAAAGGTTTTGACAAGGTACTTGAAATAAACGATGGATTATTGTTTAGAGGAGGTTGTGGTACTGGAAAAACATTCCTAGCAAATTGTATATGTAATTATTTAACTGAGCATGGTTATACAGTATTAAGTTTTAACTTAGCTGGATATTTAAGAACCATAAAAGATAATTTTCAAATTGAAAGTCAATTATTGGAAGCAGCCAAAGAGGCTGATATGCTTTTTATTGATGATTTAGGAAGTGAAAAAATATCTGATGAATGGGGAAAAGAAAAGATTAATAGCCTAATTGATGTTAGATATAATGCAGAAAAGCCAATGATAATAACTACAAATCTAAGTGCTGAAGAAATGATTGAATTTTTAAAATTTAAAGGAATTAATAAAATTTCTGATAGGCTTAATGAGATGCTAAAAGAGTTCAAATTTACTTGGCAAACTAAGAGAAAGCCAAAGAGTAAATCATTTTGGGAGGAATAAAGAATGATATTTATAGCTGGAAATACTCCAAGTTCTAAAAATAGTAAGCAGTTTATAACTTTAAAGAATGGTAAAAAGTTGCTTTTAAATTCTAAAATTGTAAGAAAATATATAGATAAATCAGAAATAGATTGGAGATTTAATAAAACAGAGTTTTTTAAAATGCTAAAAGGCAAGAACAAACCTTATAAAATAGAACTTTATTTTATTAGAGACAGTAAAAGAAAATTTGATTATATTAATGCTGCACAGATAGTTTTTGATTTGATGCAGGAGTATGGATACATAGAAGATGATGATTCTACTAATATAATCCCAGTTTTCAAAGGTTTTGAAGTTGATAAGAGTAGAGCAGGAGTAGAAATAGAGGTACTTTAAACATATTGTTGAGATCAGCAAAATGCTAAAAAATCGATAGTTGAACATATTGCTGATGTCGGGAAAATGTTAAGATTATGAGAAATAGGAGGAAGTAATGGATACAAGAGATGTCAATATTGCAATAAAAGCTCTAAAAGACGGGAAGAGAGTTGGTAAAAATGGAATACCTCATCTGTACTGTATTTTGGGAGATGATGGAAGCATTTACTTATATAAAAAAGAAAGAAAAAATAAATGGAGCAAAAAAAGGCTATTCAATTCTTTAAAAGATTATGAATTAGCTTATAAAGAAGGGCATTTATTTAATATTTATGAGGGGGAATAATGGAAAAAGAAAAGGTTTTAGAGATAGAAATAACTAAGATAAATGAAATGTACAGTTATTGGTATGTAAAAAAAGTCAATAGGATAAAATTAAAAGCTATGCCATTAACAGAAATAGGAACAGAAGAAAAAAATAAACTATGTTTTGGCTGTGGCTATAAAACAAATTTTAATAAAGAATATATAGGAGATGAAAAATCACATCTTTCATATTATGATTATCAAATAAATTTAGAAGTAGATTTTTTAGAATACTATGAAAAAAGTATTCCAAAAATTATTGAAAATAAATATGTTGGAGATTTAAAACGAGTGATTGACTTAGTAAATGACTTGTATGGAATACAAAAGAGATGGAGAGCAGAAGAAAAATGTAGTTATTGGTATATAGATTCTGATAATGCTATAAATCTTACAGATGAAAATTTTTATGAAGAAGATGATGACCGTTATAACTTAGGTAATTACTTTCAAACAAGAGAACAAGCCCAAAAAGTTATAGATAGCAAAGAATGGCAAGAGTTCTGGGCTAAGGTAAGAGCAGGAGAGATTGGAGAATGAGAACAGAGACTGAAATAAGAGATAAATTAAATGAGTATGAAGAAAACATTAAATTTTTAGAAACTTCTTTAAAAAACAAGAAAATAATTGAAGAGTTAAAAAGGGAAACAGTCATTTTAAAATGGGTTTTAGGAGAAATTAAAAAAATTTGATTAGGGGGATAAAAATGTGGGTATGTAAAAAGTGTGGCGAAAAAATTCAAGGATACTATACAGGATTAGTTGATATAGATAAAAATGGGTGTGCAATAGACGAAACTCAAGAAGAAGAGGAACTTATAAAGTATATTTGTGATGATTGTGGAGAAGAAATCAAATTCGGAAGAATAGAAGAACTTAAAAGAGTAGCTTATTGGGAGGAAGAAGATGAGAGAGATTAAATTTAGAGCTTGGGTTGAAAAATTCAAGGAAATATTTATGAAAATCCTGAATTGCTAGGTGAATAAAAATGACTTTTAAACAAGCAATAGAAGAAATTAAAAAAGGTAATAAGATTAAACATAAAAGCTGGGATAGTTTAATGGTTGAGGGTTTTTATAGTAATACAGTTAATCTTACTGATAACAGAGGTTGGCCATATTATTTTGAATTAGATGATTTTTTAAAAAGATTTGGAAAACTTAAAAATGGTTGGGTACTTGTTAGTATCAAAGAATATAAAGAATTTTGTAATAATTGGAGGTAGTAAATGATAAAAAAATATATAAAAAAACCTGTACAAATAGAAGCAATACAATTAACAGAAGATAGTGTAGAAGAATGTATAGAATTTGTATTCAATATTGGTATGGAAACTTGTATGTTTGCCAGAAATTTTACAATAGCAGATGTTATTATTAAAGGTGGTTTTCTTATACCAACCTTAGAGGGAAATTTAGAAGCAAAATTTGGAGATTACATAATAAAAGGCATTAAAGGAGAGTTTTATCCTTGTAAGCCTGATATATTTCAAGCAACTTATAAGGAAGTGAGATAATGGAGATTGATTTTAATAAACTAGCAAATTATAAATCTTTGGCTTATGGAGCTTCAAATATGTCACAGCTAGGAAAAGTTAAAGAAGAGTACAAAGAATTATTAGCAGAAGTTAGAGAAACTAGCACTTTTAGTTATGTGAAAGATAGAGATAATTTCGTTGCAGAGGGGTTAGACTTAATAACTGCTACTATAAATTTACTGCTAATCGTTGGATTAACTGAGCAAGATTTTGAGAAGCATATTGCAAAATTAGAATCTTATAAAGATGGAAAATATAAGAGATAGGGGGCTAAAAATGATATATGAATATCAAATAGATGCAAAAATAAAAGAAGGATCAAATGAGAGAACTATTACAAAATCTATCTTTAGAAAAAGAACTTTGACAGATGAAGAGCAAGAAGAAGCACAATTAGAATTCATAAGAACCACTAAAGCTTTATACAAAGAAAAAGGTATCAATGTAGAAATATTGGAGTATGGCATCAAAGAATTTGAGTTAGTCCGTAAAAATAGCTAAAGAGGTGATTTAACTTATGAGCTTTAAAGAGCATAATAATCGTGAAATAAGTAAAAAACTAGCTGAATATATAACAGGGACAGAACTAAGAAAATATGTGGCTAGAAAAGTTAAACAATATCTAAATATAGAAAATCCAACTGTATTTGATGGTGCAGTAGGAAGTGGGCAGTTAGAACAATTTGTTAATCCAGCAATGTTATATGGAGTAGATGTGCAAGAAAACTCTATTAATTCAGCTAGACAGAACTTTAAAAATACTGAATTAGAAGTAAAAAGCTTTTTTGAATATGAAAAAGAAAATTTACTTGTAGACTGTGTAATAATGAACCCGCCATTTTCTTTAAAATTCAAAGATTTAACCGAGCAAGAGCAGAAGAACATACAAAAGCAATTTACTTGGAAAAAATTGGGAGTTGTGGACGATATATTCGTTTTAAAATCTCTTGAATACACAAAAAGATATGCCTTCTATATACTTTTCCCAGGTGTTGGATATAGAAAAACAGAAGAAAAGTTTAGAGAATTAATTGGAAATAGACTAACAGAGTTAAATGTCGTAAGTAACGCATTTACAGATACATCTATAGATGTTCTATTCATAGTTGTTGATAAAGATAAGACAACTAATATAGTTTATAGAGAATTATATGATTGTAAGATAGATAAAATTATAATTTCGGATAGTTGGAAGCTAGATGCGAGCGAGCATCGTTGGGAACAAATAAGAGAAGAAAAAGAAGTTGAGGAAATAGACATAAATGCTTTAAATAAACAAATATCGGAATTATGGATAAATAGAGTAGAGAAAAATTTAGAATTAGATTTATTCTTAATTAAAGAATGTGGTGCAGATATAGATTTTATAGGAAACATTAAGAGATTAAAAGCTATTGTAGAAAAATTTGAAAATAGACTTAGGAGCAAGAAAAGATGCAAAACACAGATGACTTTATTAGAGAAACAATCAAAATTACTAACTTTGTTTTCGGATGCTCAAATGTAAGAATTATAGATATTTTTAAAATAAAATATATGGCTACAAAAGACATTTTTACAAAAAAAGACATCTTAGAGAACGGAGAAAATGCTATTTTTTATGGAGAAATAGCAAGAAAATACGATTGTTTTGTTGAGGAAGAAATAACTAAAATTAATAAAGAAGCTTTTGAAAGAGCTACAAAGATAAAAAAAGGAGAAATATTAGTAAATTTAGAGGATTTTGATTATGAGAATGTTGGGAAGTGTATTTTATATCTAAAAAATACTTCTGCGTCTGTAAATGGAAATATAGCTATTTTAAGTTTAAAAGAAAAATTTAAGGATATAGTTAATCTAAAGTATATGGCATTTTATCTAAACTATAAAGATTCTGTAAGACAATATATATACGATAGAGCAGCTGGAGAAAAAGTTAAGAGACTATCAAGAGCAGATTTTGAAAACATCTTAATAACTTTACCACTTATTGAAATACAAGACAATATTATAGATAACTTTATAAAAGTTAGAAAAAAATTTGAAAACAATTTTGAATTACTTGAAAAAACTATTGATTTAGTTAGTAAATATACGAATTATGGAGCAGAAGGGCTTTTAAAACTGAAGTAAAAGGAGTGATATAGATTGGCAACACAGGAGCAAAAGATAATTTTTAGAAAGATGGAAGAGATATTATATAGCTATAACAAATATATAAATAAAATAAAAAAGGATTTAGAATATTTCAATAACCCAATTTTATTAAAAAGTTATAAGTTGGATGTAATGTCTGGGAGTGGATTCACAGAAGTTAAATCAGATATGGAGAGAGTTGAGGAATTAAAGGTCAGAATTTCTAATGATATTAGCAGACATGAAGAAATCTTATTTAGGATTGATAGTGCTCTGGATATGGTGAAGGACCACGAAGATTACAAATTCATAGAAATGAAATATTTCAAAAAAATGACTTATGAAGATATTTCAACAGAATTAGATATTCATATCAGAACAGCATATAGAATGAGGAATAATATTTTATCAGCATTAGAATTACATTTTAAAACACAAAGATTGATAGATTTTTAATTAAGATTTGTCAAAACCCTGTCAAAAGAGGTGTATTGTTTTGTCAGTTTTAATGTGTTAGTATGGTAGCATATTAACAGTGTTGGAAGTAATTCCTACCTTATGTCAAAAGTAGTTTGAGACTCTACTCTAAAAAAGTCTTGCCATATTGGGGATTAGCTCAGTTAGTTAGAGCGTTTGCCTGTTAAGCAAAATGTCATTGGTGCAAGTCCAATATCCCCAGCCATAATAATATCAACACTCTCACAGCACTTAGATGTGCAGGATATGTTCCTATGTGAGAGTTTTTTATTTATAAAATTGGAGGTGAAAAAGATTGACTAAACAAGATTTATTTGTAAAAGAATATTTAAAAGATTTGAATGGCACACAAGCTTATATCCGAGCAGGATATAAAGCTAAAGATGAAAACAGTGCAGCAGTTATGGCTAATAGATTGTTAAGAAATACTAAGGTTCAAGAAAAAATACAAGCAGCAATGAAAGAAAGAGAAAAAAGAACTGAAATAACACAAGATAGAGTATTAAATGAGATTGCTAATCTAGCTTTTACAGACAGAACTGGTATAGTTAATCTTAACAATAATAGAGTTATAATTAAAAATTTTGATGAGTTAAGTCCAGAACAAAAAGCATGTATATCTGGAGTTAAGGAAACAAAGTATGGAATAGAAGTAATATTTTATAATAAAGAAAAAGCACTAGAAATGCTAGGTAGACATTTAGGAATGTTTACTGAAAAGCTAGAAGTTAAAGGAGAACTAAAAACAGAGGATCCATTTAAGGGTCTAACCACAGATGAACTAAAAAAGGTGATATTTGGTGGAGATAAATAAAGAGGCAATAAGAAGAGCAAAAATAGAACTTGCAAGACGTGAGTTCTTTTTTTATTGTTATTTAAAAGCTCCTAACTTCTACAAATATGAGAGAAAATTTTTAGTTGATTTATGTAATGATTTACAAAACTTTCTAACAAGTGATGATGAAGTTCTTATCTTAAATCTTCCACCTAGACATGGAAAGTCAAGGACAGTAGGAAACTTAGTAGAATGGTTACTTGGTAGAGATATAAATGCAAAAATTATGACAGGAAGTTACAATGAAACTTTATCAACTACATTTTCAAAGAATGTCAGAAATACTATACAAGAAATAAAAGCTGATAAAGATAAAATAGTTTTTTCAGATATATTTCCTGGAGTAAGTATAAAACAAGGTGATGGTGCTATGAACCTTTGGAGTTTAGAAGGTGGATACAATAACTATCTAGCAACTGCACCTGGTGGAACAGCAACAGGATTTGGTTGTAGTCTTATGATAATAGATGACTTAATCAAAAATAAAGAAGAAGCTTACAATGCAAATGTTATAGATAAACATTGGGAATGGTATGCACAAACAATGCTTTCAAGACTTGAAGAAGGTGGAAAGATAATAATTATAATGACTCGTTGGGTTAGTGGTGACCTAGCTGGTAGAGCAATAGAACATTATAAAGCAGAAGGGAAAAAGATAAAACATATAAAAATGAAAGCTGTTCAAGATGATAAAGGTACCATGCTTTGCGATGAGATATTAAGTTATAAATCCTATTTATCAAAAGCTAAGGCTATGGGACCAGAAATAGCTTCAGCTAACTACCAACAAGAACCTATTGATGTGAAAGGTAGATTATATAGTAGTATAAAAACATATAATCAGTTGCCTATGGATTCAAATAACAATTTATTATTTACGACATATAAAAATTATACAGATACAGCAGATACTGGAGAAGATTACTTATGTTCTATTTGTTACGGAGTATACAACAAAGAAGCATATATTTTAGATGTTTTATATACAAAAGAGCCGATGGAGATAACAGAACCAGCAACAGCCAAAATATTAATGGATAATAATATAAAAGAAGCTGATATAGAATCAAATAATGGTGGTAGAGGTTTTGCAAGAGCAGTAGATAAACATTTATTAGAAAAATATAATAGTAATCGTTGTAAGGTTAGATGGTTTCATCAAACACAAAACAAAAGAGCTAGAATATTATCTAATGCAACTTGGGTTATGGAACATATTTATTTCCCAGTTAACTGGGCTGATAGGTGGCCTGAATTTTATAAAGCTATAACTACTTATCAGAAGGAAGGAAAAAATAAACATGATGATGCTCCTGATGTCCTTACAGGGATAGCTGAGAAATGTAATAAAATATCAGGATTATCTTTTGAATAGGAGTTAATAATGTGGGAATGGATAAAAAAACTATTTAAAAAACCAAAGGTGGAAAATATGGAGATTAGAAAACTTGAATATTTAATAAGTCAATGGCTTTCTTCAAAAACTAGAGTGGATCAGGTAAATGGAGAAAGATATTATAAGGGTAGCCATGATATATTAAGTAAAAAAAGGAAAGCAATAGTTGAAGGTGGTAGATTAGAAGATATTGATAACTTAGTTAATTCTAAACTTATTGATAACCAGTATTCAAAAATGGTTGACCAAAAAGTTAATTATTTTTTAGCTAAGAAACCAACTTTTATTTGTAAAAATGAAAATGTTTTAAAATTATTTGGTAATAAGTTTCTAAGAACTTTAAGAAATTTAGGAGAGGATAGTCTTAATGGTGGTATAGGTTGGATATATCCATATTTTAACCAAAAAGGTGAATTACAATTTAGAAAATTTGAACCTTCAGAAATATTACCAATATGGACAGATAACAATAAAGATGAATTAGAATTAGTTATAAGACTATATGAAGTCTTAGAGTTTCAACATAATAGTTTAGTTCCAGTTAGAAAAGTAGAAGTTTACTCAGGAAATGGAGTAGACTTTTTTATTTGGAATGATAGTTTGAAACCTTTAGGACATTCAGATTATATAGCTATAGGAGAAGCAACATACAACTGGGGAAAAGTTCCATTAATTCCTTTTAGAAGTAATAATTTAGAGCAACCTTTGATATGCAGAGTAAAATGCTTACAAGATGCCTTGAATGAAATAATTTCTAAATTTCAAGATAATATGATGGAAGATGCAGGAAGTACAATTTTAATCTTAACTAACTATGATGGAGAGAATTTAGGAGAGTTTAGAAGAAACTTAGCAACATATAGAGCAGTAAAAGTTACTAATACTGATGGCGGTAAAGGTGGACTTGAAGCTTTACAAATAGAAGTTAACTCTGAAAACTATGCTTTAATAATAAAATTACTTAAAAAAGCAATAATAGAAAATGCAAGAGGTTTTGATGCTAAAGATGAAAGACTTGGAAATAATCCTAATGAGATGAATATTCAATCTATGTATTCTGATATAGATTTAGATGCTAATCAAATGGAAGTAGAATTTCAAGCATCTTTTGAAGAGTTAATGTGGTTTATAAATAAAGCTTTAAATGTTAATGAAACTCTTGATGTAATATTTAATAGAGATGTTTTAGTAAATGAATCCGAAACAATCAATAATTGTAAATCTAGTGTTGGGATTATATCTCAAAAAACTATAATAGCTCAACATCCTTGGGTTAACAATGTTGATGAAGAAATAATACAAATTGAAAAAGAAAATAAAGAATTAAATCCTTATCCTGGAGATTTTGGAACTAAAAAAGTTCCTGATTTAAATGAGTAATAACTACTGGACTAAGAGATTTGAAGAAGAAGAAAAGCAAAGGAATATATCTAATAAAGCTTATATTAAAGAAATTGAGAGACAATATAAAATAGCAGAAAATAAGATAAAAAGTGATATTGAAAAATGGTATATTAGAATAGCTGATAATAATCAAATATCATTAGCTGAAGCTAAAAAATTACTAACTAAAGATGAATTAAAAGAGTTTAAATGGACCTTAGCAGAATATACTCAAAAAGCCAAGAGTGGAGCATGGAAAAAAGAACTTGAAAATGTTTCTGCAAGAGTTCATATTCAAAGATTAGAAGCTTTACAACTTCAAGTTCAAAATAGCATTGAAATTTTAAGAAATAAAGAAAATGAGATGCTGGAAGATTATTTAATAAAGAATTATGAAGATACTTATTATCATTCATTGTATGAGATTTCAAAAGGATTGAATCTTAAAACAAGTTTTGCTACTTTAGATAAAAACAAAATTAATCAGGTTATAGGGAAACCCTGGTTATCTGATGGAAAAACTTTTTCAGATAGGATTTGGCAAGACAAGGAACAATTAATAAATACATTGAGAACTAAAATTACTCAATCTTTTATAACTGGTAGTACATTAGATGAAGCTGTTGAAGATATATCTAAATTTGTTTCTGATAAGATAAAAAATAAAGAATATGTTGCTAGAAGACTACTAGAAACAGAATCAGCTGCTTATGCTTCAAAAGCACAGATAGAAGCTTTCAAAAGTATAGATGTTGAAAAATATGAAATAGTAGCAACATTGGATTTACATACTTCTGAAATTTGTCAAGAAATGGATGGAAAAGTTTTTAAATTATCTGACCAAGAGGTAGGAGTAACAGTCCCACCTTTCCATTGCCATTGTAGGAGTGTTATAGCTCCATACTTTGATGATGAATCTACAAGAGCATCAAGAGATGAAAATGGAGGGTATAAAGAAGTTAAGTACATGAATTATAAAGAGTGGAAAGACCAATATATTAAAAAATCTCATACACAAGTAAATAATAAAAATAATCTTGAAAGCAAAAATAAATCTGATATAATTAAATTGAGAAATGCTGAGATAGATAAAGAAATAAAAGAAAATGTTTTAAAAGATGTTAAACATAACTCAGGACTTGGAACAGTAGGGAAAAGGACTTTGAGAAATTTAGGTTTAGATGAGAACTTAAACTTTGAAATAATGGATGCTAGAGGGTCAGTATTGGCAGATTGTGATATAGAATTGACAAAAAGTAAAAAAATTATGTATAGAAGAAAATTTAAAACGATGAATTTATCTTTAAATGATGAAAGAAATTTATATTATCGTGAAAAAACTATTTTTCATGAATCTTATCATGCTATGTTAGATAATAAATTGGTAGATGTTCATTTTTCTGATGTTGATTTTATAGATAAGTGGAGAGATATAGAAGAAGTTTTTGCTGAATCATCAGGACATTATTTATCAGACTTAGTAGGAAATAAAGTAAAATTAGGAGTTTCTTACCCAGAGAGAATGGCTAAAGTTTTACCTAGATTAAAGAAGTTTAGAAAATTTAAAGAATGTAAAACTATCTCAGATTTTGGTAGAATAGCATATTATGAAAGGTATAAAGGTAAAAATGCTATATGGATACCTATAAGAGATGTTATTTTTAAGCAAGAGTTGGATATTTTAGAATATAGTAAACAATATGTTGACTATATAGAGAAAAATAAAAGTAAGATATTTACATTGATTTATAAAAATGCTCCTGATATTTTATCAAAAGAAGAAGTAGTAGAAATAGTAGATAAAAGTACTGAGATAATGAAAAATACGACTTCTATTGATAATTTAACAGATTTTGAGAAAGAAATTTTTTATAATGTTTTAGTGTCTGCAATGAAATTAAAGGGGGTAAAATAATGTTTTGGAACCTTTCAAAAGATTTAATAGATCCAAAAAATTATGATGAAGTTTACAAATTATTGGATTTTATTTTTAATGATATCGAAACGGTTTCGATTAAAGATGGTAAAGAAATAAATTTATCAAAGATAGAAAATGAAAAAGCCTTAAAAAGAATCGAAGAATTAGGAGAAATAAAAATTGTTGAAAATTATAGAGCTGGGAAATATCGTCAAATATAAAATCTCAGACAGTTTTTTAATATTTATAGATTAAGAGGAGTATAAAAGCTCCTCTTTTTTATTTGGAGGTGAGAATTTGGAACATGTATTAAGTGCAACTCTTGAACTAAAAGATAAATTCACTTCAAAAATAAAATCTGCTGGTAAAGAATTAAATAATTTCACAAGCTCTGTTCAAAAAAATGGAGATAAAGTAGGAGGGCTAGCATCTAAATTAAAAGGTTTAACTGGAAATTTTGGAGGACTTACTAAAGGAATTATAGCAGCAGGTGCAGCCTTCGGAGTTTTTAAAGGAATTATGGCTGGTTTTGACTTTATAAAAGATTCCTATCTTGGATATGCTAAATTAGATGCAACTATTACAAGAAATAGAGGAATAATGAGGGCATCAGCTGAGGATACAGCAAAGTTAAAATCACAAATATTAGAACTTGGTAAAACTATGCCTTTTACTGCACAAGAAGTTGCAGAGGCTCAATACTATCAAGCTATGGCTGGAATGAAAACTAATGAGGTATTAGAATTAACACCGAAACTTTTAAAAATGTCTATTGCATCAGGACAGGATTTGGCAAGTACATCAGATATATTAACAGATAATATTTCAGCTTTTGGTTTAGCTTTGGAAGATGCTGACAGACTTATGGATGTTATGGTGGCGACAGCTAATAATGCTAATACAGATATAGCAGGGCTAGGAGAAGCATATAAGTATGTTGCATCCACTTCAAAAAGTTTTGAGAGTATGGAAGAGGTAAATATATTATTAGGAACTCTTGCTAATAATGGAATAAAGTCAGGACAAGCAGGAAGAAACTTAGCAGCTGTCTATACAAGGCTTGCAAAATCTACTCCTGACATAGATAAAGCTTTAAAAGTTATGAATTTAAAGTTGTATGATAGTCAAGGTAAATTTAAAGGTTTAAGAAAAATTGTAGAAGAAATGAGACCGATACTTGCTAGAATGACTGATGAACAAAGAAACTATATTTTAACTACTATTTTCGGTTCTGAACAGATGAAAATTATAACTTCACTCTTAGGAACATCTAAAGAAGGTTTTGATACTCTTGCTAACTCTATATATAATTCCAAAGGAGCATCAGAAGATTTTTATAATCTACAAAAAGATACACCTGAAAATAAAATAAAAGCATTGGCTAGTGCTTGGGATAATTTAAAATTACACATAGGAGAAGCTGTAGCACCAGCTATAACAAGCCTTATTGAAAATTTAACAAGTAAAATTATTGAATTAACAGATAGTGATACATTTTCTAAAGAAAATATCCAAGCTTTTTTTGACACTGTGATAAGTTATCTAAATACAACAATAGATTTGGTTTCTGATTTAGCAACATTATTAGAACCTGTAATATTAGGGCTTAAAGTAGTAGGAAAAACAGCAGAAATAGGTGGTGATATTGGTTCTTATTTGACAACAGGAAAGTCAACTGAACAAAATAAAAGAGAAAAGGAAATAATAGATAATGAAAATAAAATTTTTCAAATGAACCCACAAACTGTGGAAGAGGAAGAAAAAAGAAAAAAACTTTTTATTGAAAATGAAAAGAAAAAACAAGAGTATTGGAATGAATATGGGGGTATTACTGAGCAAAAAGCTAAATATGGAGATAAAAAAGCTAAACAATCTCTGATATTCAAACCTATATCCAATGCTTCTGAGGAAGTAGCAAGTATTTATGAAGAAAAGTATAGATATAGAAAACCAAAAGAGTTACAAAATGATAATAAAAATAAAATATATAATAGTGTTGTAGCTCAATATCCTATGAGTGATGTTACAAGCAAAAAAACAATTATAAGTCCACCTCAGCAAACAATCACAAATAATAATATTACTCCACAGATTAATTTGAATATGGGAGGAATAACTATTAATAATGAAGTGGATAAGAAAAAAATGTATGATGATGTAATTAAACAGTTAGATAAAGCTATAGCTGATGCTAACACTTATAGAGAAATAACCAAGTAAGGAGATGATGTTATGAGACCAACATTTATACTGGTTAAAGATAGCACTAATACTCCTTTTTTCTTTGTAGTACCACCTTTGGATTTAAGGATAGAAAGTAATCAGGACCTACAAGTCATAAGGATAATAGATTTAGG
>ERZ773063.1230-NODE-1230-length-15473-cov-8.705928_pt1 | contig 15473 bp, 15 predicted proteins | sample MGYA00580625_ERZ773063 | MGnify/ENA primary metagenome ERZ773063 (study PRJEB29015, sample SAMEA2738022) | human oral metagenome | biome: human oral; feature: human-associated habitat; material: dental | place: China | collected 2042 ...
ATTTTTCCAGCAGGATGCGGCAGGTCTGCATGATGTGTTTGGACTTGGTTTTATAAAGCCCGATGGTTTTCGTGTACTCCATCACGCCGTCCAAACCCAAATCCAACATCGCCTGCGGCGTATTGGCAACCGGAAACAGCTTTGCCGTCGCCTTATTCACGCCCACGTCGGTCGCCTGCGCCGACAGCAAAACGGCGATCAAAAGCTCGAAGGGTGAATTGAAATGAAGCTCGGTGGTCGGATGGGGATTGGCAGCGCGGAAACGCTCGAAAATTTCTTGGCGGATCTGTTTGTTCATGGGGATATGGGTAGGATTTGTGTGTGTGTCTTTATCGTTTGCCCGATTATAGCGCAAAAGGTCGTCTGAAAACCTATGCCGAAGGTTTTCAGACGACCTTTCTATCCCGCCGCTTTACGCGGTTTCTTTCTTGCTCAACGTCAGACCCGTCCAGCCGAACAGCAGCGTCAAAATCAGGCTCAGATAGCAAAAGAAGGCATAAGGCAGGTATTCCCAAACGGGTACGCCAAGTGCGTGGCTGATAAATACGCCGCAGACGCTCCACGGAACGAGAGGGTTGATGACGGTACCCGCATCCTCAAGCGTGCGCGAAAGGTTGCGCGAATGCAGACCTAGCTTGTCGTACACAGGTTTGAAGGTTTCGCCGGAAAGCAAAATACTCAAATATTGTTCGCCGATAAGGAAATTGACGCCGACCGACGTAGCGGCAACGCTGAAGGTGGCGCGTCCGGCGGTGGTCAGGAACGCGCGGATGGCGTCCAGCAGCGACGGAATCACGCCGAGTGTAAACAGCAACCCGCCCAAACTCATACCGAGAATCACGATGGTTTGCGTGAAGAACATGCTTTCCAAACCGCCACGTGAAATGAGTTTGGCGATGTCTTGAAACGCTTCGCCTTCGAGTTTGTAGCCGCCGTAAAACCATGCGCCGAGCTGGTTCAAGTCGGGCGTGCTGTGGAAATAAGTTACCGCAAGCGCGGCGAGGATGGTGAAAAGCATGGCAACGACGGCGTTGATGCGCAACAACGCCAACACAACCAACAGCGCAAACGGAATCAGCGAATAGCCGTGTACCAAGCCCGTCGCTTCAAGCTGGCTGCGGAAGGATTCGACGCTGTTCAAATCGTGGGCGGCAACATTGGGCAAGAGCCACAGCATCAATGCCGCGCTGATGAGCCACGCGGGAATGGTGGTGTACATCATGTTTTTGATGTGTTCGAACAAATCAATGCCGACGATGGAGGCGGAAATACCCGTGGTATCGGAGAGCGGGGACATTTTGTCGCCGAAGAACGCGCCGGAAACAATCGCGCCCGCCGTCATCGCCAAATCGGCATGAAACGCCGCCGCCATGCCCATAAAGGCAACGCCGACGGTGGCGCAAGTGGTCAAACTGCTGCCGATGGACACGCCGATGACGGAACAGAGCGCAAAGGCGGAGAAATAGAAATAAGTAGGGGAAATCAGCCCGAAACCGTAATACATCAGCGTTGGAATCGCGCCGCTCATCATCAGCGCGCTGACCATCAGTCCGATGAAGAAAAACAGGTAAATCGCGCCCATGCCCTGCCCCACCGCGCCGACCATGCCTTTTTGCATATCGTTATATTTCAACCCGCGCGCGAGGCCGTAGAGGATAAGGACGGTAATGGCGGCGATGATGGACATATGGGGCAGCCAGCCCAGCGAAATGATGGTATAACCCATCGCTCCGATTAACGCCGCAACAACGGCAAGCGCCTCTCCGCGCGGCATATTGAGCAGTGATTTGAATGCAAACATATTGCTTTGCCTGTTTTGTATGTATTTAACGAAGTTTAGCACACGGGGTCGTCTGAAAAACCGCTTTTCAGACGACCCCGTGATTTTTTATGAATGTAATAACGGATTTTAGTTGATGCGATATGGTTTTAAATTTGATTTTTTGAAATAAAATATCCTTATTTTCAAAATAAAGCCGTATTATTTCTTTTTATCATGATTAAACTGCCCCTCGCGCAAAAATGTTGCGGTCTGCTCGGCGGTAATGTGTTTAAACAGCATACCGCTGTGGCTGACGGGCAAGATAACGTGGTCGCGCATATTCGGACAGCGGGTTTCGCTGACCAAAACCGTACCGTCGTGTTCGCCGTGCAAACCCAATACGCGCCCCAGCCCGAGCGGCTTGTTGCCGGCGATGCTGCCCAGCTCGATATGTTCGGGCAAATCGGGCGTGCCGCCGTCGAGCGCATCGCGATAAGCGCCGCCGAGTACGGGGGTTTTCAATCCGAGCCGGAACACCCTTTGCGCAGCCCGGCTGCCTTGGTGGGGCGTGCCGAAGGTAACGATGCGGCCGGTGATTTTTTCGGGGTGGGCGGCGGCAAAATGGCGCAACACCAGCCCGCCCAGACTGTGTCCGGCAAAATGCAGAGGCTCGCCCGTATCGTGTTTTTCAACAAACTCTGCCAACGCCTGCGTGTGCTGCGGCATGGTGTGCCAGACGCTGTAATAACCGAACAGGGCAACGTCAAAGCCCTGCTTTGCCAGCATATCCGCTAAAGGTTTCATCACCCAAGAGTGCATGTGCAGTCCGTGCAATAAGATGATTTTCGACATGAAGACCTCCTGTATTTTTGCCGCCAGCATTATGCCATAAGTCAGTCAGACCGTATTGCGGACGCATTTTGTCTTTTGAAAACGGGTTTAAGCTCCGGTTAAAATCTGTTGCCGTATTTTCAGACGACCTCGGTTTGGGCGGATCAGGTTTAAAAGTCGCTCCAAAGAAAAAAGGTCGTCTGAAAACTGGATTTCCAAGTTTCAGACGACCTTCCGTTCAAACCATGCTTACTCGTCGGCTTTATAACCTTTGAGGGCAAAGAAGACGATGTAGAGGTAGCACACGGCAGGTGCAACATAAGAAATCATCATACCGAAATCATCGGCGATCTTACCTTGCAAGACGGGAATCAGCGCGCCACCAACGATGGCGGTACAAAGAATACCTGAAGCAGAATTGGTGAATTTGCCGAGATTTTTGGTCGCCAGCGAGAAGATGGTCGGAAACATGATGGAGTTGAAAAAACCGATGGCAATCAACGCCCACATGGCGATGTCGGCATTGCCTTTACCAACCATGATGGCAATGACGAGCAAGGCAGTGGCAACTGAGGCATTAAAGGCAAGGTAGCGGTTTGGCGCGACTCGAGCCATCACCGCCGAACCGAGGAAGCGTCCGACCATGGCACCACCCCAGTAATACATCAACATATCCGCACCTTCGGCATGGCTCAATCCTTTCAGGAAGCCCAAAATATTGACCATGAAAGAGCCGATGGATACTTCCGCGCCAACGTAGCAGAAAATGCCGACCATACCGAAAACAAGGTGTTTGTATTGCCACACGTTGTGTTTGCCGTCGTGGTTGTGTTCGCTTTCCTCAACGGCAATTTTGCGTGCATCGGGCAGACGGATCATTTTCACAAAGACGGCGAGGAGGATCAACAATCCTGCCAAACCCAAATAAGGGATTTGGACGGAAGCAATTTGCTCGGCTTTGCTGGCTTTCTGAGCCGCATCTGTAAAAATGAGAAGTGCACCGATTTTCGGAGCAATAGTCGTACCCAATGAATTGAATGCCTGCACCAAAGTCAGCGTTGCAGATTCTTTGCCCGGTTTCGCCAGCAGGGTCACATACGGATTACCCGAAACCTGCAACAGGGTTACGCCCGAAGCAAGAATGAAGAGCGCGCCCAAGAAAGTCGGGTAAGATTGGCTGTCTGCGGCAGGATAAAACAACAAGCATCCGACGGCGGTCAGCAAGAAGCCGCCGATGACGCCGTTTTTATAGCCGATTTTACCGACGAGATGCCCCATCGGAATCGACATGATGGCATAGGCGGTAAAGAAACAGAACTGAACCAGCATCGCCTGAACATTGGTCAGCGTGAAAATTTTTTGCAGATGCGGAATCAAGATGTCGTTCATGCAGGTAATGAAACCCATCATGAAGAAGAGCGCGGTCAGGACGACCAGCGCGGAATTATGGTTTTGTTGTGATGGCGTAGACATGATTTGCCTTTCGATTTATTGGAATTGACCGTATAAACAGTTAATATCCGTTAATAACGGGCCGAATCATACTGGCTTTTGCCATTCTTGCAAACACTGAAAACACGCCGACTACATAGAGTTTCAGCAAGATTCTGTCCGATAACGCATTTTTATAGACAGAATCCGTCTGAATTTTACAATTAACCTACCCGCAAACGACTTAAAATCTTATTTCAGACGACCTTTGACCTGACGCAAACTTATCCGCCATGCCCCTCATTTACGCCTATCTCGGACTCGCCGCCTCCGCCTTTACCTCCGCCACTATCCTGCCCGGCACGTCCGAAGCCGCCTTCGCCGCGTTTATCTACACCTATCCCGAACAGGCATACGGCGCGTGGTTGTGCGCCGGACTGGCAAACGGCTTGGGCAGCATGGTTTCCTATTGGATGGGACGGCTGATTCCGTCCAAGAAAAGGTCGTCTGAAAAGACCCTGCGCCTGCTCCGACGCTGGGGCACCCTGCCCCTTTTGTTTGCCTGGCTGCCCGTCATCGGCGACGCGCTGCCCATTGCCGCAGGCTGGCTCAGGCTCAACCCCTACACCTCCGCACTCATGCTCCTGACCGGAAAAATCCTGCGCTACGGCATTATCCTCGCCGGTATCAAAGGCATGATGTAAACCATTTGCGCAAAACCTGCCGCATTCATTTTCAGACGACCTGAAACAGCGTAAAATCCCAAAGGAAATATCCCATCCCTTCATTTTTTTCAAAGCGAGAAATCATGTTCTTCAAGCACATCGAAGCCGCCCCCGCCGACCCCATCTTAGGCTTGGGCGAAGCATTCAAAGCCGAAACCCGTCCCGAAAAAGTCAACCTCGGCATCGGCGTTTATAAAGACGCATCCGGCGCGACCCCCATCGTCAAAGCCGTCAAAGAAGCCGAAAAACGCCTGCTCGAAAGCGAAACCACCAAAAACTACCTCACCATCGACGGCGTTGCCGACTACAACGAGCAAACCCAAATCCTTCTTTTCGGCGCAGACCACGAAATCATCGCCAGCCGCCGCGCCAAAACCGCCCAAAGCCTCGGCGGTACAGGCGCATTGCGTATTGCCGCCGAGTTCGCCAAACGCCAATTGAACGCACAAACCGTCTGGATTTCCAACCCCACATGGCCCAACCACAACGCCATCTTCAAAGCCGTTGGCATCCAAGACAAGCCCTACCGCTACTACGATGCCGCCAAACACGGCCTAGACTGGGACGGCATGATTGAAGACCTGAGCCAAGCGCAAAAAGGCGACGTCGTCCTCTTGCACGGCTGCTGCCACAACCCCACCGGCATCGACCCCACGCCCGAACAATGGGAAACCCTCGCCAAACTCTCCGCCGAAAAAGGCTGGCTGCCCCTGTTTGACTTCGCCTACCAAGGCTTTGGCAACGGCCTCGAAGAAGACGCATATGGCTTGCGCACCTTCCTGAAATACAACAAAGAATTGCTCATCGCCAGCTCCTATTCCAAAAACTTCGGCATGTATAACGAACGCGTCGGCGCATTCACCTTAGTCGCAGAAGACGAAGCAACCGCCGCCCGCGCCCACAGCCAAGTCAAAACCATCATCCGCACCCTCTACTCCAATCCCGCCTCCCACGGCGCGAACACCATCGCCCTCGTATTGAAAGACGCGGATTTGAAAGCACAATGGATTGCCGAACTCGACGAAATGCGCGGCCGCATCAAAGCCATGCGTCAAAAATTCGTCGAACTGCTCAAAGCCAAAGGCGCAAATCAAGACTTCGATTTCATCATCGAACAAAACGGCATGTTCTCCTTCAGCGGCCTCACGCCCGAACAAGTCGACCGCCTGAAAAACGAATTCGCCATCTACGCCGTGCGCTCCGGCCGCATCAACGTCGCCGGCATTACCGATGACAACATCGACTACCTGTGCGAAAGCATCGTGAAAGTGTTGTAATCCGCATCAGGCAATACCAAAAGGTCGTCTGAAAACCCAATATACCGTTTTCAGACGACCTTTCCCCACCGTTTGACACAACAACCCCCTTAAAGCATCACATTATGAGACCCACACTAGACGTCATCATCCCCTGCTACAACTCCGCCGCCACCCTTCAAGCGGCTGTCGAGAGCGCCGTTTCCCAACCCGCCGTCGAAAACGTTTGGCTGATTGACGACGCCTCCATCGACGACACACGCCTTATCATGAGCGACCTCGCCGCCATCCATCCGAAAGTCCGTTGCGAATACATGCTCGAAAACGGCGGCGCCGCCAAAGCCCGCAACTGGGGCGCCATGCAAAGCCAAGCCGACTTCATCGCCTTCCTCGACGCCGACGACGTCTATGAAAACAACGTCCTCAATGCCGCCTACCTCGGCTTGGAAGCCTACTCCTACCTCAGCCTGGTCCGCCTCAAATTGCGCCCGATCGGTTTTCCCGAACACTACCTCAACCACCCGCAATTCCCCACCGCATGGGAACGGCTGCAAATGACCGTCGGCGGCAACACCGTATTCCGCCGCAGCATCTTTCTCGCCTGCGGCGGCTTTCCGCAAGACGAACTCTTCCGAATCTTCGGCGGCGAAGATGCCGCACTCGGCATCGCACTGACCCGCGACAGCGTCGTCGGCTACCTCTTTGAAGAACGCGACCCCGCCGTCAGACACAACTACCGCCCCGGCATCCACGCCGAGCGCCTGCTCGATGCCGAACTTTTCGGCAAAACCGTCCCCGGACTGACCATAGACCACCAAAACGAAGCCGAAGCCGTCACCCGCCGCATCAGCCGCCGCCTGCAAGAAGTCAAAGCACACTCGACCTTTGAAGAAGCCGGCACCATGCCGCTCTATCCCGAGTACGAATAAGCGGCCATCAACGCCAAACCCCGCCCGAACGGCTGCATTACATTGCTTGAAGCAAAAAGGTCGTCTGAAATCTTGTTTTCAGACGACCTTTATTCAGGATTTGATTATTGCAATTGAGGCAGGGAGCAGCCTTCGGGGGCTAAGATTCTACATTCGGTCGCCCCGCCCGCCCTGCAATTTTGCAACGCTGTTTGCTCGGCGGTTCCCTGCGGACCTGATCCATCGATTACAACAAACTTGTTATTAATTTTTCCTTCCGCTGCTGCAATACAGCCGTTCCTCACCCATGCGATGGCTTTGCAAGGCGTATTGCGGCTGCCTTGCCGACAATTTTTGACTGCTTCTCTTTGGGCTTCGGCTAAAGAATTCTGATTCAACGAACCGGCAAGATTCCCTGTTTTTTGACTGTATGCCAAAGCCCCAAATTTAGAAGGGACTTTCACATCGTAGTAGATAATTTTCTTTGGAGGCGGAGTGCTGTTGCCTGATTTGGGAGGCGGCACATTGTATAAAATTTGCCGACCGCTTCCGTCTATGATACGGCAGGTTCCCGTGGCAGCTTGGTATTCTCCGCCACAGCCATTGGCATAAACATTAAAACTTACCAAGCCCAATGCTATTAAAAACAGTTTTTTCATAAATTTATCCTTTCTCCCAGCTCATCTTTAACTTGGCTTAGAAGAGGTCGTCTGAAAATAGTTCTCAGACGACCTTTTAAATAAAATTTGATTATTGCAATTGAGGCAGGGAGCAGCCTTCGGGCATGATGATTTCGCATTCCGTTGCCCCTCTGTTACTGCATTTTTGTAAAGCCTCCTGTTCGACCGTTCCTTGCGGACCTGCTGCATCGGCTAAAATAAACAGGTTGTTTTTCACTTTTCCTTTTGCAGCCGCGAGGCAGCCGTTTCTTACCCATGTGATGGCTTTGCAAGGCGTATTGCGACTGCCTTGCTGGCAATGTTTGACTGCTTCTCTTTTTGCTTCGGCTAAAGAGTTCTGATTCAACGAACCAGCAATATGCCCTGCTTTTTGACTGTATGCCAAAGCCCCAAATTTAGAAGGTACCAAGACGTCATAGTAAATGATTTTTTTAGGAGGCGGGGTGCTGCGGCTTGGCTGTGGCGGTGCAATATTGTAATGAATCCACTCGCCATTATTGCCCTGAAATCGGCAGATACCTGTGGCAGCATCAAATTGACCCGGACAGCCATTGGCGTAAACATTAAAACTTACCAAACCCAATGCGATTAAAAACAGCTTCTTCATCAATTTGTCCTTTCAAATCATGCCTCACCACGCCGCGCGTTCCCTCATATCCTCTACCGCTTCCACCAACGCTGCCGCCAATGGCGGATCAAACGACGAGTGTCCCGCCTGAATCACGCGCAGTTCGGCTTCGGGCAGCGCCTGCGACAGTTCCCACGCGCTTTGCATGGGGGTGCATAAGTCGTAGCGCCCTTGTACGATGATGGTCGGGATATGGCGGATTTTGTCCGTGTTCGCCAAAATCGCTTTGTCGCCCTTCAGCCAGCCTTCGTTGACGAAATAATGGTTTTCCAAACGGGCGATGGCGAGCGATTGGTAGGCGTCCTCATCGACGTCTTGCGGCTCGAAGCGGATCAGGTAGCTTTCCCAATCCGCCCAGGCTTTGGCGGCTTTCAGACGACCTGTTTCGTCTTCGCCGAACAGCATTTCGTGATATGCCGCAATCAGGCTGCCGCGTTTTTCTTCGGCGACGGGTGCGAGGAATTTCTGCCATTGCGCGGGATAAATCTGGCTGACGCCGCCCGCTTCGTCCAGCCACGCCATTTCGGACGGGCGGCACAGGAATATCCCGCGCAAGACGAGTCCGGCAACGCGTTCGGGATGGGTTTCGGCATACGCCAGCGACAAGGTGCTGCCCCACGAGCCGCCGAACACCAGCCATTTTTGAATGCCCAGCATTTCGCGGATTTTTTCAATGTCGGCAACCAAGTCCCAAGTCGTGTTGTCATCGGTGCAGGCGTAAGGCAGCGAACGGCCGCAGCCGCGCTGGTCGATGATGACGATGCGGAACACGTCGGGATTGAAAAAGCCGCGGCAGGCAGGCGATGCGCCCGCGCCCGGGCCGCCGTGCAGGAAGATGACGGGCAGTCCGTCGGGGTTGCCGGATTCTTCCCAGTAGATTTGATGGATGTCCGATACTTGCAGCAGGCCGCTGCGGATGGGTTCGTGGATGGGGTGCATGATGTTTCTCCTGTTGTCTGACGTTGGGATTGTACCCATCGGGCAGGCAAACGACAAACAGCAAGGGGTCGTCTGAAATCCGCTTCCGCCGCCGCGTTTCCCGACCGACCGACTATCCGCTATAATTCCCCGATACCCGCGCAACCGAAAGAATGAAATGAACAAAATCCTGATGACCGCCGCCGTGCTGCTTCTGTCCGCCTGCGGCTTCCACCTCAAAGGCATGGGCGGCACCGCACGCACGCTGCCGTATCCCGCTTGGCACATCCAAAACGCTTCCGTGATGCAGAAGGCTTTGGAAAACGCCCTGCGCCGCGTTGACGGCAAACCCGTTTCCGCCGCCGAAGCGCAAATGACGTTGAACATCAAGGGCGTTGAAACCCGTCAGGACATCTACACCATCACCCGCGCCGCGTTGGTCAACGAATACCTGCTGACGCTGCGCGTCGAAGCCCAAGCCATGCGCAACGGCGAGCCTGTGGGCGAACCGATTACCGTCCTCGTCAACCGCACGATGGACTACAACGACAGCGAAGTGTTGGGCAAACAAGAAGAAAGCGAAACCATCTGGGCGGAAATGCGCGCCGACGCCGCCGACCAAATCGTCCGCCGCCTGACGTTCCTGAAAGCGTATTGATGGCGGTCATGAATATCGAACAGGTCAGCGCGGATATGCCGCTTTCGCCGCTGTACATCATTCACGGCGAAGAAGACCTGTTGCGCATCGAAGCCCTCGACACCCTGCGCGCCGCCGCCAAAAAACAAGGCTACCTCAACCGCGAAGTCTTTACGGCGGACAACGGCGCCGACTGGGACGAAATTCTGCAAAGCGCAGGCAGCGCGGGGCTTTTTGCTGACTTGAAACTTTTGGAAATCCACATTCCGAACGGCAAGCCCGGCAAAACCGGCGGCGACGCGCTGCAAACCTTCGCCGAACGCCTGCCCGAAGACACCGTTACCCTGATTCTGCTGCCCAAGCTCGAAAAAGCCCAAACGCAGGCAAAATGGTTCACCGCGCTCGCCGCCAAAGGCACCGTACTCGAAGCCAAAGCCATTACCGCGCAAGCCCTGCCGCAGTGGATAAAAGGCCGTCTGAACAAGGTCGGACTCAACATCGAACCTGACGCGCTCGCCCTGTTTGCCGAACGCGTCGAAGGCAACCTGCTCGCCGCCCGCCAAGAAATCGACAAACTCGCGCTGCTGCACCCGCAAAACCATACCGTCAACATCGCCGATGCCGAAGCCGCCGTCGCCAACGTCGCCCGTTTCGACGTGTTCCAGCTTTCCGGCGCATGGATGAAAGGCGATGCCCTGCGCGTCGCCCGCCTTCTGGACGGACTCGAAGAAGAAGGCGAAGAGCCTGTCTTGCTGCTGTGGGCGGTTGCCGAAGACATCCGCACCCTCATCCGCCTGACCGCCGCGCTTAAACAAGGACAGAGCGTACAATCCGTCCGCAACAGCCTGCGCCTGTGGGGCGACAAACAAACCCTCGCGCCGATTGCCGTCAAACGCATTCCCGCCGTCCGCCTGATCGAAGCGCTGAAAACCTGCGCCAAAATCGACCGCATCATCAAAGGCGCGGAAGACGGCGACGCGTGGACGGAGTTCAAGCAGTTGGTGACGGGGCTGGCAGTCTGATTTCATTAGGCATGGATAGGTGCTTTTCGCGGCAAGGGTGCGCCTGTGCAACAAGCGTGAAAGTTTGTATGCCGCATCGCTTCTGTACGCGCCCAAACGGCAAAAATACTGTAAAATACCGTTAAACATAAAGTTATGATATTTGAGGTCGTCTGAAATCCGTCCACCACTCAATGCAACGGATTGACAAGCATTCGGCGCGTTCAGAGATACGCCGCCGCTTGCCCGTCCACTGCAACCCCTTTTCAGACGACCTTCCACCCTTACAAGGAACTGCAACTTCATGGACAACCAAACCAAACTCCGCATCGGCGGCCTGCTCGTGCTGACCACCGCCGTTTTAAGCCTGATCATCGTCTTAATCGTCGATTCGTGGCCGCTCGCCATCCTGCTTGCCGTCATCATCGTCGCCGCAGCCGCCGGCGGCTTTGTCTGGACTTCGCGCCGCCAGCAGCGCCAGTTTCTCGAACGCCTGAAAAAATTCGACATCGACCCCGAAAAAGGCCGCATCAACGAAGCCAACCTGCGCCGTATGTACCACAGCGGCGGCCAGCACCAAAAAGACGCGGTAACGTTGGTCTGCCTGTCGCAAAAATGTTCGGCTGACGAAGCGCACGCCATGTTCAAAAAACGCCCGACCCGTCAGGAAATGAACCAAATGGCAGCCCAGCAGGCGCGCGGACAAAAACGCCCACACCGCTGATTCCTCCCACACAAAGGTCGTCTGAAAACGGATGCGGCGGTTTCGCCCGAACCAAGCATTCCGTTTTTCAGACGACCTTTTTACCGAGCAGACCGCCATGACCGCCCTTCCCCCCGCCCCCGTCAAACGCCGCCTTGCCGCCCTGATGTACGAATTGCTGCTGACCGGTGCCGTGACCGCCATCGCCGCCCTCCTTGCCGGCATCGCCGCGATTTTCCTCAACCCCGTCTCCCAGCTCCTTTCCAGCTTGGTTACCTGCGTTATCTTCGTAGGCAGCTGGTGGCTCTACTTCAAAACCAACTGGACGAAAACCGGCCGCACCCTCGCCATGCAGACGTGGAAAATCGGGCTGCACGGCAGAAACGGCACGCTGCCGCCATTGTCGCAACTGCGCATCCGCTTTATTTGGGCGTGTATCTTCGTCGTCTTCATCCCCCTGCTCGCCTACGCCGGCCTGCGCCACCTGCTCGCCATCCCGCCCATACCCGCCTTCGGCGCCGCCCTTATCTGGCTCATCCTGCCGTGGGGCTTTGCCCTGCTGAACCCCGACCGGCAGTTTTTATACGATTTCTTGGCGGGAACGCGATTGGTCGATTTGAAACAGGAAACATCCGAAAGCTGAGTGTTCTACTGTTTCGCCACATAGACAAAAGGTCGTCTGAAAACGAGGCAAGCCCTTGCTGTTTTCAGACGATCTTCTTATCCGCCGTCGTTCCTGTTTGAAACCCAACCCAACTTAAACCATCTTCGATTCACGCATTCCCCTACTGTTTAAACGAAACGGAAATGACGGTAAACCTGATCACGCCCACAACGACAAAAAGGTCGTCTGAAACCCAAATTGGATTTCAGACGACCTTTTATTTCAAGCCGGTTGGCTTATTTATTGAAGAAAACCAGCGTCCACGGCAAGACATAAGCTTGCAGCAGGGTCAGTAGGCCGACGAAGGTACAGAAAATCAAGCTGTGTTTCACGGTAAAGCGGAACAGGTTGGATTCTTTGCCTTCCAGACCGACCGCCGCGCAGGCGATGGCGATGGATTGCGGCGAAATCATTTTGCCGGTCACGCCGCCGGTGGTGTTGGCTGCGACGGTCAGTTCGGGTACGACGTTGATTTGATGCGCAGTGCTGGCTTGCAGCGAACCGAAGAGCGCGTTGGCGGAAGTGTCCGAACCGGTCAGGAATACGCCCAGCCAGCCGAGGAACGGCGAGAAGAACGGGAACACGGTGCCGGTGGCGGCGAGGACGAGTGCCAATGTGGACGACAGTCCTGAATAGTTTGCCACGAATGCAAAGCCGAGTACCAAGCCGATAGACAGGATGGACAGGCGCAGTTCTTTGAGCGTTTCAAAGAAAGTGCTGACGGCTTCGGAAGGTTTCATTTTCAGCAAAACGGCGGAAACGATGGAAGCAAACAGGATTGCCGTACCGACTGCGCCGAGGAGGTCGATTTTGAATACGGCGGCGTATGGTGTCGGTTCGCTGACGATGGGCGCGGCTTTTTGTACCAAGTTATGCAGCATCGGCCAGTCGAATTTGATGGTGGCAACGCCCAAAGCCTCTTTAACACCCTTAATCGTCCACACGCTGACGAAAACGGTCAGGATGGCGAAAGGCGACCAGGCTTTGATGATTTGTCCGGCAGTGTATTCGCCCGCTTTGCGTTCGGACGGTTTTTTCATGCCGTTGAAGGTAAAGATTTCTTTAGGCTGCCATTTTTTCAGGAAGGCAGACAGGCAGACCAGGCTGACCAATGCGGAGGTCACGTCGGGCAATTCCGGGCCGATGAAGTTGGCGGTAATGAACTGGGTAGTGGCGAAAGACACGCCCGCCACCAATACGGCAGGCCAAGTTTGGCGTATGCCGCGCATACCGTCCATCATGGCGACCAACCAGAAAGGAACGATAATCGACAGGATCGGCAGTTGGCGGCCGGCGACCTGACCGATATGGTAAGGGTCGAGGTTGGACACTTGACCGGCAACCAAGATTGGAATACCCATCGCGCCGAAAGCCACGGGCGCGGTATTGGCAATCAAACACAAACCGGCGGCGTAGAGCGGATTGAAACCTAAGCCCACCAACAAAGAGGCGGTAATCGCCACCGGCGCGCCGAAGCCTGCCGCACCTTCGAGGAAGGCGCCGAAGGAGAAGCCGACCAGCAGCATTTGCAGGCGTTGGTCTTCGGTAATCGAAATCACGGAAGCGCGGATGATGTCGAACTGCCCTGTTTTTACGGTAATTTTATACAGGAACACGGCGGTAACGATAATCCATGCAATCGGCCACAAACCGTAAGCAAAGCCGTACAGCGCGGAAGAAACCGCCATGCCCGCAGGCATTCCGAAGCCTAATATGGCAACGCCAAGCGCAATCAGCAGCGTATAAAGCCCCGCCTGATAACCCTTGAGCTTCAGGATGGTCAGTGCGACGAAGAAAAAGATAATGGGCAGGAGGGCAACGGCAGCCGTCAAATATAGGCTGCCGCCCACTGCGGTATAGTTTTGAATCCAAGTATCCATAGGGAAAATCTCCGAATATTTTTCTAATATATTTTCTTAAATTGGTAAAACCAATTTTGAGAACGGATGACACTTTACGAAACTTTAATATGGCGGTCAATTATTTTTTCAGACGACCCGGCGGCATCGGCGCAAATTTGTTATTTAATTTTAAATAAAACAAAATATTATATGAATTGTAAAAATGTAGCCCAATGTAGTTTTAAAACACATACGGGTAGGACAAGCCATATTGACGGGATACGGGGCGGTTAATTAGAATACGGCGACATTGGTCATGCCAATTTGGTCACGCCAATTTTGATGCAGGCTGCCCTTTCGGACGGCCTGCCGCATCACATTATCGGATTTGGGTCTTCTTCGCAGAAAAAAACATGATGGAAAAGAGGGAATTACAATGACAAAACTGGTTCGTCCGCAAAAAATCAGCGACCAAATATTGTCGATATTGGAGGAACGCATCGCGGCGGGCATTTACGAAGAAGGCGGCAAAATCCCGCCCGAACGCACGTTGGCGGAAGAATTCGGCGTATCGCGCCCATCGGTCAGGGTCGCGCTGAACATCCTGATTGCGCGGCAGGTTTTGGAAGCGCGTCAGGGCGACGGCTATTACGTTTCCGTCAAACCGCAGCAGGATTTCCTCCAAAGCTGGCAAGAATTGCTCGGCAAACATACCAACTGGGAAACTGACGTCTTCGATTTCAGCTGCCACATCGAAGGCTGCATGGCATCGCTGGCTGCCGAACGGCGCACCGATGCCGATTTGAAGCGGATTGATTTTTGGCGGCAAAAATTCGAATCTGCCTGCGAAAGCGGCAATCTGGAACATCAAAGCGAAGCCGACGTGAGCTTCCATCAAACCATCGCCGACGCCGCGCACAACATCCTCTTCAGCCACCTCTCCGGCGGCCTGCTCAAAATGCTCTACCGCCAGACGCGCAGCAGCATCATCTACTTCAACCAAACCGAAGACCCGCGCCCCAAGCTGATTGCACAACACCGCGCCATCTACGAAGCCATCTTGGAACGCCGCCCCGCCGATGCTGCCGAAGCCGCCAAAATACACTTAAACTACGTTGCCAACAGCATCTTGCAAAACAGGGCATACCAAAGCCGCAACGAACACGCCGACACGCTGGCGCAGAAAGACTTGAAGCGGGTGCAGGACTGGAAGTAGCTTCCTGCCTGACGGAAATAGCAAGCAGACACAAAACCCGATTATCCGCCCGCAAGGTCGTCTGAAAACCCAAATACCTGCCTTCGCGGCAGATTCCTACAACAAAAAAGGAGTAGAAATGAAACTATCCGAACTGTTCAACCCCAACGAATTTGCCGCGCGTCATTTGAGTTTCGGCGACGAGGCTGCGCTTTTGGAAGCGCTCGGCGAGAAGAGCATGGACGATTTTGTCGGCAACACCGTGCCGCAAAGCATCCGTATGCCGTCCGAAC
>ERZ773063.1232-NODE-1232-length-15451-cov-12.609704_pt1 | contig 15451 bp, 12 predicted proteins | sample MGYA00580625_ERZ773063 | MGnify/ENA primary metagenome ERZ773063 (study PRJEB29015, sample SAMEA2738022) | human oral metagenome | biome: human oral; feature: human-associated habitat; material: dental | place: China | collected 2042 ...
GCAAGAAGGTCTCCACAATCTCACTGAACACGAAGACGGGCACGTCCATCGGCGGTCTGATCGGCAAGGAGTACAACCGCAACGATACATTCTATCCGTCCGTGACGACGCTCGTCACTGTCTATGACTCGCTCGGCGCGGCGCACTCCATCCCCGTGGTCTTTACCAAGGCGAGCAACAACAAGTGGACGATGTCGCTTGGCACGGGTGGCGACACGTACAGCATTACGGAGAAGGACGGCACGACGACGAACGTGACGCTCACAAAGAGCGATCTCCTCTTCGATACGACGGGTGGCTATATCAGCGGCTCTGCATCGTTGAACCTTACCTATGGGAACGGTGCGGCACAGCAGCAGGTCAGCATGAACCTTGCAGCGGTCACGCAGTATGCGGGGACATCCACGGTCTCGGCGACCTCGGACGGCAATGCGGCGGGTACGCTCTCGAGTGTCTCCATCGATAGCTCGGGTGTCATCACGGGCACGTATACGAACAACGTACGCCGCGTCGAGGCGCAGATTGCGATGGCACAGTTCAACAACCCCTCGGGTCTGACGAAGATGGGCGGCAATCTCTATCAGGAGTCGAACAACTCCGGTACGCGCACCATCAGCGGCGCGTCCGACATCGGCTCGGAGCTGACCACCTCCGCGCTTGAGATGTCGAACGTCGACATTGCCGACCAGTTCTCGGACATGATCATCACGCAGCGCGGCTTCCAGTCGAACTCGAAGATCATCACCGTCTCGGATGAGATGCTTGAGACACTGATCAACATGAAGCGGTAGACGCTCCTACAGTAAAAGAAAAGCAGCTGCACATTGTTTTGTGCGGTTGCTTTTTTTGTATGTTGCCATAAGTATAGTTTACATTTATGCATAGAAGGCTTTACTCATAATGTATTCATGATGTATAATGACCGAAGTTGTGTTATACCTATATAGAAATGGGGGAATCATACTTTATGGAAATGCTGTTGGGCTTTATCGTCCTCCTGGTCTGCCTGATTGTCGGCGTGCGGCACGGCGGACTCGGACTCGCGGTCATCAGCGGGTTCGGTCTCATAATCTATACGTTCGGCTTTGGCTATCAGCCGGGCAAGCCGCCGGTCGATGTCATGCTCATCATCCTCGCGGTGGTGACATGTGCGGGTTTCCTGCAGACATCGGGCGGCCTTACGGTCATGCTCAAGTATGCGGAGAAGTTCCTGCGCAACAACCCGAAGCATGTCACGATCCTCGCACCGCTGACGACGTGGTTCCTCACGGTGCTCTGCGGTACGGGTCATGTCGTCTACACGATGTTTCCGATCATCTACGATATCGCGATCAAGCAGGGCATCCGTCCCGAGCGTCCGATGGCGGTCTCGTCCGTCGCCTCACAGATGGGCATCTGTGCCTCGCCGGTGTCGGTCGCAGTCGTTTCTATGGTGGCGTTCCTCTCTGCCTCGGGGCATGAGTTCACTGTGTTCCAAGTGCTGTCTGTGTCGATTCCGGCGACAGGACTTGGCGTGTTCTTTGCGGCACTTTGGAGCTATCGCCGCGGTAAGGATCTCGAGCAGGATGAGCGCTTCCAGGAGTTCATCCGCGACCCCGAGAACAAGAAGTATGTCTATGGCGATGCCGAAAGTCTGATGGACAAGGAACTGCCGACGGAGTACTACCGTGCCATGTTCATCTTCTTCGCGGGCATCATTGCGATTGCGGTGCTCGGCAATTTCCCCGAACTGCTGCCAAAGTTCCCGCCGAAGCCGGATGAGGCACCGAAGGCGATCTCGATGGTTGTCGTCATTCAGATGGTCATGCTGCTTGTGGGGGCGACGATCCTTCTCTCCTGCAAGGTCAAGGCGAAGGATGTCGGCAACTCGCAGGTGTTCCGCTCGGGCGTCGTGGCACTTGTCTCGGTCTACGGCGTTGCGTGGATGGCGGATACGTACTTTATGAATCACATCGCATTCCTCAAGGAGTTCCTCGGCTCTGCGGTGCAAACCTATCCGTGGGCGTATGCCGTCCTCGCGTTCCTCACGTCGAAGCTCGTGAACTCGCAGGGTGCGGCGATTGCGATTGTCGTGCCGATGGCGATCAACGTGGGCATGGATCCGATCCTCGTGCTCTCGTTCATCTCGGCATGCTACGGTTACTTCTTCCTGCCGACGTATCCGTCCGACCTCGCGTGCATCGGCTTTGACCGCTCGGGCACGACGCGCATCGGCAAGTATATCCTGAATCACTCGTTCATGATTCCGGGGCTCATCGGTGTCAGCTCGGGCTGCTGCGTTGGCTACGTTGTCGCACATCTGATTTTCTGAGCGATTCCTATGAAAAAAGGATTGCTGCAAAATGCGGCAATCCTTTTTGTGTTCTCAGAGGATCGTGTGATCGGGTTGGTGACTGAGGATGTCCTTGCTGAATTCGATGAAGGACTGGGCGGCGCGTGAGATGTAGCGGTCGCGCTTCCACGCGAGCCCGACATCGACGTAGACGGGGGTCGCAAGGGGAATCGCGCGGATGCCCGGTGTGTCGCGCACAATCATATCGAGCAGGAAGGCGATGCCGACGCCGCTCGCGACGAGCCCCATGATGGTGACGACCTGATTCGACTCGAGCACGATGTTCGGCGTGACACTTGCCGTCTTCATCTTTTGCAGCATCGTCTGCCGCAGGAACGAGCCCTCCTTGAGCATGATGAGGCTGTGCTCCTCAACGTCCTGCAAGGTGATCGCTTTGCGTGCGGTAAGGTCGCTGTCCTCGGGGACGCAGCAGACGATCTGACTGCGTGCCATCGGGAGCAGCTGCAGGTTCGGCGATGTGTCGGGGATGATGATGATGCCGAAGTCCAGCTCGTCGCGCTCGAGCTGCTCGCGGATGGCAACGGAACCTTCCTCGTGCAGATAGACATCGAGGTGTGAGTAGCGCCGCTGAAAGCTCGAGAAGATTTTCGGAAAGAGGTATGCGCCCATCATTGGCGGGATGCCGATCTTGATCGTGCCCTTCTGCAGCTGCTTGTAGTCGTTGACCTCGAGCACAGCATCCTGTATGTTGCGCAGCGCGACCTCGACGCGTCCGAGGAAGACTGCGCCCTCGGGCGTGAGTGAGAGCTGCTTTTGACTGCGGTCGAAGAGCTGTATGCCGAGCTCGGCCTCGAGCTTCTTGATTGCAACAGTGATATTCGGCTGGGAGACGCGGAGGCGTTCGGCGGCGCGCGTGATGTTCTTCAGACGGCTCGCCATTTGGAAATATTCCAACTGCCGTAGTTCCATGTGACCATCCTCCTAATAATTTTTCTTTATGCGCTTCCTATTATATCATATTTTCAATGAATGTATGATAGGATAATATAAATTTATTGAAAAAATTTCTTTAACTTTTTCTGAGTTTTTTTCAAAAAGAGGTAGGATTTTTCGGGGAGTTATGGAATACTATAGGAAGATGTGGACGTGTATCTGATGGATCAGATATCTATGCGTCTGCTCATCGAGAGAAATGGAATGGGGGCTTTTGCTTTGGAAAAATCAACGGTCATCGGGATTATCATGGGGCTCGTCTCGGTCTTTGTTGGTATGATCTTGAAGGGGGCACCGCTGACGGCGCTCAATAACCCGGCGGCGTTCCTCATCATCATTGGCGGTACGTTCTCGTGCTTGTTCATTGGATTTCGCATGGAGCAGTTGGGAAATTTTTTCAACCTCATCAAGAAGACATGCCAAGTTCCCAAATTGCAGGAAAAGGGACAGCTCGTACAGCAGTTCATCGAACTGTCGCAGATTGCACGCCGTGAGGGTATCCTCGCGCTTGAGAGCAAGGCACAGGAGATCCAGGATCCGTTCTTCCGCACGGGTCTTGGCATGGTCATCGACGGTATGGATCCGGACTTCGTCGGCGATGTTCTGGATGCCGAGCTCGCGATCATGCAGGAACGTCATGCCGAGGGACGTTCGATGTTCACACAGGCGGGTACTTACGCACCGACGCTCGGCGTTCTGGGCGCCGTTGTCGGTCTGATCGCGGCACTCGGCAACCTGAACGATATCGACAAGCTCGGTCACTCGATTGCAGCGGCGTTCGTTGCGACAATTCTCGGTATCTTTACGGGATATGTCCTGTGGCATCCGTTCGCGAACAAACTCAAGATTATATCGGAGCACGAGGTCAGCCAGAAGCGCATGATTATCGAGGGAATTCTCTCTCTCCAGGCGGGGGATTCCCCGACGGCGATTGAGGCGAAGCTTATGGTCTTCATCCCGCAGACGGAGCGTGAGGCGCTGAAGGGAGAGGGCTGATATGGCGAGAAAGAAGCGTGGGAAGCCCCATGACGAGGAACTCAACGAGGCTTGGCTTCTGCCCTATTCGGATCTGATGACGCTGTTGCTCGCGCTCTTCATCGCTCTCTTTGCGATGTCGCAGACGGATGCCTCGAAGATGCAGGCGCTTGCACAGGCGTTTACGGCGGCGTTCAATATGGGCGGTCCGTCGTTCTTCTCGGGCATGGGACCCTCGACCTCTATGAACTCTGCGACAACGCAGGGACAGGACAATGCAAACAGTGCCTATATGCAGGAAAATGAGAACCTGCGTGAGGCGCAGGAGAAGATCGAGCAGTATATCAAGGAGAATAATCTCCAGGATCAGGTGAGCACGGAGCTGTCCGAGGAGGGACTGATGATTCGCCTGAAGGAGAAGGCGCTCTTCGCCTCCGGCTCAGCTGCCCTTGAGGGGCAGGCGGAGCAGATTGTACCTGTGATTGCGAGTCTCCTCGCGTCGCTCCCCGAGCGCGTGACGATCTCCGGACATACGGATAATGTGCCGATCTCTACGGCGCAGTTCCCATCGAACTGGGAGCTGAGTTCCGCACGTGCGGTGAGTCTTATGCGTGGTCTGATGGGGGCGCAGCCGTCACTGAACCCCGCGCGGTTCAGTGCGCTAGGCTACAGTGAGTATCGTCCGATTGCGTCGAATGATACGGCGGAGGGGCGCGCGCAGAATCGCCGCGTCGAGGTGTTCATTGCGCGCAGTATGCGCTTTAGTCAGGAGGACTCGATCAGCGCATCGGATGGGAAGGTAAAGACGAGTGCAAATGCGCCGTCGAATGCAATGCCGACGGCGACAGGGCAGACATCTCCTGCGGGTACGGCACCGATGGGTGCGGAACAGCGTCCTGCGCCAAGCACGCCGGGGCTGGTACCGACACCGTTGCAACACTGAGCATAGGGAAAAGGATTTGAAAGGGGCTATTGCGGGTGCAATGCCCCTTTTTTGTATCAGTGACGGGAGGCTTTATGATCCTCGGAATCGGCAGCGACATTATCCATATTCCGCGCGTCGCGCGTGCGATTGAGACCCCGCGCTTTCTCGAACGCGTTTATACGGCACAGGAACGCGCCTACGCTGCATCACGGGGCAAGGGTATGGCGGCAAGTCTTGCCGCGCGATTTGCGGGCAAGGAGGCCGTGCTCAAGGCGTTTGGCACGGGGCTACGCGATGGGCAGATGCAGGATGTGGAGATCCTGCCTGATGCACTCGGTGCACCCACTGTGCACCTCAGTGGACATTTTGCGCGTCTTGCGGCAGATATGGGCGTAAAGCACGTGTGGATCACGCTCTCTCATGAGCGCGACTACGCGACGGCATATTGTATATTGGAGGGTCAGCGATGAATGTATCGTTTGCAGCGGATATGCGCCGAATTGATGAGGCTGTGGTAAAGGACTACGGTCTGCCCGCCATTGCTCTGATGGAGAATGCGGGGCGTCGGACGGCGGAGGAGGCTGCCGCGATGATTGGCGGCGCAGAGGACAAGGCGTTCGTTGTTTTTGCGGGTGGCGGGAACAACGGTGGTGATGCCTTTGCTGCAGCGCGCCATCTCATGAATATGGGCGCGCGTGTGAAGCTGTTCTTCACGGGAGAGGAGGGACGCATGGGGGAGGCGGCGCGCGCGATGCACGATGCACTGCGCGCAATGGGTGTGGAGATCCGTCCGCTTGCAAGTGATCGGGACTGGGATCGGCTGCGCGTCTCGCTGCGCTTTGCCGATGCCATTGTGGACGGTATCCTCGGGACGGGGGTACGTGGTGAGCTGCGTGCGCCCGCCCTGCGCCTGATCGAGGAGATCAACGCGGCGGCAAAGCCCTTGATGGCGATTGATGTGCCGAGTGGGGTGGAGGCGGACACGGGGCGGATCGCGTCTGCTGCCGTGCGCGCGACGCGGACGCTCGCGCTCGGGCTGCCGAAGGTGGGGCATCTCCTCGGCGCAGGGGCGAATGCGGCGGGGGAGCTGCTTGTTGACGATATCGGAATTCCTCATGCGCTCCTCGAAGGGGAGGAGCTGCGTCAGTCGCTTATCACGCGCGAGACGGCGGCGAAGCTCCTGCCCGCGCGTGCGCGCGATGCGCATAAGGGCAGCTGTGGGCGCATCCTCGTCGTCGCCGGCTCGCTTGGCATGACGGGGGCAGCGGCGCTTGCGGCGGAGGCAGCGCTCAGGATCGGCGCGGGTCTCGTGACGCTCGCCGTGCCCGAGCGCATCTATCCCGTGCTCGCGGCGAAGCTGACGGAGGCGATGGTCGTGCCCATCCCCGACGATGGGACGGGATATTTCGGCGGGATGAAGGCGCTTGAGGCAGGACTTGCGCTCGCACAGAAAATGGACGCGGTGCTCGTGGGACCGGGGCTTGGACGCAAGCCGGAGACGAGCGAATTCGTCCGTCTCTTCGCCGCCGATGTGAAGGCACCGCTCGTCATGGATGCGGATGCGATTGCGGCGTTCACGGGGCATCTCGACGCGCTGCGCGATCTGCCGCAGGTGCCGATCCTGACGCCGCATCTTGGGGAGTTCGCAACGCTCCTCGGCAAGGAAATGGATGTGATTGAGGATGATCTGCTCGGCGTGGCACGCGAGGCGGCACGCGCGCAGCAGGCGGTCTTTGTCGTGAAGAGTGCGTGTACGATCGTGGTCTATCCCGATGGGGATGCGTTCTTTACGACGGTCGGCAATGCGGGGATGGCGACGGCGGGCGCGGGCGATGTGCTCGCGGGCACGATTGTGGGGCTGATGCGTCAGATGGAAAGCGGGATGACGCCGCTTGTCGGCGTGTATGCGCACGGACGCGCGGGTGACCTCGCGTACGAGCGCAGCGGCAATGGGCTTGTGGCGGGCGATATTCTGGAGCTTCTGCCGCGCGCGCTGAAGGAACTGACGAATACAACAGTATAAGTTTACGGTGCAAGTCCCACGCGAACGCTTAGTTGCGCAATCGACCGCGTGCTTGTATGCTTAAATACCGGCGGAATTCTTAAACGCGCTGCGCTTGAACGAAAGAAATCCGCCGGGGCATACCGCACGAGCGGTCAACGTCATCCAATCACACTTCGCTAACGCTCGTGCTCTTGGGACGTTTTCCCATACGACCTGTTTCCCAATCAGCTACGTCTTATGGACTTGCTTCTTGGACAGGTCAGTATTTCCTCGATTGCTCCACTAGGGTTCGCTTAGGGACTTTGCCTCGTACTGTGGCATTACATCGTTGACAAGTGTGCTCCATCGTACTATGATAGGACTACATTTTTTGTAGGAAAGAGGGCTTGGATTATGGCAAGAGTGGATATTGACTGGGGAAATCTGGGGTTTGGCTATCGCGCGCTGCCCGAGCGCTATGTGTCGAACTATGCAGACGGCGCGTGGGATGCGGGCGGGCTGACGTCCGATGCGACGGTTGTGCTCAGCGAGTGTGCGGGTATTCTGCACTACTGTCAGGAGGTCTTTGAGGGACTGAAGGCGTACGAAACGGCAGACGGTCATATTGTGACGTTCCGACCTGATCTCAACGCAGAGCGCATGTATCATTCGGCGGCGTATCTTGAGATGCCGTCGTTCCCCGAGGAGCGCTTTCTCGAGGCGGTGGAAGCGGTGGTTGCGGCGAATCGCGACTATGTGCCGCCCTACGGTTCGGATGCCTCGCTCTATCTGCGCCCGCTGATCTTCGCGACAGGTGAGGTGATCGGGGTAAAGCCGGCGGATGCGTATCAGTTCCGTCTCTTTGCTACGCCGGTCGGTCCCTACTTCAAGGGCGGCGCGAAGCCTGTGCGGCTCTGCGTGAGCGACTTTGACCGTGCGGCTCCGCACGGCACGGGGCACATCAAGGCGGGGCTGAACTATGCGATGAGTCTGCATGCCTATATGACGGCACATGCGGCGGGCTTCGATGAAAATATGTTCCTTGATGCGGCGACGCGCACCTTTGTCGAGGAGACGGGCGGTGCGAACTTCCTGTTCGTGACGAAGGATGGCGCGGTCGTGACACCAAAGTCCGATTCGATCCTGCCGTCAATCACGCGCCGCTCGCTCGTCTACATTGCCGAGCACATCCTCGGTATGAAGGTGGAGGAGCGTCCTATTGCCTTTGCGGAGCTGCCCGATTTTGCCGAGTGCGGCCTCTGCGGAACGGCGGCGGTGATCTCGCCCGTCGGCTCGGTGACGCACGGCGATGAGGTGATTGCATTCCCAAGCGGGATGGAGCACATGGGACCCGTTCTGCAGAAGCTCTATGACACGCTGCGCGGCATCCAGCTCGGGACAGTCGAAGCGCCCGAGGGGTGGATTCGCAAGATCTGCTGATAGAGGAAGCACTGATAAATTCAGCTGCACTATCTACGGGCATCTTTTTCGCCCGCTCAACGCCCGCAAATCCTCCACATAGCCTTTGCTATGCGTCCGGTTTGTCTTCTTGTTCGGACAAAAAATCTGCGCATATCTGGCGGACTTCATTTTATCAGCGATTCCTATAATTTCGTCTCTTTTGCAAGGAGTTTCTGCGTTATGCAGTCGCCCTTTGCGGAGGGACGAAATTTTTTTTTCGGAATACGACAGGTCACAAGGATTTTCGATATTCGGAGAGAATTTGTAAAATAGTAGCGGCGATGCGCATGGGAAGGGCGTCGCTGAGGGATGTATTGAAGGATATACAAAGGGAAACGCTTGCCTTGGGGGTTCTTATGCCGCTTGATTTTACGATGCCGACGCAGTTTCGCGGCATCTTGTCGACCATCACGCCGCTGGATGTTCTCGATATCCTGATTGTGGCGTTCATTCTCTACCGCGTCTACGTTATGCTCGAGGACACGCGTGCAATCACGCTCGCAAAGGGCATCCTCGTTCTGCTTGGCGTGACGGTGGTGACAAGTTATTTCGAACTGCATGTAATCTCATGGCTCCTGCAGAAGTCTGTGACCTTGCTCTTTGTTGCGCTGCCGATCGTATTTCAGCCGGAACTTAGGCGCGCACTTGAGCACCTGGGGCAGGGGCGCTTTTTCCGTGCGGGCGGACTCCTGGATGATGAGGAGGCGCAGAGCACGATTCGTGAGATCCGCAATGCGGTGAAGATCCTATCGGCGAACAAGATTGGCGCATTGCTCGTCATCGAGCGCAATATGGGGCTGAATGACATTAGCGCAACGGGCATACAGATCGACGGACTCATTACATCGGACTTCCTGATGAATGTCTTCATCCCAAATACGCCGCTACATGACGGCGCGGCGGTGATTCGCGGCAAGCGCCTGATTGCGGCGGGCTGTCTCCTGCCGCTCACGGAGAATCGTGGTCTCTCGACGGAGCTCGGGACGCGGCACCGCGCCGCGATCGGTCTCTCGGAGCAGTGTGATGCGCTCATCGTCGTTGTGAGCGAGGAGACGGGGACAATCTCGATTGCGGAGAATGGGCGCATTCACCGTCATTTGGACGGGGATCAGCTGACACATGTCCTGACGCCCGCCTTTGCCTATCACTCGCGTTCGTCCATTTTGGAACTCGTTCGGAGCTGGAGGAAGAAATGATGACAAGGCTTCGGAGTATTGTGCAGCATAATCTGCCCGCGAAGATTGCGGCGATCATTGTGGCGATCGTGCTCTGGCTCTATGTAATGAACGATCAGAATCCTGCGATTGACGGCAGCTATACCGTGCCTGTGACGATCGAGAATGCGCCGGATGGCTATCTGATGAATGCTTCTGCGGATACGGTGACGATCCGTGTGCGCGCTCCGCGCTCCTTCTTTGTTGCGGCAGACCGCAACGACTTCCACGCGCGTGTGAATCTCGCCGACTTCACGGAGGGAGACAAGGACTATACGGTTGAAACGACGATTCCGTACGGCTTTGATTTGCTGAGTGTGTCGCCGGACAAGGTTATGGTGAATTTGGATCGTCTGGTGCAAAAGACGCTCAAGGCAGAGCTGACCATCGGCGGCTCGCCTGCGGCGGGCTTTACGGTGGATAAGATTGTGCAGGACAGCGAAGCCGCGACGGTGGAGGGGCCGCGCAGTCTCGTCAATCAGGTTGTGCACATTGTGGGGCATATCAATTTGAATGGGCAGTCGAGCAACTATACGTCAAATGTGACGCTCTTTGCACTGAATGCCGATGGCCGTGAAGTCGCGGGGGTTACGTTGACCCCGTCCTCTATGGGGGTGACGGTGAGTCTCGCGCGTGGTCTTTCACGCAAGGTGGTCGAGGTGCAGGCAAAGGCGCAGAGTGATCTCCCGCCGCAGCTGAAGCTTGAGGGCATCACGGTGGAGCCCGCACGCATCGAGATTGCGGGCGCAGAGGATGTGATCAGCAAGATCTCGAGCATCAGTACGGAGGAGTTCTCTCTCGCAAATGTGCGTGAGACGGAGAAGCGACAGGTGCAGCTTGCGCTGCCTTCCGGTGTGACGGTGACGAACCCGAATGTGACGGTGGAGATTAAAGTTGGAGCAATGAAATGATTCGCGTGAAAAATCTGCGCGTTCCCTATGACGATACGCGCCCGCTTGCAGAAGCTGCAGCGGAGCGTCTGAATGTATCACCCTGTGCCGTGCACGGGGTGATTGTCGTTCATAAGGCGCTGGATGCGCGGCGCAGGCGCGGCGCGCCGATTGTGTGGGGCTATACCCTCGATATCTCTGTGGAGAAGGAGCGCGCTGTGCTCGCGCGGCTGCGGCGGGACAAAGATGTCATGCCCGCGCCGATGGAGGAGCGTCTTACAGTTCCGCATGTCGGGGACTGCGGCGTGCGTCCCGTGGTTGTGGGCTTTGGCCCTGCGGGGATCTTTGCTGCGTGGGTGCTTGCGCGTGCGGGTCTTGCGCCGCTCGTTTTAGAGCGCGGGCAGGATGTGGATCGGCGCACGGCGGATGTGGCGCGCTTCTGGCAGACGGGCGTGCTCGATCCCGCATCGAATGTGCAGTTCGGCGAGGGCGGCGCGGGGACGTTCTCGGACGGTAAGCTGACGGCGCGCAGCAATGATCCGCGCATGCGCGAGATCATTGAGGCGTTTGTCGCGGCGGGCGCGCCCGAGGAGATCCGATACATCCAAAAGCCGCATATCGGGACGGATGTGCTGCGGCGCGTGGTGAAGCATCTGCGCTACGAGATCATCCGCATGGGAGGCGAGGTGCGCTTCGGTGCGCAGGTAACGGGCATAGAGCTGCGCGCGGGACGGCTCGCGGCGCTCGTTGTGAACGATGCGGAGCGAATTCCCGCCGATGCCGCCTTCTTCGGGATTGGACACTCGGCGCGCGATACGTACGCCATGCTGCATGAGTCGGGGCTCCGCATGGAGGCAAAGGCGTTCGCCGTCGGCGTGCGCATCGAGCATGCGCAGGCGTTCATCGACCGCATGCAGTACGGTGCGGCAGCGGGCAGTCCGCAGCTGCCCGTCGCGGACTATGCGATGACGTACCGCGACGAGGCGGGCGGGCGCGGCGTGTATTCGTTTTGTATGTGCCCCGGCGGCATGGTGGTCGCGGCGGCGTCGGAGGCGGGGCGGCTCGTGACGAACGGGATGAGCAACTATCGCCGCGACTCTGGGATAGCGAACAGCGCCCTGCTCGTGCAGGTGACACCTGCGGACTGGGGCGGTGATGTGCTCGGCGGTATCCGCTTTCAGCGGGAGATGGAGGAGCGTGCGTTTCGCCTCGGCGGCGAGGACTATTGTGCGCCCGTGCAGTCCGTTGGCGATTTCTGCGCGGGGCGGACGGGCATGCGGGACTTTGCCGTTACGCCGACGTATGTGCCGGGCGTGCGTCCTGCCGATCTGCGTGCGCTGCTGCCCCCTGTGTGCACGGCGTCGCTCGCGCGTGCGCTTACATTTTGGGAGGCGCGTGTGCCGGGATTTGGAGCGGCGGATGTGCCGATGACGGGCGTGGAGTCGCGCTCGTCTGCGCCCTGCCGCATCCTGCGCGATCCACAGACGATGGAAGCGGTCTCTGCGGTGGGGTTGTACCCCATCGGCGAGGGGGCGGGCTATGCGGGCGGCATTATGAGCGCGGCGCTCGACGGGCTGAAAGCCGTGCTTGCTTTTTTGGGTAATATGAAGTAGATTATAAAGATAAAATAACTCAATAGGGGGCTGTTCATGGTGAGGCTTTTTGGTACAGATGGCGTGCGCGGCGAGGCAAATACGGAGCTAACGCCGGAGCTGGCATATCATCTTGGGCGTGCGGCGACGCTCTACTTCGGTGCGCAGTCGGAGGTGCGCCCGCGCATCCTGATCGGACGCGATACGCGCATCTCGGGTGAGATGTTCGAGGCGGCACTGACATCGGGCATCTGCTCGGCGGGCGGCATCGCGCTGCTTGCAGGCGTGGTGCCGACGCCTGCGGTCGCCTATCTCGCGCGCGAGCACAGGATGCAGGCGGGCATTGTGATCTCCGCCTCGCACAATCCGTTTCCCGACAACGGGATCAAGTTCTTCGGCGGAGACGGTTACAAGCTGCCGGACGCGGTGGAGGATGAGCTGGAGACGTTGGTTCGGCATTTGCAGCTGAATGACGATGCGGCGCGTCCGACGGGCAAGGCGATCGGCGTTGTGGAATACCGCGATGACCTGCTCAATCAGTACATTGACTATGTGGTTAGCACGTGCACGGAGCGGTTCGACGGCATGAAGATCGTGCTCGACTGTGCGAACGGCGCCGCCTACGAGGCGATGCCGAAGGTGCTGCGCCGCCTTGGTGCCGAGGTAAAGGTGATCCACGCGCTCCCCAACGGTGTGAACATCAACGACGGCTGCGGCTCGACCCATCTCGACTCGCTGCGCCGCACGGTGCTCGAGCGTCATGCAGACATCGGCATCGCGCACGACGGCGACGCGGATCGCTGTCTTTGCCTCGATGAGACGGGGGCGCTGATCGACGGCGACCACATCCTCGTCGCGTGCGTCTCGGAGATGATTCGCGCGGGGCGTCTGCCGCACAAGACGGTTGTGACGACGGTGATGGCGAACATCGGCTTCCACAAGGCAATCGCGGAGCTCGGCGGCCGTGTCGATGTGACGGCGGTCGGCGACCGCTATGTGCTCGAGTCCATGCGCGCGAACGGCTACAGCATCGGCGGTGAGCAGTCGGGGCACATCATCTTTGCCGAGCATGCGACGACGGGCGACGGACTCATCACCGCACTGCAGGTGCTTGCAGCGCTCTCCCGCACCGGAAAGAAGGCGTCGGAGCTGAATGCCATGATGACGACCTATCCGCAGCTCCTTGTGAATGTGCGCGTGAAGACAAAGGCGGGCTGGGAGGAGAATCCCGCGATCCGTGCCGCCATCAAAGAGGGCGAACGCATCCTCGGCAGCGAGGGGCGCGTGCTCGTGCGTCCCTCGGGGACGGAGCCGCTGATCCGCGTGATGGCGGAGGGCAGCGATCAGAACCAGCTCGAGGAGGTCTGCGGCGCGATCGTGGAGGTTGTGAAGCACGAGCAGGGAGAGGCGTAATGTCGCATCTCTCCGCCGTCCTCCTCGTCCTGCTTGCAGGGACGATGTGGGCGGCGAGCGGCACGGCGGCGCAGCATTTCTACACGCAGTCCGCGCATATCCCCATCGAGTTGACACAGGTGCGGCTCTTCCTCTCGAGCGCACTCTTCTTCCTGCTCGCGTATTGGAGCGGGGGCCTCAGACGTGGTATCCGCTCTCTGCGGCGCGATCCACGCCTGCTCGTTCAGCTCGCGATTCACGGCATTCTCGGGATCATGATTGTGCAGTTCTCCTATTTCATGGGGATTGCGGAGGGGGATGCGGCGGCGACGACGGTTATCGGCTACACGAGCCCCGCCATGATGATCCTCTATCTCGCCGTGCGCTATCGGCGTCTGCCGTCGGCGGCGGAGACGGGGACGGTTGTGGCGGCGGTGGCGGGGGTGTTCCTCCTCGTGACGGGCGGTGATATCGGGCGGCTCTCCGTGCCGATGTCCTGCGTCATTTGGAGTCTCATCTCGGGCGCGACCTTCGTCTTTGCGATGATCTATCCCGTGCGCTTGCTGCGGCTCTTTGACCGCTTCTTTCTGCTCGCAGTCTGCATGCTGATCGGCGGCATCTCGCTCCTGCCCGTGACACAGGTGATTTTCGATGTAGGCAGTTTTTTCACGGCTCAGACGTGGCTTGATCTCCTCATCATCATCGGACTTGGGACGATTGTCGCCTTCTTTGCGTTCAATGTGGGGCTGCGCTGGCTGAGTCCCGAGGAGACGGCAATCACGGCGACAATCGAGCCGGTGGCGAGCGTTATCTTTGCGTGGCTCATCTTTGACACGCATTTTGTTACGATGCAGGTCGTCGGGATTGTGCTCGTCATTGCGGCGATTTTGACACCAAATGTGTTGCGAAAATGCGGCGCGGCCTGAAATAAAAACAGGGTTCTATGATAAATGTTACGGAATGCCACCGTGCGCACTCCCCGCAAACGCTTAGTTACGCAAGCGGTCGCGTTCTCGTTCGCCTAAATACCTGCGGACTTCTTAAACGCGCTACGCTTGAACGAAAGAAATCCGCAGGGGGCGAGTCGAACGCTATACTCCGCTTGCTCCACTAGGGTTTGCTTAGGAGCATCGCACGGTTCTGTTTCCGATTTTCCGTAACATATGACAAAGAGCCAAAAACAGTACCAATAAAGGAGGTTTGTTCTTGCAGGAGTCGACGGAGACGATTGAGTTCAGGGATATGCACGAGGCGGCGGCGCTCCTCGGGGAGCGCGATACGCTGCTGCAATGTATGCAGGAGGTCTTTTCCTGCCGCATCGTGAGTCGTGGCACGGCGCTCGCTGTGACGGGGGCGGAGGAGGATGTTGCCGCCGCGCGCGTGCTCGTGCAGGAACTCCTCTTCTATCACAGGCAGGGTGCGAAGCTGACGACGCATGAGGTGAACTACGGCGCACAGCTTGTGCGCGCGGGGCGCGTGGAGGAGCTGCACGCCCTCTTTGCCGAGGTGCTGCTCGTGACGGCAAAGGGCAAGGAGGTGCGTGCAAAGACGCTCGGACAGCGCGACTATCTCGCGAAGATCCGGCGCAACGCCGTGACTCTCGGCGTCGGCCCTGCGGGTACGGGCAAGACCTATCTCGCGGTTGTGATGGCGGTCGCAGCACTGCGCAACCGTGAGGTGAGCCGCATCATCCTCACGCGTCCCGCCGTGGAGGCAGGCGAGCATCTGGGCT
>ERZ773063.1233-NODE-1233-length-15447-cov-2.884291_pt1 | contig 15447 bp, 12 predicted proteins | sample MGYA00580625_ERZ773063 | MGnify/ENA primary metagenome ERZ773063 (study PRJEB29015, sample SAMEA2738022) | human oral metagenome | biome: human oral; feature: human-associated habitat; material: dental | place: China | collected 2042 ...
ACCCCTGACACGGGGATTTTCAGTCCCCTGCTCTACCAACTGAGCTACCCAGCCATTGGTGCTTCGAAAAGCTTATTTACTATAACAGACTCAAGCGCTTCGTCAAGCGGGCAATTTATACAATCCAGAAATTTTTTCCGCCAGTGAGGTCAAATTCAACGGTCATACCCTTTATTGCAAAAAACGCCTCAACTTGCTCCTTTGTTTTCTTGAGTTCTTGACCGGCGATTTTCTCGCGCTCATCGGTTTTCTCGGCAGAGGGAAGTTCTATCCAAAGAGACTGTTTACCACATGCGTCGCGCAGGTGAACTTTGCTTAAAAGGCCCTGCTGAGCAAGTCTTTCATTAAGATGAATGAGGTCAAAAAAGTTGACGATTTTTGGCATGCTGACTCGTTTCTCTAAACGCTCGCTCTTAAGCATACACGTTTGCAAATTGGTACAATAGATTGTCTAGCTTGAACTAGGTCAGCGGTCGTTGCTGCCTCCACTGAATAAACTATTCGAGGGGAAATTATGGCCTTTACGAGAAAAGAATTCTTGTCCCTTTCTGCTTTGGGAGCTGCAGGTACCTTGGCTGCGTGTACTCCACAAGCAAGGATATCTGAGGATACGAATCAGCCTGCATCTAACGTGGACCTTGAAGAGTTCAAGTCGCTTAAGCTGGACATGACTCAGTGGAGTTATGACGAGGATAACGACTGCTACTATCAGCTGGGTATTCAGTACTGCACTAAACCTGCAAGCAAGTCGGTGAATACCCTCTCGGTCTTTGTACCTGGAAAGTATTTCTCGGGAACTAAGAAAGGCTCTACGTACGAGTGCGAAGTGAGCGAGAAAGCTGTTGTGGGTAGTTTTACTGCACGTACCGCACCTATTGTCATGCCTATTAACACAGCAACGCTGTTCCCTCAGAGCGCTCCAACAAGCTACGCATACGAAGGTCTTGCACCGTACCTAGAGGCTGGCTTTGTGTACGTATACGCAGGTTTCCGCGGCAGAAGCGCGGGTTACGATTCAACTACAGGCTCGGACGAGCTTTACGCTGGTGGATCTCCTTGGCCAGCAGTAGACTTCAAAGCTGCTATTAGGTATTTGCGCTACAACAATGAGCAGCTCCCATGCAATACATCAAAGATTTTTGTGTTTGGCTTTGCAGCTGGCGGCGGCCTCAGCGCGGTGCTGGGAACCTCGGGAGACTCTCCGCTCTATACGCCATATCTTAAGGCAGTTGGTGCCGCTACACATAGCGATAAGGGCGAGCAACTTTCAGATTCTATCTACGGCAGCGCTTCATGGTGTCCGGCAACCTCATATGACCTTGCAGACGCAGCGTATGAGTGGTCAGCTGGTCAGTATGCAGATGCAACAGACTCCCGTGCTGAGGGTGTATGGACCCAGCCTCTCTCGCAGGATCTTGCTGGCGCATATGCTGCATTTGTCAATAACATGGATCTTCTTGACAGCAATGATAGCAAGGTTAGTCTTGATGAGACTAACTCTGGTGTCTATACCGCTGGATCATACGCAGATCTTCTTATCAATGAGCTCAAGACCTCTGCGAATAACTTTGTTAAGGACAACGCATTCCCATATACCTCTACGCCTCAGCGACTGGAAGAGCCTACGTTCCCAGGTGACCCAAATCTTGCAACGGTTCGTGGTACAGACAATGCAGCTCCTGCTACTCAGCAGGTTCAATCTACTATCTACGATACTGCTGAGCACTATTTTGGCTCTCTGAACTCAGAATCTATTTGGGTTGTATATAACCTTCGCCGCCAGAGCGTTGAGCTTGAGAACTTGAGGGGTTTCTCGCAAGCTTTAAGAGGTGCGTCGCTTCCTGTTGGAGCTTTTGATGCTCCTGATAGAAGCACCCGCGCTAACCAGCTTTTTGGTGTTGGCGAGCAAAGTACGCTTCATTTTGATGAGCAGACTGCCGACCTCATTAAGAAGAATCTTGATACGTACATGAAGCTTACCGATTGGAAGTCCAGCTACGCTAATGACTGGACCTCTGATCTGAATAAGGCTGATACGCTGGAGAATGACATTCCAACTCGTGTTGATATGTTCAATCCACTGTACTTTACCAGCGCATCTTACAAGGGCTATCAGACAGCATCGGTTGCTCCTTATTGGCGTATTAATGAGGGTGCTCAGAATACTGATACTTCAATCTGCACTTCGTTCAATCTGGGTCTGTCTTTAAAGCACTTCTCTGGCGTGAGCAGTGTTGATTACACGCTTGTTTGGGATAAGGGCCACGTTCTCGCCGAGAGAACAGGTAATTCGACAGCCAATCTGGTGTCTTGGATTGTCTCGTGCGCGTCAGTTTAAAGGGGAGGTCATAGGGTGTTTCAAACAAAGAATCACCGACTGTATGGTGCTATAGTCATCGTTGTGCTTGCAGTAGGAGCAATATTCTTCTCTCTATTTAGAGGCGCTGATAAGTCTCAGTCTCAAACAAGCTCGCAATCGCAGCAATCCCAACAGACGCAACAAACGCAGTCTCAGAGCTCACAAAATAAGGGCTACATTGATTCCGTAGCAGCAGATGATCCGTATGCAAAGGGAATTCACCACGTTCGTATTGTGGTAAAGGATTACGGCACTATTGAGGCAACTCTTAACGCAAACGTTACGCCTATTACGGTCTCAAATTTTGCTCATCTTGCCGAGTCAGGCTTCTACAATGGTCTTACGTTCCACCGCATTATTGATGGCTTCATGATTCAGGGCGGAGATCCTAAGGGTAATGGCTCAGGTGGATCCGAGAACAAAATTAAGGGTGAGTTCACCAAAAATGGTGTCGAGAATAATATCTCACATACACGTGGAACCATTTCCATGGCACGTGCGCAAGATCCAAACTCTGCAAGCTCACAGTTCTTTATCATGCAGGCAGACAACTCAACTCTGAATGGAAATTACGCTGCATTTGGCACGGTAACAAGTGGAATGGACGTTGTCGATGCAATTTGTAAGGGCGTAACCCCAACCGATTCAAATGGAACCGTCCCTGCTTCAGAGCAGCCAGTCATTGAGTCCATTACAATGATTGATTAGATTCCTTATATAAAATATTGTTATGTCAGCCAATAACCTGTAGCTTATAACAAAGTTGCAGGTCATTGGCTTAAAACACACTTCTCATGGTATACTATTGTTATCCGAGAGGAGTGGTGCTATGCGAGCTGTTGGCGAGTTTTGCGTTCACCCAGGTCAGGGCGTATGTCTGATTGAAGATGTAGTGTCGGAGCCTACTCCGGCCTACGTTTTGTCTCCCATTGGACAAAAACACCCTGTTCAGATTGTATTTCCTCTTGTTAAAGAGTTCAGACTTCGCGATCTTATGACGCGTGATGAGGCAACAAATCTTGTTGATACCTATCCTCAAATTGAACTCATTACGTCCCATATTCATAACGCGTCGCTCGAAGAATCTCACTTTAGGCATGCCATCAGAGAAGGTAAAGATTCCATTAGTATTGCTAAGACATTTAGGGCTCGTATTGATAAGGCACGCTCACTTAATAAGAAGCCACCTGTTTCTCATGAGAGGATATTTAAGATGGCCAGTAATCGCGGACTTTACGAGCTTATTACGGCACTTAATTGCACCGTTGATGAGATTCAAAAGGTGTTTAGCTCACGCTATGGCGTAGAAATTGGAAAAGCTTAGAGTACAATTATCCCATCCGTTCAAGAGATGGGAAATTATGGCTTCAGAAACATCTGCTAATCGCGCCGTTGTTACTGTTTTGGGTAGCGATGCCCCAGGAATTGTTGCAGCAATTTCTACCACTTTGGCCGAGTCAAATGCCAACATCTTAGATATTGCACAGACCATTTTGTCTGGTATTTTTACCATGACCATGCTGATTGAACTTCAGGATGCCGAGTCTTTCTTGAGCCTCAAGGAGCGTCTTGATGCTGTCTCAGAAGAGCTTGGTGTACAGGTTAACATGCAGCGTGAAGAGGTTTTCACGTTTATGTATCGTCCTTAAAAGGGTAGTGTTTTGTTAGAGCTTTCAATAGAAGAACTCATTGCTCAGAAGCAGTCTTGGCTTAATCAAGATGTATCAAATCTGAAAGTAGAAATTGTCTTTTCCGATATGGATGAGACATTTTTGCACACCGATAAATCTTTTGTCGCTGAAAACATGGCAATGCTGGACCGCCTGGCTGAACTAGGCATTCCTTTTGTACCTTGTTCTGGGCGTGCATTTAAAGTGCTGCCAAAAGAGGTTGTGAACCATCCTGCTTCTAAGTACGTAGTTTCCTGTGATGGTGCCGTCATCAGAGACCTTTCTACCCAGACGATACTGCACGAGTCTACTGTTACCAAGGAGCAGGCGCTTGAGTTGTATCAAAAGCTTAAGGATCTTCCTGTCACTTTTGATATCTTTGCGGACGGTGGCGTTTATCTGGAGGGCTCAAGGCACAATCTTATCTCTCAGTTGGGTATTCCCGCGGATCATGCAGCATTTATGCAACGCTCGCGTACTCCCTTCGACCAAAGCGTTGAGGAGTTTATTGAAAGCGTCACTACCATTGAGCGACTTGGTTCCTATTGGTCTGTTGCAGAAGGCGAGAAGTACCAGGCGCTTGTAGCAGATGCCGTTGTCTCGGTAAAAGGACTCAGTGGCACGGCCTCCATGAGTATGGGAATGGAGATTTTGGCCGACGGCACCTCAAAGGGTGCTGCACTTCAGTGGCTCTGCAACTACCTTAACATCTCTACAGAGAATGCTGCAGCTTTTGGCGACTCGCTCAACGATGTTTCTATGCTATCTGCTGCAGGAATGGGTACAGCAGTTGCTAACGCTCGTCGTGAAGATTTTGAGGCAGCAACTTATATCACACTCACTAACGATGAAGCGGGTTTCTCGCGATTTCTAACGTGGGCACTGGGGGAGTAAGCACTTGGCGCTGGAAGCGTAACGTTTCAGAGTCTTCGCTTCAAAGTATTACTCTAGATATATCGTTTAAAGAAAAAGCCGGCAGATACAATCTGTCGGCTTTTGTTGTGAAAAGTAAAACTACTACGCGCTAGGCTTAGTGATTGATGTCTTGTTGCTCCTCAAAGACATCTTCATCAACCTCTTCTTCATCAAGTTTAAGAGGACGGAAGCTAGCGGTATCGCCACCAACGTAGTCTGCAACGGTAGCTGCGTTTTCAACGCGCTCCTTGTGCAGTGCCTCTGCAAAGATGTCCTCGTCTTCCTCAATCTCTGCAATACGCTCTTTCATAGGAGCCTCAACAAGTGGCATAGGGCCTGTCTGAGCTGCATCGTCAAGCATGATGCGAGTGAGCTTCTGCTCACGCTTAACCTTGGAGAACAAAGGAACGTACTCAAAGACAATGTTGGAGTTCTCAAGACCATACCAGCGAGCAGGAGATCCGCAGATACGACGAATGAAGTACTTAAGCTCAAGGCAACGAGCGTCAAAACCGTTGATGTCGGTCTCTGGAGCTAGTACCTTACGCAGCAGGCAGAATCTAAAGTCTCCAATCTCAGAGTGCTCTTTGTAGATAGAGTACTTGTGGTTTTGTGGAGCAAGCTGGTTATTCTGGATCAGGTCACCAACAATTTGATAAAGATAGGTGTTGATGCGCTGGTTAACCTTAAAGCCAAGACGTAGCGTAATCTTGAACAGGAAGTCTGTACCAAAATCGTTGACAATAAACTCGCGTGTATTTGGATCATCTGTCAGCGAGATGTTAATGAAGTAGTAGGCCTTAGCGCGCTTAGGACGCTTATCCAGGATGGAATAGAGGATGTCTCGATCCAGCTTGTCAAAGGATGAATCGTTAGTAAGGAAGACCAGGTTATCGGCAAGAGTTGAATAATCTGCATCATGGCTCAAGCTGCGAAGCTGTTCGATGTATTTATCAGCGGGGAGATAAACGCTCTGTGTTCTCTCAACAGCAGTACCGCGACGCCATACAAACATGACAACAAAGATTGCGGTAGCCATAAGAACGGTAAAGTAGCCACCGTGGAAGAACTTGGTAAGGCTGGAGAAGAAGAACATAGCTTCAATAGCACCAAAGAAGATGATGAATGGAACTGCGGCCCATATACGCTTTCTGATGACAGAGAGATAGGTGTAGAGCAGGATTGAAGTCATCAGCATGGTAACGGTAATAGCAAGACCGTATGCTGCTTCCATATGCTCGGAGCTCTGGAAGAGAAGAACAACGCCAATGCAGCCAACCCACATGATGTTGTTGACCAAAGGAATATAAATCTGACCCTTTGTTGTAGATGGGTAGTTAATCTTGATGTGGGGCATAAGGTCAAGCTTAATTGCCTCAGAGACAATGGAATAAGAGCCGGTGATCAGCGCCTGGGATGCAATAATTGCTGCCAGAGCAGAGAGGACAACGGCAAAAGGTCTTATCTGACCAGGAAGCATTTCAAAGAAGGGGTTGAGGTCTTTAATAGCGTTGAGACTCTCGTCAGTGTGGTTAGTAATGAGCCAAGCACCCTGGCCAAGGTAGTTCAAGATGAGGCATGCCTTCACAAATGGCCAACTGGCATAAATATTGCCTTTTCCAACATGACCCATGTCAGAATAAAGAGCTTCTGCACCAGTAGTGCAAAGGAAGACACTACCTAAAACCATGAGGCCAGCTGCATTGAGCTTGCCATCAAAGAGGAACATAATGCCGCGAACTGGGTTAAGCGCGCGAACAATGCTGATATCAGCTAGCATGTTCATAGCACCCATGGCACCCAAGAACAAGAACCAAAGAGTCATGACAGGGCCAAAGGCCTTACCAATGGTAGAAGTACCTGCCTTCTGTAAGGCAAAGAGGGTGCAGAGGATGATAATGGTAATCATGACAACAATGTGCTGATTATCACCAATAATGGCATGTGCAGCAGGAATGGTACGTAGACCCTCGATTGCAGTAGTGACGGTAACTGCTGGAGTTAAGATACCATCAGCGAGAAGGGCAGCACCACCAACCATAGCTGGAATAATCAGCCATTTTGCGCTCTTTTTGACCAAACTGTAGAGAGCAAAGATACCACCCTCATTGTGGTTGTCCGCCTTCATTGCAACCATGACGTATTTAACGGTTGTAATGAGCGTCAGCGTCCAAATAATAAGAGACAAAGCACCCAAAACAACATCGGTATCCATGGTCAAAAGACCACCATTACCAGCAATAATTGCCTTCATGGTGTACATTGGCGAGGTTCCGATATCACCGTAGACAATACCAAGGGTAACCAGCACCATGCCGGCACTTAGAGGAATGCCAGTAGATTTCTTGGTTTTGTTCTTAGAAAAAAGCGCATTAAATGCAGCTTTATTTGCAGTCATCTATTAATCCTCTCAACAGATGATAAATACAATCCATCATCATATGTTAGTCCATATACCTAGTTATAACTAGACGAATGTACAAACGTGTCCTTTTTGCCTGCAAGCGGAAAAATTATTCATTTTCCTGTGGTTTTCTCAAGATTTTATATGCGTGGTGAATCTTCTGATTTCTTGAGAAGTCCTTCGGAATGCTCTCACTTGTTATGTCTTCAATGACAACGCCAGCCCGCTGGATTTTCTCGACATCTGGTTTAAAGGCGCGCAGGTTGCACGAGAAAATAGCAACGCCGCCGCGAGTCAGAAGGCGAGAAATACCAATGATGAGCTCAGCATGATCTCTCTGGACATCAAATGAGCTTTGCTTCATGCGCGACGAGTTAGAGAAGGTAGGAACGTCGCAGAAGATGACGTTCCAACGGTTTTTGGTGTGACGCATCTTGGTAATCCAAGATAGGACGTCTGCCTGGACAAACTCGTGCTCCTCGCCGTCAAAACCATTGCGCTTCATGTTGCGCTTGGCCCACTCAAGCGAAGGCTTGGAGAGGTCAACGGTTGTGGAGTGAAGTGCGCCACCATCTGCCGCGTAGCAGGTAGCGGTGCCTGTATAGGCAAACAGGTTGAGAAAGCTCTTAGCAGGTCCGGCGCTTTTCATGAGCTCACGAATTTCTGCACGTGTATCGCGGTGATCTAGGAAGATTCCGCAGTCCAGCCTTGAGGCAAAGTTGACCTCAAAGAGCAGACCACCCTCATCGATGAGCAGCATTTCTTTTCTGGAGTTGTCCGCAGCGCTGCCCTCGTCAGAGTATTGAGAGCCACCCTTTGCACGCGTTCTTGTTCGTAGATTCACGTTTGAGCTGGGTACACCTAGAATGCGAGGAGCCAAAGCTAGGACGTCTAGGAGGCGACGCTTTGCAAGGTCTGGATCAATCTCTTTAGAAGCAGCGTACTCAGAGATTTGCAGCCAGGTTGTTGGCTTTGTGGCGCCCTTGTAGATGTCAATGCTGACAGCATAATCGGGCAGGTCAGCGTCGTACACACGGTAGCATGAGACGTCGTTTTTACGAGCCCATTTAGCGCGCTGCTTGGCCACCTTAGCAAGACGTGCAGCAAACTGATCAGACGCTGGCACCAGTACGCTTATCGGCTGGTTGTTAACCATGACAGTGGGACCTGCAGGAACCGAGGTTGACTCGGAGTTGCTTGCTGGTACATCAGACGAACCGGCCTCGACTTCCTCTGCGATTGCGGCAGGGTAGCAGCGCATGGTGGCAATGGAGTTGCCCACGTAGACGGAAAGTGTCTGCGATGGAGTTGCTCTGAGTACCGTATCGGTATTTGTATCGCTGGTTAGAAGCGTGCTTGCCTGTCCCGCAAAAAGTCCAAGTGTGGCGTAAGCAGAGCTCTGAAGTGTAGGCTCCTCTTTGGTCCACGAGAGATCGGCAACAACGCCCGTGAAGTGCTCTGCATGTTTGAGCAGCTCAGAAGCTGGTAAAAATTGTACGTCCGCCTTAAGACCGCCTGCGCGAAGCGTATAAAGCACAGCCTCCTTGGCCTTTGGGCGAGGGTCCACTGCATAGAGTGTGACTTGGCGCTCTTGGCCCTTCTCGGCACGTTCATCGGCCTCGGCAAGCAAATCCTGCCAGGCATCGTCATCGTGGCCAGTCCAACCCGTCATGCCCCAGCGAGCGCGCAAGATGCCCGGCGCTACGTCCAGCGCCATGCCCGCAGCCTCCTGCACAAGCGCGCCTGCTCCCGGGAACAGCAGCGCCGGCAGCGGCGCGTCTGGCGAGAAGAGCGGTGCACTCGCGGCAGTTTGCGCCTGCAGGTACAGAAGGGCAGCAGCGTAGTCCAGCCTGAGCGGCGCAAACTCACGTGCTGGCCCTCGACCGCCAGTCAGACTGCGCTTAAAGAGCGCCTCACCAGCAAGGTCAATGCCAACTGTGGCACGGTTGCGTGATACGCGCACGACAATAGTTACGTCAGGTGCAAGCGTGTTGACCATAGGACGGCTTCCGCGCTTTGCTTGAAGCCGGTCTACAATCGCATCTTTTGTTCTGACGGCAATGAAGTTGGTGTTTCTGAGCTGGTCATTTGTGCCGTGAGCGCTCACTGCAATGGTGGCATGCGGACCAATATGGTCTTCCCAAGCAATGTGGGAGAGGTCTTCGTAGAGAGCGTCTGAAGTTGCAGCGCCAACGCGATCAAGCACCAAAATGACGCGAGACGTGAGACGAGACCATAAACAGACGCGGTAAGCATCGGCTAATGAGCCGTAAAACGCAACCTGTCCGCCAAGAGGGCGCACCTTTTTGATGCGTAGGCCGTCTAGCTCCTGTGCAAGAAGCTTCTCAAAGCCTTTTGGACACGTTGCAAAGAACTCAAGTTCTTGAGACATCGGGACACCTTTCGCCCGTAGGAATTGAATACATACTGATGCAATATTTTCCCATGTTTTTCTCGCCAAATGGTTGGGGAAAAGAAAATACATCAAGAACTCGTGGGTATTCGGCCATGCGTGTTCCCCCTCGGCCGCGCGTGATTGCGAGCAGCGCGTCTGCAGCCCGCACCAACCTCCACTCACCGAAGAGCAGACAGTTCATACATAATGTCCCAAATCATCTGTTATTTTTCGCTTAAAATACGCGTAGTATCTTTTACTAAGAAATACAGAGAGCTGTTTGAGGTTTGGGAGTCATTATGGATGCAAAAGTTATGGAAGCATTTGAGTCCTGGCGTGCAAACGTCACCGAAGAAGATCTGGTAAAAGAGCTCGGAGAGCTTGCAAAACCAGAAGCAGAAGATAAGCTCTACGACGCATTTTATCGCTCACTTGCATTTGGTACCGCTGGTCTTCGTGGCACCATTGGTGTTGGCACCAACCGCATGAATGTCTACGTTGTTGCTCAAGCAACCCAGGGTCTTGCGGATTACCTCAACGCTCACTATCAAAATCCTACCGTGGCTCTTGCAAGGGATTCTCGCCTTAAGGGTGAGGATTTCCAGAAGGTTGCAGCTGGTGTTTTGGCAGCTAATGGCATCCGTGTATACGTCTACCCACGTATTGAGCCTGTTCCAACGCTCTCGTTTGCCGTCCGCTATCTCAAGACTTCCGCAGGTATCGTGCTTACCGCAAGCCACAACCCTGCGCCCTACAACGGCTACAAGGTGTACAACGATAACGGCGGTCAGATTACCGACGAGGCCGCAGCAGAGATCTCCGCAAATATTGCTCGCGTTAATCCGTTTGACGTCAAGCCTATGGATTTTGAAGAGGGCCTGGAGAAGGGCCTGATCATTTGGACTCCAGAAGAGGTTCTGGACAACTTTATCGAGGCTATTAAGCGCGTTTCTATTCCAGGATTTAAGGCTGCCGACGGCTACAAGGTTGTATACACGCCGCTCAATGGTACAGGTATGGAGTGTGTCACGCGCATCCTTAAGGAGATTGGCGTCAATGACGTTGACGTTGTGCCAGAGCAGGCAGAGCCAGACGGCAACTTCCCAACGTGCTCATATCCAAATCCAGAGTTCCGTGAGGCACTTGAGCTGGGTCTTAAGCTTGCTGACAAGGTAAAGCCAAACCTTTTGGTGGCAACTGATCCTGACGCAGACCGTATGGGTACTGCAATCCCTCACAACGGCGATTACGTGCTGCTTTCCGGCAACGAGATGGGCGTCCTGCTTATGGACTGGCTCCTTACCATGGCTGAAGAGCGTGGCGAGAAACCCCAGGATAAGGTAGCTGTTTCTACTATTGTATCCTCTGCTATGCCCGACGTCTTGGCACGTGCTCGTGGTTTTGAGATGCGTCGCGTCCTCACGGGCTTCAAGTACATTGGCGACCAAATTGACCAGCTCAAGGATGCCGGCGAGGAGGACCGCTTCCTCATGGGCTTTGAGGAGTCCTACGGCTATCTTGTTGGCACACATGCTCGCGATAAGGACGCTATTGTTGCAACTATGCTCTGTGTTGAGATGGCTTCTTGGTATGCTGCTCGCAACATGGACCTCTACGAGGCAATGGATGCCCTGTACCAGCGCTATGGTTACTACCTTAATGGTGTTGTCAACGCTGCTTACCCAGGCGCTGAGGGCGCTGCAAAGATGGCTGAGATTATGAGTGGCTTGCGTAAGAATCCACTGGAAATGGTGGGCAATTACAAGGTTGTTGGCGTAACAGACTATGCTGAGTGCGCAGAAATGCCTCGCGTCTCGGGCCTGCAAAAAGAGGCTCCCCAGACACTACCAGCATCCAACGTTATTGAGTACAGGCTTGAGGGAGACAACAAGGTCATCTTCCGCCCATCAGGCACCGAGCCAAAGGTCAAGGCCTATCTTTTTGCCAACGGTAAAACTCGCGAGGAGGCCGAGGCACGCATCGCCGAGCTTAGCGAGGCTGCACAGAAGGTGCTTTCATAGTTCGCCTTTACCTCTAAAGCGTCTTTTCCACGCAATTTCTTGACGAGAAATCCGTCCAGCCCAGCATTCACCTTTTGTGGATGCTGGGTTTTTACTCCGCGGCCTTTACCGTCACGGTATATAGGGCGTTTGTGGCGCTGGCAATTGTTTCTGCCGCCCATGGACGTGCGCTTACCTCAGGGGACAGAGGGTCGTGAACGTTTACGGTACCATTATCGTTCTTGCTGGTCACCAAAATCCAGTGGGCGCCATCAGAGCTCAGTTTGTCACCCTTAACCTCAACAAGCAGGAAGGTTTCAGCATCTAGAAGCGTGGTGATATTGTCGGCAGAAATGTTATAGCTATCAGCGGTAAGACCAAGGTTAGCTAAGTTTTTCTCGAGAAATGATCTGTTCATTCCAGAGTCGGTATCAGAAGCTTTGGCGGTTTCAACAGCACCCGCAATATCCGCTGGAGTCCAGTTGTTCTTTCCGGTAAGTCCCATGTATGCCATAGAGAGGGCAGTGGGACCTGATCCCTTGGTAGCAATTACAGAGCCTGCATATGAGACACCACCCCACCTGGAGTCCCAAGTATAGAGCTGTGGAGCTGTACCTTTGGTAATTGAATCGTCGTAGGTTTTGGCTTTGCCGTCAGAATCGGGATAGTTTGCAACAAAATCAATAGCCTCGGGGTGGGCAAGCGCCAGTTCGATGAGGCTCTTATCGCTGTACTTATCAGCGTGTTCTGCAATCCATGCAAGGTTTTTGTTCTGATCAAGCTTGGCAGCAAGAGCTTTAGTCAGCTCTTCTGAAGTTCCTACAGCAACACGAGAATCAACGGAGTTGACTTTTACCTCTGGAGTAGATTCTTTAGCGCAACCGCGCACACAGCTTGACACAATAAAGACCAGTAAAAGTACTGCAATAACCGCCAGTCCAATAACAATGTAGGTTCGTGTACGAGAATCAATGCGATGCAGCAGAGATTGTCTCTTAAAAAGAATAGCCTGCGAACCAAGGGTGTTTCTCTTGCGACGCCTTGTCTGCCTATCAGAAAAAATGCCATCACGAGGAGGACGGCCATTTTGTGGAGGGCGATGACGCTTTGCAGGATCTCCGTAGGAGCCTTGTCTTCTATCAGGTGAATCATTCAGGGGCATGGTGGCCTCCAAGCCGTAAAAATAGTTTCACTCATGATGAATCATACGGCGAGAAGTGCATAAATACTTTTAGAAAACGGTGAATGCAATATTCCGACCGACGAGCGGGTTACTTGCACCGTTTAGCGGTTTGGCATGCGCATAAGGGTTGATTAAGTATATTCTTTTACTCACTATCATTTGTTTTCAAAAGTTAGTGAGCCGCATAAAGAAAGAAGGCGTCGTGAAGCATAGAAATGCTCGACAGGACGTGATTCGTGAGCTTGTTCGTAGCGAGTCAATCCGTACGCAGCGCGATCTTGTTGACATGCTTAAAGATCGTGGCTTTGCCTGTACTCAAGCAACCGTTTCTCGTGATACAGCAGAAATGGATTTGCAAAAGCTTCCCGAGGGTGCTTATGTGCTTTCTGAAGATATGCATTTGCAGAAAATGCTCTCTGAGTTTGTAGTTGGGGTTACGGCAGCAGAGAATCTTATTGTGATTCGTTGTCATCCTGGCACTGCATCAGCCGTTGCGTTTGCCCTTGACGACGTTGAGCTTGATTACGTCGTAGGCACCGTCGCTGGTGACGATACCGTTTTGATAATTGTGGATAAAACTGAGCACGCTGCAGACGTAGTACGCATCATTACGCAGCTTGGTAACGTAGATAGCGTTCTATAAAACACAAAGCTTTTGGTGAGAAACCCGTCAAAAGCGTACCTTATTTAAGAAAAAAAGGAGCCTGCTGAGCGCAGACTCCTTTTTGTTGTAGATAGACCAGAGGTTTATGGAGTTCCAGTTCCGGTTCCAGTTCCAGTTTCTGTTCCAGTTCCGGTGCCCGTTCCTGTTCCCGTGCCCGTACCAGTACCAGGTGTGGCTGGAGTAGTAGGAGTGGTAGGAGTAGTGGTGGAATTTTCCTCTTCCTCCTCGTCGGTAGTCTCCTCTTCCTCTTCGTCGTCATCTTTCTCATCTTGCTTGGCATTAGCGGAGCCACCAACAAACTTCCAGTAGCTATCAGGTTTATAGGAAATCTTTTCAGTGGTCTTAGGGAATTCAGCACGCGCAACACCAGAAAGTGCTGCGTTCATGTAGTACGCCCAAACATATTGAGCAGTAACAAAGGTAGAGGACTCTCCGCCGCCAATAATAACGGGGTCACGACTATCTGGATATCCGCACCAAGTAACTGTTGCAAGCTGTGGGGTATAGGCGCAGAACCAAAGGTCCTCAGAGTTATCGGAAGTACCCGTTTTACCAGCAACTGGTTGGTTGAAGGTCTTCAGGTTGTTAGCATAGCGACCAGTACCGGAGGTAAGGACGCCGCTCAGAACATCGGTAGCAGCTGCAGCAACAGCTGGACTAATTGCCTGAACTGGGTTGTCCTTGTGCTCGTAGATAACGTTTCCGTTACGGTCTTCAATGCGCGTAATAGCTACAGCATCACGGCGAACGCCGCCTGCAGCAAGGGTTGCAAATGCAGTGCACTGCTCAATAGGGGTTACGCCCTGAGAACCAAGAGTGGTAGACAGGTATGGCTGTAGCTGGGTGCGAATGCCCATAGCGTAGCAAGTTTGAAGGATTTTATCGATACCAATAGCTTCAGCAACCTGTGCATAGACAGTGTTGGAAGAGTAGACCGTACCTTGACGCAGCGTAATTGCGCCATAGCTGTAGTTACCTGCGTTTTTGACCAACCATGTTGGTGTAATTTGCATAGGAGAGTTGCCGTTAAGAACAATCTCTGGATTCATGCCCTCAGAAAGAGCTGCTACCAGCGTATACATCTTAAAGCTGGAGCCCATCTGACGGTTACTACTGGTTGCGATGTTGTACTGACTCTTTGAGTAATCCTGTCCACCAACCATTGCTTTAATGTAGCCAGTTTGAGGATCAATAGAAACCAAAGCGGCACCCAGGCGAGGGTTGCCAAGCTCAGCAACACGTCTTCTAGCTGCCTCATCAGCATCTTTCTGGAGGTCAGGATCAAGTGTGGTATAAACGCGCAATCCACCCTGAAGAATAGTATCGCTATCAAAGTCTTCCTGAAGCAGGCTACGAATGTAGTCAGTCCAGTAAGGGAACTGGCCAATGTTATCAGTCAAAGTACCAGGATTAAGTACCAAGTCTTCTGCAACAGCCTCATCGTATTGCTCTTGCGTAATATCGCCTGCGCGAAGCATACGCTCAAGAACAGTGTTGCGTCTTTCTCTTGCAGCCTCTGGGTTAACGGTTGGGTCATAGGCAGAAGGTGCATTTGGAAGACCAGCAAGTGTTGCGGCTTCAGCAAGAGTGAGGTCATTTGCGTGCTTATTAAAGTAAATAATACTTGCAGCTTCAATACCGTAGGCACCATTACCGTAGTAGATGGTGTTGAGATACATATTAAGAATCTGGTCTTTAGTAAACTTCTTCTCCATCTGAATAGAGATGTAAGCCTCACGGACCTTACGCTTCAAAGAACGCTCAAACTGCTCGTTAGAAAGAACGGTGTTACGAACAAGCTGCTGCGTAATAGTGGAAGCACCCTCGCCGCCACCAAACAGAGAGCCAACAGATGCA